>Ga0070740_10001494_pt1 | contig 31794 bp, 28 predicted proteins | sample Coa_R2_FD_67286 | JGI IMG/M metagenome (GOLD analysis project Ga0070740, IMG submission 67286) | Surface soil microbial communities from Centralia Pennsylvania, which are recovering from an underground coalmine fire - Coalmine... | ecosystem: Environmental > Terrestrial > Soil > Unclassified ...
TCGCACTCGCCGCCCTGGTCGCAGATCGGGCAATCGAGCGGGTGGTTGATCAGCAGGAACTCCATCACGCTGCGCTGCGCCTTCACCGCCTTGTCCGAGCGCGTAAACACCTTCATGCCCGGCGCGATCGGCGTGGCGCACGCGGGCGCGGGCTTGCCCAACTTCTCGATCTCGACCAGGCACTGCCGGCAGTTCGCCGCGATCGCGAGCTTCTTGTGATAGCAGAAACGCGGGATCGGAATGCCGGCCGCATCCGCGGCCTGGATGATCATCGAGCCCTTCGGCGCCTTGACCGCCTTGCCGTCGATCTCGAACTCGACCAGATCGGGGGCGGTGTCTTTGGGTTGCGCGCTCATGCAAAAGCTCCGGGACCGGGGACCGGGGACCGGGGACCGGCAAGAGCGGATGCAGATGCTCCCTTTTTGTGATGGGACCAGACGAACAGCATTGCCAAGTTGACGACGGAATGACCGACGCCCTTGTCCCTGGTCCCTGGTCCCTGGTCCCTGTTGCCCTTCACGCCGCCACCCCCAACTGCTCATCGACGATGCTGCGCCCGTTCTGCACGAAATATTCGAACTCGTGCCAGTAATGGCGCAGGAAGCCCTGCACCGGCCACGCCGCGGCTTCGCCGAACGCGCAGATGGTGTGGCCTTCGATCTGTCCCGCGATCGCTTTCAAACGATGCAGGTCGTCTTCCGTGCCTTTGCCGGCCACGATGCCCTTCAGCACGCGGTACATCCAGCCCGTGCCTTCGCGGCAGGGCGTGCACTGGCCGCAGGATTCGGCAAAATAGAACCGCGCGATGCGCGTGCAGACGCGCACCATGCAGGTGGTTTCGTCCATCACGATCACCGCGCCCGAACCGAGGCCCGATCCGGCCTTCTGCAGCGCGTCGTAATCCATGGTGAGGCCCATCATTACGTCGCCCGGCAACACCGGCATCGACGAGCCGCCGGGAATCACGGCTTTCAACTTGTGGCCGTTGCGGACGCCGCCGGCCATCTCCAGCAGTTCGGAAAACGGCGTGCCCAACGGGATTTCGAAATTGCCCGGCTTGTTGACGTGGCCGGTGACAGAAAAGATTTTCGGACCGCCATTGTTGGGCTTGCCGAGATTGAGGAACCAGTCCGCGCCTTTGCGCAGGATTGCCGGCGCCGACGCGAACGTTTCGGTGTTGTTGATGGTGGTCGGCCGGCCATACAGCCCGAAACCCGCGGGAAACGGCGGCTTGAAGCGCGGCATGCCTTTCTTGCCTTCCAGCGACTCCATCAGCGCGGTTTCCTCACCACATATATATGCGCCGGCGCCGAGCGCGTTGTGGATCTCGCAATCAATGCCGCTGCCTTTCAGATTCGTTCCGAGCAAGCCGGCTTCGCGCGCTTCACGCAATGCTTCTTCCATCCGCTCGAACGGCTCGTGGTGGAATTCGCCGCGCAGGTAGTTGTAGGCAACGGTCGCGCCGGTGGCGTAGCAGGCGATCGCCATGCCCTCGAGCACCGCGTGCGGATTGAATCTCAAAATGTCGCGGTCCTTGCAGGTGCCCGGCTCCGATTCGTCGGAATTGCAGAGGATGTATTTCTGACCCGGCGCATTGCGCGGCATGAACGACCACTTGGTGCCGGTTGGAAAACCCGCGCCGCCGCGCCCGCGCAACGCGCTCTTCTTCAACTCGTCCACGATCGTCTGCGGATCGGGCTTCTCGGCCAGGATCTTTTCCCACGCCTTCCAGCCATCCACCTTGCGGTAGCTCTCCAGCGTCCACGGCTGATCGAAATGCAGCGTGGTGTAGACGACCTGGTGTTCTTTGGGGGCGGGGCCGTAGGGCATCGTGGTTCTTTCGTCCAAAACCAATCATCAAAACCGTTCGTGCTGAGGTATCGAAGCACGAACGGTTTTCTCGAGTTCGCCCTTCGATACCTCAGGGCGAACGGTTTTTGTCATTTCAGCGCATCTATCTCAATTGAGCTTGTCGAGAATTTCATCCACCTTTTCCGTGGTGAGGTTCTCGTGGTAATGCCCGTCCACCACCATCATCGGTGCGCCGGCGCAGGCGGCCAGGCATTCCTCTTCGCATTTCAGATACACGCGGCCGTCTTTCGAGCTTTCGCCCAGCTTGATGCCGTATTTCTTTTCGCAATGGCGCACGATGTCCTCGGCGCCGTTCAACCAGCACGAGATGTTGGTGCAGATCGCCACGTTGTGCTTGCCGGCCGGGTGCAGCGCGAACATCGAATAAAACGTCGCGACTTCGTACGCCCACACCGGCGGAATGGTCAGGTATTTCGCCACCGCCGCGATCAGCTCGTCGGTCAGCCAGCCGCCGTTCTGTTCCTGCGCGGCCATCAAGCCCTGGATCACCGCCGAACGCTTGCGATCCGGCGGAAACTTCGCGGCCCAGTGATCGATATGCGCGCGCGTTTCGTCGGTCAGCGCGACCAGCGGATCGACGTCTTTCACCTTGTCGAAGTTGCCCGTGGCTCTCATCGATCGACCTCACCGAAAACCAGGTCGTACGTGCCCACCATCGCCACCACGTCGGCCAACATGTAGCCTCGGATGATCGCATCCATGGAGGACAGGTGCGCGAAGCTGGGTGCGCGGCACTTCACGCGGAACGGTTTGTTGGCGCCGTCGGAAATCATGTACACGCCAAACTCGCCCTTGGGCGCTTCCACCGCCGCGTAGACTTCGCCCGCGGGCACGCTGTAGCCCTCGGTGAACAATTTGAAGTGATGGATCAGGGCTTCCATGTCCTCTTTCATGTCTTCGCGTTTCGGCGGCGCGACCTTGTAGTTCTCGATCATCACCGGGCCGGGATTGGCGCGCAGCCAGTCCACGCATTGCTTGATGATGCGGTTGGCCTGACGCATCTCCTCGACGCGCACGAGATAACGGTCGTAGCAATCGCCGCTGACGCCCACCGGGATGTCGAAATCCACTTCGGCGTACTTCGCGTAGGGCTGCTTCTTGCGCAGGTCCCATTCCACGCCGGAGCCGCGCAACATCGGGCCGGTCATGCCCCACGCAATCGCCTGCTCGCGCGGCACGATGCCGATGCCGACCGTGCGCTGTTTCCAGATGCGGTTTTCGGTCAGCAGCTCTTCGTATTCGTCCACGCGTTTCGGAAATACTTCGCAGAACGCATCGAGGTAATCCAGCATCGAACCCTGGCGCGCCTTGTTGAAGGCTTCCAGTTCCTTGCCCTTGTGCCAGCGCGACTCCTTGTATTTGGGCATCTGCGCGGGCAGGTCGCGGTAGACGCCACCGGGCCGGTAATACGTCGCGTGCATGCGCGCGCCGGATACGGCCTCATAGACGTCCATCAGTTCCTCGCGCTCGCGGAAGGCGTAAAGGAACACCGCCATCGCGCCGAGGTCGAGCGCGTTGGAACCGATCCACATCAGGTGATTGAGGATCCGCGTGATCTCGTCGAACATCGTGCGGATCCACTGCGCGCGATCCGGCGCGGTGATCCCCATCAGCGTCTCGATCGCGCGCACGTAGGCGTGCTCGTTGCACATCATCGAGACGTAATCCAGCCGGTCCATGTAGCCGATCGACTGGTTGTACGGCTTGGATTCGGCGAGCTTCTCGGTCGCGCGATGCAACAGCCCGATGTGCGGATCGGCGCGCACCACGGTCTCGCCGTCCATCTCCAGCACCAGGCGCAGCACGCCGTGCGCGGCCGGGTGTTGCGGGCCGAAGTTCATTGTGTAGTTGCGGATTTCCGTCGCCACGATGTCAGGACTCCAAACCCGTTCGTCCTGAGGTATCGAAGGACGAACGCGCAATCGTCTGTTCGTGGTTCGATACCTCACCACGAACGGAAACAAGAATATTTGGACGGCCCAGAATCACTCAATTCTCCTTCCAGTCGTCCGCGGCTTCTTCGCGCGCGGTCTTCCAGCGCGAGTCCTCGCGCACCACGCGCGCGACCAGCACGCGCGGCGACACCGAAGTCACGGGCTCGTAAATCACGCGCTTCGCTTCCGGGTCGTAGCGCACCTCCACGTTGCCGATCAGCGGGAAATCCTTGCGGAACGGATGCCCGACGAAACCGTAATCGGTCAGGATGCGGCGCAAGTCGGGATGGCCTTCATAGACGATGCCGTAGAGATCGAACGCTTCGCGCTCGAACCAGTCCGCCACCGGCCAGACGGACGTCACACTCGAAATCACCGGCAGCGCGTCCTCCGGCGCGAACACGCGCACGCGCAGGCGCTGGTTGTTCTGCAAAGACAACAGATGCGTGACGGATGCGAAGCGGCGCAACCATTGCTCGTGGCGCGGACGCGTGCTCCAACTGAAACGCCCCGGTCCCGCCGCGCCTTCCACACCGCGCGAGAAACCGCGCGAAGTCGCTTCTTCCGAAGTCGCCCACTCATCCTCACCATAAGCGAGGTAATCCACGCCGCACAGGTCGATCAACTGCTCGAAATGGAACTGCGGCAGGTCGCGAAGTTCGCGCGCGATTTCCAGCCAGTGCATCGGCTGCACTTCGATCGTGGTCTGGCCCACGTATTCGACCACGTTGCCGATGCGCTCGCCGAAATGCGCGCGCAGCTTGTCGGCGAGGGAGTTTTTGTTCTCTTCGCTCATCGAGGATTATTTGGCGATCGTTTGCGTGCGGCGGATTTTCTTCTGCAACTGCAGAATGCCGTACACCAGGGCTTCTGCCGTCGGCGGGCAACCCGGCACGTAGATGTCCACCGGCACGATGCGGTCGCAGCCGCGCACCACCGCATACGAATAGTGGTAGTAGCCGCCGCCGTTGGCGCAGGAGCCCATCGAGATCACCCATTTGGGATCGGGCATCTGGTCGTAGACCCTGCGCAGCGCCGGCGCCATCTTGTTGACCAGCGTGCCGGCCACGATCATCACGTCGCTCTGGCGCGGCGACGGGCGGAAGATCACGCCGTAGCGGTCGAGATCGAGACGTGCTGCACCGGCGTGCATCATCTCCACCGCGCAGCACGCCAGCCCGAACGTCATCGGCCACATCGATCCGGTGCGCGCCCAGTTCAACAGCGCATCGACCGTCGTCGTGGCGAAACCGCGCTGGATCACCGGATTGTCGGAAGCCGGACGCAGGATGTCGTCCACCGGGCCCGTCGGCTGCGGGTTGTGCATCACGCGGTCGATGGTTTGAATCAGACCCATCCACTCACCTCGAGCATCCGGTTGCGCAGGCCATGGATGGCCTGCCCGCGCATCGAGCACGCTTCTGCATCTCGTGCTCGATGCGGCGAAGCCGAATCCGGGCATGTACCGGATTCGGCGCGCGCTGGCGAGTCATGGACAGACTCGTCCAGCGCATGGAAATTCATCAATCCCATTGCATCAGTCCCATTCGAGCGCTCCCTTCTTCCACACGTACACGAAGCCGGCCACCAGCAGCAACAGGAACATGCCCATCTCGATCAGCGCGGTCACGCCGATCTTGTCGAACACGGTCGCCCACGGAAACAGGAACGCGATTTCCAGATCGAAGATGATGAAGAGGATCGCGATCAGGTAATAGCGCACGTCGAACTTCAGGCGCGCATCCTCGAATGCTTCGAAGCCGCACTCATAGGGCGATTCCTTCTCGGCACTCGCGCGGCGCGGGCCGAACAGCCAGCCGATGATCAGCAGCGCGATGCCGATGCCGCCGGCGACGATCAGGAACAGCAGGATGGGCCAGTACTGGGTGAGCACGTCAACGCGTCCTGGGAATCCATGAGATTTTCGCACGCCAACGCGCGCGGCGGCAATCGTGGCGCAGCGCGCCTCGAGAATCCCGTTCGCGTTGAGCGTAGCTCGCGCAGCGAGCGGAGTCGAAACGCAGACCACCCTTCGACTCCGGCGCTCCGCGCAGAAGTCCATCCTGAGGATGTCGAAGGACTCAGGGCGAACGGATTCCAGACCAGACTCGCATGCTTGACGCGCCCACCGTGCGGCGCGACGCTGCGCACAAACTGAAGAGGAACATGTCATGCGCCCCGCATTCCGTTCCGTGCTGCTCGCCTTCGCCTTGCTGTTGCCGAGCCTGCAAGCCCTCGCCGCCGAGGACACGCCGGTCGGTACCTGGACGCAGGTGGACGACGAAACCGGCAAGCCCAAATCCATCATCGAGATCTCCACTGCACCCGACGGCACGCTGCAAGGCGTGGTCAAGCAGGTGCTGTTCTCCGAGCAGGGGACCAATCCGATCTGCAAGGACTGCGAAGGCGAGCGCCACAACCAGCCGGTCACCGGCATGACCATCATGTGGGGCGTGAAGAAGGACGGCGACGTGTGGGACGGCGGCCAGATCCTCGATCCCAAGAACGGCAAGACCTACAAGGTCAAGCTGAAACTCACCGACAACGGGCAGAAGCTCGACGTGCACGGATACATCGGCTTCTCGCTGCTGGGCAGGTCGCAGGTGTGGGTGAGAAAGAGTGATAGCCGGTATGGCTCAGATCACCTACGCTAAATCGCTGCGAAAGCAAATCACTTTCGCTGTAACACTTTTCGTCATCTGGTTCGCGGCGGGATTCGTCTTGCGTCCATTCAATACGACATTTATGCAAGTTGATTTTTTGCTGGTTTCAGTTTCGCTCGGTATATTGGGAATCATTGCGGTCCGGAAGGCGGCGGTAGCAAAATGCCCTCACTGCCAAGTGGATCTATTTGTTGTAATCGAAGCCGCGAAACGCAACCGGATTTCTTTTCGTCATTGTCCTTCGTGCGGTGCTGACATCGAAATTGCGTAATCCGCGTAGCGAGCGCGTAGCGCGTAGGCTGGGCTGAGGCGCAGCGAAGCCCAGCTATACGCTCAAAGATGATTGATGGTCACACGCAGCCGCCAGGGAGAAACCGATGAATCCCGATTCACGAAATCCTCTGCTGATCGTGACCGTCGTGGCTGTGCTCACGATATGTGGCCCGGCTCCGCGATCGATGGCCGGTGCTCCCAAGCCGGCCGCCGCGTCACCCAGCATCGACACATTTCTGGCGCTGCAGAAACAGGCCAAGGAGGCCTACATCAAGAGCGACGGTAAATTCTTCGAAACCCTTCTCAGCGACAAGTTCGTAAGGCAGGAGGGCGGTGTTCGTCTCAGCAAGGCAGACGTCGTCAAGAACATCAGCGGCAACAAGTGTGAAGTCAAAACGGGCTGGACGTTGACGGAACCGCATCTGTTGAAAATCGACGACGATGCCTATGTGCTGAGTTACGTGTCGAATGTGCAAGGGACCTGTATGACGAGCGGCAGGACCGACAAAATCCCCAGCCCGGTCAGGGCCGCGACGATCTGGGTCAGGAACGGTAGGAAATGGCAGATCGCATTTCATGGCGAGAACCTGATCGTCAATCCCGCGGCCCAGCCGGGAACGGATGACAAAACACAGCCCGCGAAGAACGACGCCGCGAAGTCCAAGCCGGCTGCTGCTCCAGCGGCGCAACAAACGCGTACCGATCCGATCACCGACACCCTGATGGCGGCCGAAAATGGGATTTGGGATGCGTGGAAGGACAAGGACGCCAAGCGGCTCGAACATCTGACGGCGCGACAAATTGCATTCGTGGATATTTTCGGCACGCATTTCGACAACAAGGCCGACACGATAAAGGACTGGACGGGACCGATTTGCGACGTCAAGGATTTCAAGCTGACGAATGGCGCCGGAACAACGATCGCGCGGGGCGTCGCCATTCTCACCTTGACGGCCCAGGTCAACGGCGTCTGCGGCGGCAAGGACATCGGCGACCTCAAGGTCTACGGCAACTCGGTGTACGTCAAGGACGGCAGCGCCTGGAAATGGGTGTTCGGCTTCAATTCGCCGACCTGATGTGGACTTCTGTTCCGGAATCCAACAAGTCCGCGTAGGCTGGGCTGAGCAAAGCGAAGCCCAGCTTCACCGCATGAAGATACTGGGCTTGTCAGCCCAGCATACCCTTGATCCCATTTATTGAAGACATCCGGCGGCGCAGCCCAATCCCGTGGCAGCAAACCGTTCTGCACGAAGCGGTGAAAAGACGAATGCGGCCAGTCCGCAACGTGCTCCGCCAAACCGTGCTTGACCGGATTCCAATGGATGTAATCCACATGCCGCGCAAAATCCGCCTCGTCGCGAATGAAGTGCTCCCAATACCGCCGCTGCCATATGCCGCGCTCACGCCGACGCAAGCGGCTAGGCGAAATGCTTTCACCGCATCGGATCGATCGTGAGAAGCGAGCCTTGATCAAACCCATCGCGTCGAATAATCCGTGTCGCCTGCGGGCAACGTCCACAGCGCGTGCAGATGATCGGGCAGGACGATGATGGCATCGGTGCGGAATGGATGGTGGAGGCGCGTCGCGCGGAACGCTTCGCACAATGCGCTGATATGTTCCACAAGCAGCTTGCCTGAGCGGTCGCTCAGATTGACGGTGAAGAAGTATGTCCCGCCAGGAATACGGGTGCGGATATAGCGGCGCATGGCGAGAGCATCACATCGCCTGCTGGGCTTGTCAGCCCAGCCTACGCCGTAAGTTTTCGTAAGCGTTCGCTTACGTGATAGCAGTCTTGGCTATCTCCGCTATGCTCCACGCCACGCATACCGGCGCCTGAGCGAACCAACCGTGTCCCTCGCAAAAACCCTGCGCACGTTCGACCTGGTGCTGTTCAACGTGGCGGCGATCGTCGGCTTGCGCTGGGTGGCGCTGACCGCGCACAGTGGGCCGTCGTCGCTGGTGTTGTGGGTGCTGGCGGCGGTCGCGTTCTTCATCCCGCAAGGCCTCGCCGTGATGACGTTGTCCTCGGCGATGCCGAAGGAAGGCGGCTTGTACGTGTGGGTGAGCGAGGCGTTCGGTGAGCGCCACGGCTTTCTCGCCGGCTGGCTGTACTGGTCATCGAACATTCTCTACTTCCCGACGCTGACGCTCTCCACCGTCGTCTTCGCGCTGTACATCTTCAACCTGCGTTTCGCGGCGCTGGAAAACAGCGCGGCCTACACCGCCGGCGCGTCGTTGCTGCTGCTGATGATCGCGCTATGGTTGAACATCATCGGCATGAAGAGCGGACGCTGGGTGCAGAACCTCGGCGGACTGGCGCAGTGGATTCCCGCGATCGTGGCCGTCGCGGTGGGCGTGATCGCGCTGGTCGAATCCGGCTCTGCCACGCCGATGCCCGCGACGTCGTTCGCACCCTCGTTCGCCAAGCTCGACACGGTGATCTTCTTCTCGCAGATGTGCTTCGCCTTCGCGGGGCTGGAACTCGCGCCGATCATGGCCGGCGAGATCGTCGATGCGCGCCGCTCGATTCCGCGCGCATTGATTCTCTCCGGCGCGGCGATCGCGGCGATCTACGTGCTGAGCACGCTGGCGCTGATGTGGGCGTTGCCGTCGCAGAAGATTTCCATCATCGGCGGCATCAATCAGGCGATCGCGCAGGCCGGCGTTGCGCACGGACTGCCGTGGCTGGGGCCGCCGGTCGCGCTGCTGATGACGCTTTCAGGCCTGGGCGGCCTCGGCGCGTGGCTGATCGGTTCGGCGCGGCTGTTGTTCGTCGGTGGACTGGATCGCTACCTGCCGCCCGCCTTCGCGCGCATCCACCCGCGCTGGCAGACACCGCACGTCGCGCTGTTGGTGCAAGGCGTCCTGGCGGCGATCTTCATCCTCGGCGCGACGATGGGCTCGTCGGTGCACACCGCGTATCTGATGTTGGCCGACGCCACGCTGATCGTCTACTTCATTCCCTATCTCTACATGTTCGCCGCGGCGATCGCGATGCGGCGGCGCATCGCGCAAACGCAGGGCGCGCTGACGATGCCCGGCGGCGCGACGGGAAGCTGGCTGATCAACGGCCTCGGCGCACTGACCACGCTGGTCGCGATCGTGCTGGCGCTGATCCCGCCGCCGGACACGCATGACCGCACCGCGTTCTTCGTCAAGGTGTTCGTCGGCTCGTTCGGATTCCTGATCGCGGGTTGGGTGTTCTACGCGCTGGCGGCGAGAAGGCGAGCGGCTCAAACGAGCGTGGCATAATCGCCGATCGTTTTTCGATCGCGTTCTCCAAATGCCCCGCGAAATCCTCGTCACCTGCGCCCTGCCCTACGCCAACGGGCCGATCCACATCGGCCACATCGTCGAGCACGTGCAGGGCGACATCTGGGTCCGCGCGATGCGCATGGCCGGGCACACGGTGCATTTCGTCTGCGCGGACGACGCGCACGGCACCTCGATCATGCTGCGCGCCGAGCGCGAAGGCATCACGCCGAAGGAGTTGATTGACGGCGTGTGGCAACAGCACACCGCCGACCTGCGCGATTTCGGCGTGCAATACGATCATTATTCGAGCACGGACAGCGCGACCAACCGCGAGCTGACCTACCAGATCTGGCGCGCGCTGGAGCGCGGCGGTCACGTCGAATCGCGCCCGGTAAAGCAGCTCTACGATCCGGTTCGCGAAATGTTTTTGCCGGACCGTTTCGTCAAGGGCGAATGCCCGGTCTGTCATTCGAAGGATCAATACGGCGACGCGTGCGAAGTCTGCGGCAGTACCTACACGCCGATGGACCTGATCGAACCGTATTCGGTGGTGTCGGGCGCCAAGCCGGTCGAAAAGGAATCGCTGCACTTCTTCGTCAAGCTCGCCGATTTCGAGGAACTGCTGCAAGGCTGGCTGGAAGAGCGCCGGGCGGCAGGCGGCTTGCAGTCGGAAGTCGTCAACAAATTGCAGGAATGGTTCGCCGACGGCCTGCGTTCGTGGGACGTCTCGCGCGACGCGCCTTACTTCGGTTTCGAAATCCCGGACAGCGAAGGCAAATATTTTTACGTGTGGGTCGACGCGCCGGTCGGTTATCTCGCCGCATTCAAGGAACTGTGCGAAAGCAGCCACAGCGGATTGACAACGTTCGATTTCGAGCGATTCACGCGCGTGGATGCCGACGACACGGAACTCGTGCATTTCATCGGCAAGGACATCATCTATTTCCACACGCTGTTCTGGCCGGCGATGTTGCACGGTGCGAAGCTGCGTATGCCCACCGCGGTGAACGTGCACGGGTTCCTGACGGTGGACGGCGCCAAGATGTCGAAGTCGCGCGGCACCTTCATCAATGCGCGCACCTGGCTCGATCACCTCGATGCCGATTACTTGCGTTATTACCTCGCTTCGATGCTGGGCCCGACGCTGGCCGACATCGATCTGGATCTGAAGGCGTTCGAGGAGCGCGTCAATTCGCATCTGGTCGGCAAATGGGTGAACATCGCCAGCCGCTGCGCGGGATTCGTGCACAAGTTCTTCGATGGGCGGTTGGCGGATGCCTTGCCGGATGCGGAGAGCAAGCGCTACGACGCGGCGGCAGAGAAGTTGTCGGTGTGCGCGGCGCTGTTCGAAGCGCGCGATTACGCCGCGGCGATCCGGTTGATCATCGAAGTCGCGGACGAGGCGAATGCCTACGTCGCGGAGCACGCGCCGTGGCTGCTGGCGAAGGACGAGAGCAAGCTGGAAGAATTGCACGTCGTCTGCGCGCTGGCGCTGAATTATTTCCGGCTGCTGACGATCTGGTTGGCGCCGGTGGTGCCGGCGATCGCGGATCGCGCGTTCGCCTTCCTCGGCGGCACGGTTTCGCATTTCGACGATGCGAGCACTCCGTTGTTGGGTGCGCGCCTCAATGCATTCGCGCCGCTGGCAACACGTGTCGATCCGAAGAAGATCGAAGCGATGATCGAGGCGTCGAAGGAGTCGTTGCAGCCGAGCGCTGCGGCCGCAACGGCACCCTCTCCCCAATCCTTCGCCCATCAAGGGGTTCAAAGCAAGAGCGCTGCGATGAACGATCAGAATTCCTCTGCCGGTCCCCGGTCCCCGGTCCCCGGTCCCGCCTCTGCTCCTTCGAGTCCCGAGTCCCGAGTCCCAAGTCCCGATGTCATTTCCATCGACGACTTCGCCAAGCTCGACCTGCGCATCGGCACCGTGCTGGTGTGCGAGCACGTCGAAGGTTCGGACAAGTTGCTGCGTTTCGAACTGGACGCGGGCGAATTGGGCAGGCGGCAGATTTTTTCCGGCATCAAGGCCGCCTATCCCGAGCCGCAGAAACTGGTCGGCCGCAAGGTCGTGTTCATCGCCAATCTCGCGCCGCGCAAGATGCGTTTCGGTTTGAGCGAAGGGATGATCCTCTCCGCCGGCAGCGGCGGCGACCAGTTGTTCCTGCTGGATGTCGATCAAGGCGCGCAAGCGGGAATGCCGGTGAAGTAAGTGCCGGGAAACCGCGCTGCGGTTGCATCGCAGCACAATCGAATTCACGCCCTCGTAAGGTGCGAAGGTTAGGATTGCGCAAGGAATCCTTTCCGCAACGGGAGGGCACGAACATGACCCAGCACTGGGCGTTCTTCAAGGAAGGCGATCATTCGTTCGGCATTTTCTATCCGCGCCACTACATCATCGCGGGCTATCACAATCTCGCCGACGCGGAAGCCGCAGAAGCCGCTTTCCGCAAGGAAGGTTTCGCGCCGGAAGACGTGCGCGCCGCCACCGGCGAGTTCGTGATCGGGCAACTGGAAGCGCGTCACGGCCAGAGCTGGCTGGAACGCATGGAAGCGCGGCTGGTGGAATTCGCCGGCACCGAGACGGGTTATTTGCGCGAGGACGCCGATCTCGCCCGCGACGGCGGTGCGTTCTTGTTCGTGTACGCGCCGGACGACGCGCGCCTGAACCAGGCCCGGCGCGTGTTCGCGCAGCACGGCCCGGCGTATGCACGGCGCTACCTGCCCATCGCAATCGAAAGGATCGTTGAAAACGCGCACGCGCCGTAGGGCGGGCACTGTCCGCCGACAAGCGCATCGTCCATGTTCTTGGCGGACAGTGTCCGCCCTACTCACTGCGACCGACAGCCGGCGGACGGAGCCCGCGCTACTCACTGTTCGCCGGCGGGGCCGGCTCCTACAATCCGCTTTCGCGGATTGATTGGGGACGCCGATGAAAACACTTGTTGTGGCCGGATTACTTGCAAGCGGCATCGCAATCGCCGCATTTGCGGCCGACGCGCCGAAAAAACCCGCGCCCACCATGCAGCAGATTCTGGATGCCTCCAAGCCTTCCGACTGGCGGCCGCTCGATCCAGCCAATACGCTGTACATGGATCTGCCGAAGGGCCGGGTGGTGATCGAACTCGATCCCGCCTACGCGCCGCTGCATGCGCAGAACATCCGCACGCTGGCGCACGAGCGTTACTGGGACGGCCTCGCCATCCTGCGCGTGCAGGACAACTTCGTGACTCAATGGGGCGATCCGCAGGCGGAAGCCGAACATCCGACCCACAAGGAATCGATCGGCACGGCGAGGAACACCCTTCCACCGGAATTCGAGCGCGACATCGATCCGAAACTGCCGTTCACGGTGCTGCCCGACGGCGACGTGTATGCGCCGCAGGTCGGTTTCAGCAACGGCTTTCCGGCCGCGCGCGATCCGAAATCCAACAAGACCTGGCTGGCGCATTGCTATGCGATGGTGGGCGCCGGCCGCGACAACGCGCCGGATTCCGGACCGGGCACGGAACTCTACGTGGTGATCGGCCAGGCGCCCCGCCAGCTCGACCGCAACATCGCGTTGGTCGGCCGCGTGGTGAAGGGCATGGAGTTGTTGTCCGCGCTGCCGCGCGGCACCGGGCCGCTTGGCTTCTACGAGAAAGCTTCGCAGCGCACGCCGATCGTCCGCGTGCGCCTCGCGTCCGATCTGCCGCCGAAGCAACGCGAGAAACTCGAAGTGCTGCGCACCGACACGCCCACCTTCATCGCGCTGGTGGAATCGCGCCGCAACCGTTCGGATGCGTGGTATCTGCAGAAGGCCGGAAGGATCGATCTGTGCAACGTGCCGCTGCCGGTGCGCGATGCTTCTGACGCAAAGCCAAAGTAGCCCTGAATTATTACCAAGCGCACCCAGCAATGATTTATTGCTGCTTATGATCTGCGACCGTTCGCTCGCAGGTCTCCTCTACTTTCTGACTCACTTCGTCCGGCGTGTAGGTACCTCGGCTCACGATTACAATTCCACCAATTGACGCAACCATTTTGTCATCAAGCAAGGGATACTTCCGTTTTGCAACGACGTCACCAACCACGCGGTTCACGTCTTCTGCACTGACACTTTCTGCAGCAATATAGTGAGCTGCTTCTGCGGATTGAGAACACAATTCTTCTACGTTTGCGCTGGCGCCTCCACTCTCACCAGTAAGAGCAATTACAGCAAACCCAATAACCAATATTGCAAGTAAAATAAAAATAAGAGTTCCGGTATTTTTCTTCTTCGGCTTTGCCAAGGGGGCGCCACAATTCGGACAGCTTTTTGCCCGATCACTAATTTCTTTCTTGCACTCTACACATTGAACCAGCGACATTTCGTTCTCCCCCAATTGATAGCAAAAATGTGTTTGACTACAACTCCTGCGCCTTGAACGTATCGCACGCATTGATGTCGCCGGACTGGAATCCGGTCTTGAACCAGCGAACGCGTTGCGCGGACGTGCCGTGGGTGAAGGAATCTGGCATTACGGTGCCCTGCGATTCGCGTTGAAGCGTATCGTCGCCGATCTGCGAGGCCGCGCCGAGCGCGCTTTCGATGTCGCCGGGTTGCAGCCATTGCAGTTGCTGCTGCGACTGGTTGGCCCACACGCCCGCGAAGCAATCGGCCTGCAATTCCAGACGCACCGACAAGCCATTCGCCCCCTCCATCGGCGCGCCGCGCGCGTGCGCTTCCTGCTCGGCATCCATGATGCCCAACTGATCCTGCACGTGGTGGCCGATCTCGTGCGCGATCACGTAGGCGCGCGCGAAATCGCTGTCGGAATGGAAACGCGTGGCCAGCTCCTGGAAGAAATCGAGGTCGAGATAGACCTGCTTGTCGCCGGGACAATAGAACGGGCCGACCGCCGCGGAAGCACCGCCGCAGGCGGTGCCGACCTGGCCGTGGAAGAGCACCAGTTTCGGGTCGACATACTGCTGGCCCATCTTCTGGAAGTACGCACTCCACACGTCCTCGGTGCTGCCGAGAATGTGTTTGACGAATTGCACCTGCGGATCGTTGGCGTCGGCTTGCGTGGTCTGCTGCGAGGTCGGCGCGCTGCCGCCACCGGCGAGCAATCCGAAGATCAGGCCGCGCGTTTGCGGAAAGATGATCGCGACGATGATCGCGATGATCGTGCCGCCGGCGCCGAGATGGATCGGTCCGATTCCGAATCCGCCGCCGCCACCGCCTTCGGACTCGACCACGTTGTCGCTGGAGCGGCTTTTGTTCCAGAGCATGGGCGTTCTCCGCGGTGGGTCCGCTTACTTTGCGAGTGCCTTTGTCTGCGCGCAAGTGCGCCGACATGAACGGAAACCTGCCGTGCATCAGCGCGGCAAACGCAAGGTCGTGTAGGCTGTTACCCCTGCCTGACATGGAGTAAGGCATGGCGCTCGCAAGGCGCATCCTGATCTGGATCGTGGTGATCGTCGCCGCGCTGATCGTCGTGGCGATCCTGTTCCTCGCGCTGTTCGACTGGAACCGCGCGCGGCCGTGGCTGGACCAGCGGCTCAGCGCCTCGATCGGCCGGCCGGTGACGATCAACGGTGATCTCACCGTCGCCTGGTTGCGCAATCCCGATGCGAGCGGCTTGTCGCACTGGATCCCCTGGCCGCGCTTCACGGCGCGCGACATCAGCATCGCCAATCCGGTGTGGGCGAAAGATCCGCGCTTCGCGACTGTCCAGCAGGTTCGCTTCAGCCTCTCGCCGCTGGCGCTGATCGGCCACACAATCGAAATTCCCTCGCTGAAGCTGTTCGAACCCAGTGTCGATGTCGAACGCGACAAGAGCGGGCGTGCCAACTGGCAATTCCAGTTCGCGCAGGGTGGCGGAAACTGGAAACTCGACATCGGCGAGGTCGGCTTCGACCGCGGCGCGATACGCATCGATGACGGCAAACTCGATCTGCATCTGGATGTCGCGGTGCAGCCGCTGGGCAAGCCGATTCCTTTCGACCAGATCGTCGCGGTGAAAGACGACAAAACCGGCAATGCACCGGCACCGCATTCGGGTCAAGCCTACTACTTCGGCTGGAACGCGAACGGAACCTGGCGCGGCGCCAAAGCCACGGGCAGCGGCAAGATCGGCAGCGTGTTGGCATTGCGTGACGCGTCGCTGCCATTTCCGCTGCAGGCCGATCTGCGACTGCGCGACGTGCACATCGCGCTGGCCGGCACGCTCACCGATCCGGTGCACCTCGCCGCGCTGAACCTGCATCTGAGGATGTCGGCCGACAGCATGGCGCATTTGTATCCTCTGACCGGCCTCGCTTTGCCGGCCACGCCGCCGTTCACCACCGAAGGACACCTGATCGGCCGCGTGCACGAAGGCGTGTTCCGCTACCGGGATTTCGACGGGCGCGTGGGCGGCAGCGACCTGCACGGTGACATGACCTACTCGACCGCGGGCGCGCGCTCGAAGCTCAGCGGCAACATCACATCCAACGTGCTGAAGTTTTCCGACCTCGCTCCATTGATCGGCGCCGACAGCAACGCATCGAAAGCGCGCCGCGGCGAGGAAGTGAAACAACCTGCGGACAAGCTGCTGCCGGTGGAACCGTTCGACACCACGCGCTGGCGCACCATGGATGCGGACATCCGCTTCGTCGGCAAGCGCGTGGTCGCCAAAAAGGAATTGCCGATCCGGAACCTCTCCACGCACGTGACGATGGATGGCGGCGTGCTGACGCTGGATCCGCTGCGCTTCGGCGTGGCCGGCGGCGACATGGATGCGCACATCACGCTGGACGGCAGCCGCGATCCGATGCAGGGGAAAATGCAGGTGAGCGTGCGTCGCGCGCAATTGAAGCAACTGTTTCCCACGGTCGATCTGATGAAGACCAGTCTCGGTCAGATCAACGGCGACGCTGCGTTGACCGGCAACGGCAATTCGGTGGCGAAACTGCTGGGCACCTCCGATGGCGAAGTGAAGCTGCTGGTGGACAACGGTCAGGTCAGCAAGCTGCTGCTGGAGGAAGCCGGATTGAATCTCGCCAACATCGCCAAACTGAAGCTGTTCGGCGACGAGCCGGTGAAGATCAATTGCGCCGCGGCGGATTTCACCGCGAAGGACGGCCTGTGGCGCTCGACCCTGTTACTGATCGACACCGAGACGGCGACGATCAACGTGGACGGCACGATCAATTTCGCAACCGAACAGCTCGACCTCACCTTGCGTCCGCAGAGCAAGGGAATCCGGATACTTTCCTTGCGCTCTCCGCTGTACCTGCGCGGCACGTTGAAACATCCGGACGCGGGCGTGGAAAAAGGGCCGCTGCTGGCGCGCGGCGCGGGCGCCGCGGTGCTGGGCACGGTGGCCGCACCGCTGGCCGCGCTGGCGGCGATGATCGCGCCCAGCCACGAAGGCGACAATCCCTGCGCGGGACTGATCGCGCAGATGCGCAAGCCGGCCAAGGCGCATTGATATCCGCGGATTCGCTATCCTTTCGCGATCCCGATTCCGATTTCTCCCATGACACCCCACGCCAAAGCGCAGTGGCAAATCCACTTCTGCGTGTTGCTGTGGGGCTTCACCGCCATCCTCGGCAAGCTGATCACCTTGCGTGCGTTGCCGCTGGTGTGGTGGCGCATGTTGGGGGTCACCACTGCGTTGCTGTGCGTGCCGCGCGTGTGGCGCGGGTTGCGCACGTTGTCGATCCGGCTGACCGCGATCTATGCCGGCATCGGCGTGATCGTGGCACTGCACTGGCTCACTTTTTATGGCGCGGTGAAGCTCGCCAACGCGTCGGTGGCCGCGACCTGCATCGCGCTGGCGCCGGTGTTCCTGGCGCTGATCGAACCCTGGATCGCGCGCCGCGCGTTCGACGTGCGCGAACTGCTGCTGGCCGCCGCGGTGGTGCCCGGCGTGGCGCTGGTGGTCGGCGGCGTGCCCGCGGACATGCGAGCAGGGATAGCGGTCGGCGCGCTCTCGGCGCTGTTCGTGGCCTGCTTCGGCGCGTTGAACAAACGCATGGTCGAACACGCCGATCCGCTCACCGTCACCTGCCTCGAACTGGGCGCCGGCGCGGTGTTCCTGACGGTCATCGCGCCATTGCTGCCGCACACCGGCGCGGCTTATCAGTTGCCGGATGCGCACGACGCCGCGCTGCTGCTGGCGCTGGCACTCGCCTGCACCCTGCTGCCGTTCGCGCTCGCGCTAGCCGCGCTGCGTAAGCTGACTGCGTTCTACGTGCAACTCGCGACCAATCTGGAACCGGTGTACGCGATCGTGCTCGCGATTCTGCTGTTAGGCGAGCAGCACCAGCTCGACGCCTGGTTCTACCTCGGCGTGATCGTGATACTCGGCGCGGTGTTCGCGCAGCCGCTGATCGTGCGACGCGCGCAAAGCGCGGTTTCGCCCGACATGCTCGGCGCGGCCGAGTCCGGCGCGAACGAATGAGCGCTAGGCGCGGCCGGCGACCACGTTGACGCTCAGCGCCAGGATGATCACGTTGAAGAAGAACGCGATCAGCGCGTGCACGGTGGCGACGTGGCGGATCTCGCGCTGGCTGATCTGCACGTCGGAAACCTGGAAGGTCATGCCGATCACGAAGGCGAAGTAGAGGAAATCCCAGTAATCGGGTTTGTCGGTGCCGGGAAACTCCAGCCCGGCGTTCTTCTGCCCGAAGTCGCCGTAGTATTCGTGCGCGTAGTGCAGCGCGAAGATGGTGTTGAGGAACAGCCACGACAACAGCAGGCTGCACGCCGCCAGCGCGATCTCGATCACGCCGCCGCCCTTGCTGGCGTGCAGTTCCACGCCCAGCGCCACCAGCGCGATCACCGCCACTGCCGCGCTGCTCAGCAGGAAGCCCCAATAGCCTTCGTCCTGCGTGCGTGCGCGTTCGCGCATCGACTGCGTTTTCGCGCGCGCGAACATCGCGATGGTGGCCGCGAGGAACACCAGCGTGGCGATGTCGAAGGCCAGCAGCACCGCACGCGGCGGCGGCATTCCGCCGGCACTGAAGCCCGCCGCCAAAACGATGAAGAACAGCGCGCACAGCGTGTAGCGCGGCCGGCGGCGCGCGGTGTGCCATTGCCGCACCAGCCAGTTCCGTTTCGATTTGCGCTCCGCCATGCCTTCCTCGCATCGATCGCTGCGGATGATAGCGGCAGCGCACCGGTTCATGGCTGCGGCGCGGGCAATCCGGCTTTCCCACAGAACGCGACGAAACGCGGATCGTCCTTGTAAGCGAGCAGGAACGGGTCGTACAGCAGTCCGGTGATCCCGGCATCGTGGCTGCTCCAGGCGCGGTCCAGCCAGGCGAACATCGCGTCCGGTTCCTTGCGCAATGCGTACACGTCGGCGATCTGGAACGGCATGTCGGTTTTGTGCGCATCGATGAGCTTCTGCAGCGCGGCGTCGGCCTGCGCGGAATCGCCGCTGATCTGCTGCGACATCGCCAACGCGTAGTCCTGCCACGGTCCGGCCGGTTCCGCCCGCGCCGCGTCGAGGGCGGCTTCGTGATCGCCTTGGAGGATCGCGATGAGAGCCAACTGCATGTGGAACCCGGCGGAGTCGGGTTGCAGTTCGATCGCTTTCGCCAGCGCGGCTTTCGCCTGATCGAAATGACCCAGCGCGGTCTGATACAAAGCCAGATTGAAGAAATTGCCGCTGTCCAGCGGATCGTGCGCGATCGCGGTCTGCGTGTAACGCACGGCTTCATCGAGCCGGCCCTGATTGGCGAGGATGCCGCCCATCCTGCGGCTGGCGACGGGATCGCCGGGCGACAGTTCCAGAGCACGCCGGTATTCCGCCTCGGCGCCGCGCATGTCGATGTCGGCGTACTCCTTGATCCAGCCGAGCGCGAGATGACCCTCGGCCAGGTTCGGGTCGATCGCCAGCGCGGTTTGCGCATCCGCGCGCGCGGCCGAAAAAACGCCCGTCGCGCGGTCGCTGCCGAGAAAACTCGCCGCAAGATAGACCTCCGCGACCGAGCGCCGCGCATAGGCCAGCGCATAACGCGGATCGCGCCGGATCGCGTCGCTGTAATAGTCGATCGCCTTCTGGTAATCGTTCTCGGTATGGCGTTCGAAGTAGAAGTTGCCTTCCAGCAGCGCGTTGTGCGCGGCGGGATCGCGATTGGACGGCTGCAACGGCGTCGAGGCCGGTCCCAGCAATTTGATTCGCAGCGCCGCGGCCACCGAATGCGCGATATCGGACTGCACGTCGAAGATGTCCTTCAACTCGCGTTCGTAGACCTGCGACCACAGCACGCGCCCGTCCTGCGCCGAAACCAGGCTGGCGACGATGCGCACGCGCTTGCCCTGCCGGCGCACGCTGCCCTCCAGCAGCGAGGCCACGCCGAGTTTCGCGGCGATGCCGCGGGAATCCGTGGTGTCGCCGCGAAACTGGAAGGACGATCTGCGGCCGATCACCTTCAGGCCGGGTACCTGGCTCAGCATCGAAATCAGATCCTCGGACAGCCCGTCCGAGAAATATTGGTCGTCCGCCCCGCCGCCTTCATCGAGCAGCGGCAGCACCGCGACCGACTTGTCGTCGGAAACTTCCGTAGCATCGCGATGCGATACGAAGGTGTTGGCCAGCAGCAACACCACGATGACGCTCAGCACCGCAATGATCGCCCGATCCAGCCGCTTGCCCGTGACGTGCGCGATCGATTCCGTCCGCGGCACCTCGCTTTCGCGCTTCAGGCCTTCCGGCGTCAATTCGTAGTACCAGGAGATCACCAGCACGAACGGAAAGCCGAGCACCGCCGCGATCACGATCAGCCGCAGGATCCAGTTCTGCGCGCCGAACACCGGCAGCACCTGCGTGGCCACCTGCACGATCAACCATGCGACGGCGGCGTAGAGCGTGGCCGCACGGAAGACATTGCGGCGCTGCAGCTCGGCGATGAAACCCATCATCGCGGCATTCCCGGTCGCAGGATTCGAAGCGATTCTACGCCGCTGCGGAGTGTCGGTTCGCTCCGCCGAAGACCGGACCGCGACCTAGTTGGCGGATTCCTGACCCGGCGCAGGCAGTCCGACTTTCCTGCAGAACGCCGCGAAGCGCGGATCGCCCTTGTAGGCGAGCAGGAACGGGTCGTAGAGCAAGCCGGATACGCCGGGATCGCGCGCGGCCCATGCGCGATCCAGCCACTGGAACGCGGCGTCAGGTTCCTTGCGCATGGCATGCACGCTCGCGATCTGGAACGGCGCCGCGTCTGCGTAGTGCTGGACGAGGTTCTGCAACGCGGAGTCGGCACCGGCCGAATCGCCTCCGGCGTATTTCGCCAAGGCGAATGCGTACTCCTGCCACGGGCCGCGCGGTTCCGACTGCGCATCCTTGAGCGCCGTCGCGGCGGCGTTGCGCCGGACATCGATGATCGTCAGCAGCACATGGTTGTACGACGCGCCCGGCTGCAACGCGATCGCCTTGCGGATCGTGGCTTCGGCATCATCCAGTTGTCCGAGCGGCACGAGATACGTGGCGAGCGCCACCAGCCAAGATGCGTGCAGCGGATCGTTGCCCAGCGCTTCCCGCAACAACGCTTCCGCGTCCTTCAGTTGACCGAGCGTCGCGAGTTGCAGGGCGAGCGCGGCCTTGGCTTCGGCGCTGTTGGGCGCGAGCTGCAGCGCGCGACGGAATTCCCTCACCGCTCCGGTCTGATCGAAATCCGCGGTGTTGAGCAGCGCGCCAAAAGCGATATGGGATTCCGCCAGATCGGGCGCCAGGACCAGCGCGCGGCCCACCGCCGCGCGCGCGCGCGCATACGCCTGCGCCGCCTCTGGGCCGCCGAGGTACTGCGCCGCGTAACTCGTCAACGTCGTGGCGAGCCTGACGTGGGCGAGTGCGTAATCCGGGTCGAGCTTCGTCGCCTGCTCGTAGTAATCGATCGCGCGCCGCTCGTTCGTTTCGCCGCCGCGCGCGAAGAAGAAGCCGCCCTGCAGAAACGCGCCGTACGCATCCAGATTTCCACTCGGCGGTTTGTCGCCGGCTTCTCCCGATGCGCCGAACCAGCGCGCCTTCAGTGCATCGGCGACCGAACGCGCGATCTCCGATTGCACATCGAAGATGTCCTTGATGTCGCGGTCGTAGGTTTGCGCCCACAGCTCGCGGCCGTCGGCCACGTTCACCAGATTGGTGACGATGCGCACGCGGCCGCCCTGCTTGCGCACGCTACCTTCCAGCAAGGTCGCCACGCCGAGTTGCGCGCCGATCGCCTTGAGGGTGGCGTTGCTTTGACGAAACCGGAAAGAGGAATTGCGGCCGATGACCTTGAGCCCGCCGATCTGGGTCAACTCGGAAATCAGTTCCTCCGACAGGCCGTCGGAAAAATACTGGTCGTCGGCACTGCCGCTTTCGTTGAGCAACGGCAGCACCGCGACCGACTTGTCCGGGACACCCGCGGCGCCGCGGTGGAAAACAAAGGTGTTGACCAGCAGCAGCACCACGATCACGCTCAGCACCGCGATGATCGCGCGGTCCAGCTTCTTGCCGGTGAGATGCGCGATGGATTTCTCGCGCGGCACTTCATGTTCGCGCTTCAGGCCCTCGGGCGTCAGCTCGTAATACCAGGCGAACGCCAGCACGAAGGGAAAGCCGATCACCGCTGCGAGCACGATCACCCGCAACATCCAGTTGGGTGCGCCGAACACGGGCAGCACCTGGGTGGCGACCTGCACGACCAGCCACGCCGCGGCGGCATAGAGCGTGGCTGCGCGGAAAACGTTGCGGCGCCTGAGTTCGACAAACACGTGCACCGCATCACCTCCGCGGTCACTCGCGCTGGAGTATACGCTCGCCATGCCGCCACGCGACCTCGAATGAGCCCGCCTATACTTCCGGAAAATCCATGTCCGGATTACACCGCATGAGTTCGAGCCCGACACGGCCGGGCCTGTCGGTCGCCCGCACCCAGCGCGTGCGCGGCGCCCGCAAGATCGAAAGCTTCGATCAGGTGATCGAGGAGATTCCGGTCGCGCTCCTCTACAACGGCGTGCCCTACGCGGTGATGATGGCGACGCCCTGCGACCTCGATGATTTCGCGCTGGGCTTCGCGTTGAGCGAAGGCATCGTCGAACGCGCGGAGGAATTCGAACTGATCGAATGCCTGCGCAATGAACACGGCATCTCCTTGCAGGCGCTGATCCCGCACGCGCGTTTCGACGCGCTGGAAACGCGCAAGCGGAATCTTGCAGGCCGCAGCGGCTGCGGTTTGTGTGGCGTCGAATCGCTGGTGGAAGCGGTGCGGCCGATGCCGCGGATCCATTCCGATGTGCGGATCGAATCGGCGCTGATCGAGAACGGGCTGCGACAACTCGCGCAGCAACAACCCTTGAACGAACGCAGCGGCGGAGTGCACGCCGCCGGTTACGCTTACGCGAACGGAATCCTGGTGCGCGAGGACGTCGGCCGGCACAACGCGCTGGACAAACTGATCGGCGCGCTGGCGGGCGACGCCGACGCGAATGCGAGCGCAGCATGGCGCACACAAAGCGGTTTTCTCGCGATCACTTCGCGCGCATCCTACGAGATCGTGCACAAGGCGGCGGCCACCGGCATCGCGGTGATTGCGGCGATTTCCGCGCCGACCTCACTGGCGATCAAGCTGGCGGAAGAAGCCGGCATCACGCTGATCGCGTTCGCACGCGGACCGGCGATGAATGTGTACGCGCATCCGCAACGACTTTTGTGAGCATACCCCGGACGCGACACGCAGGGCGGGCATAGCCCGCCGGCTTGCCGCAGATCGCCGCGGCGGACAATGTCCGTCCTACTTGCGCAGCGCGACTATCTCAACTGCGCGCGGCTTTCTTGGCGTGCTTCTCGGCGCGTTTTTCCTTCAGCGACTTGGCCGGTTTCTTCTTGGTTTCTTTCTTCTGTTTTTCCATGCCTTTCATGGCGGCCTCCTGGTAACCGTTCGGTGGACGCGACAGTGCGACGGCGCGCGGGAAAAATCAAGCGCCGCGGTCAGCCGACCAATTTTGCATCCATGCTGATCCGCGCCTTCAATACCTTCGACACGGGGCAGCCGGATTCGGCCTGCTTCGCGACTTCCAGAAACTTCGACTGATCCGCACCGGGAATGCGCGCGGTCACATCGAGGTGCGAGGAAGTGATCTCGAATCCATCGCCGGCCTTGTCCAGCGTGACCGTCGCGACGGTTTCGATCGACTCCGGATTCATGTCGGCCTTGCCCAGCAGCAACGACAGCGCCATCGAGAAGCAGGCCGCGTGCGCGGCGGCGATCAGTTCCTCGGGATTGGTGCCCTTGTCGCCCTCGAAGCGCGAGCCGACCGAATAACCTTCATCCTTCAGCGCGCCGCTCGCGGTGCTGACGCTGCCGCGCCCGTCCTTGAAGCCGCCCTGCCATTTCGCGGAACCCTTGCTTTGCATTTCGAACTCCTTTCGCTGGAAAAGTTAGTATGCGCCGATGTCCGGAGCCGCCGCCACCGCTTGTCCGATCATCGTGGTGATGGGCGTGGCCGGTGCCGGCAAGACCACGATCGGCAGCGCGCTCGCGGCGCGCCTGGGCTGGACTTATCGCGAGGGCGACGACTTTCATCCGCCGTCGAACGTGCGGAAGATGCGCGCGGGCCACCCGTTGAATGACCAGGATCGTGCGCCGTGGCTGCGAGCGATCGCGCGCTGGATGCAAGAGCAATCGCACGCACACGCACCGGCCGTGATCGGCTGTTCGGCCTTGAAGCGCAAGTACCGCGATTTCCTGCGCGAGGGCCGTCCGCAGGTCTGGTTCCTCTACTTGCGTGTGCCGCACGTGGAACTCGAACGGCGCGTGGAGACGCGGCATCATTGCTACATGCCGGCGTCGTTGCTGGACAGCCAACTGGAAACGCTCGAGGAACCGCAGCCCGACGAGCCGCGCGCCATCACGCTCGAAGCCGGCGATACTGTCGAAAGGACCGTAGATGCCGCCTTGCGCGCGCTGCGCATGCGCAATGCCATTATCCGAGAAGGAAACGACATGAACTCCGCCGCAAAGGACACCCTCTGCACCGTGATTCCGAGCCTGCGTTACCGCGATGCGCTCGCGGCGATCGACTGGCTCTGCCGCGCCTTCGGCTTCGAAAAACACGCCGTTTACGTCGCCGACGACCACAAGACCGTGCACCACGCGCAACTCACGTTCGGCAACGGCATGATCATGCTGGGTTCGGCCGACAACCAGAGCGCCTGGGGCAAACGCATCGCGCAGCCGGACGAAATCGGCGGCCGCGAAACGCAGGCCTGCTATGTGGTGGTCGCCGATTGCGCGGCGCATTACGCGCGCGCCAGGGCCGCCGGTGCGCAGATCGTCGACGAACTGGAAAGCAAGGATTACGGCGGCAGCGGCTATTCCTGCCGCGATCCCGAAGGTCATTTGTGGTCGTTCGGGGATTACGATCCCTGGGCCGACAGGCAATCCTGATCGGTGCAGTCTCAACGCCATGCCGATCGACCTGCGTTTGCTCGGACCCGGCGATGGCGCGTTGATGGACGCCATGCTGACCGTGTTCGGCGAAGCCTTCGAGGATGCGAAAAGCTACGGCTGCGCACGGCCCGGTGCGGCTTACCGGGATCGCCTGCTCGGCGGCGAGGACTTCATCGCACTGGTTGCCCTGAAGCAGGACAAGGTCGTGGGCGGCCTCGCCGCATACCAGCTGCGCAAATTCGAGCAGGAGCGCAGCGAGATCTACATCTATGATCTTGCGGTCGCTGCCGCGCACCGGCGCGAGGGAATCGCCACGGCCCTGATCGCCGAACTGAAGCAGATCGCGAAAGCGCGCGGCGCTTACGTCATCTTCGTGCAGGCCGACCATGGCGACGATGCTGCGATCGCGCTATACACGAAGCTCGGCCGGCGCGAAGACGTGCTGCACTTCGATATCGACATCGACTCCCCCGAATGAAACCCAACGATTCGCCCATTCCCGACGAACTCGCTGACGCACGCGGCGCGCGGATCAAGACCGGCATCGGCGGCTGGAACTTCCCGCCGTGGCGTGACAACTTCTATCCGAAAGGCCTGCCGCAACGGCGCGAACTGGAATACGCCAGCCGGCATCTGACCGCAATCGAAATCAACAGCACGTTCTATCGCGCGCAGACGCCACAGGTCTATGCGAAGTGGCGCGACGAAACGCCGCAAGGTTTCGTGTTCTCGCTGAAGGCCCCGCGGCAAGTGGCCGAAATGCGCAAGCTCGCGAGTGCGGGCTCGGTAATGCGCGGCTTCGTGTTCGGCGGGCTGGCGGAATTCGGCGAAAAACTGGGTCCGGTCGTGTGGCAATTTCCGCCGTCACGCGCCTTCGAGCGCGACGATTTTGCCGCGTTTCTGGATCTGTTGCCGCGCAACTTGAACGGACTCGCGCTGCGGCACGCACTGGAAGTGCGCAACAAGAGTTTCCTGTGCGAAGAGTTCCTGGAATTGGCCCGCACGTACCGTTGCGCCTGCGTGTTCACCGATTCGCACGAATATCCGAATTTCGCCGATGTCACGGGCGATTTCGTCTATGCGCGATTGATGCGCAGCCGCGAATCCGAACGCGACGGTTATCCCGCGAAGGAACTGGATGCCTGGGCCGAACGCGTGCGGCAGTGGGCGCGTGGCGGCGAACCCGACGATCTGCCGCGCGTGCTGCCGGTGGAAAAGAAGAAATCCGCGCCGCGCGATGTCTTCCTCTATTTCATCAGCGCGCACAAGGCGCGCAATCCCGCAGCGGCGATGGCGCTGCAAAGGCGCATGTCTTGATACCCCGGCGTTTCACCGAACGCTGCAAGTCCCCCCTCACCCGACCAGCGTTGCGCGCCGGTCTCCCTCTCCCCTGTGGGGAGAGGGTTGGGGTGAGGGGGTCGCGACACGCGGTCGCGTTTGTCATGTTTGTGTTGGCCGGCTGCGCAGCCGAACCGCTACACAGGCTCGCGGTGCCCGCGCGGGCTGCACCGCCGATCATCGGCGCGGCTTCACCCGCGCCACAATCGTTGCTCGCCGGCAACATCGACATGCTCCTCGCGCAGCCGCGTTTCGCGCACGCTTTATGGGGAATCGACATCGTGTCGCTGGACAGCGGCAAGGCGCTGTACGCACGCAACGCGAACACGCTGTTCCTGCCGGCTTCCAATGCCAAGCTTTACACCGCCGCGCTGGCCTTGCAGACGTTGAGCGCGGATGCGACTTTCTCGACCACGCTGTATGCAACAACAACGCCGCTCACCAACGGTACGTTGTCGGGCGACTTGATCCTTTACGGTCGCGGCGATCCTTCGCTGGGCGAAGTCGACGTCTCGCCGGATTGGGCCGACCGTTTCGCGCAAGCATTGGCCGAACAGGGCGTGCGGCGAGTGCAAGGCGATCTGATCGCGGACGACACCTATTTTTCGGGACCGCTGATCGGCGACGGCTGGGAAGCGTTGGATCTGCAAGACGACTACAGCGCCCAGGCCGGCGCGCTGGGCGCGCAGGACGGCGTGGTGCGCGTGGATGTCGCACGCAACGGCACACGTTGCTGTGCAGTGACCGTCGATCCGCCGCAATCCGGTTTGCGCGTGATCGATCTCACCGGCGATGCGGCGCCTCTGGGTCTTTATCGACCGCCGGGTTCGGATGTGCTGTACGCGAGCGGCAGCTTGCCTGCGAATCAGCCGCAGCATGGATACACCTTGTCCGCGCCGGACGGCGCGCTGTTCGCGGCCAATCTGTTACGCGATGCGCTGACTCGCCACGGTATCGCGTTGTCCGGCAACGTGCGCGTGTTGCACTGCCCGGAGCGCGATCCGGCGCTTGCGAATGCGCCGCTGGAAATCGCAAGCGTTTCGTCGCCGCCGTTGTCGCAACTGCTCCACCACATGTTGAAGACTTCCGACAACCGCTACGCACAGATGCTGTTGCAGCAGGTCGGCGTGCAGACTGCGCGCGTCGGCACGTGCGCGGACCGGGAAGAACCGCCGCAGACCAGCGCGGATTGGGGGCTGTGCGCGATGCGCGCATTTCTGCAACGCATCGGCATCGGCAACGACGAGGCGACATTCGATGAAGGCAGCGGCTTGTCGCGCCGCGACCTGGTTACGCCCGCCGCGACGGTGAAATTGCTGACATGGCTGGTGCGGCAGCCTTTCGCGAACGTGTTGCGCGATGCGTTGCCGGTAGCGGGCGTGGACGGCACCTTGAAGTCGCGCATGCTCGGCACGACCGCCGCCGGCAACCTGCAAGCCAAGACGGGCACACTGACGCACGCCTACGCACTGTCGGGTTACGTCACCGATGTGCGCGGCGAGCATCTCGCCTTCTCGCTGATGCTCAATCGCTATCAGCGCCCGACCGATGCACTGGGCAACGCCATTCCGCCTTCACCGCAGGACGATCTGGATGCGGTGGCGGAGATGATCGCCGCAAACGACAACTGAGACCGATGCGGCGCTTTTCTCCTCCCCCTTCAAGGCGGAGGCCGGGAGGGGGATGGTGTGTCGGATTGAAGACTCCAACCAATACCATCCCCACCCAACCCTCCCCTTGAAGGGGAGGGCTTGAAAGTCCGACTAGGGCGTCAAATCCCGCACCATTACCTGGAACGGCTTCAACGTCACCGCTTCGTTCTTTCCCGCGACGAACGTGCGCGTGCCGCTGTCGCCGAACGGCGAAGTAGCGTGCCAGATGCGCGCCGCGCCGTCGGGCAGTTGCAACGCGCTCGCAACATCGACGTCGAACGTCTGAGGTTTGTCGGATGGATTGCGCAATGCCAGCACCGCTTGCTTCGGCATCCACGAAGCCCAGCCGTAAACTTCGAGCCGCGCGGGATCGCCGCCGATCCAGTGGCTGTCGCGCAGCACGTCGGCGTGTTCGCGCGACCACTTCGCCGCTGCGGCGAGCGTGTTCCAATCCTGATCGCTCAGCAGATCGGGCGAGATGTACAACTCCTGCAAGCCGGTGCCGGACGCGAAATACGAATGCACTTCGTCGGCGAAATCGTTCTGCGGATCGACATTCAACCCTTGCGCGTAGCGCGCATAGATGATCCCGTGCAGCATCAGCGAATTCAGCGGATACAAAGGCCCCAGCCGCACGATGCCGCCGTAGGTGTCCGCGTCGCGATAGGTGATCCAGCGCTGGCGGTCGCTGCCGACGCCGGCGAAGGAATGGTCCTCGCCGCCACGCCAGATCGAATCGGCCCAGCGCAGCCAGAACGGCGACGGCCAAGTGCCGGTGGTGAGATTGATGAAGAGATCGGGCTTGATCGCACGCAGGTCGTCGATCAACGCGATCGCTGCGGCGAAGTCGCTGTCGAAATCGCTGCCCGGCGTGACCTTGTCGGGGCTGCCGGTGCCATCCAGTTTGAACTGGTTGATGCCGTCTTGGCGCAGCAGTTTTTCGGTGACGGACTTGAACAGCGCGAAGTATTTCGGATCGGACAGCGCGATGCCCTGCTCGTCCACCGCAAAACCGTCCGCGCGCGCGGTGGCGAGACGCTGCTTGCGCGGCGGCCCGTAGCCGCCCCACGGCGACAGCCAGATGCCGGGCGCCGCGCCGAACTTCGCGGCCTCGTTCTTCAGCGGCAAGAAGCCATCCGGAAAACCGCTGTTGAATTGCCACAGGTGATCCGGATCGTCCCAGCCGTCGTCGAACAGGAACGAATCCATCGTCACGCCGCGCTTGCGCACCAGTTGCTCGCCGAAGGCATCGATCTCGCGCAGCGCGTCGGGTTGCGTGTAGCGGTTGAAGTAGCCGATGTCGTACCAGGAGTTGTAATGCAGGAAGGTGCGGTACGGATGCGCGCGCTGGTCTTCGATGTAGGCGAGAAAGCCGCGTCGCAGTTGATCCTGCGGTGCCACGCCGAACACGGCCGAATATTCGACCGCCACGTTGGCGCGCAGCGGCAGTGTGCGACGCAACGACATCATTGCGTGCCCACCGATCACCTTGGCCTGCGCCATCGGAAATTCGAAGCCGAAGAATTCGTCGCCCAGCACGATCGGCGAACCATCCGCCGTACCTTCCACGCGCGCGCCCGGCAGTTGCAGGTCGATCATCGAGACCGATGCGAGATCGAGTTCGCGCGACGGCAGCAGCCGCACTTCCTCGCGCACGTAATTCGCACCATCTCGCAGGCTGGCGCGCCATTGCACAGTCAGACCGTGCGCGGCATCGCTCAACGTTGCCTTCAATGCCACGCCTTTGCGCCGATCCGCCGCGCGCGAGGCACTCGCCTGCGCAGGGATGTTTTCGCAAGTGATCTTGCCGGACAGCTTCAGCGCGCTCGCGGGAATGGCGTCGTCGGTACGCGGCTTTAATGAAAACACTTCGCCTTGCAGCGCGCGCGTCGTGCCGGTGAAACGGTTGTCGAGGGCGCCCGGGCGCAACGCGCCGTCCTTCGCGTCCACCTCGAACCGCAATGCCGCGTTGTCCAACTGCGCGACGCCGTTTTGCGCCGTGCAGTGCGCCGCGCCGGGATCGCGCGGCAACCAGGGCGGCGCGGCGAACGCGATGGAGGTGATGAAAAGCAGCGGCAGCGCAATTCGTGCAGCTTTCACGGCGGTTACCCGATTGCGACGGAACCCGCATAGTCGCGCGCCGGCGATACATTGCGCAAGGTTCTTCGTACCGCTTGTAAGCTCGAGCGGGGATGCGCGGTCACAATCAGCGAACGAAGTCCGCCCTACTCCAGCGAGAACGAAATGAAACGCCTCTACCCTGCCCGTCTTTCCATCCTCGCGGTCATCCTGATCGTCACGGCCGGGTGCGGGCCGGCCATCGGCGAGGAGACGCGTGCAGTGCCTGCACCGAAACTGGATGCGCCGCTGGCGGCGCAACACGACAAGCAGACCGCGGTGCTGGCCGGCGGCTGCTTCTGGGGCTTGCAGTGGGTGTTCGAGCACGTCAAGGGCGTGACCAACGTGACCTCGGGATATTCCGGCGGCGATGCGCGCACCGCGCAATACGAACGCGTCAGCGAGGGCGATACCGGGCACGCCGAGTCGGTGCGGATCGAATTCGATCCGGCGCAGGTGAGTTACGGGCAGTTGCTACGCGTGTATTTTTCGGTCGCGACCGACCCGACGCAGTTGAACCGGCAGGGCCCGGACACCGGCGCGCAGTATCGCGGCGTGATCTTCTATGCGAATCCGCAGCAGCAGGAGATCGCGCAGGCCTATATCGCGCAACTCGGCGCAGCGAAAGTTTTCGACGCACCGATCGTGACGCAGGTGACGAAGTTCGATGCGTTCTATCCGGCCGAGCAATACCACCAGGACTACGCGCGCATCCATCCGGACGAACCGTACATCGCGATCAACGATGCGCCGAAGGTGACGCATCTACAGCAGTTACTGCCGCAACTCTATCGCGCGCAGCCGCTGATCTGGCGCGGCGCGCCGAGTGCGATCGCGGTGGACGTGCTGTAGGGACTCAATCGCGCTTCTGCTTGCGCGCGGCGCGGATCGCCTTGGCGTCCAGTTTCTCGATGGTCTGGATGGTGCAGCGGTCGCCGCGCACCAGCACCGAATCGAGGCCCGCGGTCACGGTACCGCCGTTCGAAGTCAACGCGATGATTGGGGCGTGCTGCAATTCGAAGCACGGTCCCAGCAGCGTCAGCCGGTATGCCTCGAAAGGCGTGGTCCACACCACCGCGTGACTCGGATCGTTCGAATCCCAGTCATACAGCGAAGAGAACGAGAACATCCCGACCGTGTGGACGACGTACTTGGAATAGTCGATGCCGGTATGCCTCGAGCCGGTGCCCGCAGCGGCGGGCGCGGCCGTATCGGCGCTCCGCGGCGGCTGTTGCGCGCAGCCACACAGGGATGCTGCAAGCAACAAGACCACGGGTCCCGCTTTGATCGGCGTAATCGCT
>Ga0070740_10001495_pt1 | contig 31794 bp, 18 predicted proteins | sample Coa_R2_FD_67286 | JGI IMG/M metagenome (GOLD analysis project Ga0070740, IMG submission 67286) | Surface soil microbial communities from Centralia Pennsylvania, which are recovering from an underground coalmine fire - Coalmine... | ecosystem: Environmental > Terrestrial > Soil > Unclassified ...
ACGCCGCCGCCCTGGATGCCCGTGCCGATGTACAGCGCGCCTTTGAACGGATACAAGGTCATGCCGCACTGGTTCAACGCCCCGCGCCAGGCGCCGTTGGTCAGGATGCGCTCCCACCTGTACGGCGGTTCCCCTTCGCAACTGCTGCGCCAGAGCTGGAACCCGCCATGGTTGAGCGTGCCGACGTATAGGTGATCTCTCCATGCCGCACAGGCGAGCAACGAAAGATTGGTGACATCGCCGAAGCCGAAATCGCTGACCGGCTGCCAGTCGCCCTTCTCGGGCGAGCGGCTCTCGTACACGACCGAATGACCTGAAACGTTGGTGTTGCCACCCCGCGAACCGACCGGAGTCGTATACATGCGACCCTTGAAGGACACCAGCGAACGGATGGTCGTGACCGGAAGTCCGCACAGGCCGGGCTCGCAGGTCACGGTGAAATTGCGGCCGTCCTCGCTGGCCATGATGACCGGACCCGGCCCTCGCGCCGGACACCAGGTGCTGACGTACAACCTGTCCTGATGCACCGCGATGCCGCGGTAGCTGATGTCGCGCGGAATTCTGCTGCCGTCGCTGCCGGTGATCCACGGCGACTTGAACACGCGCTCCCATACATCCGTGCCGGGATCGTAGGCCCAGATCTCGGCGCGCAGATCGAGGTCGAACGGATCGAGGGGGCATTGAATCGGCCATACATCGAATGGGAGCTTGATGCGCAAACGCATCAACGCGAAATTGGCGCGCATCGTCGTCACGTACAACCGGCCCTTGTACCAGGCCATCGCATGCGCATAGGAGTTGAGGGGATCGCCGAATCCCCTCTTTGCGATCAATTTGAAATCCGAAGCGCGCAATCCGCGCCGGATACCCAATCTGTTTGCGGTCATGGCATTCACATTGCCGCCAGTACGGCAGCGAGTTGCACGGCCGCTTCCTCGCGCGAGCCGAAAGGCCCGAGCCGGCCTCCTTCGCGCAGCGAACAGTACCAGCCGTCGTCGATCATGTAGAAGCGGTCGCTCTGGAAATAGGCGCGGTCGTCATTGGGGCGGCGGACTTTGCGGGATTCGTCGGCGCTGCTCTCCCAGAATCTGTTGCACAGCGCGATCAGTTCATCGGTGCGCGACACGGGGAAAAAATGCCCCGCTCCCCGCATCAGCCGGAATTCGGCCTCCGGCCAGACCTTGCACAGCTCGTCGCCGGTACGACGTGCGTGCGAGCTGTCGCCGTAGATCGCGAAAATCGGGAAATCGAATTTGCGCAACTCGTCGTCCTGCAGCGATCCACCGTCGAGGAAATCGGCTTCGGCCGTCGTCGTGGCGAGCAGCTTCAGCCACTGCGCGGCCGTGTGGCGGCCGAACTTGACCATCACCGGGCCGAACAGCCGCATCAGCTCCTCCGGCACCGGGTGCTCGCTCAATCGCAATTGCGCCATCACGCTCAGCAAGCGGAAACCGAAATGCGGATCATCGGTATCCAGATCGATGCCGTGGCGTTGCAGTACGGGCCGGATCACCGCCCGTCCGCGCTCCCATGTTCCCGGCGCCGCGCGCACGCCCAACAAACCGGGGACATGGCTGTCCGCCAGCACCAGACTGCGCACCGCGCCGGGACGGCGGCGCGCGTGATGCAGGGTTACCAAGCCGCCGAAACTGTGCGCGATGAAGTGCGCTTCCGAAATGCCCAAATGGTCGAGCAGGCCGCCGACATCCAGCGACAAATCCGCGGGCTTGTAGCCGCTCGACGGGACGTCCGAACCGCCGTGCCCACGCAGATCGAACAGCGTCACCCGGAACCGCTTGGCGAATTCGTGGGCGTACTGGAAATACCAGAACGCCAGGTTCGATGCCAAGCCGTGCACCATCACCAGGTTTTCGCGCGCAGCCGCGTCGCCCACCTGGAGATAATGCAGGTGCACCCCGTTGACGAGGGCCTTTGGCATCAATCACCCCAATCCGCCCTGGTCATTCCATGTAACCCAGCATCTGAAGCTGCGCCATTAATTGCTGCTTTTCTTCGTCGTCCATGGTTTCGCCGTACTCGTCCTTGCCGCTGCCGCGCGTGGCTTCGCCGATCTTCAGCGGATGCTTGGCCTGATAATCGGCGGTGAACATCGCGGTCGGAACCTTGCCTTCCAGATCTGACGGAACAGGCAAACCGAGGCTGTACAGCAAAGTCGAAGTCACATCGGTGATGTGCCGACGGCCGAGCACCTTGCCGGCTTCGATGCCGGGGCCGTACGCCAGAAACACACCATCGGGATGATGCGTGCCGATCACGTAATCGCGTTTCTGCACCACCGGCTGGAGATTTCTTACAGACACGAAACCGAAATCCCGCAGCACCAGTTGCAGATCGGGTGCGTCATTCATCGCCGACCCGGGGAACACTTCCTCACGAGTATGGATTTCGGCGATGATCCGCTCGCCGGTCTCGGGATCCTTGAGGTCCTCGAGATCGCGGATCAGCCGCGCGCGCACCTTGTCGTAATCCTTGGGATCGATTCCGGTTTCGCCCGGCTTGCGTGCCACGCGAATGGTGATGCCGTTGGATGAGGGCGTACGGCAATACGCTGTCGTTTTGCTCCAGTCCAGGAATGCGAAATTGGTGCTGTCGCGCCGCTTGCCCGCCTCGCCTTCGGGCAGCTCCTTGAAGTGCACATAGCCCTTCTCGGCGAGAAACGCGTTGATGCGCACGACTTCGGTCGAGCCGGTGAAGCCGTGATCGGAAGCGAAGAAGACCTGTGCGTCGGGACCGGCGGTTTTCACGAGCTGCTCGATGAAACCGTCGAGCTGGCGGAAGTAGCTCAGCGACAGTTCGCGCATCCGCTTGTGGAAACCCGAAGTTTCGTTGTGCTGGAGTCTGGGATCGACGTAGGGCCAGGCTTGGTGCTGCAATTTGTCCACGCCGTCGAACAGCACCGCCATCAGGTCGGGCTGCTCCTCGCGCATCAGGTGCTCCGCCACCTTGAACCATTGCTGTTCCCGCGGAAGGTGGTAGCGGACCCATTTTTCCCGGTCCTCGTCGCTCAGCTCATCGACGGACTGCTTCTCCCGCTCGAAATCCCAGGCCAGTTCCTGCGGATCGAAATCGGGAATCGATTTCAGCCGCTCGTAGATGTCGTCCGGATAGGAATTGCGTCGCAGATGCCGCCAGGGGATGAAGCCCGGCACGTTGATTCCGTTGAGTTGCGCCGGCGGCGGAGCGGTGAACGGGAAGTTCAGCGCGCAAACACGCTTGCCCTGACGGCTGGCGATCGACCAGAGGGTTTCTACCTTGCAATCGCGCGCGTCGTAGAGCGTGAAATAGACCTCGTCGCCCTGCTCCTCGGCGCGAATGAAGTCGTACACGCCGTGGTATCCCGGCCCGCGGCCCGTCATCAGGGAAACCCATGCCGGCGGAGTGAGCGGGTTTGGCGTCGAGCGCAGCTTGGCGCGGCTGCCTTCGGCGTAGATGCGCGCCATGAACGGCATCACCGGCTCGCCGCCGTAGGCCTGGGTAAGATCGTCGAGGACGGTGAAGGTGGCTCCGTCCATGCCGATGAAAAGGGTACGTACGCTCATGCCGGAGTTCCTTGCGTCTGGAGACGTGAGTCGATGAAGTCCGCGAATTGCCCCAGCGAAACGTCGCCGATGTAGCTGCCGTCTTTCATCAGCAGATCCTGGAATCCGAAGCGCGTTCCGTAAGATTGATCGAGCGCCACACAGAACTGGATGATGTCGATCGAAGTGAATCCGAGATCGGCGGCGACCAATGTTTCGGGCGCGAACTTCGTGCCGGGATCGAGACCCCAGTCCTGCGTCAAATCCGCAGCGACGGCGGTGACGGTATCGATGGGTGTGTTCTTCCTGAGATTGCTCATGCTTGCGCCTCGAATTGTTGTGCCGCGAGAGTGCCGACCGCGATGACGGCGGCTCCGCGTTTATCGATGGTGACCGCCACGATTCCCGCCTCGTGTGAGACTTCGCATCTCCTGAAATCCGGATCGGCGGCCACGATCCGGAATGCCCATGGTTCTCCTCTGAGGCCGGTGCCGAGGCACTTCGACGCCGCCTCCTTGGCGCACCACAGGCGCAGCACACGCTCCGTCTGCGCATCGCCGTCGAGCCCGGCGACGAACGGCTTTTCCTCCGCCGCCAGCGAATCCACCACCAGTTCGGGACGCCGCAGCTTGCCGATGCGCTCGAGATCCACACCGACCGGTTGATCAGGGGCAGCCACCGCTGCGATGCACGAGACCGCGTCGTGGGCCAGTGAAACTCGCGGCGCCTCGATCAGCGATTCGCACCACCAGCCGCCGACGAAAGGCGCACCGTTTTCGTCATGAGCGACTTCGATGTCGGCGGGATACAAAAGCTGACCGGTGCATTCGTAGACCCAGTGCCGCACGGCTTCCTTGATGGCGGCCCGACCGGTCAGCCACTCGCGCCGGCGCGGCAGCGCGGCTTGTTCCAGAGCGCGCCATTCCTCGCGCTCGGCAGCGCCGAGCAGCACGCGCGCCAGCACGCGCGAGCAGATGCCGCCGGATTGCAGGAACAGTTTCTCGTCCAGCACCCGCACTTCCCACAGGCCTACATCTGCCGCGAGGGAAGAAACGGGCATCCCGAGCATGCCGATGCCGGGATGCGTGCGCAGCGCGTGGTAGGTCGGCGGCGTGCGGAAGAACAGGTTGCCCAGTTCGTGCACACGCATCAGCACCCGCCCTTCCCCATCGGTGCAATCGAATTGCCAGTTGCGCAGCGCGGTGATGTCGTCGTCGCCCGCGGCGGCTGGCTCCTGCCGCGCACGCATCACAATGCCGTCGCGTTCTGCGGGGCACGATTCGTACAGCTCGATGCGGCCGATCGTGGACGGGAAGGAGTGGAACTCGGGGCCCACGTACTGAAGCAGCCAGTAAGGTACCACTTGGCTCAATGCATCCAGCAACACGGGATTCAATACGAGGCAGGGCGTATGGCCGGGCTCGAAAAATCCGGCCAGGCTTGCATCGCTGAGCGCCACGTCGATGCCACCATCGTCCCATGCTTCGATATTGCGCAGGCTCTGGAATATCGGCCCATGGAACATCGCAAAGCGCCCGGGGCTGTACGTGGGCGGATCGGTATTCCAGGCGCGAGACTCGCGCAAGGGCGCTACCGCTTCCAGCCTGAAATCGTGCGCGAACGAAAATTCGCCGGTGACCGCGATGCCGCGCGATGTAAGCACGGAGGCGCGATAACGATTCGCCTCACGATCGAGTACTTCAGCGCGCACTTCGATGTCCAGCACGTCGTCGTCGAGCGTGATCCAGTCGAAGGCGTGCACGTTCTCGATCACGCTGACATCGGTGCGTCCCGCCAGCAAGGCGCAGGCTTCCGCCATCAGTTCCATGCTGACCATGAACGGCACGCAGGCGAGCCCGTGCAGCGAAGGATCCGTCGAGACCGGACCCGAAAGCACGTGATCGCGGATGAACTGGTCGTTGTCCAGCGATACCCGGCACACGGCCACTACGTGTTCGTGGTCGTGTTCCAGGACGGTGTCCAGCAGCGGCGTGGCGCTGTCGTTGGCATGGCTGGAATGCGTGCCGGCATCGAGCGCCACGATTTCCGCCGTAGCATCCTCTTCGCTGACATCGTTGGCGCTGATGTCCTCGAGATCCCCCAATGCCGCGCGCGGATCGACGGCGGTGGGGAAAGCTTTCCTCCGCGCCGATGCGACGAGTTCGGCGATGCGTTCACCCTCCGCGGGCGCAAGCCGCACCATCGGCATGGTGTTGTCGAGCAGCGGCGGGCGTGGTTTCGGTTTGCGGCTGTCGAGATCGATCGGCGCGATTTCGCGCGCGGCATGCAGCCGGTCCGGAGCTGTCCAGCGACCGAGTGCGTACAACCAGGCAAGTACGAACAGCAACTGTTCGACGCCACTGCGCCCGCGGACATTGGTCGGCAAGGCAAGGAAGTCGCGCCCGCTCAGAATGTCGTTGATGAAGGAAACCAGATTGCCGGAGGGGCCGACTTCCAGGAAAATTTCGACGCCATCGTCGTACATCTTCCCGATCGTCTCGCGGAAACGCACCTTGCGCGCCCACTGCAAGGCGGCGAGTTCGCGCATCTTCTCCGGCGACTTCGGAAAACGGGCCGCAGTCGCGCACGAATACAACGGCACTTTCGGCCGGCCGACCTTGATGTGTTTATAGCAGTCCAGATATACGCGCGCGGCGGCTTCGAACGCGGGTGTGTGATAACCCCGGTCGAACGGCAACCGCATGCATATGCCGCCTTGCTTGGTGAGCCTTTGTTCGAGACGGTCGATCGCTTCGACCGGACCGTACAGCACCTGCTGGTTGCTGCAATTGTCCATCGCGACCTGCACTTCACCGCCATGCAAGGCTATTTCGGCCTCGATCTGTTCCGGCGTCAGCGCGCCCACCGTCAGCAACGCGCCGGTAGGGATCTGGTCCGATTTCAGCAGCTCGTCGTAGGCGACACAGTGCCTGACGATGGCGGCGGCGAGTTCAGCGCCACTGCTCGCGTTGGCGCCGGAAGCCGCCAGTGCGGCCGACTCACCCGAGCTGTGCCCCACCATCACGTCCGGTTCCACACCGAGCGCTTTCAACAGGTCGAACATCGCCATGCCGCCGATGAACGCAGCCTCCGAGCCGACGTCCAGGTCGTGCAGACGCTTGTCGAGTTGGATGCGGCGTTCGGGTTTGACTTCGCAGGTGGGAAACACGATGTCGGTGCGGGTCTGCCCCTCGGGCAAGTCGTGCAGGCTGTGCCAGAAATCCAGCCAGTGCTGCACCTGCGGGAACAGCGCGATGTCGGCGAACATGCCCTGGTATTGCGATCCTTCTCCGGGAAAGGCAAAACCCAGCTTGGCGTCGGTGCGTTCCCGCGCATATATCACCCGCGCGCGGCTGGCCTTGCGCGTGGGCGTGCCCTCTCGCACCTTGCCGATCGCCAGCGCGATGTTGGTCGTCAATTCCTTGATATCGCGTGTCAGCACCGCTACCCGGTGCTCGCCGCCGTGGTTTTCGCGCGACAGCGCTGCTGCGACTTCGGCGAGGCTCCACTGCGGATTGGCGGCGAGCGCATCGACCAGCCGCTCCAGTTTCTCCACCAGCGCCTCTGCGCTGCCGGCGGAAAGCACGCACAGCTCGACCGGCCATGCGGTCATGCGGCCCGGCGCGCGCGCATGCGAGGGCGCTTGTTCCAGGATCGCGTGCGCGTTGATCCCGCCGAACCCGAACGAATTCACCGCCGCACGGCGCGGCTCGTCGGGGCGCGCGATCCACGGGGACGTGCGCGTGTTGACGTAGAACGGCGTCTCGTCGATACCGAGCTGAGGATTGACTTCGTCGCACAACGTCGGCGGCAATACACGATGATGCAGCGCCAGTGCCATCTTGATCAGGCCCGCAATGCCGGCACCGGGAATGCAGTGACTGATCATCGATTTGACCGAACCCAGCGCCTTGACGCCGACATCCGTCTTGCGTTCGCCGAACACGCTCTTCAAGGAAGCGATTTCGGTCTGGTCGCCCAGCGGAATGCCGGTGCCATGCGCTTCCACCAGTTCCACCGTCGCCGGATCGATGCCGGTCAATTCGTACGCGCGCCGGATCGCCAGCGTCTCGCCATCCTGGCTCGGGGCGAGCAATCCCGCGCCTTTGCCATCACTGGAATGGCCGACGCCGCGCAGCACCGCGTAGACGCGGTCGCCGTCGGCGATGGCGTCATCCAGGCGCTTCAATACGACCACGCCGAGCCCTTCGCCAAGCAGCGTGCCGTCGCTGCCTTTCTCGAACGGACGCACGCGGCCGCGCGCACTGAGCGCGCCGAGCTGGGTGAAACTGGTGGTGACATCGGCGGGCAGCGTCGCGTTCACGCCGCCGGCCAGCATCATGTCGCTGCGTCCGCTGCGCAATTCGTCGGCTGCGGCCGCAACCGCCAGCAACGACGATGCACACGCCGCATCGAGCACGTAATTGGGGCCGCGCAGGTTCAACCGGTTGGCGATTCGCCCCGTCATCATGTTCGGCACCAGGCCGGGCGCGTTGTCGGCGGTGGTGGGCGGCAACTTTTTGCGCAGGATTTCGCGGATCTCGTCCAGCGCTGCGTCGTTCAGATGAGGAAGGGCCGTGCGCAGCAAGTCCATCGTCTGATCCAGCACGATGTTGTTCTGGATCACCGTGACCTGACCGCGGTGCAGGTACGCGCTGTGACCGAGCACGATGCCGGTGGCGTGATGATCCGCATCGGGCCTGAGGTAACCGGCATCGGCCAGCGCGTCGCGCGCGACGCGCAGCGCCAGGTATTGATCGGTTTCGCCGCCATCGACCGAATTCGGCATGATGCCGAATTCGCGCGGATCGAAACGGTAGAGATCCTTCAGAAATCCGCCGCGCTGGGTGCGGATTCGGCCCGCGGCCAGATAGCGATCCGCGCCCCAATCCGGCACGGGTTCGCTGATCGCGTCCACGCCGTTGAGGATGTTGTTCCAGAAACTCGCGATGTCCGGCGCTTCCGGAAAAATGCAGGCCATGCCGATGATCGCGATCGGTGCGGGAGTCTCGCGTGGCGTCTTCGTCTGCTTCATGCCACCGCTCCGCGCGCGACGTTCGCGGTGCCGCCGAACCGGTTGAGCGCCGCGCTGGCGATGCTGTCCAGTTCCTCGATCGTCATCACCGGCTCGCCCTGCTCGTCGAAGAACGTGACGTTGGCGCGGATCAGGCTGGGATCGGAAGTCTCGATGCGCTCGTATTCCATATGCATGCGTTCGGGACAATGCGAGCGGTAGCGAACCACGCGCCCGAAACGCGCCGGCAGCGCGGCCTCGTCGCGGAAGGCGCGTGACCATAGCCATGCCATCTGAGCGGCAGCATCCAGCAACGCAGGATCGAAAACCCAGGCCGCGTCCGCGGCGCAACCACGCAGCCACTGTTGCGGATGCGACACGCGCACGCGCGCGCACGCGCCATTGCGCGACAGACCTTCGATCTTCTCGATCACGCGGAAACGCGGACCGTGAAACAGCCACTCGTCATAGGCCTTCTTCACCGTCAGCGATTTCTCCGTATGACGGGAGCGTTCGGCCGTTACCGATTCCGGCAGTTGCTGCGCCAGGCGCAGCACCGCGCGATAGTGTGTCAACATTTTTCCGGGTGCGATTTCGCTCTGCAGTTGCGCGGTGACTTCGAAGCCTTCGCTGCTGCCATAAGGCGGCGGAAGAATCAGGATCCGCAACCGGCGCGGCTTCGAATCCATTTCGACGCCTTTCATCAGCTTGTGCTCGCGCACTTCGGCCACCTGCCAGCCCGGCCACAGCATGCGTCCGGCTTCGGCCAGCATCTCCAGCGCCGCGGCGGCGGGCAGCACCTGCTTGCCGTCGAGCATGTGCTCGTCGAGATAGAGGTGCTGCGCGCGATCTAGCTCGACGACCACTATCCGCTCACCGGTCGGTTGCGCCTGTGCGACTGCCGCGCCGAGCAACGGTTCTCCCGAAGATACATTGGCGCCCTTTTCACTCGGCACCACGTCTTCCTGCAGGCGAATGGCGCCCAGCTCCGCTTCGCGCGTATCCCATGCCGCCTCGCCGCACACGATTTCGACCGGCGTGCCGGCCGCGCGCGCCAGTTCCCCGCGAAACAGTTTGCGTCCGAGTTCCGCGGAAACCAGTTTCACGCCGACACTCGCGAACTTGGCTTCGGTTTCGGCGGTGACCATGCCAGCGCCGAATTTGGTCGCACCCCAGGGGCCCCAGCACAGCGCGCTCACCGCAACGCGCTCGCCCCAGCGCGATTGCAGCGCCACGCACAGACGATTCATCAATTCATTGGCGCAAGCGTAATCCGATTGACCGCTGTTGCCGTAGCGCCCCGCCACCGAACTGAAGACCGTGAAAAATTTCAGCGCATGCGGATCGAGATACTTCTGCAACAACAGCAGGCCGATGACCTTGGTTTCGACCACGCGCGACCAGCTGTCGCTGGCCTTGTCGGCGAGCAGCTTGTCCTCGATGATCCCGGCGCCATGCACCACGCCCGAAATCGGACCATGGCGTTGCGCGATGTCCTGCACCAGTGCGCGGACGCCCGCTTCATCGGTCACGTCCACAGCGACGTATTCGACCTTGGCGCCGCCTGTCTCGAAATCCGCGATGTTGGCGCGCATTTCACGCTGCGCCAGTACATTGCCGACCAGTTTCTGGATTTCGCGCGGGTTCCACTTCGCGCGGCCCGCGCGCACCTCTGCGACGAAGTGATCGCGCAATGCGGTGGCATCGGTGAGCGCAGCGAGTTCCGCGGGTTCGTTTTCGAGCGGGCTGCGGCCGGTGAGGATCAAGGTATTGTCAGGGCGCGCCAGCTCGCGCAGGGTTTCCGCCGTGATCCCGCGCGCACCGCCCGTCGCCAGCACCACCAGATTCGTCAACGCCGCCTCGCGCTGCGGATCGGCCGCAACCGTTTCCGGCACGCTGCGAAATATCGTGCGCTGCCCGCGCGGATAACCGACTTCCCAGCGCCCGCCCACCAGCTCGATCTCGTCGAGCAGATCGGCTGCGAGTGACTCCGGATCCCGGGCGGGATCGAGATCGATCGCCTTGACGCGCAGCGTTTCCCGTTCCTTGCGGAATGACTTCAAGGTGCCGACCGCGCCTGCGACGAGGCGCAGCGCGCCGTTGCTGCTGTCGCCACGTCCGAACAATCCACCGAGATCGCTCGCCGCCACCACGTGCGCATCGTCGATGAGATGCGCGGAAAGTTCACGCAGCAGCAGGAACAAGGCTTTCTCGTTTTGACGCAAAGCCAGCCGCCATTCGGATGGAGAACCATCCGCGCTCAGCGCCGGAAGGCCCAACGCCGCGAGATGCACCACGCCGGCGATCTGCGCTTTGGTGCACAGGGCTTGGCAGCGCTGGATCAGGGCTTCCTCGCTTTGCAGCGTCTCCTGTTCGATCAGCACGATTTCATTGCCGCGCGCGCGCAGCGTCGATGCCAGCTTTTCGGCAACACCCAGGCGATCGGCCGTCAGTACGAATGTGCCGCTGTTGAGCCGGCGTGCGGCGTTGGCCGGAACCGGTTCGGCGCATGGGCGCATCACCGAACGCGCAGGCGCCGCGATGACGCTTCCCGTTTTCGCCGGAATGCGTTCGGCTGGTGCGGCGGCGCGCACACGGCCGCCATCGTCCGTCCGTGCGGCACGGATGATTTCCAGGATGCCGCCCAGCGTGGACTGGGTATTGAGTTGCGTGCGCACTTCGACGAGACGCGCACGCAGGCTCTCCGGCAGACCTTGCAGCAGGGTTCCGACGATCTCCACGCGCTTGATCGAATCGATACCGAGGTCTGCTTCCAGGTTGCGGTCAAGGCCGACCATGTCGCGCGGATAGCCGGTTTTCTCCTCGACGATTCGAAGCAGCGTTTCGCGCAGGTCGTGAAGCGGCGCGTTCGCGGCAACTGTGGATGCAGCAGCCTGTTCGCGGATCACCGGACTGAGTGCCGCAGGCTCGAGCGAAGAGGCAACGGGCGTCCCTGATGCCACGCGTGCCGGCGCGGCCGGCGCGGGCGCGGGCGCGGAGCGGCGCGTGCCCGATGTCGCAGTCGAAGATTTTTCCGCCGGTGCACGCGGCGAAGTTTCCGGCGCGCGCACGCGCGCATCCGCGCCGCGGCCCATCCATGCCGACATCACGCGTCCCTGCGTCTCCAGGAAATGACGCATGGTCGCGAAGTAATTGGCGACGACCGCCGGATCGTCCCGGCCGGGCGTTGCGCGATTCGTCATCCGATGTCCTCCCCTCCTCTGCCGGCAGGCCGGGTAGTCCCGCGCCGGTGTCAACACCCATTGCGGCCCGCGTCAGGGAATCCAGGACCAGACGTCGACCTGGAAGAAGTGCTGCAACCCTTGTGTGAATGCCTGCCACACAGGTATGACGGGGCCGTCGATCTTCGCCTCGCCGGTCATGCCCGTCTTCAATTCACCATCCTTGTTCGGGAAGGTCGCGAGGATCGCGGCGTAGGTTCCCGAAGGCTTGGTGGTGACGTTGCGGTCGATCGTCGAGACCACGCCTTCAAACTCTTTGTTGAAGTAGGCAGTCGGATGCATCCGCACCTTTGATCCGATCTTCACGTATTGCAGGTCGGATTCATTGATATCGATTTGCGCAGTGACCTCACCGGTATATTCGACCGTGGCAAACGGATCGCCCTGATTGAGATAACTGTTGATGCGATCCTTGAGGTGCAACGTCAGGATGTTTCCATCGAACGGCATCCGCAACGTCGTGCGGGCCAGCTTGCCTTCATACAGCGCCTTGTCCGCTATGAGGCTGTCCAGCTTGGCTTCCGCCGCGGCAATCTCGTCGGGCGTCGGTCCGGTCTTGGCCAATGCGAGCGCGGCTTGCTTTTCCAGCACCTGGCTGGCATCGGTATCGGCTTCCTGTTTCGCGGTTTGCAGAACCTCGAAGGGCACAGCTCCCTGTTTGTAGAGACTTTGAAGACGCGGCACTTTCTCGGCACTGTACCGGGCCTGTGTCTGCGCCACCCGCAGGTTCTGTTCCGCAACCTGGATTGCTTCCGGTTTGGGAAGCGACTTGAGGTTGGCAACCACCGCTTTCTGGGCCTCGATGTCTTGCTCGTCGATCGCGATCTTGGCCGTGTAATCGTCATGCACCAACCTCGCGATCACGGTGCCCTTCTTGACCGATTCGCCGCCATCGAAATAGACGTCCTTGATCAGCCCAGGCGTATCGGTGGAGATCACCTGCCTGCGTACCGGATAAACCAGGACGGATCCGCTGACGTCGTAGGGGTACGGGACGAACAGCAGCAGGAACAGGAAGATCAGCAACGCATAAGGCCAGTAACGCTTCTTCGTCTTCTTGACTTCCGCATCTTCCAGGTCTTCAACGACCAGGGTACGCGAGCGCCAGCGATCGAACTGCTGCGTGCGTTCGTAGGTCTCGTTGACACGTTTCAACACCGTGTAATTGCGCCACACGATGTAACCGCAAATGCCAATCGCGAGCAGGATCGGGAACATGCCGAGGCTGAAATTCGTCCCGAGCCAGATACCCAGCGCGACCGTCACCACACAGGTGAGCACCATCATGTAGAGGATGCACACCAGGCCATACGCTATGAGGACATTGCTGTCCGCCTCCTGATAGGTCTTCTTTCGGTGGATCTTGTTCAGCAGCGCCACAACGGCCTTGTGGCGCAAATTGGGTTCGTTGGCAAAGGCGCACAGAAGGTAGTACCCGCTGCCGTTGACGAACGGATTGCCGGTTCCGATCAGAAGGCTCGCGCAGCTGCACAACACCAGCAATACGCCCACCACGTTGCCGAAACTGCCGACACGATCGATGTTGAAATACCAGACGAAAACGCCGATCGACAGCCAGAAGAAATACATCATCAACACGGAACCGCCGTACCACATGTTCTGCGTGCGGGTGAGCTTGTCCAGATAGCGGACGCCCACATCGAAACGTGGCAAGTATCCGGCGTCGAGCCGGTAACCCACTGCTTCGACCTGCGCGCCATAGTTATGCGCCACGCAGGCGCGCACGAACAGCACGGAAACGTTCATCGTGAGCATCCAGAAAAGCAGATGCACACCCAGGCCCACGTTCACGCGCACATAGGACAAAGCCTCTGTGAAGCCGGTCCAATGCGCGGTTACGAGCAACAACGCCAGCAGCAACAGCCCGGGAATCACGTAAATCATGTAGCGCAACGGCGCAACCAGCGGCCCAAGCCACCGCAGAACCGGACGCGGATCGAACAGATCGTGCATGTTCTCCCGGGTGCGCTTGTCCTGGCCCGGCAGATTGTGTCCATCCTCCCCGAGGGGCCGCGTCTCGCCTTCAGGCAGCGTCTGGGTGACAGCCTCGATCTTCGGTTCTGTCGCATATCCGGAGCGCGGCGGATCCGGTTTGCGCAACTGCGTCATGAAGCTTTTGGGTACCGGTTTGCCGTTGACCACTTCGTACGTGCGCGTCGCGAACGGTGCTAGCAGCGGATGCTGGAGCGCCGTGTCCTCGTACAGTTCGCGGTCGGCGACCGATGCCAGGAACTCATCGAGTTCGTCCCTGCTCAGCGGCCGGTTGTACCGGTCCTTGAAAACCGATTGCAGCTTTTCGAACGTCTCGCAGCCGGGCAGCACTTCGAGAATGAAGTATTGCCAGGGATGGAAGTCGTAGGTCATGTGCCTGACCTTGTCGCGGACGACGTAGCTGTAATCGTCGCCCTTGACGATGCGGAACGCCTCGCAGCGATGCGTGATGTAGGCTGGAAGCGCGACTTTTTTGCTGGCTTCGATCATTGCGGATGTCCCTGGTAAGTCTTCGTGGTCGCCGGCACGTTGGCTTGCGTACCGGCCTGCGTCGCCGCAGCGGGGCTGACCTTTTGTTCACCCACGCCCGCAGAGGACGTGTTCGGTTGCACGTGCGCGGTTTCGGATTTCGTGGCGCGCAGTTTGTCCTGCTCCACCATCCAGCCTCCGCCCATCGCCGAGTACACGGAAATCAGGGCGAGATAGGTGTCGCGGTGGCGATCCACCTGCTCCGATTCTGCCTGGTACAGATCGCGTTCCGCGGTCAGCACTTCCAGATAATCCGACTGGCCGCCGTCGTAGCGCACCTGCGCAAGCTTGGCGAGCTCCGTCAGCGTCGCGATCTGTTCCACGCCGCGGGCCTCGACTTCCGTCGCCTTCGCATCGAATACCAGCGCGTCATCCACGTCACCCAGCGCGGCCTGCACCGTCTGCTGATACTTGATCAACAGCTCGCGCTGATACGCCTCGGCCTCGTGCACCTGTCCGGTGAGCCTTCCGCCGCTGAAGATCGGCCCGAGCAGGCTCATGCCGATCGAGGCGTGACTGGCATCCCGCTTGGTCAAGGTGTCGAGATCGCTGCTCGCGAAACCCAACAAACCGGTCAATGAGATCGAGGGAAAGAGCGCCGCTTTCGCAACACCGATCTTGGCGTTGGCGGAGACGAGGTTCTGCTCTGCCTCCAGTACGTCCGGGCGCCGCGACAGCACATCCGAGGGCACGCCGCCGGGCACGGGCGGCAACGCGGGGGTGTTGTCGTGCAGGCGGACGATATCACCGGGATTGCGCCCGATCAGCAGCGACAGCGCGTTCTCCATCTGGGCAATCTGACGCTCCAGGTCGGGAATCGTGACCCATACCTCATCCACTGCGGCTTTGGCCTGTAGCACCGCGAGCTTGCTGGAGGAGCCGCCCTGGTAACGTGTGTTGATCAGTTTCAGGGCCTCGGCGCGATTCTTCAGCGTCTGCTTTGCCAGCCTGAGCTGATTGTCGAGCGCCAGCAATTGGAAATAGGTGGTGGCTACGTTGGAAACAACCGTCAGCATCACCGCATGCCGCGCGTACTCGCTTGAAAGCAGATCGGCCAATGCCGCCTCGTTGGCGCGCCGCATCTTGCCCCAGATGTCGAACTCCCAGTTCACGCTGGTGCCGACCTCGAAGGCGTTCTGGGTCGGCTTGGTCAGGATGCCCTGCGTTTGTGGACTTTCGACGCTGTAGTGCTCGCGCTCCGCAGAAGTGCCGTACTGGATTTGCGGATACCTGTTGGCACCGGTGATGTCGACTTTTGCTTCGAATTCCTTGACGCGCTCCGTGGCTTGCAGGAGATCCTTGTTGGCATCGATCGCCTGTTTGATCAGCGCGTCCAGATCGGGATCGTTGAATCCTTCCCACCAGGCGGTGTTCACCACGTTCGCGGCTTCGCCCGCGGGCGCGCGCCAGGTCTGCGGCAACGGCACGTTGGGGCGGTGGTAGGCCGGCCCGAGTACGCAGCCCGTCAACGCCAGTGCGACGACTCCCGCGAGCAGGGTCCGGCCCGCGGCGGGGATCACGCGCGGTTGCCGGTTTTCGGTCAACGCGAGGCGCTTGTTCCGAATTTCACTCATCGGCTTCGTTCCGCAGGAGGACTTCCAATGCCGCTTCTTCGATTTCGCGGAGTTTGTGCAAACGGTCGCGCATTTCCGCTGCGAAACTCTCCAGCCACAACAGCCGGTACTCGACCATCCGGCGCTGCTCGACGATGTCTTCCAGCGGCGCGTTGGCGGGTGCGCGCTGGTTTTCATCGAAAAGGAACTGGATGCCATTGATCAACTCGCGCACCGAAACGATGTGGTTGATCTGTTGCTGCAGGTAATTGCTCGATTTCTTGGCGTGGAACCAGTCCACCACCGACTGGCGCATCGCATCCTGCGGGACGCTCATCTTCGAGGTGTCCACGCGTCCGTGGTTGTCCAGCGGAGCGGGAGCGAGCCGTTCGCGCTTCTTCGGCGCCGCGGTAGTCGCGGCCACCTGCCCTTCGCTTGCGGGCGCTTCGCCCGTTTCCGGATCAGTGTTCATAACCGAGCTCACGTGCCAGAGACACCACTTCGGGATACAGGCCCTTGCCGTCGGTGCGCCACGGCAGGGGATCGTTCAATTTCGGAACCTTGGGTTTGTGCGGCCTGAAGGTGGGACCTGCCAGGAACTTCGGATCGTTGCCGAACAATGCATCCACCGGTCCGAAGCACGCGAACGGCGAACGTTCCGGATGCATCATTTCCTCGATCGCTTCGTCGTCGTCGCGCCAGCCCAGCCAGCGGGCGATCTCGCCGAGCTTGGTCCGTGGATCGGCCATGAGCTCCTCGCCGACGATGCGGATCTGCTGCTCGGCGGGCACGCTTTCCAGGAATTCCATGATGGTGAGATTGACGTCGTGCCACGCGATCTGCGGTTCCAGTATTCCGTAGTCCTCATGGAGCTCGAACGCGCCCATGCGCACGCAAAACGCACCTTCCTTGAGCTCCATCACCGACTTGCACTGCGCGATCGGATGGCGCACGAGATGGATGAAACGCGCATCAGGGAACGTCCGATGCATGGCCTGCATGCGCCACACCGCGATCGCGTAGGACGGACTCTTGTCCACTACCACCAAAGGATCCAGCTTGTCGACGAGTTCGCGGTATACGCGTGCGGTGGTCCAATCTTCGCGCGCAGCCACCCACGCGCGCGCCATGTTGATCGCCGCGGCGGTTTGTTCGCCGCTGTAAACCTCGGCCACCGTGCGCATCAGGCCGTGACGCCTTCTGGTCGCGCGGTCGGCGCTTTCGTCGTTGATGCCGGTCCACAGATCGACCAATTTTTCGGTGTTGAACAGGCACAGCTCCGGCACGCCGAACGCCTGCGGGTGCTGCCCGATCATCGCGTTGACCAGCGACGTGTACGAGCGCGGGGGTGCGAGCAGGAACAGAGGCGCGGCCATGACTGCGGAAGTTCCCTCTCAGGTGGCGGCGCGCAATGCGTGCCGCGTGCAGCCCGGTTGCGGCTGCGGGCCGGTGACACCGTGGCTTTGCTTCGCCATGAAATCCCCCCCGGTGCTCGACACGATCCGATCCTCAGGCCGCAGCGGCCTTTTCGATACTGCTCGCGAGCAGATCCAGCATCCCGTTCAGGGTCGCCTGCGTGTTCAACCTGCTGCGATGCTCGGTCAGCGCTTCGCGTTGCTTTTCGGGCAGCGACTGCAGCATCGCGCCGACCACTTCGATGCGTTTGATGGAGTCGATGCCGAGATCGGCCTCGAGATTCTGGTCCAGCCCGACCATGTCGCGTGGGTAGCCGGTTTTCTCTTCCACGATGCCGAGCAGGATGTTGGCGAGGCTGCTGCGATCCATCACCGCGTCGACGGCCGGCTTCTTCGCCGCGCCATTGACGTGCACGGTCGCGGGTTGCGCGGCTTCGGCCTTGGCCGGTTGCGGTACCGCCGCAGGCTGTGCAATCGGAGCGGAAACGGGTGCATGCGATACGCCATTGTTGCGTGCCGGTGAGCGCGCGATGTTGGGTGGAGGCGCCGGCGCAAGCGCTTCGGTCAGACGCGGCGCAGCAATGCGGGGGGCCGGACTTGCATGCACGCGCATGCGCGGCGCGGCAGTTTCGCCCATGAAGGCCGCCATCACCTGACTCTGGGTATCCAGGAACTGGCGCATCGTTTCGAAATAATCCGCCATCACGGCGGCGTCCAATGTCGCTGCGGGCCGATGCTCGTTCATGCCAACTTCCTCTGAATTGCGAAGATGAATCGCGGGGTGCATCCCTCGTGCCGAGGGCCGCGCCATGGGGGTGTCCGGCGCGTAAGTGGGTGCCTCGGGGTGGGGCCCCGGCGTGAGCGATACCAAACGCAGCGCGCTGCCGCTGCGCGGGGCTTCGGCCGCCGCCGCCGGAGCAATGGAAGGAATCGGGTCCGCGGCAGCGCCGACCTGTTCCAGAGTCACCCCGATCTGCCGCTGCGGCTCGCTCGCACGGCGCGCAGAGCAGCCGTTCAACAGCCACGCGGTGCGCGGCACCGTCGGCTTGATCTTGAGTGACGCAAGTTTCGCCGGGTCGGCGATACGGCATTCGCGGCGCTTGAAGAACGCCTGCACGTCGAGATCGATTCCCGCGCACAGCAACTGACCGAACGCGATCACCAGATCGGCCAATCCGTTGCCCTTGTTCAGCGCCACCGCGACATGCGGCTGCTCGCCGAGAATGCGCTGCGTCAATCCGGTCAGCACGGATTTCGGACCGACCTCCACGAACACGCGCGCGCCGCCGGCGTACATCGCCTCGACTTCCGACACGAACTCCACCGGATGCACCAGGTGTTCGGCCATAGCGCGCTTGAGCGACTCGATCTCGCCCGAATGCGGCCGGCCGCTGGCATTGGCGTACACCGGAATCTGCGGTTCGCGCCATTCCATCGAATCGATGGCAGCGGCGAATGTCTGGCGTGCCGGCTGCACGTGTCTGGAGTGGAACGCCGCCGCCACCGGCAGCGGCGTCACCGCGAAACCGGCTTTGGTGAGTGCCTGTGTGGCGCTTTCCACACCGAGACGCGAACCGGAAATCACGACTTGCGACGGTGCGTTGTGGTTGGCGATGACGACATCATCGATGCCGGCGATCGTGCGCACCACTTCTTCGCGCTGCGCCCGCACGGCGGCCATCGTGCCGAGTTCGCTGCCTGCCGCGCGTGCAGCGTCGACGATCGACTGCCCGCGCAGCGCCGATAAACGCATCAAGGTTTCGAAATCGATCGCACCGGCCGCGTGCAGCGCGACGAACTCGCCATAGCTGTGACCGGCAACCATGTCGGCCTTCAGTCCCAGATCGCGCATCAAGCGAAGCAGCGCGACTTCGACCGCACCCAGCGCAGGCTGTGCGATGTCGGTTGCAGTCAACCGCTGAGCGGCGCGTTCGCGCTCGGCGTCGTCGTAGGCGCCGCGCGGCAGGATGAAGTGATCGAGTCGTACACCGTCGCCGTAGCGCTGTGCGAACGAGCTGCCTAGCGCGGCGTCGGCTTCGGCGAGCGTTTCCGAGCACGCCGGGAAATGCAGCGCTTCTTCGCGCAACATGCCGATGTATTGCGAACCCTGGCCGGGGAACAGCAACGCGATCTTGCCGCGCTCCGCTTTTGCCGTTCCGTGCGACACGTTCGGCGGCAGTGTCTTGCGGGTTCCGTCGAGATACGCGATCGCAGTATCGATGTGTTCCGCCAGCGAAGACATGTCCTTCGCGGCGATGGCGAGCATTTCCCCGCCGGGCTGCCAGTGCTGCGCCAGGCTCGCGGCCACGTGGCGCAAATCCAACCCATCCAGATCGTCCAACTGGCTGCGCGTTTCCGCCAGCTTCTCCTTCAAGGCCGCGCGATCGGGCGCGCTCCACAACAGCGGTTCGAGCGGCCAGTCGCGAAGCGAGGCCGGCCGCATCCAGTCGCGGAATTCCCCGGTGTATTCCTGCAGCACCACGTGGAAGTTGGTGCCGCCGAAACCGAACGCGCTGACCGCGGCGCGGCGCGGCTCGTCGGCGGGTGCGAGCCAGGGTTGCGCTTCATCGATCAGGTGCAACGGACTGTCTTCGGTACGCAGCACCGGATTCGGCAAGGCATTGGTCAGTTGCGGCGGCAACGTGCGATGATGCAAGGCGAGGCTCGCCTTGATCAGGCCGGCGACGCCTGCCGCTGCCTTGGTGTGACCGATCATCGTCTTGACCGAACCGATGGCCGATTGATGTCGCGCGCCGCCCTCAGCCTTGATCAGCTGTGTGGTGCTTTCGAGTTCGGCGGTGTCGCCGGCGACCGTGCCGGTGCCGTGCGCTTCGAACAACCCCACTTGGCGCGGACCGAAACCGGCCTGCGCATAGGCTCTACGCATGGCGCGTAACTGACCCGCCGGCAGCGGTGCCGTCAGGCCCTTGGCGGCGCCATCGCTGCTGCCGCCCACGCCCTTGATCACCGCATAGATGCGATCGCCATCGCGCTCGGCATCGGCCAGCCGCTTCAGCGCGACCATCGCGATGCCTTCGGAAATCACGATGCCATCGCCGTCCGAGGCGAACGTCGCACAGCGGCCGCGCGGCGACAGCGCCTGCGTCTTGCTGAAACAGAGGTATCCGAACGGACCTTGCACGGTATCGACGCCGCCGGCGAGCACCAGATCGCTACGTCCGGTCATCAACTCAGTGACACCTTGATATATCGCGGCGAGCGAGGACGCGCAGGCGGCGTCCGTGACGAAATTGGTGCCGCCGAAATTCAGCCGGCTGGCGATGCGGCCGGCAACCACGTTCAGCAGGATTCCGGCGAAAGTGTCTTCGGTCCATTCCGGCAACCGCGCCGCCACGCCATCCGGCAACGTGCCGATGAAGCGCGGCAGTTCCGAACGCACTCCATATTGCATGCCGACGTCGCCCGCGCCGCCGCTGGCGCCGACGATCACCGAAGCGCGTTCGCGATCGAACGGCCGTTCGGCATAACCGGCGTCGGCCAATGCACGCTGGGCGACTTCCAGCGCCATCAACTGCATCGGATCGACCGATTCGATCGACTTCGGCGGCATGCCGTAGCGGGTCGGATCGAACAGTATGTCGTCGAGGAAGCCGCCCCACTTCGAATAGATCTTGTCCTTGGCCTGGCGATCGGTATCGAAATACAACCGCCAATCCCAGCGATGGGACGGAATCTCGGTGATCGCGTCCACCTTGTTGAGGATGTTCTCCCAGTATTCGCGTACCGATGCGGCTTTCGGCAGCGCGCATGCCAGACCGACGATCGCGATGTCGGCGGGCGTGTCGGGTTTGTGCTCTTTGATCGCGACGGAAATTTCGGCGGCGCGCGCGCGGCTTTCCATCAGCACCTCTGCAGCACCGGCAGTCACTTCGCCGTGCAACGCCTCGATCGTCGTCAATTCATGCCGCAGCGTTGCCACCTGCCCGAGCATATACATGCCTTCGAGACGTTGCTGCGCGGCATCGAGTTCGCGCAGCTCGCCGTTCAGGCCATCACGCACGCGCCCCTTGGAAGCGATGCGCAGACGGCCGAGGATCAATTGATCCAGCACCTGGCGCGCTTCGTCGCCGGGCACTTTGCGTTCGCGCATCTCGGCGCGCTTGCGGAAATATTCCTCCGCAAACGGCGTGTAGGCGCAACGGCTGGCGTGACCGGGACCGGATTCGAGCGCGATGGTTTTTTCGCATTCCAGCACTTCCTGCTGGAATTGCGGAACGATCGAGCCGTCGGCGACGATTTCCTTCGTGAACAGGTAAGCGCTGCCCATCAGGATGCCGATGCGCACACCGCGTACGGCCAGCGGCGCGGTCAGCACCTGCACCGCGGCGGAGGACATCGCATCGTGGATGCCGCCGGCGAACAGCAACTGGATTTCAGATGCTTCGTACTTGCCGCTCGCCAGTTCCGACAGCAACGCATCGACCATCGCGCTCCACAGCACGAAGCTGCTCAGCGGACCGATGTGGCCGCCGCATTCGCGGCCTTCGAAAATGAAACGGCGCGCGCCTTCCTGCAGGAACATCGGGATCAGCTTGGCGCCGGGCACGTGCAGGAAGCTGGGAATGCCCGCCTGATCCAGCCGGACCGCTTGATCGGGCCTTCCGCCGGCGATGATCGCGTAATCGGGCTTGTACTTCAGCGCGATCGCGACCTGCTCATCCAGCAGCGACTGCGGAGCGAACCCCAGCAGGCCGATGCCCCAGTGATGCTCCTTCAGCAGCTCGGCGGTGCGCGCGAGCAGCGTGTCGAGCGGCGCCTCCTTCAGCAGCGCCAGCGCGACCATCGGCAACGCACCGCCCTTGGCGACCGACAGCGCGAACTCCGCGGTGTCCGAAACGCGTGTCATCGGGCCCTGCACCAGCGGCAACCGGATTCCCAGCGCCTGCGCCAGCGGTGCCTTTTCGCTCACCGGGCGCGCATCGACCGCGGCATCCAGGTCATCGACGACCGCGGTATCGATCGCCGTGATCACCGCGTGCAGGCTTCCAAACTTCGCGCGCCAGGCTGCGGCGAATGCGACATCCTGCCCGATCGGCAGCAGCGAGCGATTCGGCCGGGACCAATCGATCTTGTTTTCGAGCAGAGGCCGCAGACCTTCGGCGCATTCGGATTCGCCGCGCGCGATGAACTCACGCGCAACCGGGTTGCCCGGACGCACCAGGATCCTGAAATATTCGCCCCGCTCGCCGTCGCCGACCGCGACGGTTTCGCTGCCGGAAAGATTCTTCAGCAACGGATTCAATGTCTCGTTCAGCCCGACATCGTCGAACAGCAGCAATTGCGAATCCAGCACGCCGCCGGCAATGCCGATTGCCGCACACGCCGCGGCGGAATGCGGCGTGATTCCGCCGCGCACATACAGCGGCAGGCGCGTGCGCTTCAACCACTTCTGGATCAGGATGAAGCTGGCTTCTTCACCGACGAACCCGCCGGCCTCGTTGCCCTTGATCCACAAGCCATCCAATAGTTCATCGAGCGGTTCTTCGGGCCAATCCGGCGCGGTGACTTCTGCGAGAACTCGCACGCCTTCGGCGCGCAACGCCGAAACCAGCTCCCGAATGGACGGAATCAACGCGCAATCGAAAATGACCCAGCGCAAGCCTTTGCGCGCGTGCGAACACAGCGCGCGTTCCAGCGCTTCATCGATTGCATCGAGCTTGATGCCGTAGGCGCTCTTGACCTTGCGCGAAACTTCGTCTAACTCGCGCGCCAGCTTCTGGCCGTCGGATTCCAGCTCGCCGTTGACGACGCCGATTCCGCCTGCGCGGCAAGTGGCGATCGCAAGTGCGGAGTTGCGGTAGCAGACCGGGGACAGCGCGAATGTGACGAATCGGGTCATGGCATGCCGTTACCGTTCTACCCGCAACGATGAAAACGGAAACGACCACGAGGAGGATTCCCCGTTTCGCTCCCGAACGCGATCATTGTCCTAAACCGAATCCGCGCGCAGGGAGCGCGTTCGCCACATCGGTTCCACGCCGAACAGGTTGCGGACGGGACGTGAACCGTCCGCACGACCGGGAGCATACGCGCTTACCCTCGAAGAACTCCCCGTCAGCGTCGCGGAATGATACAGCACCCATATCGTCGTGCAAACAGGTTGATAACGTTTTCAGAAAAACAACAAGCGACGCTGTTGTTCACAATTGCGTACGCTTGCGCATGGAAAATGCGGGTGAAACATTTTCATTTTGATGGGCGATACGGCGCCGCATTGCAATGTTCGCGAGCGTGCACGCAGATGTCAGCATCGTGACGTGGTGCTACTCTCCGCAGTCTGAGTTATGCTTTGCACGTCCCGGCGCAAGCCGGTGTACGCCGAACAGGGGAAAACGAAAACGGGACGTGCAGGGCTTCTCCGTCGCGGGCGGAGAATGGTCCGAGAGTTGCTGTCGAAGCTGTGGTAAATGGATTGCCTGATCGCGCGCGGCCGGCACCCAAATGTGCGGCCGTGCCTGCATTCCCGGGAGGATTGCGTGCATGAACACAGGAGCGGTTGCCGATGCTGTCGCCGATGAGTTACCGGCAGTGACGGCCGCAAAACACGTGCTGCCGCGGCTGACGCATCTGCAGCGCCTGGAAGCCGAAAGCATCCACATCATGCGCGAGGTCGCTGCCGAATGCGAACGGCCGGTGATGCTGTTCTCGATGGGCAAGGACAGCGCGGTGATGTTGCGGCTGGCGATCAAGGCATTCTATCCGTCCAAGCCGCCGTTTCCGCTGTTGCACGTCGACACCACCTGGAAATTCCGCGCGATGTACGAGATGCGCGACCAGGTCGCGCGCGAAACCGGAATGGAAATGCTGGTGCACCGGAATCCGGATGCGTTGGCGCAAGGTATTAACCCGTTCACCCACGGCTCGCAGATCCACACCGACACCTGGAAAACGGTCGGGCTTAAGCAGGCGCTGGACAAGTACCGCTTCGATGCCGCCTTCGGCGGTGCCCGCCGCGACGAGGAAAAATCGCGTGCAAAGGAGCGCATCTTTTCCTTCCGCAGCGCGCAGCACCAGTGGGACCCGAAGAACCAGCGTCCCGAATTGTGGAATCTCTACAACTCGCGCAAGCACAAGGGAGAGTCGATCCGGGTATTTCCGCTTTCCAACTGGACCGAGCTGGACATCTGGCAGTACATCTATATCGAGAACATCCCGATCGTGCCGCTGTACTTCGCGGCCGAGCGCCCGGTCGTGGAGCGCGACGGCGTGCTGATCATGGTGGATGACGGTCGCATGCCGCTGAATCCCGGCGAAGTGCCGCAGATGCGCAAGGTGCGATTCCGCACGCTCGGCTGCTATCCGCTCACCGGCGCGATCGAATCGGATGCGGACACGCTGCCTAAGGTGATCCAGGAAACACTGCTTGCACGCACGTCCGAGCGCAACGGCCGAGTGATCGACCACGACGCCGCGGCCTCGATGGAGAAGAAGAAACGCGAAGGTTACTTCTGAAGACTCCGCGCGTGCGGTGCATCTGCCCGGCTTGCGCGCAAACACGACTCAACAATTCGAACTCCGGAATTCCATGGCCGCCGTTTCCGAACTGATCGCCGTCGACATCGAAGGCTACCTCAAGCAGCACGAGGCCAAGAGCCTGCTGCGTTTCATCACCTGCGGCAGCGTCGACGACGGCAAGAGCACGCTGATCGGACGCCTGCTGCACGAGTCGAAGTCGCTGTTCGACGACCAGATCGCCGCGCTGGAGGGCGAGTCGCGCAAGTTCGGAACGCAAGGTGACGATATCGACTTCGCCTTGCTGGTGGACGGATTGGCCGCAGAGCGCGAACAGAAGATCACCATCGACGTCGCCTATCGCTTCTTCACCACCGACAAGCGCAAGTTCATCGTCGCCGACACGCCCGGCCACGAGCAGTACACGCGCAACATGGTCACCGGCGCGTCCACCGCCGATGTCGCCGTGATCCTGATCGACGCGCGCAAGGGCCTGCTGACGCAGACCTACCGGCACAGCTATCTGGTCTCGCTGGTCGGCATCCGCAAGATCGTGCTCGCGATCAACAAGATGGATTTGGTGGGCTGGTCGCAGCAGAGATTCGAGGAAATCGAGCGGCAGTACCGCGAATTCGCGCCGCGCATCGGACTCGAGGACATCACCGCGATACCGCTTTCGGCGCTGCGCGGCGACAACGTGATTGAGAAGAGCGCAAACATGCCCTGGTATCAGGGGCCCACGTTGATGCGCTTCCTGGAAACGGTCGAACTGGACGAAACTCGCCGCGAACGCGCGCCCTTCCGTTTTCCGGTGCAATGGGTCAACCGTCCGCATCTGGATTTCCGCGGCTTTTCCGGAACCATCGCAAGCGGCGTGGTACGTCCGGGCGATCGCCTGCGCGCACAGCCTTCGGGACGCGAAAGCACGGTGCGACGCATCGTCGCCGCGGGCGGCGATCTGCCGGTCGCGGTCGCCGGACAGTCCGTGACGCTGACGCTAGCAGACGAGATCGACTGTTCGCGCGGTGATATGTTGTCTTCCGCGGAAGCACCGGCGGAAGTCGCAGACCAGTTCGAAACGACCATCGTCTGGATGTCGGACGAACCGCTGCTGCCCGAACGTTCCTATCTTTTGAAGCTCGGCCCGATCACCACCAATGCCGTGGTCACCGAGATCAAGTACAAGGTCAATGTCAACACGCTCGAACACCTGGCCGCCAAGACTTTCGATCTGAACGAGATCGGCGTGTGCAATATCGCGCTGGATCGCGCCGTGCCTTTCGATCCATACGAGGTTAACCCCGAAACCGGCGGCTTCATCCTGATCGACCGGATGACCAACCAGACCGTGGGCGCGGGCATGTTGCACTTCGCCTTGCGCCGCGCGCACAACGTGCACCTGCAGCACATCGATATCGACAAGGCCGCGCGTTCCGGACAGAAGGGACAGAAACCCGTGGTGCTCTGGTTCACCGGCCTGTCCGGCGCGGGCAAATCCACGATCGCGAATCTGGTGGAGAAGAAGCTCTTCGAAATGGGCCGGCATTCGTACCTGCTGGACGGCGACAACATGCGTCACGGACTGAACCGCGATCTCGGTTTCACAGAAGCGGATCGCGTGGAGAACATCCGGCGCGTGGCGGAAGTCGCCCGGTTGATGACCGACGCAGGCCTGATCGTGCTGACCGCCTTCATTTCGCCGTTCATCTCCGAACGTGCGATGGCGCGCCGCTCGCTGGCCGAGGGCGAGTTCATCGAGATCTATGTCAACACGCCGCTGAACGTGGCCGAGCAACGCGACGTCAAGGGTCTCTACAAAAAGGCGCGCGCCGGCGAACTGAACAACTTCACCGGCATCGACTCACCTTATGAGCCGCCGGAAAACCCGGAACTCACCATCGATACCGTCGGTTGCAGCGCCGCGGAGGCGGCCGACAAGGTAATCGACTATCTGCGCAAGCGGGGACTGATCGCATGAACGCGCGCAGGCCGTCGCGCCACACGGAATTCCCGCTTGGGAGGGAGTCGTCATGGACATGAACCACATCGTCTTCATCGTGATGGATAGCTGCCGCTACGACACGCTGATGATGGCGAACGCGCCCAACATCCGCCGCATCGGACAGATCGGCAAGCGCTATTCGTACGCTTCGTGGACGGCGCCGTCGCACTACACCTTCACGATGGGCATGATGCCGCACGCCAGTCCGCGCGAAGTGTTCGCGTCCGAGGTGTACAAGGACGAATATCAGCAATGGGTGGAGCGCGTCGGCGCTCCCGGCATCGAGTTCAAGAATTTCCTTCCGGAACTGTCGCTGCCACGCGTGTTGAGCAAGCTCGGCTATTGCACCGTCGCGAAAGTATCGATGCCGGTGCTGAACAAGCACACCCTCATCAGCAAGCATTTCGACGACTACAAGCTGATGGACAACCACAACAACTTCGCCGGCATGGTGGAGGAAATCGAGTTTCCGGACGACCAGCCGCAATACTATTTCCTCAATCTCGGCGAGACGCACTATCCGTACATGCTGGCGGACAAGGATCTGCCGCACATCTCCGGCGTACACGGCGCGTTGAAGTCGATGGGTCACGGCTCGCCCGGTGCGCCGGTGCAGGTCAAGAACTCGTTCGATCTGGAACGGCTGAAGGGGCTGCAACAGCAGCAGGTGGCGTGCGCCGAATACATCGACAAGCTGATCGGCAAGCTGATGGACAAGGCCCCGGCCAATACCCATTTCATCGTCACCGCCGATCACGGCGAGCTGTTCGGCGAGGACGGCTATTTCGGACACGGTCCGATCATGCACGAAAAATGTTTCGAGGTGCCCTTCGTGGAAGGACGCCTGGCGTAGGTGCGGCTCAAGCGCGGGGACGGGCGCTTTCCGTCCAGTTGTTTCACGGTAAAGGGGGAAGGTCATGACCGTTGCAGAGATGGGGCGAGCGCGCGCGTTCGCGCTCGAGGCGGCGCTGTCCGCCATGTTGATTGCGCTGGGCGTTGTTCCGGCGCGGCCGGCCTTAGCCGGTGCAGTCGTTCTCACGCCGACCGACACGCCGTTCAGCAGCACCGCCGATCGGATGATTTCGTATCGGGAGGAGGAGCATAGCTGGCAAACGCCTGACGGCGCATTCCATTTGATGATCAATCAAGGCGATCAACCCGGCGACAACGCCTTGCAGCTTTACACCACGCTGGACGGTGGCGCGAACTGGATCACCGGCCCGTCGCTCGACGCGAGCAACGAATACTCGACGCAGGATGGAATGCTGCGCGGCAAGACGCTCGCCCTGGTGTACTCCACCGACACACAGGCAGTCGCATACAAGTCGTACGTCTGGGATCCGGTTTCGACGACCTGGAACGCAAGCGATACGCAGACCGTCTACTCCGTCGCCGGGCAGCAGGCGATCAATCCATGCATCGCACGCGACGACACCGGCAATCTCTGGGTACCTCTCGTCGTCATGGATTCCGCTACGAGCACCAATTCGATCCGCATGATGGTGAAACTGTTCGGAACCAGCGACTGGGTCGACACCGGCCTGGTTTTCGGTGACGTGGATGGTCCCGATGTCGAACGTAGCGCGCGGCCCATCGCCATCCCGGGCGGCATGGGTATGGTGTACACCGTACACGACAAGATGTATTGGGCCACCCGCGACAACTCGGCGGCGCCGACCGAACCGTGGAATACTCAGTTGCTGTACACCTACAGCGGCCCCCACTCGGATCCGTTTTCGAGCCATTTCAGTCTGGTCAGCGACAATCGCGGCAATGTCCATCTCGCGCTGGTGGACAACGGCCGGTTGCTGTATCTGCGTTACAACGACGCTACCGAGACATGGAAACAGCGCTGGTTGACCAACGACATCGATGCGGGTTACCCGCAAGTCTCCCTGGTGAACAACACACTGGTGATTGCGGTCAACAATAGCTCGAACGCCGGCGTGTTCGTCAGCCCCGATCTGGGCAAGACGTTCACCTACTCGTACGCGTTGAAGCACGGGACCCCAGCCGCCGGTGACAGCTATCGATATCCGCGTCTCGAAACACCGGCGAATGCCTCGGGCTCGATGCTCCTGTTCCAGCAGTACACCGAAAATGGCGTGGACCGATTGATCCAATTTACGGTGCCGATCGGGACCGGCGATCCTTCCTCGAAATGAGCGGCAAATCCGGCGCGCTCGCCATTGAGCGCGCCGGAGAGCACGTCGGAACGGACGAATGCTGTCGCGGTTACGGCAGCAACCGTTCGCAAATGGCCTGGTAGAGCGCCGGCAGGCGCTCCAGGTCGGCAAGCGCTACGTGCTCATCTACCTTGTGGATGCTGGCATTCACCGGGCCCAGTTCCACCACTTCCGCGCCGAGCGGAGCGATGAAGCGTCCATCCGATGTGCCGCCGCCAGTGCTCTGCTCCGGTTCGATGCCGCACAGTTCGCGGCAAATCGTGAGCACGGTTTCCCGCAATTTGCCGCCGGCCGGTGAAAGGAACGGTTCGCCGGAAAGATTCCATTCCAGTGCATGGTCGAGCCCGTGTCTGCGCAGGATCGACTCGGTGCGTTGACGCAATGACTCCTCGCTGCTCGCGCTGCCGTAGCGGAAATTGAAATGCGCCACCAGCGAACCCGGAATCACGTTCAACGCGCCGGTGCCGGCGTTGAGATTGGAAACCTGGAAGGAAGTCGGTGGAAAGTCATCATTGCCGTCGTCCCAGCGCGCGGCAGCAAGCTCTGACAGTGCCGGCGCGAACGCATGGATCGGATTCGACGCCTTCTCCGGATAGGCGACGTGGCCCTGCACGCCGCGCACCGTCAAGGCTCCCGAAAGAGAACCACGCCGACCGACGCGGATCAGGTCGCCGAGTTTCTCCTTCGAGGAGGGCTCGCCCACGACGCACCAATCGATGCGCTGCCCGGTCTTGCGGAAATGCTGCGCAATCTTCCGCACGCCGTCCAGATTGGTCGGACCTTCCTCGTCGGAAGTCAGCAGCAGAGCAAGGGTGCCCTGATGATCGGGATGCTCCGCCGCAAAGCGCTCAAGTGCGACCACCATCGCCGCCACTCCGGATTTCATGTCCGCGGCGCCACGGCCGTATAGACATCCATCCCGGATCGTCGGCTCGAACGGCGGCGAGTTCCAGTTCTCCTCCGGTCCGCTCGGCACCACGTCGGTGTGGCCGAGGAATACCAGCACCGGATCGCCTCGTCCGTGCCTGGCCCAGAGATTGTCCACTTCGCCGAAGCGCAGACGCTCGCAATGGAAGTGCGCGCGCTGCAAACGCCGGGCGATCATTTCCTGGCAACCCGCATCGTCGGGCGTGAGCGAGCGTCGGCGGATCAGCTCGCGGGTGAGGTCGAGCACTTCGCTCATGGTTTGCCGAACAGTTTCTTGAATCCGTTGTCGCTGAAGCCGACGTGCACGCTGCCATCATCCCGCACAACCACCGGGCGGCGGATCAGCGCGGGATATTCCTTCAGCAGCAGCGTCCATTCCGGATCGCTCTGCGGATTCTTACGCTGCGGCAGCAGATTGCGCCAAGTTGTCGAGGATTTGTTGACCAGCTTCCCCCAGCCGCCGAGCTGCCGCGCCCATTCCTTCAATGTCGCCGCGGGAACTGGCTGCGCGCGGTAATCGACAAAGGCATATTCCACACCGAAACGATCCAGCCAGTTACGTGCCTTGCGGCAGGTATCGCAAGTGGACAGACCGTAGACTCGCGCGCTCATCCATCGCTCCGCAGCAATTCATTGATGCTCGTCTTCGCCCGCGTCTTCTCGTCCACCCGTTTGACGATCACCGCTGCATACAAGCTGTGCGAGCCGTCCGGCGCGGGCAGCGAACCCGCGACCACCACACTGCCGGCCGGCACGCGGCCGTACGAAATCGTCCCGCTCGCACGATCTAAGATGCGTGTGGACTGGCCCAGGAACACGCCCATGCCGACCACGCTGCCGCGTTCGACGACGATACCCTCGACGACTTCCGAGCGCGCACCGATGAAGCAGTCGTCTTCGATGATGGTCGGATTGGCTTGAAGAGGTTCCAGCACACCACCGATGCCGACGCCGCCGGAAAGGTGCACGCGCGCACCGATCTGTGCGCAGGAACCGACCGTTGCCCAGGTGTCCACCATCGTGCCTTCGCCGACGTGCGCACCGATGTTGACGTAGCTCGGCATCAGCACGGCATTGCGCGCGAGATATGCGCCGCGCCGCACCAGCGCGCCCGGAACGATGCGCGCGCCCGTGCCGAGCAGTTCGGCTTCGCCGGCGCCCGCGAAGCGCAACGGCACTTTGTCGAACGCCGCCATCGGCCCGCCATCCATTTCGCGATTGGCGCTGACTCTGAAATACAGAAGCACCGCCTTCTTGAGCCATTGATGCACGCGCCAGCCGCCCTGCCCGTCCGGCTCGGCCACGCGCAGCGCGCCCGCTTCCAGTCCGTCCAGCACGCGTTCCAGTTGCCCGCGCAAATGCATCGTTTCTTCCGCGTCCAGGACGGTGCGGCGTTCCCAGGCGGCGTCGATGATCGATTCAAGTTCTTGCATGGTGCCCCCTCTGCTCCACGGATTCTGCACCCAGGCGCCGCAGCAGCGCCGCCCGCAGGGTTGCCTGCATCTCGCCACCCAGCGGCCGGTCACGGTGGTCGGTGAGTTCGAAGAAATCCTCGACGCGCTCGCCGAAGGTCGCGATGCGCGCATCATGCACGCGCACGCCGGTTTCAAGAAAGCCCTGCGCCACCCGTGCCAGCAGACCCGGCTGGTCGCTGCACACCAGCGCGAGCCGGGTACGCGCGACTTCGCTCGCTTCGGCGAAATCGATCTGCGGCGGGCGTTGGAAATGTTTCAACCGCCGCGTCAGTCCACGCTGCGCGAGGCGCGCCGGTTGTGCACCCGGCGACAGCGCGCGCAGCAGGCTCGCACGCAGCTCGCGCGTGCGCGCAGGACTCAGCGGCGCAGCGTCGTCGGCACCGAGCACGGTGAAGGTGTCCAGCGCGCGGCCGCTGCGCGTGCCCAG
>Ga0070740_10001497_pt1 | contig 31756 bp, 32 predicted proteins | sample Coa_R2_FD_67286 | JGI IMG/M metagenome (GOLD analysis project Ga0070740, IMG submission 67286) | Surface soil microbial communities from Centralia Pennsylvania, which are recovering from an underground coalmine fire - Coalmine... | ecosystem: Environmental > Terrestrial > Soil > Unclassified ...
GAAGGATCCAATGTCAATGTCGTTGAAGAAATGGTGAATCTGATTGAAGCGCAGCGCGCCTTCGAGGTGACATCAAAGGCTGTGTCGGCGGTTGATAGCATGCTCCAATATCTCAATCAGGCAACATAAGGTTCTATGATGCGGATAAAGAAAATAAGATTTATATCAGTGCTGCCGCTATTGATGCTGTTAAGCGGTTGCGGTGCTCACTGGCTGGATGATGCAGGAATTCGTGATGAGACAGTGTATCCGCCTGCTTATCCAATTGACAATCCTGCACCGCCCAAAACAAACGGGACAATTTATCAGGCTGGACATGAAATTTCCCTGTATCAGGATCATGTGCCTGGCCGGATTGGCGATATTTTGACTGTGCGTCTGGAAGAATCAACTCAGGGTGAAAAGAAGGCCAAGACCAAATCAAATAAAATTGGATCAGATACGTTTACTTTGCCTGGCGTTGAAAAAGGCTTTATCACTGGGCATGTCGCAAACTTTAATTCCAATCAGCAATTCAATGGTGAAGGTGAAAGCAATCAACAGAATAAATTACATGGCACAATTTCGGTCACAGTGACACGTGTATTGTCGAATGGAAACCTGGTCGTGCAAGGCGAGTCCTGGCTGACGATCAACCAGGGCAGGGAATATGTCAGACTGACAGGAATTTTGCGCAGGGATGACATTGATGCAAATAATTCGGTCTCTTCACAACGACTCGCGGATGCCAGAATTACTTATAGCGGAAATGGCCAGGTCGCCAATTCTTCACGCGGCGGTGCGTTAACACAATTCTTGCTTAAGTTCTTCCCATATTAGTCGATATTATTGACATGTGAGGTGTTAAATGAATGATCTTTTAAACATAGGCATACGAGGGCTTCTGGCATTTCAGTCAGCACTGTCAGTGACAGGTCAAAATATTGCGAATGTTAAAACACCCTATTACAGCCGAAGGGAAATTGATTTTGCTGAAGATTTATTTGGCAACGGCGTCAATATTGCAGATGTACAGCGTGTTTACGATGCCACGACCAGCCAGTTTTTACAGCAAGCCAATAGTACATTTTCAATGAGCGATACCTTTTATCAGCAGGTATCCCAACTTGAGTCATTACTCGGAAACCAGGTATTCAAGGATTCTGAGGGTAATGAGCGAACCAATAATATTGCCACTTTCATCAGTGACGCGATAGCTGCGCTGAAAAGTCTGGATGGAGATACAACTTCCATCCAGTCGCGAACCGTTTATTTAAATAAATTGATGGCTCTTGCCAATCGCATTTCTACAATAGGTACCCAAATCGAGCAGCAAGGCAGTAATATCAATCAGTCCATCCAGACAACAGTCGGGTCAGTTAATGAGATTACCCAACAGATTGCGCAAATTAACCAGCAAATTGCCAATTCTCAAGGCCAGGACAATGGAGCGTTGCTGGATAAGCGTGAAGTGCTGGTCCAGCAATTGTCGCAGTATGTCAACTTTTCAACCCAAACAGATTCGTCTGGACAGATGAACATTCTGATCGATGATGGTACGCCGCTGGTATTTGGCAGCAAGGCGGAAACGATTTCTGCCGTACCTGATCCGAATGATCCAAGCAATTTGATATTAAACATCACCAGTGGTGTGTCGACCATGAATATCACCAATCTTATTCATGGTGGCCAAATTGCCGGATATTTTAATGCCCAAACTGTCTTGGAGCAGGCCCAAAATGCACTTGGGAGGCTGTCATTAGGCATCATGCAAACTTTTAATGCGCAAAATAAACTTGGCATTGACTATAACGGTAATCTCGGTGGAAACATATTCAATGATATAAACAGCGCGAGCGCAATGAGTCAACGCGTTCTGCCAAATAGCAATAATACCGGCACTGAAAACATGAATGTGACCATTTCGGATGTCACGCAATTAACCACCAGTGATTATATCCTGGTTTTTGATACACCCACGCATTATACGATGACCAGGCTGTCAGACAAGACAGTGGTCGGTTCAGGGTCCATATCCAGCTTGCCGCAACAAATCAGTGCAGATGGATTTACTATCAATATCAATAGCGGGACAATCGCCGCAGGTGACAAGTTTACAATCTCTCCGACGCGTGGAGCATCAGAAAACATGGGAGTAGCTATCAGTGATCCTAAGCTGCTGGCGCTTGGCTGGCCTGTTTCAGCCAATTCGAACCCGCTAAATCAGGGAAATGGTACGATTAATGTGGATAACATTCTCGATACCACGAATAGCGCATTCTCATTGCCAAAACAGTTAAATCCACCGATTACCATCAAATTTCTCAGTCCAACGACTTATGAACTTATTAATGCCAATACCAGTGCTGTGATGGAAGGCCCGATTACCTATACACCCGGAGCACCGGTCTTCCCTACGCCAGGTGGGTATGATCCCGGTTACCGGATCTCAATCTCGGGAAGTAATATTCAAGCCGGTGATACATTTGATATCAAATATAATACGAATAATGGTGATAACCGAAATGGAAATATAATGGAATCCCAGTATAAAAATGGCATTCTTCAAGGCAATTCGCTTTCGTTCACACAGGGATATAATTTAATGTCCAGTGACATATCAATACAAGTCAACGGCGCGAGCGCGGATTATACCAGCAGTAAAGTTCTGAGAGACGGCGCTTATAAACAATATAGCCAGGTTTCAGGTGTCGATATAGGTGAAGAAACAACTAATCTGGCCATGTATCAGGAATGTCTTCAGGCAAGCGCACAAATCATCCAGACGGCAAAGTCCATTTTTGACACCATTATTGGATTAGGAAGGAATTAATCATGCGTATTCCAACTGATAGCATGTTCCAACAACAATTGTCATTGATGTCAGAGCAATTTCAGCGTGTAGCGAGATTGTATCAGCAAGAGGCATATGGAAAAAAATTAATAGATAATTCTGATGATCCGGTTCTGGCAAGTCAAATCAGTCTGACAAACGATTTTCTTACTGATTTGAGATCTTATGGCCAGAATATCATTACTTCCAGAAATCGCACGTCACTATTTGAATCTTCAATAGGTGACGCTGGTAACACGGTTGACCAGATCAAGCAAATTATTCAAAGTGCTGGCAGCATTAAAACTGATTCCGAACGCGCGGCGATGGCGAATCAATTGAAAGGATATTTAAACGTGCTGTTAAATGACGCGAATACACGCGATTCTAACGGCGATTATATTTATGGCGGATTTAATGTCGGTGTTCAGCCCTATTCATCACAAAACGGTACTTATGTGTATCAGGGAGACTATAATACGTCAGCGATTAATATCGGGCCGAATTCCAGCGTGCTCTACAATGAATCGGGTTATAGAGTTTTTGGAAATATTCCAACCGGAAACGGCACGTTCACGGTGACAGGGACTGCTGGCAATACAGGTGCAGCCTATTCCACACCAGGTAGCGTGACAAACAGCAGCAATTATATTGCTGACACCTATACAATCACATTTGTAACCAATAGTGACGGAAAACTGGCCTACCAGGTTGTTGGTGCTGTATCCGGACAGGTGATTCCACCTCCGCCAGCTACGACGCCAGCCAATGCGCCAGATTATGTTCCTGATTCAGATGTTACTTTCAATGGCATGACTCTGCATTTCTATGGTAATCCAGATGTTGGTGATACCTTTACCGTCGCTCCCAGTCAAAAGGAAAATGTGTTTAACGATTTACAGGGGTTGATTGATTTATTGAATACGCCTATTGGCTCAGATCCAGTCAAGACTGCTAAATTTAATCAGGCACTGTCTCAGTATAGCGCTACATTCTCTCAGGTGTTCGATCAATTCGTTAATTATAAAAGTGAAGTAGGTACGAGAATGCAAGTGATCCTGAATCAGGATACGCTTAACAAGAACATGATTACCAATGAAAAAGATATCTATAGCAAGTTGTCTGATGCCGACCCTGTTGCAATTGGAACCGATTTGTCACAGCAACTTTTTTATATGCAAGCGACACAGGATTGTTATTTGAAAATTCAGGCGACCATGATGCAGCTTCTGCAGATGAAATAAATTCATTCCAAACTATGAATCCTGCCCGTTTGTATGTGCAGGATCCATAGTTTGAGACAATGCTGTCTGCTACCCAGAACTGATAAGGTTGTATTTTTTCATTTTTTCGAGTAACGCACTACGTCCCAGGGAAAGATAATCTGCCGCCGCATTAATGATTCCATTGGAACGGTCCAGGGCAAACTGAATCATTTGGCGCTCCGTATTGGCGATATATTCCTTGAAATTAAACGGCGCCTCATGAGAGGTCATTAGCGCTGGCAATGAACCGGATAGTTTTTGCTGCTTGTAAGCAGAGTCAATGTCTTTTTCATCGACTACCTGGTCACGATGCAAAATGACCATTCGTTCAAGAAAATTCTCAAGTTCACGAATGTTGCCGGGCCATGCATAATTGCAGAGTATGTCTTTGGCACGATCGGTAAAGATGACTTTATGCTTCAGGCGTTCATGGATTTTTTCCAGATGATAATCGATCAAGGCAGGAATATCATCCTTACGTTCACTCAGACTTGGAACATTGATTGGAAATACATTAAGCCGATAAAACAAATCTTCCCGGAACCTGCCTTGCTGGATCAATTCTTCCAGATTTTTATTGGTCGCTGCAATTAATCTGACATCCACTTTTATACTGGCACTGCCGCCTACTCTGTCGATTTTTCTCTCCTGGATGACGCGTAACAATTTGACTTGCATGGGCAAGGGCATGTCGCCGATTTCATCCAGAAACAAAGTGCCGCCATTCGCAATTTCAAAACGGCCAGCCCTGCGTGTCAGTGCACCGGTAAAAGCCCCTTTTTCATGCCCAAATAATTCGCTTTCCATTAATTCGCTGGGAATGGCACCGCAATTGATTGGAACGAGGGAATTATTTTTTCGGTTGGAGAAATAATGGATGCATGAAGCAATGACATCTTTCCCTGTTCCCGATTGTCCAAGAATAAGCACTGTGCTGTCTGAATATGCAACCTGCTTGATCATGGAGCGAATTTTTCGGATTTGCACGCTTTGACCGATGAGGCGTTCAAAGACAGGGTGGTCAATGGCCGTATCAGTCAAATCATCGTCTGGGTCATGAATGCATTCAACCAGTACCCGATTTAAATCAAACAGGCTGAATGGCATTTTTAGATAATGAACCGGCGTATTGCCTGATTTGTCTGGTTTGGCTTGGCTGAAGGAGATGAGATGAGCTTTGCTAGTATTGATTTTTTGCATGACGCGTTTGCCATTCTCAGCTTCAATATGCTTGCACAGGAAGACTGTGGCTACACCAGGCAAATGATCATCACATTCGATCAGGTTCGTCAATGAGAACCTGTCCAATGGAAGCCGCAACAGTGTAAATGCGTTGGCAAGATAATTACAGTTTTCACAGTTGTCACCCACCAAACTATAGCGGCTCAGCTTATTCATGTTGATTCCTGAATCCATTCAGAGAGTTATCGTAATTCAATGTGCTACGCTAACATCTTGTTAAAATAGCAATCATGGCTGGTGATTGTCAAATTAATGCCATGTTAATCAATGTCTTCACTTAAAATGGATCTGAGAATACAGGTTGGTATGAAATTTGCATATTAGATAGAGCGGGAAGGAATCATTGCTGACAAGGGTAAGCAGATGGCAAAGGTATTGATAATAGATAGTAATGACGAACGCCGGAAGTCGTTGACAGCGAGACTGAGACATCAAGGTATGGTGGTTTCAGCTATGTCCATGATAAGTCTGATAAATATTCAGAATATCATCACTGGCAATGATATCCTTGTTCTTCTGGACCAGGAGGACATGACTGCCAGGGCTTCCTTTAACTGTCTCTCGGGGAACCAATTGAAGATTCTGCTCAATAATAACCATGTTTCGGGTGAAATTGATTGTGGTGAAAACATCATTTTTTTAAATGATGAAGATATTGAAGCGGCGGTCATGAGGCATATTGAATTAGTCTGTTGCCGGAATCCAGGGGTTCAGGTGATCGCAGAGGATCCACGCAGTAAAGCGATTCTGGAAATTGCGCGCAAGGCAGCGAAGACAAATGTCACTGTGCTAATCACGGGTGAAACAGGCACGGGAAAAGAAGTCCTCGCTCATTATATACATCAATACTCGGCTGTCGCGCGCGGACCGTTTGTTTCTGTCAATTGCGCGGCGTTACCAGAAAATATGATGGAGGCAATACTGTTTGGTTATGAAAAAGGGGCATTTACCAGCGCAATCAGTCATTATGCCGGGAAATTTGAACAAGCGCAGAATGGTACATTATTGCTTGATGAAATATCAGAGATCCCAGTGGGGTTGCAGGCCAAGTTGTTGCGTGTTTTGCAAGAGCGCGAAATAGAACGATTGGGTGGAAAGAAAATAATCAAGGTCAATGTCAGGATAATTGCGGCAACAAACCGTGATTTATGTCAACAAATCAAGGCGGGAGCATTCCGAGAAGATCTGTTTTATCGATTGAATGTAATGCCGTTACATTGCGCAGCATTGAGAGACAGGCCGCTTGATATCCTGCCGCTGGCAGAACATCTGATTCAACATCATTCAGCATTGCTGGGTTGTAACCCGTTAAAATTGACCGTTGCCGCCAAGGCAAAATTGATGAATTATCGTTGGCCAGGAAACATACGAGAAATGGATAATGTGATACAACGTACACTGATTATGACTGAATCTGGTACGATTGATGCCGGTGATATTGATATAAATGATAACATATCGGATATAACAAACCGTCAAAACATAGTCGACATTGGTCAATTTGATTCACAACTGGAAGCCAGTGAAGCCAAAGTCATAATTGATGTATTAAATGAAACTGACGGTTGCAGGAATGTTGCTGCAAGGAAGCTGAATATTAGTCCGCGGACATTGCGTTACAAAATTGCAAAACTGCGTGCAATCGGATTAAAAGTACCATAGGGATAGAGAGGGCAACTGTAGATGAGTATTAACAATGTGTCAGGTGTCAGAGCTGATATAACGGATATGCTCTCAAAAATCAGGGAGATATCAAACAAATCCAAAGTCTTTTCTGGAACCAGCTCAATTGAATCACAAAATCAGGTAAGTTCTGCCAAAAGTTTTCAGGAAACGCTTTCAGCAGCCAAGAATGTGTTTTCGAATGTCAATAATCTTCAAATGGAATCTGAACAACTGAAGAATGCATATATTTCAGGGGATAAATCAGTTTCAATCTCGCAAGTGGTAGTGGCTGCGCAAAAATCCAAATTGGCTTTCGAAGGTCTGGTGACTGTGCGGAACAAAATTTTAGAGGCATACAAAGAAATCATGAACATGCCGGTGTGATAAACAAAGGACTGAGGACAAATTACCATGTCACAAAAAAATGACAGATACCTGGGGAGTCTCAGAGCAATATTAACAGCGCCTGCTATCAAGCAGCTTGTTTTTCTGCTTGGTATTGCTGGAGGTGTAACGATGGGCATATTTTTATATATGTCTATACAGGAACCGGTTTATCGGCCGCTGGATTATCAGATAAACCAGCAAAATATGGCTTCAATTACTGACACGCTGGATAAGGCTGGGATTCAATACAAGATCAATGACCAGGATGGCATTCTCTATGTTGCGGCTGGTGACGTCCAGCAGGCAAGAATCAAGCTATCGGCTGCGGGGATAGCAAAAGATGACAGTATCAGTTTTTCCTATTTAAATGATCAAAACAGCATTGGCAATAGTCAATTCATGGAAAACGCTCGCTATATTCGTGCGCTCGAAACTGACCTGGCTAAAACAATTAGCGGACTTGAGGGGATATCCGCCGCGCGCGTGCATATCGCGATTCCGGCAAACAATATCTTTGCTGATGAAAATCAGAGGCCAACGGCATCCATTGTTGTCAACATGGCAACCGGATTTTCCTCTGATAAAGATAAAATCAGGGCGATTGTCCAGATCGTAGCAAGCAGTGTACCGGGTCTCGATCCAAAAGATGTATCCATTACCGATCAATATGGCCACTATCTATCCGGGTTGCTTGATCAGGACGCATTATATAACGCCGATCAATTAAACTATCAGAACAGTATACAGGGATATTATGAAAAGCGGATAGAAACAATGCTTGTGCCATTGTTGGGGGACAACAAAATCAATGTCAGGGTTTATGCCAATATTGATTTCACGCAACAGGAAGAAGCTCAGGAACAATACGATCCGAATCAGAAAGTGATTCGAAGTGAACAAAGTATGACTGAGCAAAACGGCAGTTCTGGTGCATCCGGGCCTCCGGGTTCACTCTCGAATACACCGCCTCAGACCGATGGAGAAAAAAACGCTAATACTTCCAGTTCAACTGATGCAAAGAGCCAAAGCATTAAAAATTACGAAATCAGTAAGTCGGTCACATACAAGAAAAATGCCAATCCAAAAATCAATTCTCTGTCTGTCGCAGTGGTCCTGGATAATGAAATGGTAATGGATCCTGTTACTCACAAAATGGTTGCCAAACCTGTCAGTCAAGACAAAATCAACAAGATTACGGAATTGGTAAAAGCCACGATTGGATTCGATGAAAAGCGCGGTGACAAGGTCACGGTTGTCAACAGCTCGTTTAGCTCGCCAACTGCTGAGGTCATCATGGCGCCAACGCCATTCTGGAACCAGCCATGGTTCTGGGATATTGTGAAGAAAATCATTGGAATTTCACTGGGGTTTGGATTTCTGTTTATATTGTATAAACGGTTGGCTTCGTATTTAAAATCCACCAATCAGAGGCAAATTGATGTGAAGGTTCAAATCGAAGAGGACGAAGCGGAAAAAGCGATACACAATGAAATTCACAAGTTAAAAGAAGAAAAGATGAACAAACTGAAAGAGTTGGCTAGCAATGATCCGCAGCGTGTCGCGTTAATCATAAAAAACTGGGTCGGGAAATAATACATGGACAAGATCAGGAAAGCAGCGATTATTTTATTAGGCATGGGAGAAGAATATGCCGAACATATATTAAAGAATATGACTAAATCTGAAGTACATAAAATTATGGAAGCAATCAATACCATAGACAATGTAACCGAGGATGACGTGATCCATGCTATGAATGAATTTTTTAATGCGTCTGATAACACAGGTATCGATATAGTTTCCAAGGATAAGATCAAAAATACAATTGTATCCACCCTGGGCATCAAGGGTATGGAAAAAGTTGATATTGAAAAATCGAAATGGATAGAACTTTTAAAATATGAACCTTTAACCAGTATATTGGAACTAATTCAGGATGAGCATCCCCAGGTACTCACGGCAATTGTAGTAATTCTGACACAGCTAGGTAGTACACGTTCTTCCGAAATCATGAAAGGACAATCCAAGGATGTACAAAACCAGATCATCAAAAGAATGTCGACGATCGGACCGATATCAACGTTTGCTCTTGAATCACTATCAACTTTTTTTGAGAATGAACTCTCACGATCAGACAGATATGGCGTAGTGACAGTTGATGGTATTGACGCCGCTGCGAACCTGATTTCCTATCTTGATAGCGATACGGAACGTGAGATTCTTAATGATTTGTCGAATACAAATAAACAGTTGGCGGAACAAATCCAGGACAAGCTGCTTCCATTTGAAAAACTTGCGTATCTTGACACGCGCAGTCTGCAAATTTTATTGAAAGAAGTGAATAGTGATGATTTGGTGATAGCGCTCAAGGGTGCTAATGAACATATTAAAAATACGTTCATGAAAAATATGTCAAGTAAGGCAGCAGAAATTCTTAAAGATGATCTTGAAGCGAAGGGACCTGTGAAATTATCTAATGTCATCGAGGCACAAAAACGCATTGTTTTGTTGGCTAAGAAATTGAGTAAAGAAGAGAAGATTATTTTATCCACCAAAAGTGATCCAGATATTATCTTTTAGTCTGTGTATGGAAGCAATATATGAATGAAGATAATACAATTGAAATGAATGAGTGGGCATTTCCTGAGGTTGATCTTGGTGTTAAATGCGAATTGGATCTCAGTGCCTATATTTCAACTGATCATCCAAGGGAGACACAGGACGAAATACACGTTGATGATACGATTTCAGATGATGAATTAAATCACGAAACAAACGAAAATAAGCAAACCCATGTTCACTCAGAGATCGTTGAACGTGAGGCATATTTGATGGGGAAACAGGAAATTGAGCAGCTCAGGCAAGACTATGAATCGAGGTTGTCTGTGCTTGCTAATCTATTAAATAAATTAAAAAATCCAGCATCGATTATTGATGAAGAACTGATTGAACTTATTCAGGATATCGTGAAGAAAATTTCTAAGCGTATCATATTGAAGGAAATTGCAGTCGACCCTTCACTTTTCTCGCATATGATAAATGAGTTAAGAGGTTTGATCGATTCTAAAAATGGCATGATCACCGTTTATTTGTCTGAGCAAGATTATCAACGTCTTGATTCAGACAAGTGCCATATGACAGGACTGGCGAATATAGATAATCAATTGAATGAGGGGGACATAGTTATTAAATCAAATTTTGCCGAAGTCAGGGCTTTATTGGATGACAGAATTGATCAATTGATCAGGATACAACATGATTGATTTATTAAACAAGGACTCTATCAAGGCGCACCTTAAAAAACTTGCCAGCGCAGTTGAAGTCAATCCTTCAGCGACCATTGCGGGATCTATCACCAGAATTAGTGGTATGAAGTTGGAAGCCGCCGGCATCTCCGTACCGATGGGAACAATGTGCAAGATTATGATTTCGCCAACCAATATTATCAATGCAGAAGTGATAGGTTTTGCGGATAATGTCACATATCTGATGGCTGTGCAGGAAACCTATGGAATAAAACAGGGCACACCCGTCATTCCTCTTGTCAATGCGCATGGTGCCCGGGTAGGCATGTCGCTGTTAGGAAGAGTAATTGATGCTTCGGGTAACCCAATAGACGGGTTGGGCCATATTGATGCTGATGAGTATTATTCGCTTATTGCCAAACCAGTCAATCCATTAGCACGCAAACGAATCGGTGAACCATTAGATGTTGGAATCAGGGCGATCAATTCCCTGATTACCGTTGGAAAAGGGCAGCGGCTGGGAATCTTTGCGGGCAGCGGCGTAGGCAAGAGCGTTCTGTTAGGTATGATGACAAGATTCACAAAGGCGGATATCGTGGTTGTCGGGTTGATTGGCGAGCGCGGCAGGGAAGTCAAGGAGTTCATAGAGGAAAATCTTGGACAGGCTGGCATGGAGAAATCCGTGGTGGTAGCGTCACCAGCGGATACGTCACCCTTGATGAGAGTCAATGGAGCGGCACTTGCCACAACCATTGCCGAGTACTATCGTGACAAAGGTTTCGATGTATTGCTTATCATTGACTCACTCACTCGCTATGCGCATGCGCAACGGGAAATTTCGCTATCAGCAGGCGAGCTGCCCGCTACGAAGGGATTTACGCCCACTGTTTTTGCTAAATTAGCCCAATTAGTTGAAAGGTCTGGCAATGGAATCAATGGCGTCGGCTCTATAACGGCATTCTATACAGTTCTGGTAGAAGGAGATGATCAGAATGATCCTGTAGCTGATCACGCTCGATCAATACTCGATGGGCATATCTTTTTGTCGCGTTCATTGGCTGATTCTGGTCATTATCCAGCTATCGATATTGAAAAATCTATCAGCCGTGTGATGCCTGCTGTTGCGTCAGAAAAACAGATACAAAATTCGCTGCGTTTCAAGAAACTCTATGGCGCATATCAGAAAAACAGGGAGATAATAAATGTGGGGATGTATCAGCATGGAGCAGACAAGACCATAGACGAAGCATTGCATCTGAAAGATGCAATGGAAAGCTTTTTAAAACAGGGTATAAATGAGAGTTCGGACATGAGTGAGAGTGTTGCGCTGCTGTCAGGTATATTTACCAGGTAGTGCCGGCCATGGAATATATTGATGAAGAATATTAATCAGGTAAAAACGATACATACCGCGCTCACCAGGGAGAAAGAGAGGTTAATGGGAGAATTGACCAGACTTAATCTACATATAAACAGGAAAGTTGAATCAGTGAAGAAAATAATGGCTTATTACAGGGATTATTCTGAAGGAAACCATCTTGATCTTTCCAAAACAGTCCCTATCCTGAGTAAAAACCTGGATTTTTTTTTCCAGCCGAATGCTTGAAATCATAAAAATTGAAGAGAATGAGATTGCAAATCTGATGAAGCATCGTGGATCAAAGCTGAGTGAAATTGAAAAAATCGAGAATAAGATCAGGCTGATGAATCATTTTTCAGATAAGATCACTGCAGAAGTCAACTTGCAGCGGGAAACACAGGAACAGATGAATCTCGATGAACTGACGACAATAAAGCACACAAGGGGCAACCATGAATGATATGCATATTTTAACAGCAATGCAGGAGATGCTTTACTATACTATGGTTGCGGTATGTATCATCACTATTCCTATTTTGATTGTAGGATTGGTGATATCGATCATACAGACTGCTACCCAGATCAATGAGATTACCATGACATTTATCCCGAAAATGCTGGTCATGTTCACATTATTGTTTCTCCTGACGCCATGGTTGATGCATCAATTAATTCTCATCACGCAAAAATTCTTGACTAATTTGCCGGCATATATCAGATAGATGGCTGAATATGGATATAGTTAAACTATTACCAGTAATATACGAAAAATTTATTTTGTTTACCTTGATCTTTACCAGGATTGCAGCGCTGCTTTCTACATTTGTATTGTTTCGCCGCGAACTGATTACATCTAGATTAGTCATATCTTTGTCAATCATCTTGTCTTTGTATGTGCTCTTAGCATACGCAGGAAAGTCTATTGTCTATGATGTCTTTTCAATTGATTTATTGATTCAAATGTTGTTTCAATCATTCATAGGCCTTGTCACAGGGTTGATCTTGAATCTGCTTTTCGAAGTCTTTGTCTCGGCAGGGCAAATCATTTCTACCCAGATTGGCTTCAGCACGGCCAGTTTGATTGATCCTCGCTTTGGATATATAACAAGCTTGACGCATTTTTATATGATAGTTTCAACTTTACTGTTTCTTATACTGAATGGACATTTGTTCGCGATTAAAGCGATTGTGGACAGTTTTAATGTGCTGCCTTTATACAAGGAAATTATTCCTGCAAATCTGCTCATCGATGTCCTGAATTATGCCGGGGTGATCTTTTCAGGCGCAATCATGCTCTCTATAACGATTATAACGGTTTTGCTCCTTACCAATATTGCGCTAGCTATCATGACCAAATTTGCACCACAATTTAACCTGTTTTCAATTGGCATTAATATGCAGTCAATTATTGGCCTGATTTGCATATATGTGACATTTAACCTGTATATGGACAATAGCGGCAATCTGATCCGTGATTGCCTCGCGTTTTTGATGCAAACACTGCATGAGATGAGATGATATGTCAGATCAATCTTCTGAAAAACAACATCAAGCAACTGCCAAGCGTCTCGATGATTTGCGCAGCAAGGGTCAAATACTGCGTTCGCGTGATTTGGTAAGCGGATTGATCTTTATGATTACTATCATCATGCTCGTATTAATGATTTCGCAAATCAAAGACAGACTGGAAGACAATTTCATATTGGCGTTCAATAGCATCAGGCTTGTCATGAGTGACAGTGACTTTCCTGAATCTGTACTGTCTAAAATTGTATTAAACAATTTTTACATGTTGTTACCGATTTTTATTGTTGTGCTTATCACTGCGCTATTATCTCCGTTTGCATTTGGTGGCTGGAATTTCACATTGAAGGCATTGCATTTTAAATTTGAATCATTGAATCCATTTAATAACCTCGGAAATATTTTTTCCAAAAAAATATTTATTAATATACTGAAATCAATGCTAAAGGTGACGTTGATCCTGGGGGTTCTGTTTTTATTCAGCTGGGATAAGAAAAACGAAATTATCAGCCTGATCAATATGCCTGTCAAGGCATCAATTGTTTCAGTTTATCTAATAACCAAGGAATTTGTCATCATTATTTCATCGTCATTGATATTTATTATCATGTACGATGTCGTTACCAGTTATTTTGAATATCAGGGTAAAGTCAAAATGACTACCCAGGAACTCAAGGATGAAATGAAAGATACCGAAGGCAATGTTGATATCAAGCGCCGGCTACGTGCCGCGCAATTTGCAATCCTGAAACAACGACTAAGTATCAGTGTGCCTAAAGCGACAGTTGTTGTGACAAACCCGACTCATTATGCAATTGCAATCCGCTATGACGAGAAAAAAGACCGTGCACCCAGGGTACTTGCAAAAGGGAAAGGCCACATCGCCCATCAGATTCGACAGATAGCCATAACCAATCGAGTTCCCATCTACCAGGCACCACTGCTGGCAAGGGCTATCTATAATACTTCAAAATTAAATAAGGAAATCAATCCTGGTCTTTATATGGCTGTTGCTATCGTGCTTTCATATGTCCACCAGTTGAAGAATTATCAACATGGCCTTGGTCAGCAGCCTCAATTTGTTAGTGACTTGAAAATTCCAGATGAATTTATATACGACGAATAAAGCAGGCTGAACTATGGCAGAATTGACAAATCTACTCAATTTTAAAAATATCAGACATTTTAATTTTGGTCTTTTGATACTGGTTATCTCGATGCTGGCAATGACGATTTTGCCGTTGCCGCCGTTTATTCTTGATCTGCTGTTTTCGTTTAATATTTCACTGTCACTGATTATACTCATGGTCTGCATCTATGTATCCAGGCCGCTGGAATTCAGCATATTTCCCACTATATTGCTTGTTACCACCTTGCTCAGATTAACGTTAAACATTGCTTCTACCAGGGTTGTGTTATTACATGGTCATACCGGACCATCCGCCGCTGGAGAGGTCATCAGGGCATTTGGTGAAGTCGTGATTGGTGGCAACTTTATAGTGGGTATGATTGTATTTGCCATATTAATGATCATTAACTTTGTAGTTGTCACCAAAGGTGCCGGACGTGTTTCTGAAGTAAGTGCGCGCTTCACACTAGATGCCATGCCTGGCAAGCAGATGTCTATTGACGCTGATTTGAATGCAGGCGTCATTAGTCAGGAAGAGGCTAAAAAACGCAGGCTTGAAGTGACCCAGGAAGCTGATTTTTACGGCTCGATGGATGGTGCGAGCAAATTCGTGAGGGGCGATGCCATTGCCGGATTATTAATCCTTTTCATTAACCTGATTGGAGGCATTATTATTGCAGTCTTTCAGCACCATATGGCTTTTTCGATGGCCGTCAAAAACTTTTCTCTTTTAACTATCGGCGATGGACTTGTAGCGCAAATCCCATCATTATTAATGTCTATTTCGGCCGCTATCATGGTGACGCGTGTCAATAATGAACAAGACATCAGCCAACAGACAATTTCGCAGCTTTTCAGTGATCCAAAACCATTGATGATCTCTTCAGCAATCTTGTTTATTCTGGCGCTGATTCCCAGTATGCCGCATTTTCCATTTATGGTGTTGGCATCAATATCTGCCGGATTTTCCTATCTCGTTTACCTCAAGAAAGCGGCACCTAGATTACATGCATCTGGCGTTTCCAAAAATCAAAAAAGCAAGGAGGTAATGAGGAAACCGGACAATGTCGAATTGGACTGGGATGAGGTCGTCTCTTCGGATCGCATTGCTCTTGAAATAGGATATGGGTTGATCAGTCTCGTTGGGGTCAACAAGGATGGATTATTGATTAACCGTATCAAGGCCATTCGCAAAAAATTATCGCATGATCTGGGATTTTTGATTCCTACGGTGCATGTTAAAGATAATCTTAATATTCCTGCCAATCATTACCGAATTTTTCTCAAAAACGTCGTCGTTTCCGAAGCAGAGGTACACCCGGACATGAATCTTGCGATCAATCCTGGACACATCAAGCACATCCTGTCAGGGATACAATGCAAAGACCCGACATTTGGCCTGGATGCATACTGGATACCTGCAAATCAACGCGATTATGCTCATGGGCTTGGATATACTGTTGTAGATGCGAGTACGGTCATAGCCACGCATTTGAATCACATCATTCGAACGAGCGCCAGCCATTTACTGGGGTATGATGAAGTCCAGCAGCTGCTTAATAAGTTATCTGCGACGACGCCAAAGCTGGTCGAAACATTGACTTCCGGCACACAGGCTGTGCCGCTGAATATCATTGTCACAGTTTTGCAGCGCTTATTGCAGTCAGATATCCCCATTATCGATATGCGTACAATTGCTGAAAAAATGATCGATGCATGGTCAAAATCGAAGGATATAGAACATTTGATTGAGTCTGTGAGAATTTCATTAAAGCACTTAATTATCTATAGTCTTTGCAGTAATAAAAAAGAAGTACCCGTTGCCGTTCTGGATAATGACCTGGCACAGATCTTGCATAAATCTATACAGCAGAACCATGATGCAGGTGACAGGATGGTCATATTGGAACCGACCTTGACTGAGAGAATATATTCGCGACTACTCGAATATGTTCAGAGATGTGAAATTGAGTCCATCCCTGCGATCATGCTGGTGACAAGCGAACTGCGCGGATTACTGGAAAAACTGTTCAAGCCTGGAATCCCGAATGTTCATTTCTTGTCGCATAGTGAAATACCTGATGACAGACAGTTAAACGTAATCGCAAAAATTGGGTGAGGTGACAGATCATGAAAATACATCGATTTACTGCGTCCAGCAATCAAAAAGCCATCGCGATGATACACCAGGCATTAGGACTTGAAGCATTGATATATTCCACTCGCAGTGTACCTGGAGGTGTTGAGATATTAGCCGGATTGCCGGATGAAATCGAAGATTACAACGATGATTCTGATAGTGAACCCAAATTGCAAGCAGAGGAACGCAAGGAATCCCGGAAAATATCTGACAGCGCGATTGGCGCGAGCATTCCTGATTTTAGCCTGATTGAAAAACTGAATTCTCAGTTACAGGCGATTACCGAAAAAGTAGAGCAATTGTCAAAGCATGTGGATGGGCAGGCATACGAAGGTTTTTATATTTCAGATGATGAACATACCACAAAGCGTAATTTACTGTTTTATCATCTGACAAAGCTGGGGTTCAGAGGAAAATTTTGCCAGCAGTTCATTGATGATTATTTTCAAGCAAGATCTGTTTCAGAAGCTATCACGCTATCAAACATAGAATCTGATTTATTTAAATATGTTAACACAACCGAGACGGATATTATCTGCGAAAAAGGTATTTATGCGTTGACCGGCCCAACCGGAATTGGCAAGACTACCACTATATTGAAATTGGCAAAACAGTATATATCAAAATTCGGCCCTGATTCCTTGGGGATCATCACGACGGATTATCACGACATCGCTGGTAAAAATCTGTTATTCCATTATCGGAATGTCTATAACGTTGACGTGGAATTCGCGGATAATCCTGAAGAATTATCAATGGTTTTAAAATTAATGAAAAAGAAAAGCCTGATCCTGATCGATACAAATGGTGTCAGCCAGCGCGACTCGGAAAGTGTCGCAAAGCTGAGAGATTTGCTTGAAAGTCAGGGGGAGAGGATTTCTACATTTGTTGTTTTACCTTGCAACGTCCAGGAGCCTATTCTGGATGAGATTGCGCGCGCATTTAAAACAACCAATCTGCGTGGCTGCATATTAACAAAGCAGGATGAATCAATCAGCATTGCTCCTGCGGTTAGCGTGAGTATCAATTATAAGATGAATATTGCCTATATTTGTAATGGTCAGAATATTAATCATGATATTGAGCGAGCCAGCTGCGATAAAATAATTTATCAGATCATGAATGAAAGTGCGGACAAGAAACGGGAAACGGAAGAATATTTATTAAAAAATGTTTCACGACTAGCGGACATTTTTAAAGAGGGAAGATATGAAGGACGATAAAGCAGCACATAGTTCGAATTCACCGATGCGGATTCTTTCGGTAACCGGAGGCAAGGGAGGCATTGGCAAAACGACCATATCGGTAAATTTGGCGATTTCATATGCGAAGATGAGAAAGAAAGTGTTATTATTTGATGCTGATCTCGGCCTCGCGAACGTGGATGTCCTGCTTGGATTAAAGCCAAACAAAAATCTTCATGACTATTTAAGCGGTAATTGTGAGCTGGCGGATATCTGCATTACTGGTCCGCATGATTTGAAAATTATTCCGGCAGCATCTGGTATCCAGAAAATGGCTGAATTATCACCGATTGAATCGGTTGAGTTGATCAGATCATTTTCAACACTCACGGAAGATATTGATGTCATGATAATTGATATGGCTTCAGGAATATCCAGCCAGGTAATTGATTTTACTCATGCATCCCAGGATATTTTAGTCGTTATATGTAATGATCCTTCCTCGTTGATGGATAGTTACGCGGTAATTAAAATACTTCATCAGAAATATGGCCGTGGCCGCTTTGGAGTGGTTGTGAATAAGGCGAAAAATATTCAGGAAGGCTATGATGTATTCAGCAGATTTCAGGAAGCAATTGCAAAATTCATCAATGTAAGCATGCATTATCTGGGTCATATACCTCAAGATGATTATGTTTCGATATCAGCTAGGGAGCGGGCCCCTGTTGTAGAGAAATTTCCATTATCAGAGGCTGCAACCGCATTTAATGAATTATGTCATGCAATTAATCATTGGCGGAACGATGATGCGGTTGTTGGCGGCATACATTTCTTTTTTGAACGGCTAATCAAGCCCACTCATACCGCTAAGGAGCAATTGTGCAAGGCATAGATTTTTACGAAGAAAATGCCGACAAGCTATTGCTTGAACAATTTGTTCGTGAGCATCGGCAGCTTGTGAGAAAAATTGCACTACATATCAAGCGGCGCCTCCCATCTTATATTGAACTGGAAGAATTATTACAGGCAGGTTTTGTAGGATTGCTTGAAGCACGCAAGCATTATAAAAGCAGCATGGGGACGACATTCGAAACATTCGCCAGCATAAGAATTCGTGGATCGATTATTGATTCCTTGCGCAAAAATTCATGGGGCACGCGGGAAACCATTAAAAACATGCGGCGTATCAGCGATGCCATTACGCGGATTGAGCAGCGTAATCATAAGCAGCCTACCTCAGAAGAAATTGCTCTAGAATTGGGAATTTCCGTGGAAGAACATATTGAAATATGCCAGCAAATCAGTATCTCAAATGTTATCAGTCTTGATATCGTCGATACAGATAACTCATTCGGTGATGAATCAGTCAATCCCCAAGCTTTGACTGAACAGGAAGATATGATTAAACATATAAAAGACATCCTGGGTACCTTGCCGGAGCGTGAACAGCTCGTTTTGTCCTTGTACTATATCGAGGAATTCACCTTCAAGCAGATTGGCGAAATATTAGATTTAACCGAGGCCCGCATCTGTCAATTACATAGCCAGGCTATATCAAAAATCCAGATGAAGCTGAAACGCAGTGATAAATAACTGCTTTTCAGCAAATATGCGTGACTTTTCCTACGACTAAAACATAAGTTCTAACAATTCAAATACATTTTTGGAAGATCATCCGGAATATTAAGTAACAATTGAAAATATGCCTGATGCGAATCTCAGGCCAGACGTTTATCTTTTTCTGTCCGTTCCTGAACATGCGCTGCAAGCAGCAAATCAAGCTTTCGCTGGAGTAGTCCAATGTGATTCTGAAGTGCTGTTATTTCATGGGTCAAGGGTTGCCGGATATTTTTCTCGAACCAGTTTAGTGTATATTGCTGGTTTCGGAGAATCGTATCGACTTTATCCGGCAGATAGGAGCTGGCAAGTTCTTGTCCGCCTTGCGCGAAACAAAGGCCGATTAACGGTGCATGGTTCTCTGAATTTAGCAGCGTTCTTAACCAGCGATTGCGTATCACGGTCTCATATTGAAGGCAGAGATTTGAGGTAGCAATAATGCTGTTCCCATAATTGCCATTTTGCTGGCTGATGCGGTGATGATAATATGCCAGGTGTTTGGGAATCATGCCGATTTCGTAATGAAATGCGCAGCGTAGATTGAAATCCCAATCGTTTAATACGGGAAGATCTTCATTAAAATAGCCGATTTTATTGATGATGCTTCGCTTAAATAAAAATGAATTGGTTGTAAATGTATTCTGCATCATTAATCGATACAGACTGACTCTCGTGAATGGATTATCTTTTGAATTGAAGTCGTTTCGTTCCCGTTCAATAATATGGCTGACGGTCATTTCTTCAATTACACGCATGGCATGGGTAGCGACTCCACAGCAATCCGAGTTTGCCGGATCATTGAGAAAATTGACGGTATGCTGCAAAAAATCCGGATGCCATGAATCGTCATCATCATGTACAACAATGAATTGACTGGATGACGCATCAATTGCAACATTTAACCCTCGACTCATGCCTAATGACACAGGATGATGAATGACGGTCAATCGTCCGGATAATGCATGTCTGAATGGAGATAATACAATGTCCAGTGCATTTGCGTTACCGCCATCATTGACGATAACAAGCTGCCAGTCTTTGAACGATTGACCGAGAATACTCATGATAGCGCGCGGCACACATAATGGGCGGTCTTTGGTGCGTAGAATAATTGCTACGGCAAACTGATGGGGATCGTGCTTGTCTTCAGGATATTGTCCAGGTTTATAAAGTATACGATCTAGGGTGGATTGATAATCTATAGGCATATTCTGGCTGGTCATATGCTTTCTCCTGTGTGACTTTCAGCTGACAACGGTGTGTGTTTAAGCATGATTTGGCGCCTGACGCTGTGCCTTGTCTACAAGCAGCATCCCCTGTGCATGATGCAGATTACTTTTGAAATAAAGTGGTGAAACTGCATTGTGTATTAACAGTATGTCGCGATTTCCATCGTCTGCTGCAAGGGACGAGCAGGTAATTTCATTGCTATGAATGGCGACTTCCAGCGGATCAGTGGATGTCTCAAATTCCATCCTGACTCTGGTCATGAGGTCAAGCTGGCGGAACGCAGCCAGCAACGCCTCAGAAAGTTTAAACAGGACTGCGCATAAGGGAATTTCATCACATGGAGTAATATTGCCTATTCTGACCTTGCTGGTAAGATATAACATGTGTGCATCCTGAATTTTGTCTTTCAAGCTATCTGAATGAGCGTGATCCAGGCTGTTTCCGAACGCTAATGCAAGTGCTTCATTGCTTTTGTCATGTTGACTGTTTCGATAGCTTTTCATCAGCATGGAGCAATGATTCTTGAATAGCCTGTCACCACATTTTACTATTCCCAGCCATTCAGTGCCTGCATCATGCAATGATTTTAACAGGCCATCATTGTTATCAACGTTGGCGTAATGATACATGGAGACACGTGCATCCAGATAAGGTTGAACTTCATTCATAAGTGCCACATCATGCTTGTCTATAAGCAAGACCAGATTAACGTTGGCATAAGTCTGGTTTTTGATATCATTAACCAGTTGCATTAGTTCTTTTGTGTCCGTGATTTTGCTAATATAGGTGATTTTTGGCATCCTGACAGACTGGGAAACCTGTTTTTCCACATGAGTAAAGCCATTTTCTTTAACTACCTGCATATGCAGTCTCACCATGTTTTCTATAAAAAATTCCAGGGATAATTGGCGGTTAAAAATTTCATGTGCGCTTCTGGCCATTTCCTGCGCTTGTACAGGATTGTTTCGCACCCAAATGATTTTCTCCTTGATCGCATTTGCAAGATCGGACGTCGGCATATTTTTATCTACATAAAGAATGGAGTCACCGTAGTGATGACGATGGAAGCTATTATTGAAACTGATGGTAACTGCACTGGAGGCCGGGATTTCATAAGTGCGGCAAGTGGGTATGCCTTCTTCTTCCATGAATTGATGATTGATGCACAGTCCAATTCCATGCCGTGCATAGGTATCAAGTGCGCTCACTCCATCAAATGGGATCATCCCGCCATAGAGCGACGGAGGATATTTGTCCCAGCTTCCTTTGGGGCCGTAACATTTCAAAAAACTGCCGTCATGGAAATGCTCAAATAATTCAAAATGCCTTTGGCCATCCCAGTTGACGCCCAGGTAAGCTGCTGTGGCATTGCTTAAATCCAGAGGTTTGAATTCTGTTCTTGGGACAGTAAAGGCTGCATTGATGATGTGCAGGGTTTTATTGGTTGCTTTACAGGTTTCTAATAGCCAGTTCACGATATTTGGAGTGAGTGCAAAATAGCCATCATAGGTAAATACATTTCGCATGAAGCGTTGTGACGCTGTTACAAACCTGATGGGATTTAGACACAATCCATAAGTAGGATAACGAGTAAGCTTGGGCTCCTGCTGGGAAATGGGAATAACAAAATCCGGGTTGAAGTCATGTACTTCATCGCTTGTGCTAAAAGCAGCTGCTTCAATCCCAAGATTCTTGGCTGCGATAATAAAACGTGCTGTCGCTTCGACTTCGGAGCTTTCAGTATGGCCGCGCAGCAGATAAGGATTGACAATGGCTATCCTGAAACCTTTAGGAATAGATGGTTTCTCTGACATAAAATTGCTCCTGCATTTTTCTCATCCCTGGAATGAATGGATCAGGCTGATTGAATCCAGCCTGATCCATTCACCGAAATACTTTATATCGAATCGGTGTTGTACACAAGTAAGACAACACAATCATATTAACACGGTTAACGCATATAAAAAATATTATTAAACAGACACTTAATCTTGTTTTGATGGTCGGGAAGCCAGGCTAAAACTGTATAAATATTTGCCAAAAATGACCTGATTATGGTATATTTTTCCACAATTATTACCATCATAATCATAACCATATAAAACGAGGTTATAAATCATGCAAGTCAGGCAAGTACCGCCAACTGAGTTCATCAGAGACTTAAATTACAAATCAAGAGCGTCAATCTCGAAGGTGTCAAGGCATTGCTTCAGGAAGCGGAAAATGAGAATTACGATCTCAATATCAATGATCCGCAATCAAGGTTTACGTTTATTCATTTTGCAATCAGCAGAGCAAGCAATGCTACCGAATTGGGAATGCTTGATATTATCAAGGCATTAAAGTCCGCCGGGTGTGATGTGAATATCCCAGCCCAGGAATCATTCAGGCACACGCCCCTCCACACGGCTTCAAGAAGAGCATTGCCTGACATTGTTGTCTGGCTAATCAATAATGGGGCAAACATTGAAGCAAGAGATAACACTCATCAGACTGCGTTGGATTATAAAGAGACTGGATGATGTCAGGTCATTTCTGATGGATGCCCGTGCGCAAAAAAGAGCAGAGACAGTGCAATTTGCCAAACAGATTTGTGCATTTGGTCTGTTTACGGCTGCATTTCTGGGTTCGACAGTTGTCATTAGCACGGAGATCTATAACCGGTATACGAGTTGACAGGGAGTTTAAGCTGGTTTTAGAGTAGATTATTATTGTTTGCGATAACCATCATATTGTATGGAGTATTTTTATGTGGTTAGTTTACGCGATTCTCGCCGCTGTATTATGGGGCTTGAATTATGCAATCGCGGAAAGAATTTTACATAATATTTCAACAGTAACCTTGTTGGCACTGGAAATGCTGATAGGCGGATTGCTGTTTCTGATAATATCCTATTTTACCCATCTCAAGACCGACTTGTACCTGCTATCAACACAATTGAAAATTTTCTGGCTTACATTAATTGAAATCATAATTGTTCTTGCAGCCAATTTTTTTATTGTGTCTTCTATTCGAGGAAAGGATGCAACAGTGGCAGGCATAGTTGAATTGATTTATCCCTTGTTCACGATACTTTTTACCTGGATATTGTTTCGTGAAAATCACGTCAACACACAAGTCATTATTGGCGGCGGATTAATCCTGCTGGGTGTTTTTGTTATAAGTTATGCCTGAATGATCATCAGGAATCCTGGTTTGCCGGTTGACTCTGTCGTTTAGGTTTTGTAACAATAGGCCGGAAAACAATTCGCAAGGCATGGTTCTGGTTTCCAGGCATACGGTTTGGCATAAACACCAGCAGACTGGAATCAGACTGGCATTCATACAAACCGCCGCCCTTATCAACCATCTGATCGACCAGAAGATTGGCGGATGCATCTACCGTATGGTCTGATTCTTTGGATCCATATAATGCATGGGTTAGAATCAGTTCTGCACTTTCAAGCTGTACCCAATGATAATTAAGTCCGAATTGCACACCTACCTGCATATCACCGGTGCCAACCGGTATAATCAGTGCAAAATAACCATCATGAGTAGGTAATGCCTCAATCATGGTTTGGGTTGCGGAGTTTCCACGCATGGCGATCACATGCAGATTTTCACGGCGTAAGCTTAAATCGGTTACCCTGATGTCAAAATTGGTACGGTGTTGTGCCATTAAGGTGAGTACCAGTTCCAGCCCGGCTGAACGTAACTCAGCGGGATAGTTGGTACGCATGGACTTTAAGTTCCGCTCCATAAAAAAGAGACCCCGTTTACGCAAGCCTGCTAAACCTTTCTCCTGATCGAAAACACCGATGATATCTTTTGTTCCAAGGTTTAAATCGAACTCGAATGATTTCAGGTATTCCAGCTCTGTTTCGGTAGGCAGGAACAACATACGCCCCAGCTCTGCCATTGCAAAATCGCGCAGCATTTCAATGTTCAGATGTGTATTTGCAGTCTTGAAAAAATGATCCGCATCTCTGATAAACCGCAAAGATTCAGATTGAATTAAATTAAGTTTTGTAAACTGGCTTGTATTGAGAGCAGTCTCTGAATAAATAGGGCGGCCATTATTATCATAATCAATAACACTCTTTTCATCAGTTGTGCAGAGCTGTTCGAGGAGTGCGATATAGGCAACAAGTGCTAACATGATTCGTTCATCGCACCATGAACTATCCAGCAATCCCTTACGATTGTCTTTCCAGCCAGGTGTGGGCAATGCGATCAGATAGCGTCCGACAATATCAATACCCATTTCTTCCCGAAAGACTGGTTCGAGTTTTAATTGTGAAGTACCAGTGTAACCCAAGTCGACAAAAACCAGGGTGTCGCCTTTTTCGAGACCGACTTCATTTTGCAGATATTTATTCATGCGCATTCTATAGGTGCTGGAATTTTTCAATATCAACGCGAGAATGTCTTTCTGCTGGATACGCCTGATGAAAGCAAAGGCAGGATTGCGATCCTTTGCAGCCTCTTCACATAAATTGCCTGCTATTTGATCTGGTATAAGCAATTGCTTGCACATGTCATAAAAGCGCAATGACATGACTGTTTCACCAAGATATCGGTCAACATCCTCTTTGGACCTGAATGAGGCGGCAAAAGAGGCAAAACGGCTGATCTTGACGCATGCACCAATTTTTTTTCCAGCCAATGCTTCGCATGCCAGCGATGGCAGATATGCATCGCGCAGCAAAAATAACACTTTGGGCCGCTTGCCTTCCCGGGATAATTGTTCCACCTCATCGCAAATGAATTGTGCAAAAGCATACATAATTGGGCCAAGTGAAGCATACCCAATCGCACTTTCCGGGAGACTAAAGTCAGTTTGCGAGGAAGCCATTACGGCTTTAAACGGGTTGGACAAGGAACGGTTATATCTGATTGTCGGGTCGAGAAAACTGCCTGACAAGGCTTGCATACGTGCTAGTTCAGTGATTTTTTTGTCATATTGAAGCAGCTGGACGGCATTAATTCCCAATGATTTTGGAGCAAGGCAATCCGCTGTCAGATTATCTCCGATATGGAGTATTGAGTGCGCTGATTCAAAAATTTTATCAGTGACGGTTTTGAATAAGCCGCTGCTCTTAGATTTGCCATGATCAGAAGAACAGAAAATTTTCAATATCATTTGCATCACATCATCTGGCAGGCATTTTTGCAGAAGACGCCGCAATTGAGGTTCATCCAGGTAAGTATCACTGACAATGATTATCTTGAGACCGCGTGAATGCGCTTTGCGTATGAGTTCGACTGTTGGCGGGAATGCATAACAGGCATCAAGTTCGGAACTCAATTCTGCTTCAATCAGGGTTTCCAGTTCGCCATTGCTCAACTGAGGAAACGCTGTTGAATATATGTCCTTTAGCTTGACTTCTGTTGTGCCGTAACTTAGCAGCATTTTGTTTCGGGACAATTCCTCCGCTTGCGCACGCATTCTGGCCGTGAAGCCAATCGTTCGAAAAGGCGGTTTATTTTGCAGATCAAAAAACACATCATATGGCGTAGCGGTTTTACGCCATATGAGAGTATCAAAACAATCCAGGGAAAGAATCTTGATTTTGTGAGAACATTGATCCAGCAAGGATAGCAATTCTCCCGCCCGAACATGGTTTTTTACTTCGGTGTGTTCCTTTGATAATGCATTCGTTGCGCTTTCCATGCGATCTCCGAATTCAGGCCGATTAATTGGATGCAGTTGTCAAATGATTATCACCGTTACCATTGATGCCAAAACCATCAATTTCCAGGTCATTTTTAACTGAACAATCATTCAGCATGGCTCGATTCAATTCCTGTCCATTGAATGCCAGTGCCCAGAAACAGGATGCGGTACGTTCAGATGGGCCGAACGGCAATGAAATAATGCCGGCAATATATTGCTGTGCATTGCCTTTGTTCACGTCCATCATTGAGGAAAGCAGCGGATCATGAAAAGTTTCGCAAGAATCAAACAAGGTAACTTTTTGACTTAGCTGATTGAGCAGATCACGGTCGATCAATTGATAGGAAAAGTCGCCATCAGACAATAGAATTCCTTGTTCCCATCCATGTGATTCATTATAAAAGCCTTTCACATTCGGGCAGCTCATCCAGTTTTCATACGCTTCAATGGTTGGTTGTGGTCCATTTGGATTGTTTACATCCATCAGGATTGGATTATATCCACGATCCTTGGCAAGCTGAAAAACTTTCTGGACTTCATTTTCAACTGATTCATCACCATCAAAATTATTGCCGATCACAAATTGTACTCTGGGATCGGGGCAGGCGGGTGTTCGCTTTTGGGCGTAAGCGGGTGTTTGCATAAAATCTGCTGCCTGCAAGTGATAATCCTTAATAACAGATGCGACAGAGAAGTCTGTATTCAGATTGATTCTGACCAGATCGAATGATTTGATTTTCGTCGATAGCAAATAAACGATAAGGGCATCAACCTGGTGCTTTGCGTTATATTGAAGACTGATGCGTACTGTTTTATAGGGGCTGGCGGAATTGAGATGCAGGGTTTTTTTAACCAGTTCAATTGCCTGATTTTCAATAGAGACTGCTTCGGAAGCATTGGTATGCATGATATATTGTGTATTAATGTTCGGAAGCAAGACAAATTTCGGGTAATTTTCGCCAGCAAAGCTGGAAGAAGTCAGAACGAAAAATAAAATGGCTGAAAAAATTTTTTTAAACATAATTACACTCCCTTGATGAACAACGTATTTCTACAAAAAGCTTGCAGACAACCATGCCTGGTTAACGCATAACATTAGATTAGTCAGTATACCTTAACATAATGAAATTTTATAAAAAAACAAATTAAGTTCAGTCTTCTCCGCGCATGGACATCGTGTTGCTGAACCGGGCACAGCGTCGCCATTAAGTTGAATAATATACGCATTTTATTATTTAATGATCATCTATTGAGCACTTGGGGCGATTACAAAAACGGAGAGGCGGTTCTTGGAGTAAAATAGAGTTGTGTCTTCTATAGAGGAGTGGGTACGATGGAACTAAAACGAAAATCAACCATCTTTCTGTTTGCGTCATTACTTTTAATACCCCTCAGTTCATACTGCAAATCTCATCATGGCGGATTGCCAAGCCAGATTTCTCCGCCAGGCGAAAAAATAATTATTGTTGATCCGAATGTCCATGAATTTGGAGCGTATACCTCTGACGGCATACTGGTTCGATCAGGGCTGGCTGTTGCAGGATCCGGCTGGTGTCGTGATCTCAGGCGTCCGTGTCGTACCAGATCGGGTACATTCCGTATATATTCATTAGGCGGGCCGGGGTGTAAATCACATAAGTTTCCTTTGCCGCATGGCGGTGCGCCGATGCCGTATTGCATGTTTTTTAACGGCAGTCAGGCATTACATGGTTCCTATGAGCTAGCTTATGCAAATATCAGTCACGGGTGTGTACGTCTGCATGTCAGTGATGCAAGATGGCTGCGCTATAACTTTGTCGAAGGTCCGAATTCTAAAAATCATTATCGTGGAACGATGGTGATTGTCAGGTCATACTGAATCATCTCGTATATCAAAATCCGATCAAATTACGATGCCAATTCAGAGCCGTTCTGTGTTAGCATCGTAATTTGAAGTAATTGCATATGAGAGCATTATGAGAAATCTTGCCGAACAAATGAGCTTTTATGAAAGCCATCACAGTAAGAAGATAACCAAATTCACACATTTTATAGGTGTCCCGGTCATTGTGTTATCGCTGCAGGTCTTGCTGAGCTGGTTTCATGTTTCTGTATTGGTTCTCAATCATGTTTCTTTCGCATGGGTCGCGCTTATCCTGTTGCTGGTCTATTATTTATTTTTGGATTTCAATCTGGCCGTTGCATCGGCTGTTTTTCTGATACCTATTACTTTGCTCGCGCGATATATCTCAGGTGGAAAATTTGACATGGTTTCGTTAGGATTTTTTTTTCTGCTATTTGTCATTGGCTGGACGGCACAATTGATTGGTCATTATTTCGAAGGCAAACGGCCGGCATTTCTTGAGAATTTTTTTCAAGTGTTTGTCGCACCTGTTTTTCTGGTGGCCGAAATCTGTTTCTCGTTAGGGTACAGAAAGGAATTGCAAAACAAGGTACTGGAATTGTCTAAACAAAATAAACGAGTTCATAAATCCACATAATTATAAATTCAAAAAATGAATATCTAGCAGGGTGGAATTTCAACGCTGTTTTCACAACTTTTATCCCTTTTTGCAAACGCACGAAATCCTTCTTGTCGAGTTCACCATTCAGAATATCCATATGCAAATTGATTTCTGACATATGAGAATCAATCTCATTTGTGGTATTGTTTGGCTTCAACTCATCCAGTTTGTTCAGGTAATCTGTCAAGCCATGCAGGGATTCGCTCATTTTTTTTAATTCAGAAGAGATAGATGAGCTATGGGCATATTGCTTTTTGAATTCAGCCACAATGTTATCTACACGATTGATGATCCTGATTGTATTCTGAATTGACATACTGCTTCCTGACTCTTGTCTATGATATCTTCAACATAGCAAAAAACACACCAAGAGTCTAATGTACGTCAACTCAGAAATTGATGTTGATAAGATAACATGTTCTAGTAGCCTTCTTCATAATAGTAGTTATTGTAATAATATGGACGATAATGAGGATGATAGTAAGGCCCATAATAATATGGCTGATATCGATATGAGGGCGGATAATAACCATTATAATAATAAAAGTTTTCGGCATTCTGTTCATCCATGGATCTGCCGATCGAATTTCCGATTAATGCACCGCCGATCGCACCCACGCCAATCGCTACGGCTTGCCCAGTTCCTTGACCAATTGTGCTGCCTAGCAAACCACCCGCAACAGCACCAGTCACAGTACCGATATCTTCATTTTGCGCATAAGGATCACAGGCAGACAGAAAGCATGCTAAACCAAGAATACTGATATTGCGAAATGTGCTGTTCATAACGACCTCCGGTGGTCTCTGATGTATTGCACATGTTCTTGATATCTGGTTTTAAAGATGTATTTGTAATGAACCTACTATTAGTATAACACGAGTCAATTTTTCATATAATTTATTGATAAATAATGTATTTATTTGTGAAGCAGCGTTTCAAGCGCCGGCCAGACGTTATCAAGGATCTTTGTCTGTGCCGCGGTGACCGGATGGATACCATCAACCTGCATTAGGGCAGGAGTATTGTCGATTCCCTTCAGGAATGATGGAACGACAGCAATGTCTTTGCGCCTGGAAAAATCATCGTATATTTGTTGAAATTGCCGGGTGTATTGTAACCCGTAGTTGGGCGGCATCCTGACCCCAAGTACCATGACTTTACTGTTAGCATCCAGGGATAATCTGATCATCTGTATCAAGTTGTTCTTGATGACATAAAGCGGTAAGCCGCGCAGGCCATCATTGCCTCCCAATTCAAGTACGGTAATTTGCGGGTGATATTGTTTGAGTTCAGCCGGTAATCGCTGCAGACCATCGCTGGTAGTGTCGCCTGAGATGCTGGCATTAATGACCTTATAGTTGAAATGTTTTACATGCAAACGGTTTTGCAATAAGGCCACCCAGCCTTGTTCAGGATTAATGCCATATCCAGCACTTATACTGTCACCAATAATCAATATTGTATTTTCCGCCAGCACCGGTAAAGTAATGAAGAACAGCAATGCCGTGATAAGGATTTTTTTCATGCTGCAGGAGACCTCATATTTTTTACAGGCAGAACATCTGGGTAAGCAGGTTTCGAGTGGCGACAACCTGATTACTATCTTACGCGATGTGAATTTAACGTTAAAGAGAGGAGAAAGTGTAGCTATTCTCGGTGCCTCTGGTTCAGGCAAAACAACATTATTGACCATTCTGGCCGGATTGGATGTGCCCAGTACTGGTACTGTTTATATACATCAGCAGCAAATCAATGTTCTTGACGAAGAACAGCGTGCCAGGATTCGTGGGCGCTTTGTCGGATTCATATTCCAGTCCTTTCAGTTATTACCAACACTCACGGCGCTGGAAAATGTCATGTTACCGCTTGAAATTCAGCATGTGTCACATCAAAAATGCAAAATGGAAGCGACGGAATGGCTGCATAAAGTCGGTCTGGGTCAACGTCTGCACCATTATCCGCTGCAGTTATCTGGTGGCGAACAACAGCGTGTGGCTATTGCGCGCGCATTTGTGACGCATCCGGAAATCATCTTCGCTGATGAGATGACCGGAAATCTGGATACTCATACGGGTGAATTGGTCGCGGATATACTGTTTTCACTAAATCAGGAACAACAAACAACGCTTTTATTAGTCACGCATGATGCCAGTCTTGCTTCACGTTGCCAGCGGCGCCTGACATTGCATGATGGTGTTTTAGTGCCATGCTGAACAACTTGCCTCTTGCAGTCAAACTGTTATGGCGTGAGTGGCGTGCCGGGCAATGGTACGTTGTTTTTATCGCATTGCTGATCGCAGTTACAACCACAACATCCATGCATTTTTTAGTAGACCGAGTCACGCGTGGCCTTGATTTGCAAAGTGCAAAATTTCTAGGCGGAGATTTGGCAGTCAGCAGTACATTACCCATTCCATCCGGCTGGATACAGCAGGCTGCGAAAATGCGGCTGCGAACGGCGGAATCATGGTCGTATCCATCTGTCGTTAGTGTAAATAATCGAATGCAGCTAGTTAATGTGCAGGCAGTGTCGGATAATTATCCATTATATGGCGACCAATCCCAACGGCCGCCAAAGCAAACAATCTGGGTAGAATCGAGATTATTGCCAATATTATCCATTCAGATTAATGATAGGCTGACGATAGGCGCAGCTAATTTAAAAATCAGCAGCACGCTTGATCCTGAAAAAGATTTGCTTTACACAGGCTGGTCAATTGCTCCGAAAGTCATCATGCGCCTGGATGATGTGCCGGCGACACGAACAGTCATTCCTGGCAGTCGTGTGGAG
>Ga0070740_10001499_pt1 | contig 31740 bp, 23 predicted proteins | sample Coa_R2_FD_67286 | JGI IMG/M metagenome (GOLD analysis project Ga0070740, IMG submission 67286) | Surface soil microbial communities from Centralia Pennsylvania, which are recovering from an underground coalmine fire - Coalmine... | ecosystem: Environmental > Terrestrial > Soil > Unclassified ...
CTGGAACTGCCGGAGGATCGCTGGCCGCCCAAGACCGTCACCGCCTTCATCAATGCGCGCAAGGAGGAGGGCCAGCGGCCGGAGGCGTTGCAGGACACCGGGGACTACGCGCAGCGCCAGCTCGCGCGGATTTACACGGCTTACCAGCAGCAATGCGAGACCGCCGGCCTGGTGGATTTCGCCGAGCTGCTGCTGCGCGCCTACGAGCTGACCCGCGATCACGCCGAGATCCAGGCGCACTACCGCGCGCGTTTCCGCCACATCCTGGTGGACGAGTTTCAGGACACCAACCGCCTGCAGTACGAGTGGCTGCGCGCGCTCGCTGGCGAGCGCGGCGTGCTGTTCGCGGTCGGCGACGACGACCAGAGCATCTATTCCTGGCGCGGCGCGCGGGTCGAGAACATGCAGCGGCTGACCCGCGATTTCCCCGGCGCGCAGGTGATCCGTCTGGAGCAGAACTACCGTTCCACCGGCACCATCCTCAAAGCCGCCAACCAGCTCATCGCCAAGAACCGCGGCCGGCTGGGCAAGAATCTGTGGACCGAAGCCGGCGAGGGCGCGCCGATCGCCCTGTACGCCGCGTTCAACGAGTACGACGAGGCCGATTTCGTGGCCACGCGCATGCGCGAGCACCTGGACGCCGGCGCGCGCCACGGCGACCTCGCCGTGCTGTACCGCGTCTCCGCGCAATCGCGCGTGCTGGAAGAAACGCTGATCCGCGAGCGCATTCCCTACCGCATCTACGGCGGCCTGCGCTTCTTCGAGCGCATGGAGATCAAGGACGCGCTGGCCTATCTGCGCCTGATCGCCGCGCGCGAGGACGACGCCGCGTTCGAACGCGCGGTCAACACGCCGCCGTGCGGCATCGGCGCCACCACCATGGAACGGCTGCGCGAGCTGGCGCGCGAGCGCCAGGTGCCGCTATGGCAGGCGGCGGCCAGCGGCGCTGCCGCGCTCGGCCGCGGCGCGTCCGCGTTGCGGCAGTTTCAGGAGCGCATCGAGCGCCTGGCGGCGGAGCTCGCCGGTTTGCCCTTGTCGGCGCAGGTGGAACAGGCGATCGAGCGCTCCGGCTTGCGCGAGCACTATCGAAAAGAGAAGGGGGAACAGGCCGAATCGCGCTTGGAAAACCTCGACGAACTGATCAACGCGGCCCGCGGTTTCGAACACCCGGCCGACGACGAAGCGCTCGATCCGCTGAACCGCTTTCTCGCCCATGCCGCGCTGGAGGCAGGCGAACAGCAGGCCGGCGCAGGCGAGGACGGCGTGCAGTTGATGACTCTGCACGCGGCCAAGGGGCTCGAGTTTCCGGTCGTGTTCCTGGTGGGCATGGAAAACGGTCTGTTTCCGCACCAGCGCGCGGTCGAGGAAGGTCATCTGGAGGAGGAGCGGCGCCTGTGCTACGTGGGGATCACCCGCGCGCAACGCCAGCTTTATCTCTCCTACGCCGAAGTGCGCCGGCTGCACGGGGCCGAACAGATCGGCTCGCCTTCGGTGTTCCTCAAGGAAATCCCGGCGGAGTGCCTGGTCGAGCTGCGCCCGCATCCAGGCTCGTCGCGCGCGGTTGACGCGCTGCCATCCGGGCGCGGCCCTGGCGGCGGCGGCCGTGCGGGCGGGCCCTGGGCGCGCGAGCGCGCCGCGTCGCCGTCCTGGGCCGGACCGGCGCACCAAAGCGGCATCGGCGGCTACCGGCTCGGCGCGCGCGTGCGCCACGCCAAGTTCGGCGAAGGCACCATTCTGTCCTTCGACGGCGACGGCGAACGCACGCGCGTGGAGATCCGGTTTCGCGACGCCGGCACCAAGTGGCTGATGCTGTCCTACGCCAACTTGCAGCCGGTCTGAAATCGGGCTTTCAACCCGAATTCACCTTGATCAGCAGGCCCTTGATGCCGTTCTCGTCCAGGCGTTCCAGGATTTCCTGGGCTTGTTCGAGGCTGTTCTCCGGGCCGATGCGCACGCGATACCAGGTGTCGGTCTGGTCGATGGTGACCTGTTCGACCCTGGATTCCACGCCCAGCAGGGCGAGCTTGGCGCGCCCGCTGTCCGCTTCCTCGCGCGTGCGGTAGGCGCCGACCTGGATCAGATACTGACCGGGCGCGGCGATCTCCGGCGTGGTCGGCTTCCCGGCTTTGGCCGAAGCGGCGGCGTCCTCGCGTGGAATCACCACCTCGTAGCTCGGCAGCAGTTCGTAGAAAGAAAAACGCGAACGCTGCTTGGGCGGCAGCGGAATCGGCTTCTGCGGCGCGTTCTTGGCCTGCGGCGCCGCCGCCGCGGACTGCGGTACGGGCTTTGGCGAGCGCCCGATCCAGACCAGGGCGGCGACCGCCAGACCGAGCGCCAGTCCCAGCAGCCCCCAGCTCCAGCCGGGCAGGCCGCCGCGTCCGCGGCGCGTCGCGGCGCTGCGCGCGGGACTGCGGTGGCGCGCGTAATCCTTGGCCATCACATTTTCTCGGGCGCGGACACGCCGAGCAGCGCAAGGCCGTTGCGCAACACTTGCCGGGTGGCGGCCGCCAAGGCCAGGCGCGCGTGACGCAGCGCGTCCTCCTCGACCAGGAAGGGACAGGCGCCGTACCACTGGTGCAGCGCGTCGGCGACTTCGCGCAGGTAGAACGTCAGCAGGTGGGGCGCATAGCCTTCCGCCGCGCTGTTCAGGGTTTCGGGATAACGCTCCAGCGCCGCCAGCAGCGTCTTCTCGGTCGGGTCGGTGAGACGGTCGAGCGTGGTCAGACCCGCGCGCGGGTCGTGCGACAGGCCGCGCTCCGCCGCCTGACGGAACACCGACTCGATGCGCGCGTGCGCGTACTGCACGTAGTACACCGGATTGTCGTTGGAGTGCGCGCGCGCCAGCTCCAAGTCGAACTCCAGGTGCTGATCGTGCGAACGCGAGAGATAGAAAAAGCGCGTGGCGTCACGGCCGACCTCGCCGATCAGTTCTTCCAGCGTCACGAAATTGCCGCTGCGCTTGCCCATGCGTCCGGAAGACAGGGTGACGAACTGGATCAACTGCACCTGCAGCGCATCGCGGCGACCGGTGAGCGCGGCGATCGCCGCTTGCACCCGCGCGACGTAGCCGTGATGATCGGCGCCCCACACGTCGAGCAGCCGCGGCCAGCCGCGCGCGAGTTTGTCGGCGTGATAGGCGAGGTCGTTGCAGAAATAGGTGGCGGTGCCGTCGCGTTTGCGCAGGACGCGCGGCTTGTCGTCGCCGAAGCGCACGGCGTCGAACCACAGCGCGCCGTCTTGTTCGTAGACGCAGCCGGCGGCGCGCAACTGGGCGATGGCGCGCTCCACGGCGCCGGATGCCACCACCGCGCGCTCCGACTGCCAGCTGTCGAAGCGCACGCCGAGCTGCTCCAGCGTGGCGCGGATGCGCGCGAGCTGATCCGCGAGCGCGCTGTCGCGGATCGTCGCATAAGCTTGCGGCAAGCGCGTCTTGAGCAGCTCGATGAGGGCGTCGAGATAGCGTTCCTGCTGTTGTTTGACCGCTGCCGCCTCGGCCTCGGCGGCGTTTTCGGCCAGCGGCGGATCGGGCGGCAGTTCGATGCCGTCCTGCGCCAGCCGGAAGGCGCTGGTACCGTGCGCCGCGCGCAGTTTCTCGGCGGTGGCACGCAGATAGTCGCCGGGATAGCCGCGGCGGGGGAAGGAAAACCACAGCGCGCCGCACAGCTCCAAGTAGCGCGCCCAGACGCTCACCGCCAGCACGTCCACCTGGCGGCCGGCGTCGTTGACGTAGTACTCGCGCTCGACCTGCCAGCCCCCGGCTTCGAGCACGTTGGCGAGCGCGTCGCCGTACACCGCGTTGCGGCCGTGGCCGACGTGCAGCGGGCCGGTCGGATTGGCCGAAACGAACTCCAGCAGCAGCCGGCCGCGCGCGGCCGCCGGCTGGCGGCCGTAGGCGGCGCCGCGTTCGAGGATCTCCGCGACCACGCGCTGCAGCGCCGCCGGCGCGAGGAAGAAGTTGATGAAGCCCGGCCCGGCGACCTCGACCTTGTCGAACAGCTCGCTTTTCGGCAGCGCGCGCGCCAGCGCTTCGGCAAGCTGGCGCGGCGGGCGGTTCAGCGGACGCGCCAGCGTCAGCGCCAGATTGGTGGCGAGGTCGCCGTGGCGGGAGTCCTTGGTGGACTCGAGCAGGATCGGCGTTTCGCGCGCGCGCGCGGCCTCGGCTTGGGGCAGGACGTCGGCGAGCGCGGCGCGCAGCAGGCTTTGCAGTTGGGATTTCATCGGCGGCGGATTCTAACAGTCGCCTGCCGTGCGGGTTCAAAAAAGATCCGCCGGGTCCACGTCCAGCGACCAGCGCACGCGGTGCGCGCCGGGCAGTTCTTCGAGCGCCGTTGCCCAGCCGGCGAGCAAGCGCTGCAGCCGCGCGCGCGAGCGGCTGCGCAACAGCAGTTGCGCGCGGTGATAGCCGGCGCGACGCGCCATGCCGGCGGGCGCCGGGCCCAAAGCCTCGACGTCCTTGTCCTGCGGCAGGGCCGCGCGCGCGGCGTGCAGAAACGCAAGCGCCGCGCCTTCGTGTCGGGCTTCGGCGCGCAGCAAGGCCAGGTGCGCGTAAGGCGGCAGGCCGTAGTGACGGCGCTCTTCCAGCAAGGCCGCGCTGAAGGCCGGATAACCCTGTTCGACCAGCAGGCGCAGCAGGGGATGATCGGCCTGATGGGTTTGCAGCAGCACCTCGCCGGCCTGGCCGGCGCGACCGACGCGGCCGGCCACCTGCGTCACCAGTTGGCCCATGCGTTCCAGCGCGCGGAAATCGCTGCCGTAGAGCGCCTGGTCCACGCCGAGCACGCCGGCGAAGCTCAGGTTGGCGAAGTCGTGGCCCTTGGCCAGCACCTGGGTGCCGACCAGGATGCGAATGCGGTTTTCGCGCACGTCTTCGAGCAGGCGCGCCAGTTCGCCGGCGCGCGCCAGACGGTCGGAGTCGACGCGCTCCACGCGATATTCGGGAAAACGCAGACGCAGCAGTTCCTCGATGCGCTCGGTGCCTTGGCCCACCGGCAGCAAGGCCTTGCCGCCGCAATCCGGACATGCCGACGGCAGCGGCCGGCTTCGACCGCAGTGATGACAGACCAGCCGTGCGCGGGCGCGGTGCAGCACCAGACGCGCGTCACAGTCGGGACAGCCCGCCGCCCAGCCGCAGGCATGGCACAACAGCACGGGCGCGTAGCCGCGGCGGTTGAGGAACAGCAGGGCTTGCCCACCGGCGGCGAGATGCCGCGCGCAGGCGTCCAGCAGCGGTTCGGCCACGCCTTGATGCAGCTCCCGTCCGCGCAGATCGACCACGCCGATGCGCGGCGCCGCCGTGGCGTGCACGCGCTGGCCCAGACGCAGATGCAGATAGCGGCCGCAGGCGGCGTTGTGCAGGCTTTCCAGCGAAGGCGTGGCGCTGCCCAGCAGCGCCGGGATCCGGTGCAGCCGCGCGCGCACCAGGGCGAGGTCGCGCCCGGAATAGCGCAAACCCTCCTGCTGCTTGTAGGAGACGTCGTGCTCCTCGTCCACCACGATCAGTCCCAGCCGCGGCAGCGGGACGAATACCGCCGAGCGGGTGCCGACCACGATATCGACCTGTCCCGCCGCCGCGGTGAGCCAGACTCGCGCACGCTCGGCTTCGCCCATGCCGGAGTGATAGCTCGCCACGCGCGCGCCGAAGCGCGTGGCGAAGCGTTCGGCGAGCTGCGGCGTCAAGCCGATCTCCGGCGCCAGCGCCAGCACCTGTTCTCCGCGCGCCAGGCTGCGCGCGGCCAGTTGCAGGTAGATTTCGGTCTTGCCGCTGCCCGTGACGCCCTCCAGCAGAGCCGCATGGAAGCCGGCTTCCGCTCGCTGAAGACGTTCCACGGCCAGCGCTTGTTCCGCGGTCAGCGCGGGCGCTGGTGCGACGGGCGGCGGCGGTGGCTCGCAAGCTTCGACCCAGCCTGCGGCCAGGGCCCGGTGCAGCGCTTGCGCGGCCGTCGCCGCGTGGGGCAGGAGTTTTTCCCGCGGCACTGGGCCGCGACTCAGCGCTTCGAGCAGCATGCGCTGCACGCGCGCCCGCTTTGGGAGGTGGTCGAGCGCCGCGCGACCGGTGTCGGTGAGGCGCAACCAGGACGGCGGGACTGCGGCCGGCGCGAGGCCGCGACGCAGCGGCCCCGGCACTGCCGTGGCGAAGACTTCGCCCAACGGATGCTGGTAGTAATCGGCCGCCCAGCGGCACAGGGCCAGCAAGCGGTCGTCGAGCAGCGGCGCCGCGTCCAGTACCTCGATGAGCGGTTTGTATTCGCGCTGGGCGGGGGCTTCGCGCGGCGGCGCGGCGACCCAGGCGATCTCCTCGCGCCGCCCGAAGGGCACGCGCACCCGCATCCCAGGCACGATCCGTTCGGCCTGTTCGGCATCCACGGTGTAATCGAACAGCCGGCGCGGGCGGGCGGCGACGGCCACGGCGACGAGCTTCAAGGCGAGTCCGGACGAAGCGCTTTCGGGTTGTGGATAATTATGTGGACAGATGTCCGCCGCAGGGGATTGCGAGCAGGCCACCACAGCACCGCAGCGGCGTTCGGACGGCAAACAAAAATTAAAATTATTTAAGATCAGCAAGTTGAGAGATGTTTTACAGAATCCCCCTGCATTTTAACTTGACGGCTGTCGGTTTTTGCGACTCCCGCCGTTTGTGTATAAGAAATCACCATCCGCTCTCTTGAAGCGATCTTTCAGGGCCCGTTTTCGCGGTTGGCCTCGGCCCGCGACATGCCGTGGCGGTGCAGTTTGCGGTACAAGGTCTTGCGGCTCATGTTGAGCCGGGCCGCGGTGACGCTGATGTTCCAGTGACAGGCTTCCAGCACGCGCCGCAAGGCCTCGCGTTCGGCGGCCGCCAGCACGTCGCCTTCGCCGTCGGCTTGCGTCGCGGGGGTTTGCTGCGCCGCCGGCGTTTCCGCCGCGGCGCGGGCCGAGGCCGGCGGGCGTAACCAGTCCTCCTTGAGATCGGCGCAGGTCAGTCGCGGACCCTCGGCCAGCGCGAGCATGGTGCGCAGGACGTTGCGCAGCTCGCGCAGGTTGCCCGGCCAGGAATGACGCAACAGGCGCTGCAGCAGGGCCTCCTCGATCTCCACCGGCCCGCGGTCGCCGGCCTCGAGCCGCAGCAGGTGGCGGATCACCGCAGCCGTGTCGCTGCGCTCGCGCAGCGGCGGCATGCGCAGCGACAGGCCATTGAGGCGGTAGTAGAGATCCTCGCGGAAGCTGCCTTCGCGCACGCGCTGGGCCAGATCGCGGTGGGTGGCGCTGATCAGGTGGATGTCCACCGGGATCGGTTTGCTGCCCCCCAGCGGCAGCACCTCGCGATCCTCGACCACCGACAGCAGGCGCGTCTGCAAGGGCAGCGGGATATCGCCGATCTCGTCCAGGAACAGGGTGCCCCCGTTGGCCTGGACGATGAGGCCGGTATGGCCTTCGCGCGTGGCGCCGGTGAAAGCGCCGGGACGGTAACCGAACAGCTCGCTTTCGATCAGGGTTTCCGGGATCGCGGCGCAATTCACCGTGACGAAGGGCTTGTTGGCGCGCTTGCTCGCCTGATGGATAGCTTTGGCCAGATAACCTTTGCCGGTGCCGGTTTCGCCCAGCAGCAGAATCGGGATGTTGCGATCCACCACACGCCGGACCACCCGCAGGTTGTCCGCGATCAGCGGATCGCCGAACTCCAGCCCGTAGAAGGCGTCGCCGGTCGGCACCGGCGCATCGCCGGCGCGCGCCACCACGGGCGTGGCGGAGAGCGCCGTGCTCGGCCGATCCGGCGGCTGCAGCGCGCCCCACAGCGGTTCGCGCCCGAGCTTGAGGCGCAGCGGCTCGCAGCGGAACGGCCGGCGCAGCGCCAGCGTCAGCAGATGGCCCAGGCCGTTTTCGAACAGCTCGTCCAGCGAACGCTGGCACAGCGCGGCGTGGTCGGGCAGGCCGAGCTGCTCCAGCGCGATGCGGTTGGCGCCGACCACGCGGCCGTCCTGGTCGAAGGCGATGACGCCTTCGTAGGGCGAATTCACGAACTGCGCATGCCGGTGGAAACGCAGCAGGTAATAGCGATGGCCTTCGTCCAGCAGCAGGCGGTTCTCGATGTTCTGCGCGCCGATCTTGGCCAGCGTGAGGGTATGGGCCTGCGCCTCGGCCGTGCGGCCGGAGATGTCCAGCGCTGCGATCAACTCGCCGCGCGGGTTGAAGATCGGCGCCGCGGAACAGGTCAGCTCGCTATTCTGTACCAGGAAATGTTCCTCGCGGTGCACGACCAGCGCGCGCTGCTCGACCAGGCAGGTGCCCATGCCGTTGGTGCCCTGCTCGCGCTCGCTCCAGATCGCCCCTTCGCGCAGGCCGCTGCGCTTGGCTTGCGCGGTGAAGCCGGGTTCGCCGACGTAGTGCACGATCACGCCATCGCGATCGGTCAGCACGATCCCGTAGTCGGTGTGCGACATATGCCGACACAGGCCGATCATCTCGATGCGCGCGATCTGCAGGAGTGGGCCGAGCTGCTCGCGCCGCATCTGCAGCTCGCCGCGTTCGACGACCGTGGGTCGCCGGACTTGCTGCGGATCGAGTGCGTGGCGCTGCAGGCAGCGGCTCCACGAATGCCGGATCAGCGGCGCGATCTCGCGATGCGCGATGCCGCCGCGGACCACCGACTCCACCAGCTTGGCGTGTCGCACGCCGTTCGGGCTCGTCAGCATGTTCTCCTCCGGTCCGCCACCCGTCTTTGCGCAAGGTCTGCGCTCCGGGTGCTCGTGTTTCGCACTTTCGCCGGGCGGTCGCCGCTTCGTCGAGCAGAGCGCCTTTCCCTGGCCGAGCCGCTAGCCTACTGCTGATCGCGGCCGGAAGAAAGCCCGTGCCCGCCGCACGTGACGCCGCGGCCCCACGTGCTGGTTTATGCTAGCGCCATGGTGGGAGATGTGACGCGGTTGCTGGACCGCGTGCGGCAGGGAGATCCGCGCGCCCGGGAGCAGTTGTTCACCTGCGTTTACGGCGAACTCCAGCGGATCGCGCGCCATAAGCTCGCCCTGGAATCCACCTTAAGCCAGCTCGATGCCGGCGGACTGGTGCACGAGGCCTATCTGCGCCTTTCGCTGGGCGGCGACCTGCGCGCTGTCAACCGCGCCGCCTTTTTTGCCTATGCCGCCGGAGTAATGCGCAGCGTGATCGTCGATTACGCCCGCGAGCGCAGCGCCGCCAAGCGCGGCGGAGGCGAGGCGCCGATCACCCTGGTGACGCGTGATGCGCCCTCCGACGAACGCGCGCCCGACGTCTGTGCGCTCGACCTCGCGCTCAAGGCGCTGGAACAAGTGGACCCACGCAGTCACCGCATCGTCGAGTTGCGTTACTTCGCTGGCCTGTCGCTGGAAGAGATCGCCGGCACGCTGGAGCTGTCGGTGGCCACCGTCAAGCGCGACTGGCAGAAGGCGCGCGCTTTTCTCTACCGCACCCTGCAGAGCTGACCCCGATGAGCGAGAGCAAAGCGTCCGCCGCGCTGTGGCGCGAGGCTTTCGCCGTCTTCGAACGCTTGCGGGACTTGGACGCATCCGCGCTCGAATCCGAACTCGCGCGCCTCGCATGCGAGGCGCCGCCGCTCGCCGCGCAGGTGCGCGGACTGTTGGAAGCGGACCGCGCCGCACAGTCGCGCGATTATCTGGGCGGCACGGCCTGGTCGGAGTTTCCGCGCGAGTCGCCGGAATCGCGCCGCGCCGCCGGGGATGCGGTCGGCCCATATCGGCTCGTCCGCAGCCTCGGCAGCGGCGGCATGGGCGAGGTGTGGCTCGCGCGCGCCGAGGACGGGGTGTTGGTAGCGCTTAAGTTGCTCCATACGCATCTGCTGCACTCCGCGCTGCGCGAGCGCTTCCAACGCGAGGGCCGCATCCTGGCCATGATGCGTCATCCCCATGTGGCGCGCTTTTACCGCGCCGGCGTCGTTGCCGACGGACAGCCGTATCTAGCGCTGGAATTCGTTGAAGGCGAGCGTATCGACCGCTACTGTGATGCGCAGCGGCTGCATGTGCGCGGGCGCCTGGAGCTGTTCCTGCAAGTGTGCGAGGCGGTGGCCCACGCCCATGCGCACCTAGTCGTGCACCGCGATCTCAAACCGTCGAACGTGCTGGTCACGGTGGGCGGCGTCAAGCTCCTCGACTTCGGCATCGCCAAGCTGTTGGAAGAGGGTGGCACTGCCGAGGCGACGGAGCTCACGCGCCTGGGCGGGCGTGCGCTGACGCCGGAGTACGCCGCGCCCGAACAGATCGCAGGCCTCCCGCTCACCACCGCCGCCGACGTTCACGCCCTCGGCGTGATGCTCTATCTGCTGCTGTGCGGATGCCGCCCCTTCGGTGCGCCCGGCGCGAGTCCCGCACAGGTGGAGCGCGAAGTGCTGGAAAACGAGCCTCCGCCGCCGAGCCAGGCGCGCGCGCGTGTGCCCGAAGAGATGGGCGCCGAAGAAATCGCACAACGGCGTACGACCACGCCGGCGCGGTTGCGCGCGCAACTGGCGGGCGATCTCGACACCATCGTGATGAAGGCGCTGAAGAAAGATCCTGCCGAACGTTACCCTTCCGCGCTGGCGCTGGCCGAGGACTTGCGCCGGTATCTCGCCGATGAGCCGGTGCTGGCGCGGTCGGATTCCGCAGCCTACCGTGTACGCAAGTTCATGCGCCGGCATCGCGGCGGCGTCGCCGCAGCCGCTGCGATTTTCGCTTCAGTCGCCGCGGGCGTCGCAGGCGTGGTCTGGCAAGCGCGCATGGCACACGCGGAATCCTTGCGCGCCGAACGAGTGAAGGACTACGTCGTTTCAGTGTTCAACGAGCAGGATCCGATGATCCGGCCGACTGCCGAGGCACTTACGCCCCAGCAGCTCGTCGCGGCAGCGGTGCAACGTCTGGACGGCGAGCTCGGCGACGAACCGCAGGTCCACGCCGAGTTGCTGGACGAATTCGGAGAGATCGAAACCAATCTGGGCGACCTTCCCGGTGCCCAAGTCCTGCTGCAGCGGGCGATCGCGGAGCGCCGCGCACTATTCGGCGGCGATAGCCGCGAGCTGGCCGAGACTCTGCGCAAGCTCGGGAACCTGCGTTTCTTCCAGGGCCGGGTGGACGACGCGCGCAGACTAACCCGCGAGGCGCTGTCCATTCTGCAACGGCGGGGCGAGGTTGACACGCTTCAAGCTGCCCGCACGAAAGAGCGGCTCGCTTCGTACGTGGCTTTCGGCAAGGGCGCGCCCCCGGAGGCCTTGGCCTTGATCGACGATGCGCTACGGATTTACGAACGCCGCCTGGGACACGATCACCCCGAGACCGCACGGGCGCTGGCGATCCGCGCCGAAATGCTGGAGCAGGCGAGGCGCGACGGCGAGGCCGAAGCGCAACTGCGCGATGCGATCGGGCGGATGGAACGTTCCCTGGGAGCCGGCACCTTACGTCTGTCTGCACCGCTGAGAGAGCTCGGCATAGTGCTCGGCCGCGAAGGCAAATTTGCCGAAGCGGAAGCAGCCTATCGACGTGCCGGCGACCTCGTGCGTCTGCAAGCGGGACCGCGAAATGTGGCCTTGGCAGGTATCCTGATCGCGCTGGGGCAGCTTTACCAGCAAGAGGGGCGCCTGCCGGATGCCGAAACGGCATACGCCGATGCGGAGGCCGCCATGCCGGAAGGTGGCGACCGCACCGACCTTCTGCGCGAACAGGGACGTTTGTATCTGGAAATGCGCCGTCCAGCGTTGGCCGAAGCCAAGCTTCACCAGTCCTACGTGCTGCGCCGCGAGCGTCTGGGTGACGGCAATGGCTTCACTTGGTTCGCGGCCTGCGAGTGGGGGCGTGGACTTGCCGCGCTGGGACGGTTCGGCGAAGCCGAAGCCATCCAGCGCGAGGCGCTCAAGCGTATGGGCGGAATTCTGGGGCCGGACGCCTACCCAAATGCCTTGGTCCTGGATGAGTTGGCCGACACCTTAGAACTGGAAGCTGCGCCGGACTGGGGCGAGATTGCCGGGCTGCGGCGCCGCGCCTTGACGCTGACCGAAGCCCGGTATCCGCAGACCCACCGGCTCTGGGCCGAGCGTGCAGAAGACCTCGCGCGGGCCCTCGCGCAGAGCGCTCGAACCGACGCGCACGACGAGGCGCTCGCCTTGCTGACCCCGGCCCTCGCGGATTTTCGCTCGGCGGCCGGAGAAGCGCGGCGCTTGACCTCGTCGCTGCTGCTGCGCGGTCGCCTTGAGATCTCCGCCGGTGCACGCGCGGCCGCACGCAGCGATCTCGAGGAAGCGCTCGAACGCCTGCAAGGTGATCGCCGGCCGGAACCTGACGACCTCAAGCAAGTCCACGCTCTGCTGGCACGACTCGACGATCGAAAGGATTGAGACATCCGCCGGCGTGCGAATCCGATGAGCTTTTGTGCGTCCGGTTTCCGTCTGTTCGATGGAAACCGCCGCGAGGTGCGGCCGAGGAGAAGCGCGTATGCAAAATCCCTGGCTGGTGCTGACCGCCGGCGCCGCGTTGTTGGGTGCGGCGTCCCTCGCTTACTCCGTCGTCCACACGCTGGCCCTGCTGCGCCAATCACTGGTCGCGCGCCTGCCTCTGCGCGCCGAGCAGGAAGTCGATTTTGCCGCGCCCGGCGATTACGTGTTGCACGTCGAGCAGCCGCGCTTCGCCCTGACGTTGGCGCACGCCGGTTTCGTCCTGCGGTCCGCCGACGACGGCCGCGAGGTGCGCTCCGCGCCAATCCTGTTCCGCACGCTGCAATCCGGCGTCAGCGCCGTGCGCTTGTCGGTACGGCGCTTTGCGGTCGTACACGCCGGGCGCTACGAGCTGACAGTGAGCGGCCTGCCGGTCGGCGCAGACCCCAGCCGCTGCGCCTTGATCTTCACCCGGCCCTACGGCGCTGCTCTCTTCCTCTCCATCCTCGGCATCGTCGCCGGCGGTTGCGGCCTCATCGCAGGTTCCGTGCTGAGCGTGCTCGCTTTTGCCGGAAAGCTGTGAGGCGATCGCACGCGATCTGTGAGGTCGCTCACGCGGTCACTCCAGCGACGCACTTTGCGATGAGCTTTTTCCCGACGCGTTTCCGTCCGTACCGGTGAGCCGGCTGGGAGCCGGCGCCGGATGCCTTCCCCGGCGGATGGAAGGCGCTGAATCGCCCGCATCTGGGCGCGGGTGCCGGGAGTCGGACATGAAAGCACAGGGAAGCTGTTACTTCGGCAAGCTGCGTTCGTCAGGAAGCGCGGTTCTGCTCGCGGCGGTCGCCGCGGGTCCCGTGATAGCCGCACCGCTGTCCTTGCCCGTGACCACCGATGTCAACGTGCTTAACATCCCGGATGTGAACGTGAGCAACGTTGCCACGGTGACAGTCGACAACGTCCCGACTGTCGCCGTCGGCAACACGATATCGGCACCGTTGCCGGTGCAGGTCGTGAGCGGCGAGCCGCTGGACATCGCCTACGACCTGTCGGGCAGTTGCAACGATCCCGCCAAGGTTTACACCGTGCCCGCCGGCAAACGACTGGTGATCGAGCACGTCTCGGTGTTCGTCCGCCTGAACGCGGGCAACGCCGCCGAAGGCAACATCACGATGACTCCGACCAGCGGACCGTACCGCAATGCCTATCTCAAGCTCGCCAGCCAGCTCGCCAACGGCGTTTACTCCGACTACGTTGCCGACCAGCCGGCGCTGAACTTCGCGGACGCGGGCGCCACCGTGGGGCTATGCGTGACCGCCGATCAGGTGTTTCCGAGCGGGAATTACTACGCCTTCGTTCACGTGACCGGCTATCTCGTGGGCGCGCCTTAGGCGGCGTCGCGAGCGTTATTCCGTCTCCGCTCATGAACGGCGCAAACGCCAAGCGGCGATCGAGTCCGTGGATCGGCATTGCAGCCGTGCTTCTCGCCGGTGCCGCCTTCTCCCAATCGGGCCGCGGCACGCTGTCCGGCTACGTCGCCTTCGAAGACACTGCGGCTGGCGCCGCACCTCGCGCGCGCGTGGTGCTGTACGGTGCGCTGCCCGGTGCGCGCCTGCACTACGCTGCGCGCACCGACGCCGCCGGGCTTTATCGCGTCGCGCCAGTGGCGATGGGCGAATACCACCTGCGGATCGAAGCGCCCGGCTTCAGGACCTACGAAACCACGCTGTACCTCCCTTCCGATTTCCAGGCGGCATGGGCGGTGATGCTGGAGAAAGACTCCGCGCATGCGCAAGGACACTCGCCATGAATGCACGCCGTTTCGTTTTCGTCCGCTCGGTGCTCGCCGCCTTGGCGCTGCTCGGCACCGGACTTGTTGCGCCTTGGGCACACGCCGGCCTCTACGACCATGAGAAACAGTCGGTCACCTCCGGTGACCTCGAGGACATCGACTACTGGAATGCGAAATGGAACATGGAGCGGTTGGAGGAGGCGATCAAGAGCCACCAACCGGAAGGCGCCATCGCCGTGCAGCTCGGCGCGGAACAGCGTGCGCTCGACGAGCTGCTCCGGAAATATCCGAACCATCAAGAACTCAAGCAGTGGCGCGAGCGCGCCGCGCAGGTGCTGGCGCAGATCGATCCCAACGCCAACCGCATGGAGGAATTCCGCGAAGGTTGCTTGTGGGCCGAAGGCGATTACCGCCTGGCCTACGCGACCTACGGGGCGGCAAAGCTGGCGGCAGCCCACCGGCACTGGGAGGAAGCGCACGACTGGGCGCGCATGGCGGTGGAGAACTTCGGTTATCTGCGGCAGCGCCTGGGCAAGAACGACCGCGTTGCCAACTGGCCGCCCGAATTCGTCACCTGGATCAATCAGACCGCGCCGCAAGCCGAGCAGCTCAAGGCTGAAACCGCGAAGCATCTGCACTGACGGATTGCGCCGCAGCACGGGAGGGAGGCACGATGAACACATTCCGAGTTTTCGCCGCCGCGGGATTGTTGGTGGCGCTTGCCGGCTTCGCATCAGTAAATCGTGTCGAGCTGGCGACGTCCGGCGTCGGAGTTGAAGATGCCGCGTCGATGGCGACGACTGCTCCGACGGCCGTGGAACGCGAACGGATCGTCCGGAGCTACGGCAAGCTGCCGTTGGTTTTCGAGAAGAACCAGGGCCAGGCCGATGCGCGGGTGCAGTATTTCTCCCGCGGGTCGGGCTACGCGCTGTTTCTCACTGCCGACGAGGCGGTGATGAGCCTGCGTTCCCGTTCCAATGTCGTCCCCGCGAAGGCGGGGATCCAGTATGTCTGCTCTGCCGGAAAATCGAAACTGGATTCCCGCCTTTGCGGGAATGACGACAAAAGACAAACCGCAGTCTTGCGCGCCAAGCTCCTTGGTGCCAATCCCAAGGCTACCGCGGTCGGTGAGGAACCCCTGCCCGGCCACAGCAACTACTTCATCGGCAGCGACAAGTCCAGGTGGCGCACCGGCGTTCCACAGTACGCCAAGGTGCGCTACCGCGACGTCTATCCGGGGATTGACCTGGTCTATTACGGCAACCAGCGCCAGCTCGAATACGATTTCGTGGTCGCTGCAGGCGCCGACCCATCGCGCATCCGCTTCGCTTACTCCGGCGCAAAAAAAATCCGCATCGACGAGCGCGGCGATCTGCGCATCGCCACCCGGAACGGCGACCTGGCACAGCACAAGCCGCTCGTCTACCAGTTCGTTGACGGACGCCGAAGGCTGGTTGAAGGCTGTTTCAAGCTGATTCGAAACGGCAAAGCCGCCGAGGTCGCTTTCATGCTCGGCACCTATGACCGCTCGCGCGCACTCATCATCGATCCGGTACTGGCGTATTCGACTTATTTGGGCGGCAGCACCGCGAGCGACCAGGCCTATGCCGTCGCCGTCGACAGCACCGGCGACGCTTATCTGGCTGGGGCCACGCGCTCGACCGATTTTCCGACCCAACACCCGGCGATTCAGGGCACGAATGCCGGTGGCGACGACGCTTTCATCGTCAAATTAAATTCCGACGGTACCGCTTTGCTGTTCGCCACTTATCTTGGCGGCAGCGGGGACGACGTTGCGACAGCGGTCGCGATTGATCCCATGGGAGGTCCAGTCATCGCCGGCGCCACGAACAGTACGGACTTTCCGGGCGTCGCGATCAACGCCATCCAGAATCACTACGGCGGCGGCCTCTCGGATGCCTTCGTCGCCCACCTGAACGCCGACGGAACGACGTTCACCGCCACCTATCTCGGCGGCAGCGGCGTGGACTACGCCAATGGCGTCGCGGTCGACGGCAGCGACGAGGTCGTGGTCGCCGGCGTTACAGGCAGTGGCGATTTCCCCGTGGTCAACGCCTTGCAGAGCAGTTATGGCGGCGACGTGACCGACGGCTTCGTCGCCAAGATTGGGAGCAGCGGGCTAAGCCTGGTGTATTCCACCTACCTCGGCGGCAATCTCATCGACAAAGCGAACGCCATCGCGGTGGACGGCAGCGGCAATGCCTATGTCACCGGACAAACCAGCTCGACCGATTTCCCCACCGTCAACGCGGAGCAGGCCATCGTCGCGGGCGAGACAGACGCCTTCGTCGCCAAGCTCAATGCCGGCGGCAGCGCGTTGGTCTATTCCACCTACCTGGGCGGCAGCGCTGAGGATGAAGCCTACGCCATCGCAGTCGATGGCAGCGGCGAGGCCTATGTCGCCGGAGAAACGAATTCCAACGACTTTCCGATGCAGAACCCGCAGCAGGCCACGATGGCCGGCGTCGATGACGCCTTCGTCGCCAAACTTAATGCCGGCGGCAATGCGCTGGTCTATTCCACCTATCTCGGTGGCAGCGACGAGGACGAAGCGTACGCCATCGCGGTGGACGCCAACGGCTATGCCTATATTGCGGGCGACACCCTGTCCAACGATTTCCCCGTGGTGCACGCGCTGCAGGCCATGCGCAGCGGCGGACCCGAAGCCATTGCCGCCAAGCTCACGCCCGCCGGAGACGCGCTCGTCTGGTCGACTTACTTGGGCGGCAGCGGAGAGGACAAAGCCTTCGGTGTCGCGCTGGACGGTAGCGGCGATGTCTATCTCACCGGCCTGACCGCATCGAGCGATTTCCCCACTGCCGGTCCGTTGCAGACCTACGCCGGTCCGCCGGGCGTCTTCGATGCCTTCGTCGCCAAGCTTGCGCCTGCGCCGGGCCAGCTGCAGTTCGCGCTGGCCAACTATAGCGCGGGCGAAAACGCCGGCACGGCGACGATTGGCGTGCTGCGCGCCGGCGGCGTGGACGACGCGGTGTCCGTCAACTACGCCACCAGCAACGGCAGCGGTGCCGCCGGCGTTAATTACCAGCCCGCCTCCGGCACCTTGAACTGGGCCGCCGGCGACAACAGCACCAAGTTCTTCACCGTCACGGTGCTCGACGATCACACGGTGAACGGGGATCACACGGTGAACCTGACCCTGTCCGATCCCACCGGCAGCGCCAGCCTTGGCGTGCCGAACACCGCAGCGCTGACCATTGCGGAGACCGACTCCGCGCCACCGCCGGCGCAACCTGGCGCGCTGCAGTTCTCCTCGTCGTCCTACCTGGTTGGCGAGAAGGGCGGCTCGGTGACGATCACGGTGGATCGCGGCGGCGGCACCGATGGCGCGGTGTCGGTGCAATACGCCACCAGCGACGGCACCGGCTTGGCGGGAACGAACTACACGGCTGCGTCCGGCACGCTCAACTGGGGCAGCGGTGACGCCGCGCCGAAATCCTTCACGGTTCCGGTGAAGGACGACGGTGCGGTGGACGGCGACCACACCGTCAATCTCGCACTGTCCGATCCTACCGGCGGGGCCATCTTGGCCGCGCCTTCCACCGCGGTGCTGACCGTCGCCGAGGCAGATACGCGTGCGCCGATCCTGGAGTTCGGCATGAGCAGTTACAGCACACCGGAGAACGCCGGCGCCGCCACCATCAGCGTGGTGCGGACCGGCTCCACCGATGGCGCGGTTTCCGTGCATTACGCCACGTCCGATGGCAGCGGCCAGTCCGGGGTCAATTACAGTGCTGTTTCTGGTACGTTGACCTGGGCCGATGGCGATTCCGCGCCCAAAACGTTCGCTGTTCCGGTGCTGGATGACGGCATCGCCGACGGCGATCACAGTGTCAACCTCGCGCTGTCCGCGCCCGCCGGCGGCGCGATGCTGGGCGCGCCCAACGCGGCGGTGCTGACCGTCACCAATATCGACAGTCCGCCGCCGCCGGGCAGCGTGCAGTTTGGGTTGGCGAGCTACAGCGCCTCCGAGCAGGCGGGGGCCGCCACCATCACGGTCACCCGTCAGGGCGGTTCCAGCGGCGCGGTGTCGGTGGACTATGCTACGGCCGACGGCAGCGGCGTTGCCGGCGTCAATTACGCGACGACCACCGGCACGCTGAGCTGGAACGATGGCGACAACGCGACCAAGACTTTCAGCGTGCCGGTCTTGGACGACGGTCTAGCCGACGGCGATCGCACGGTCAACCTCAAGCTCAGCAATCCGGCCGGCGGTGCCACGCTCGGCGTACCGTCCACCGCCTTGCTCACGGTGAGCAACGCCGACGCCCCGACCACGCTGTCCTTCGGCGCTGCCGGTTTCGAGGCGGGTGAGAAGGCCGGCGCGGCCACCGTCACCGTGATCCGCTCCGGCAGCAGCAAGGGCACGGTCTCAGTGGACTACGCGACCGCCGATGGCACCGGCGTCAACGGCACGCATTACACCGCGACATCCGGTACGCTGTCCTGGGATGACGGCGACACCGGCGCCAGGACCTTCGACGTGCCAGTGATCGACGACAAAAAAGTCGATGGGGATCACACCGTCAATCTCGCGCTGAGCAACCCGACCGGCGGCGCGGCGCTGAGTTCGCCGTCCACCGCCGTGCTCACCGTCGCGGAAGCCGATCAGAAGCCGCAGGTCATCGACAACGGCGGCGCGGTAACGCCCGGCGCACTGCTGCCGCTTTTGGGGTTTGCGGCGTGGCGGCGGAGCGCCGTCCGATCCACACGCCGAGCGCGGCCCGGCGCCTGCGGGCCTGGTTCCAACGCTCCGAAGTCAACCACCAACAACTCGCCGAATCCGTCCTGAGTTGCTTCCTCGGCCTCAGCGCACCGAAGGCAGAGAGTCGAGCAGCGCGAGCAGCCGGTCCAGTGCACCGCGGTTGGCGTCCACCGCGGCGCGTCCGGCGGCTCCCATGCGCGCGCGGCGCGCCGGGTCGCCGAACAGAGCCAGCGTTTCATGCGCGAGCGCGGTACCGTCGGCGACTTCGACCGCGGCGCCGGAGGCGAGCAACAATTCCCGCGCGGCCTGGAAGTTGTGCATGTGCGGGCCGAACAGCACCGGCAGGGAAAGCGCCGCCGGTTCCAGCACGTTATGGCCGCCCACCGGGACCAGCGAGCCGCCGACGAAGGCGACATCGGCGGCGGCGAGATAGGCGTACATCTCACCCATGCTGTCGCCCAAGAGAACCGCGCTCGGAGTTCCGGACGCGCAACGCGGGAAAGACGGCGCGCTGCGGCGCACGAGATCGAACCCCGCGTTTCTGACGAGCTGCGCCACGGCCTCGAAACGTTGCGGATGGCGCGGAACCAGGATCAGCAGCGCGTCCGGCCGTTGCTCCACGATCTTGCGATGCGCCGCGAGCGCTGCCTGTTCTTCGCCCTCGTGCGTGCTCGCCGCGATCCACACCGGCCGGCCGGAGCCCAGTTGGGTCCGCCACTGGTGTCCGGCAGCGACCTGAGCCGGCGGCACCTGAAGATCGAACTTGAGATTGCCGATGGCGCTGACCCGCGCTGCCCCCAGACTGCGGAAGCGCTGCGCATCCGCTTCGCTCTGCGCGGCGACCCAGGCGCAATCGGCGAGCACGCCGGCGAAGAATGTCCGCAGGCGCGCATAGCCGCGCAAGGAGCGCGGCGACAGGCGCGCGTTGGCGACCACCAGCGGGATGCCGCGGGCGGAAGCGGCGCGGAACAGATTCGGCCACAGCTCGGTTTCCATGACCACGATCAGCCGCGGCCGTACCCGGTCGAGGAAACGCGCCACCGCGTGCGGCAGGTCGTAGGGTGCGTACGAGTGCCGCACCCGCGCGCCGAACGCCGCGCTCGCGCGCGCCGAGCCGGTGGGCGTAGTCGTGGTGAGCCACAGCCGCCCTTGGCCGTGGCGTTCGATCAGGCGTTCGATCAAAGGCGCGGCGGCCAGCGTTTCGCCGACCGACACCGCGTGCACCCAAACCGCCACGCCGTCCGGAGCCGGGGTCACGCGTCCGAAGCGTTCGGCGATGCGCGCGCGGTATTCGGGCTGCCGGCGGCCTTTCCACCACAAGCGCAACAGCGCCAGGGGCGCGGCGAGATACAGCAGTCCAGAATAGATCGTGCGCATCGCGCGAGGCTAGCGTGGCGAGCGCAGCGGGTAAACTGAGGCGATGGATGCGAGCTTGAGGCCGTCGCTGCCGCTGCGGCCGGTTCCGAGGCGGCTCTACGCGCCGCAGTGGTGGCCCGCCTGGTTGGGGCTGGGCCTACTGCGCCTGCTGGCGCTGCTGCCGGTGCCGCTGCTGCGCGCTCTGGGAGCAGGCCTGGGCGAGTTGTTCCATGCCTTGGTGCCCAGCCGCCGGCGCATCGTGCGCATCAATCTGCGCCTGTGCTTTCCCGAGCTCGACGAGGCGGCGCGCCGCCGTCTGGCGCGCGCGCATTTCCATGCGCTGGGCATGGGGTTTGCCGAGCTGCTGCTCGCCTGGTTCGCCTCCGACCGGAGACTGCGGCGCATCGCGGACTACTCGGGGCTCGAGCATTTGCGCGCAGCCGCGGCCAGCGGTCAGGGGGTGCTGTTGCTGACCGGCCATTTCACCACCATGGAGCTGGGCTGCCGGCTGGTGGGATTGGCGGGCTTCCCGTTCCACGGCATGTACCGGCGCGCCGACAATCCTTTCGCCGAGTACTGGATGGTGCGCCTGCGCGAGGCGCGGCTGGGCTTGCCGATGGTGCCCAAGGAAGACCTCAAGGCGATCGTGCGCCTGCTGCGCGCCGGCGCGCTCGTGTGGTACGGACCGGACCAGACGCTGGAAGCCGGCAGCTCGGCCTACGTGGAGTTCTTCGGTCAGCCCGCCTTGACCTTGACCGCCACCTCGCGCCTGGCGCAGATGGGCCGCGCTCGGGTGTTGCCGTATTTCCCGCAGCGCGTGGGCGGTCGCTATCGCGTAGTGTTCCGCCCGGCGCTGGAAAACTTTCCCGGCGGCGACGAGGTGTCCGATGCGCGGCGCGTCAATGCCCTGCTGGAGGACGCCATCCGCGCGGTGCCGGAGCAGTATTTCTGGGTGCATCGCCGCTTCAAGGACGGTCCGCCGGGCCGGCGCGATCCCTATGCCCGCTGAGGCGCGCGCGCCGCGGCTGTCGGCGGTGCTGATCACCCGCGACGCGCAGGCGCATCTGCGCGAATGTCTGGCCTCGCTGTCCTTTTGCGACGAGATCGTGGTGCTGGATTCCGGTTCGCGCGATGCCACGCTTGAGCTGGCCCGCGAGTTTGGCGCGCGCGTCCACGAAACCGCCGACTGGCCGGGTTTCGGTGCGCAAAAGAACCGCGCGGCTGCCCTGGCGCGCGGCGACTGGATTCTCTCGATCGATGCCGACGAAGTCGTGACGCCGGAGTTGCGCGCGGAAATCCAGGCGCTGCTGGCGGCGCCGACCGCCACGGCCTACGCACTGCCGCGGCGCTCCAGCTTCTGCGGTCACTGGATGCGTCACGGCGGCTGGTGGCCGGACTACGTGACGCGCCTGTTCCGCGCCGGCCGCGCGCGCTTTTCCGACGATCGGGTGCACGAACGCCTGATCGTGGACGGCACGATTGCGCGCCTGCGCGCGCCGCTGTTGCACTACACCTACGACACGCTGGAGCAAGCGCTGGACAAGCTCAATCGCTACTCCACCCTCGGCGCGGAACAGGCGCACGCCCGTGGCCGCCGCGCCACGCCGCTGACCGCCGTGCTGCGCGGCGCCTGGGCGTTCTTCCGCACCTATGTCTTGCAGCGCGGGTTTCTCGACGGCCGGGCCGGGCTGATGCTGGCGTCCTACAACGCCCACGGCACTTATTACCGTTACTTGAAGCTGTGGCTTTTGGGGCGCAGATCCGCTTCAAAGCAGTGAGGCGAGCGTTTCTTGCACGCGCGCCACGCCGACCGTGTTGGGACGGTTGCGGTCGATGGTCTGGTCGTCCCCCGAAGTCAGCCAGTATTGGTTGGCGCCGATCGCGCCGGTGAGCGCCGGCAGGGTGGGTCCGTAGAGCGTCACCTGCGGCGTGCCGAGCGCTGCGGCGAGGTGGGCCAGGCCGGTGTCCACGCCCACGCAGACTCGCGCGTGCGCGATCCAGCCGGCTAGTTCGGTCAGGGACAGCCTGGGCAGCACCAGCCCTTCGCAGCTCGCGGCGATCGCCTGAGCTTCGGCGCGTTCGGTGTCGTTGCCCCAGGGCAGGGCCACCCGCAGCCCGCGCGCCGCCAGCCAGCGGCCGAGATCCTGCCAGCATGCGAGCCGCCAGCGCTTGCTGGGCCAGGTGGTGCCGTGCAGCAGCAGGGCGTAAGGCGCGGCGATTCCCGGCGCCGGGAAACGGTCGCGCTTGAGGCCGTAGTCGGGCGGCGTCTGCGGGAGCGGGTAGTCGAGTGCGGCGGCAAACAGGCGGCGCAGGCGATCGACGGCGTGCGCGCGCTCGTGCGAAGGCACCGCGTAGCGGCGCTGGTAAAAGATCGCGGCGAGCGGCTCGCGCGCGCTGTAGCGGTCCGGGCCGGCCCGCGGGCCGCGCGCCTGATAGGCGAGCCAGGCGCTTTTCATCAGACCCTGGGCGTCGAGCACCAAATCGTAGGGCTGTGACCGCAGTTCGGCGCGCAATCGCCGCCATTCGTCGCCGAAGATGGCGCGCAGCGGAGTGCGCCGCCAGCCGCGCAGATCGCAGGCGATGGTCCGCGCCACCGCCGGGTGCCAGGCGGGGATTTCGGCGAAAGCCCGCTCGACCAGCCAGTCGCAGGACAGCGGAGCGCGAGCCCGCGCCGCATCGCTCAGCGCCGGCAGCGCATGGACGAGGTCGCCGAGCGAGGAAGTTTTGACCAGCAGCAGGCGCATGCGCGAGGCAGCAGGCGGGGGGGCGGGCTGATATATTAATTTCAACGACGATGCTTCACGTTCGCATGTCCGACGAGGGATCCCCCGTGAACAGCCCATTGCGCCGCGCCGCGGCGATCCTGCTTCTGGCGCTCGGCGCCGCACTTCCCGCTTTCGCAACCGCGCCGACCGTGCAGGAAGCGCAGATCCTGATGAGTAAAGGCGACTATGCCGGCGCGCTGGGCCTGCTCGACGCCTACCTGGCCCATACGCCACAGGACGCCGAGGCGCGCTTCACGCGCGGCCTGGCGCTGGTCAAACTCGACCGCATCGACGAGGCGATCACGGTCTTTTCCGACCTGACCCGCGACTATCCCAAGCTGCCCGAGCCGTACAACAACCTCGCCGTCCTCTACGCGCAGAAAGGCGAGTACGAAAAAGCGCGCGACGCGCTGGAAGCCGCGCTCGCCACCCACCCGGCCTACGCCACCGCCCACGAGAATCTCGGCGACATCTACGCCGCGCTGGCCGCCGCGGCCTACAACCGCGCCTTGCAGCTCGATCAGGACAACCCGACGGTGCGCCAGAAGCTGGCGCTGATCAATCAGCTCACCAATATTCCCGGTGGCGTCGCCGCGACGGCCGGCACGCCGCCGGCCCCCGCCGCGCCAGCGGCCGAAGCCCCGCCCCCTCCTCCGCCCGTGGCCGAAGCTGCGCCGCCGAGTCCGCCGGCTGCCGCGCCGCCTGCCGCGGTCCAGCCGACTCCGGCCGAAGCGGCTACGGCCGCGCCCCCGCCGCCGGCGCCTTCGGTGGCGCAGACCGCGCCGCCGCCTGCGGCGCCTGAGGCGCAAGCGGCGGTTTCGGCACCGGCGCCCACACCGGCCGTTCCCGCGCCCACAGAACCCGCGGCCAATGCAGCGCCGGGTCGTGCGGACGATCGCGCCATCCTGGAGGTCGTCAACGCCTGGGCGCAGGCCTGGTCGATGCAGGACCCCAAGACCTATCTGTCGTTCTATGCCGACGACTTCAAACCCGAAGGCGGCGTCAGTCGTGCGGCTTGGGAAGCGCAGCGCCGCGAGCGCCTGACCGCGCCCTCGCATATCAGCGTCACCGTGCTCGAGCCTCGGATCAGCCGTGTGGACGCGCATCGCGTCGACGTCCGCTTCGTCCAGGACTATTCCTCCGGCAGCTTCTCCGACCGGGTCGACAAGACTCTGGAGCTCTCCGACCGCTCCGGCGCCTGGAAAATCGTCCGCGAAATCGTGCACTGATGTCGTTTGCGCCAGCCCGCGCGCCGCGCTTCGAGCCGCAGCGCTGGCGTGCGCGCGTTTGCGCCATGCTGCTCGCGCTCGGCTGGCCGGCGCTGGCGGCCGCAGCCGATGGGCCGGAGCGACAGTTGCTCGAGGCGGTGCAGGCGCTGCAGCAGGGCGACAGCCGCGCGGCGCTGGGGCAACTCGAACAGCTGGTGCATCGCGAGCCGCGCTTCCGCCTGGCGCAACTGCTCTACGGCGAAGTGCTCGCCGCGCGCTCCGGCGTGGCGGTCGCCGATCCCCTCATCGACCGAAACGACCCGCACGTCCGCGCGCTGCTGCAGGAACTGCATGCGCGCCTGGCGGCGGCCGGCGACCAGGCACCTCCGCCCGAGGCCCTGCCGGATGCGATCCTGCGGCTGTCCGCGCGTCATCGCTACGCGGTCGTGGTGGATCTGCCGCATGCGCGGCTCTACGTGCTGAAAAATAACGGTGGAACGCTCGCGCGGGCCGGCGATTATTACGTCTCGCTGGCCAAGCACGGCTATGGCAAGCGCAGCGCCGGCGACCTGCGCACGCCGGTGGGCGTGTACCGCGTCACCGGCTTCAAGCCAGGCCGCGAGCTGCCGGCGTTCTACGGGGCCGGTGCCTTTCCGCTGAATTATCCCAACGGCTGGGACCGGCTACACGGCCGCGACGGCGACGGCATCTGGCTGCACGGCGTGCCGCGCGAGGTTTACGCGCGCCCGCCGCGCGCCAGCGAAGGCTGCGTGGTGCTGGCCAACGACGATCTGCTGGCGCTCAAACCCGTGTTGCTCGCCGACGACACGCCGGTGGTGCTCGGCGACGAGCTCCAATGGCGCGATGCCGCCACGCTGGCGCAGGAAACCGAAGCGCTGGAACGTCTGATCGAGGACTGGCGCGCGAGCCTCGCGGCGCGCGACGCGCGGCGCTACGCCGCGTTCTATGCCGAGGACTTCCGTGACGGCCGCGGCCTCGGCAAGGCGGGTTTCGTGGCCGCTCAGCGCCTTCCGGACGCGCGGCGGCGCCTCAAAGTCCGCGTGCGCGATCTCGATTTGTTCCGTTATCCCGGAGAGCGCGGCCTGGTGCTGGCGCGTTTCGTCGAGGAAGTCGGCAGCGGACGCCGCCAGCGACTCATCCGCAAGGAGCAGTACTGGCGGCGCGAGCCCGACGGACGCTGGCTGATCGTGTGCGAGGAAAACCGTGCGCCGCGGCCTTCCGCGAGGCCGGCGCGCCTGCGCACCGCGCTGGCGACAAGCGCAGAATAGGGGCAAGTCCGAACCGCGCCACCGACTTGGCCCGCACTCCCCACCGCCGTATTCCCGACAGCGCCGAGGCGACCGAAGCGCATACGCCGCTGCGCGTCGGCCATACGCTGGCCACGCTGTGGCCGTACCTGGCCGAGTTCCCGGGCCGGGTCGCCCTGGCTCTGTCCTTCCTGGTCGCCGCCAAACTGGCGGCCGTGTGGCTGCCGCAAGTGCTCAAGCACCTGGTCAACGACCTGACGCCGCGCCAGGGCGTGGTCTTGACCGTGCCGCTGGGCTTGCTGCTGGCCTACGGCGCGCTGCGCTTCGTCAACGTGCTGAGCGGAGAGCTGCGCGACGTCGCCTTCGGCCGCGTCACCGATCGCGCCCAGCGCCGCGCGGCGCTGCGCGTGTTCGCTCACCTGCACTGCCTGGATCTCGACTTTCACTTGACGCGCCGCACCGGCGGTCTGGCGCGCGACATCGAGCGCGGCGTGGACGGCATCAGCTTCCTTTTGCGCTTCACCCTGTTCAACATCCTGCCGACCCTGCTGGAGATCGCGCTGGTCGCGGGCATCCTGTGGCAGCAGTACGACGTCCGCTTCGCGCTGATCGCCTTCTTCTCGGTGGCGGTCTACATCGTCTTTTCGGTGTGGGTGACGGAATGGCGCACCGCCTTCGTGCGCGCCGCCAACGCCATGGATTCCCGGGCCAACACCCGCGCCATCGACAGCCTGCTCAACTACGAGACGGTCAAGTACTTCGGCAACGACGCCTACGAGTCGCGGCGCTACGACGAGAGTCTCGCCGCCTGGGAGCAGGCGTCCGCCAAGAACCGCCGTTCGCTGTCCCTGCTCAACAGCGGACAGGCGCTGATCGTCGCCGGCAGCATCACCGCGATGATGTGGCTGGCGGCGCAGCAGGTGGCGCAGCAGCGCATGAACGTCGGCGATTTCGTCGCCGTCAACGCCTACATGGTGCAGTTGTTCGTGCCGCTCAACTTTCTGGGTTTCGTGTACCGCGAAATCCGCCGCGCGCTGGTGGACATGCAAAAGATGTTCGGCCTGCTCGAGCAGCGGCCCAAGGTCGCCGACGCCCCGGGTGCCAGGCCGCTTGCCGCGCGCCGCGCGCGAGTGACTTTCGAGCGCGTGAGCTTCGGCTACCGGCGCACCCGCCGCATCCTCGAGGAGATCAGCTTCGAGATTCCCGAAGGCAAGAAAGTCGCCGTGGTCGGCGCCAGCGGCGCCGGCAAGTCCACGCTCGCGCGGCTGCTGTTCCGCTTCTACGATCCGGACGAGGGCCGCGTGTGCATCGATGGACACGATCTGCGCAGCATCACGCTGGACAGCGTGCGCGCGCTGATCGGCGTGGTGCCGCAGGACACCGTGCTGTTCAACGACACCATCGAATACAACATCGCCTACGGCCGCCCGGGCGCCACGCGCGCGCAGATCGAGCGCGCCGCGCGGCTGGCGCATCTGGACGGCTTCATCGCGCAGTTGCCGGAAGGCTACGACACCCTGGTCGGCGAGCGCGGGCTCAAAGTCTCCGGGGGCGAGAAGCAGCGCATCGCCATCGCCCGCGCGCTGCTCAAGGATCCGCCGATCCTGATCCTCGACGAAGCCACCTCCTCGCTCGACTCGGCCGCCGAAGCGGCGATTCTGGAGGCGCTGCGGCAAGCCGCGGAGCACCGCACGGTGCTCGCCATCGCGCACCGGCTGTCCACCATCACCGATGCCGACGAGATCCTGGTGCTGGAACGCGGCCGCATTGTCGAACGCGGCAGCCACGCCGCCTTGCTGGCGCGCGAGGGCGCTTACGCGCGACTGTGGCAGATGCAGTTGCGCGAGGACGCCGCGCCGGCCTCGCCGCCGGCGGAAGTCGCCGCCGCGTGAACCGCGCTTCCTCCCTACGCGGTTTTGGTCTAATTTGGCGTGGTCGAAAAACCGTTCCGCGGACCGCCATGCCAGGCTTCGCCAAGCCGCACTTCGCAGAAAAGCTTTACGGGCGCTTGGTCACGCCGGAGCTGGAGCGGTGGGTCGCAAGCATCCCCAAGCCGGTGGGCAGCTACGGCTACGATCCGTGGGGCTACAACGAAGACCGCTTCAAGCTCGCCTTGGGCGTCGCGAAGTGGCTCTATGATCGTTATTTCCGCGTCACCGCGCACGGCCTGGAGCACGTGCCGAAAACCGGCCGGGTGCTGGTGGTGGCCAACCACAGCGGCCAGTTGCCGATGGACGGCGTGCTGCTGGGTGTGGCGCTGGCGACCAACCCCCACGGGCCGCGCCTGGCGCGCGCCATGATCGAGCGCTTCTTCCCCACCGTGCCGTGGATCGGCAACTACCTCAACGCGCTGGGCGGGGTGATCGGCGACCCGGTCAATTGCAGCAAGATGCTGGAGCTGGAGGAGGCGATCATCGTCTTCCCGGAAGGGGTGCGCGGATCCGGCAAGCTCTACAAACACCGCTACCAGCTCCAGCGCTTCGGCACCGGCTTCATGCACCTGGCGATGAACCACCAGGCGCCGATCGTGCCGGTGGGCATCGTCGGCTGCGAGGAAACCATGCCGGCGATCGCCAATCTCCGGTCGCTGGCCCGCTGGCTCGGTCTCCCTTATCTGCCCGTGGCGCCGCCGGTCCCGCTGCCGGCACGGGTGGTTCTCAACTTCGGCGCGCCGCGGTCCTTCGCGCCGGCGGCGAGCGAAGCCGAGGTCAACGGGCGGGTCGAGGAAGTGAAAGCGCAGATCCGCGCCCTGATCGACGCGGGTCTCAAACAGCGCAAGAGCGTCTTCTGATGGCCGTCGCAAGCGAACCAGGCAAAAAAACCGTTCTGGTGACCGGCGCCGCCGGTTCCTTGGCGCGGCGCGTGATCGGCCGCCTGCACGGACCTTGCCGGGTGATCGCGGTGGACTTCCGTCAAAAAGTGGAAACCGACGCCGGCATTCCCAGTTACCGGGTCGAATACCACAAGCGCGGTTTCGAAGACGTCTTCCTGGCGCACCCGATCGACGCGGTGATCCACATCGGCCGCTTCTTCCCGCACGAGAAGACCCGCGACCTGCGCTACAACGCCAATGTGCTCGGCACCAAGCACCTGCTCGATCTCGCGCGCAAATACGGCGTCGGTCAGGTGCTGATTCATTCCACTTACTTCGTCTACGGCGCCTCGCCCTACAATCCGGCGCTGCTGGACGAGGACGCGCCGCTCAAGGCCAGCGAGGTGACGCAGGACCTGGTGGATGCGGTCGAGGTCGAAAGCCTGGCCAACATCTACCTGTGGAAGTACCCGCAGCTCAACATCACCATCCTGCGGCCGTGCAACGTGCTCGGTCCCGGCGTGCGCAACAGCATGTCGTTGCTGCTGTCGCGGCGGCTGGCGCCGGTGCTGGTGGGCTTCGCGCCGCTGATGCAGTTCCTGCACGTGGAAGACATGGCGGCGGCGATCGAGTGCGCCTTCCAAGGCAACCGTCCGGGCATCTACAACGTCGCGCCGGAGGACTACGTGCCCTATCCGCAGGCGGTCGAAGAATGCGGCTGTCGCAAGCTGCCGATTCCCTCGATCCCGCCCTTGCTGCCGCGCGCGATCAGCCGCACGCTCAACTGGAACGCGTTCTTCCCGCCGTACCTGGTCAACTATTTCAAGTATCCGGTGATCCTCGACGGCCGCCTGTTCCGCGCGACTTTCGGCTGGAAGCCGAAGCGCACGCTCAACGACATCTTCAGCTACTACCGCAAGCAGAAGCTGGCGCTGGCCAGTCCATGAACGATAGTCTGCGCCAATGCCCCGGCCACGAAGATTTCATTGGGCCGGATGCGCGCGCGCCGCTAAATTGACTTGGCACCCACAAGACGAGGAAGACCCATGAAAACCTACGCCACTCAGATCGATCTTCCGGCACAAGCGCGCAGCCAGGCGGTGGCGCTGCTCAACCAGCAACTCGCCGACACGCTGGATCTGTTCACCCAGGTCAAGCAGGCGCACTGGAACGTCAAGGGCATGCACTTCATCGCCCTGCACGAGCTGTTCGACCGGCTCGCCGAGGAGGCGGAAGGCTACACCGACGACCTCGCCGAACGCGCCACGGCCTTGGGCGGAGTCGCGCAGGGCACGGCGCGTGTCGCGGCCAAGGTTTCGCGCCTGCCCGAGATCGCCATCGAAGGCCTGGACGGCAAGGCGGCGGTCAAGGCATTGGCGGAACGCTACGCGGCGCTGGCCGCGAGCACGCGCGCGGCCATCGAGGCCGCAAACCGGCTCGGCGATGCCAGCACCGCGGATTTGTTCACCGAGATCTCGCGCGGCCTGGACAAGAGCCTGTGGTTGCTGGAGGCGCATCTGCAAGCCTGACCACGGCTTACAATGCGCGGCCGATTTCCGTGGATACGCCGCCTTGAGCCCGACTTCCAGCGAAGCGCCTCGGCCCCAGGCCCTTGCCCGCGCAGCGGCGTTCGCGGCCGACGGAAACCCCGCCGCGCCGGTGCTGCTGTCGGTGCGCCACCTGCGGCTCGATCTCCGCCCGCGCGGTTGGTGGCCTTTCCGGCGGCCGCGTGGGCGGCTGATCGACGATCTGCACCTCGATCTGCGCGCCGGAGAAGCGCTGGCGGTGGTCAGCGAAAGCGATCGCGAGCTGAGCGCCCTGTTCCATCTCATGGCCGGCGCCCGGCTGCCGACGTCCGGCTCCATCCGCTATTTCGGTCCGGCGAAAAGCGCGCGCGCGCCCGCGCAGGAGCTGAGCGCGCTGCCGTCGGGCGCGCGCTCGCGGCTGCGCGACGAGATTCGCCTGATCGCGCCGCCGGCTCTGACCGGTCGCCGCGGACGCCGGCGCTTGGCCGAGTTTCTCGCAACGGGGCGCTCCGATGATCCCGCCGCGACTCGCGCGCAGCGGGTCGGCCTGGACGACGCTTTGCTCGGATGCCGGCTGCGCGAGCTCGATGCCGAGTCGCTGCGCCGCGCCGCCCTGGCGCGCGCGCTGATCGAGCCGCCGCGCGTGCTGCTCTGCGACGGCCTGTTCGAAGACCTGGACGACGGGGCGCGCGCCCGGCTCGCCGAGCTTCTGCGCGGCTTGCAGCAGGAGTTCGGTTTCGCGCTCGTGTTCGGCAGCTCGCGACTGGGCGACGCGGCCGCCGCGGCGGGCCGCACCTTGGTCCTTTATCGCGGTCGGGTGATGGAACAGGCCGCCACCGCCGACCTGCTGCACGAGCCCAAGCATCCCTACACGCGCTCCTTGCTCGAGGCCCAGACGGCTGGCGCGATGAGGCCCCGGCGGCCGGCGCCGCACGGCGATGATGCACCGGTGATGGGGTGCGTGTTTCACCCGCGCTGCGCGCTGCGCGAGGCGGCCTGCGTGCGCTCGGTGCCGCATCTGCGCAAGACCGGCGCCGAGCATTACGCCGCCTGCCACTTCGTCGGCGCCGTCGAGGCGATGCCGCGCTGATGCGTTATCTTTGTGGCGCCCCGCGCCTTGGCGCGTCCTGACAGAAGGCTTTTGGAGGGTCCGTCATGTCCATGCCAAAGATTTTGCTTTGCACCGCCTTGGCCATGCTCGCCGCCGGCCCGGCGGCCGCGGCTCTGGCGCCGGGCAGCCTCGCGCCGGACTTCACGGCCCAGGCTTCCCTCGGCGGCAAGGTGTTCACCTTCCGCCTCGCCGAGGCGCTGAAGAAAGGTCCCGTGGTGCTGTATTTCTATCCCGCGGCCTTCACCCCCGGCTGCACGGTCGAAGCGCACGACTTCGCCGCGGCCATGGATCAGTTCGAGGCGCTGGGCGCCACGGTGATCGGCGTTTCGCACGACGACGTCGCCACGCTGAACAAGTTTTCGGTGAGCGAATGCCGCAGCAAGTTCGCGGTGGCGGCCGACACCGACCAGAAGATCATGAAGGCCTACGATGCGGTGCTGCCGATCAAGCCGAGCTACGCCAACCGCACTTCCTACGTGATCGCGCCCGACGGAAAAATCCTCTACACCTACACCAATCTCAAGCCCGACCAGCACGTCGCCAACACGCTCGCCGCGTTGAAGCAGTGGCGCGCGCAGCAGCCCGCGCAATGATCGGCGCGGCATAAAAAAGACGCCGGCACATGGCCGGCGTCGGATTCTGCACGCGGTGCCATTCCACGCGGCGCAGAGCTTTAATGCGCGCTGGCGATGGACAGACCCTTGAGCAGGTTGAGCGCCTCGTACAACTCGTAGTCGCTGAGCTCCAGGTGCTGGTCGTCTTTGGCGATGTCGGCCTGGTCCTTGGCGGCGCTGGAATCG
>Ga0070740_10001500_pt1 | contig 31740 bp, 29 predicted proteins | sample Coa_R2_FD_67286 | JGI IMG/M metagenome (GOLD analysis project Ga0070740, IMG submission 67286) | Surface soil microbial communities from Centralia Pennsylvania, which are recovering from an underground coalmine fire - Coalmine... | ecosystem: Environmental > Terrestrial > Soil > Unclassified ...
CCCTGAATTGCGAAATGCGGATTCGTGATTGCGGATTCGAGAAGCGGCGCTCCTCGTCGGCCCGCAACCGACGGCATTCATCCAGCCGAAAAGCTTTTCGGCTGCGCCACCGAGTCCTATCCTTTTTTCGCCTGGTTCGTGAGGGTCAGAAGTCGCGCCGTCGCGAGTGTTTTTGCCGCGGCGCTTCCCGAAACAAAACTGCCAAGGGGGCCGCACGGGCCACCCCCTTGGCAGTATGGAAAAGCCCCGCGCCGCGTGTCAATAAAAATTCGCGCGGTTTTTGCGGGAAGCCTACTGGCCGATGCCCATCTCGGTGAGCATGAAGGCGTAGTCGAAGGCCGCCTCGTGCAGCGCGTCGTAGCGACCGGAAGCGCCGCCGTGGCCCGCGCCCATGTTGATTTTGAAGATGAGCGGGTTCTTGTCGGTCTTCAGGGCGCGCAGCTTGGCGACGTACTTCGTCGGCTCGTGGAAGAGTACCTGGCTGTCGTTCAAAGATGTCTTCACGAGCATCGCCGGGTAGTCCTTCGCCGCGATGTTGTCGTAAGGCGAATAGGAGAGCATGTAGTCGAAGTTCTCCTTGCTCTTGACGGGGTTGCCCCACTCCTCCCACTCGCCAGCGGTCAAGGGCAGCGTGTCGTCGAGTTCGGTGTTGATTACGTCAACGAACGGGACGCCGACGACCGCGGCCTTGAAGAGATCGGGCCTCATGTTCAGCACAGCGCCCATCAGCAGCCCGCCCGCGGACGCGCCCGTGATGACGAGCCGGTCTTTCGACGTGTAGCCCTCTTTCGTGAGGTACTCTGCCGCGGCGATGAAGTCCGTAAAAGTGTTCTTCTTCGACATCATCTTGCCCGCGTCGTGCCACTCTTTGCCGAGGTCGCCGCCGCCGCGTATGTGCGCGAGCGCGAAGACGACGCCGCGGTTGAGCAGGCTGAGGCGCGCGCTGCTGAACGTGACGTTCGACGGGATGCCGTATGAGCCGTATGCGTTCAGAAGCATCGGGCGCGAGCCGTCGAGCTTCAGGTCTTTTTTATAGACGAGCGAGACGGGAATCTTCACGCCGTCCGACGCGGTCGCGTAAACGCGCTCCGACTTGTACAGGGTCGGGTCGTAGCCGCCCAGCACCGGCTGCTGCTTGAGCAGTTCGCTCCTGCCAGTCTTCACGTCGTAGTCGTAAACGGACGAGGGCGTGATGAACGACTGGTAGTTGTAGCGGATCTTGTCGGTGTCGAACTCGTGGTTCGCGCCGAGGAAGATCGTGTAAACGGGTTCGGGCGTTTTGATGTCCACGTCTTTGCCGGTCTTGATGTCGAAGACGCGCAGGCGCGGCGTGGCGTTGCCGCGCTCGGTGACGACGTAGAAGTCTTTGAAGAAGTCAACCGAGTCGAGCATGACTCCGGGGCGGTGCGGGATGACCTCTTTCCAGTTTTCTTTCCGCGGGTCGCTCGCGGGCGCGGAGACGAGGCGGAAGTTGCGCGCGCCGCCGGCGTTCGTGCGGATGTAGAACTTGTCGCCGTGGTGCTCGACGTAATACTCGTGTCCGGCCTCGCGCGGCTCGATGACGCGCAACGCGCCTTCGGGGTGGTCGGCGGAGACGTAGCGCACCTCGCTCGTCGTGTGGCTCGCCGAAGTCAGGAGGATGTAGCCGCGCGAGCGCGTGCGCTCGACGCCGATGCCGAACATCTCGTCCTTCTCTTCATAGAGAAGCTCGTCCGCGCCCGCGCGCCCGACCGTGTGGCGGTAGAGTTGGTAAGGGTTCTTGTTGACGGGGTGGTCAACGACGTAGAAGAGCGTCTTGTTGTCGTTGGCCCACGCGGCGCTCGAACAACGCTCGGCGATCTTGGTTGACTCGCCGGTGCGGAGGTCTTTGACGTAGAGCGTGTACTCGCGGTAGCCGGTCGAGTCGGTCGAGTAGGCCAGAAGTCCGGCGTCCTTCGTCACGTCGAACTCGCCGACGGACATGAAGGGGTGGCCCTTCGACATCTCGTTGAGGTCTAAGAGGACTTCTTCGGGCGCGTCCATCGAACCCTTGCGGCGGGCGAAGGTCGGGTACTGCTTGCCCTGCTCGGTGCGCGTGTAGTAGAGGTAGCCGCCCTCGCGGTAGGGGACGTTCGTGTCGGTCTCCTTGATGCGCGAGAGCATCTCCTTGTAAAGCCTCTCCTGCAAGCCCTCCGTCGGCTTCATCACCGCGGCGGTGTACGCGTTCTCGGCTTCGAGGTAGGAGATGACTTCCGGGTTCTTCTTGTCGCGCATCCAGAAGTAGTCGTCGTGGAGCGTCGTGCCGTGAACCTCGGTGGTGTGCGGAATCTTTTTGGCGACGGGCGGCACGCCCGCGCCCGGCGAGATGGTGTTGTCGTTCTGTGTCTGTGCCATCGTCAGAATAGATGCGTTGATCGAGAGCGCGAGCAAAGCGGACGCGAGTCGAAATCTTTTCATGCCGGCCTCCGTTCGGGTCGTCGGGGCGTGTCTGGAATCTTTCGGGCGAGCGCGGCGGATTATATTTTGGGCGCGCGCGGGCCGCAACTTGCGCGCGCCGTCGCGGCGGTTGTACGCTGCTGCCGCAAAGCAGACGAGCGACGCCGCGTCGAAATCCTGAACCCGAAACGTCGCGGCGCGTGTAAGCCGAGGAGTCAGCCTCACGGCTGCCGACGTTCCGAAAAAAGTTCCGCCGCCCCGGAGAGAAAGTCATGCCGACACTCGCCTCAGAAAGAACGGAAGCGAAAGAGAGAACGAGGGCCGGGCGGTGGCGCTCGAAGGCGCGCGCCGCGCTCGCGTGTCTCGTCGTCGTCTTCGCCGCGGCCTCCGCGTCCGCGCAGAGGGAAGTGCCCGCGACCGTCTCGGGGCGCGTGACGAACGGCGAGCGCGGGATGCCGGGCGTCGTCGTGATGCTCGTGCCGAGCGACGGCCCTCCGCGTTCGCGAACCGCCGCCCGCGCCAAGACCGACGCCGAAGGCCGCTACCGCATCACGAACGTCCCGCCGGGCCACTACCAGGCCATGCCGTTCGCGCCCGCCTACGTCGTCGAGGGCATATCGGAACATACTTACCCGCCGGGCAAGCCGCTCACGCTCTCGGCGGGCGACTCCGCCGAAGACGTTGACTTCCGCATCGAGCGCGGCGGCGTCATCACTGGCCGCGTCACGGACGCCGAAGGCAACCCGCTCATCGGCCAGCAGGTCATCATCACGACCGCCGACACCAACCCGAACACAGTCCGGCGCGTCGTCGGCATCGGCCCCATGTCAGACCCGCGCGCGCACCAGACGGACGACCGCGGCGTCTATCGAATCTACGGGCTGCCCGCGGGCCGCTACCACGTCAGCGCCGGCAGCGACACAGACAACGGCGCGATCAGCTTCGGCAGGCGCAATCTCTACCGGCGCACCTTCTACCCCGACGCGACCGACGAGTCGCAGGCGCAGGTCGTCGAGGTCAGCGCGGGCGGCGAGGCCGAGAACGTTGACATCAAGTTGGGCAGCCCCGTCAAGACCTACAGGGCTTCGGGCCGCTTCGTTGACGCGGCGACGGGACAGCCCGTGCCGAACGTCGCCTTCGGCTACGGCGTCATTGACCCGACGGGGCAGCACATAATGAACTTCGGCGGCGGCCTGCCGGCGAACGCCGACGGCGAGTTCGTCGCCGACGGACTCACGCCCGGACACTACGCCGCGTTCGTCTATCCGTTCATGTCGCCGCAGGACGCGGGCGACTTTTACAGCGACCCCGCCGTCTTCGACGTGGTTGACGCGGACGTGAAGGGGATCGTCGTCAGGGTCAAGCACGGCTCGACGATCACGGGCGTCGTCGCCGTCGAGGGGGCCGCCGACGCTTCGACCGCCGCGCGCCTCGCGGGACAGGTGCAGGTCTTCGCCCAGTACGATGGAACGAACGGCGCGCAGTCGGCCTTGTCTATGCCGGGCTACGTTCGCCCGACCCCGCCCTCGCCCGACGGAAGCTTCCGCGTAACCGGACTCAGGCCCGGCAGGGTTCAACTGATGGTGTCGGGCCAGCCCGGTCTGACGCTCTCGCGCGTCGAGATGAACGGCGCGGTCGTCACGGGCGGCATTGACGTGACCGAGGGCGCGCAATTGGGCGGCGTGCGCGTCGTGGTCAACTACGGCAACGCCGTCATCCGCGGTCAGGTCAACTACGTGAACGGCACGCTCCCGCAGGACGCGCACGTCATCGTGATCGCGCAGCGCGCGGGGAGCGATCCCGGCACGGGCGGGCGCGGCGCACAGGTTGACTCGCGCGGACGCTTCACAATCGAGGGCCTCGCCGCGGGCGAGTACGATGTGGTGGTGCACGCCTATTCCGTCAGCCTGCGCCGCCCGTTGCAGAGCGACAGGCAGCACGCGTCGCTCGCGCCCGGCGGCGACGCGACCGTCGCGCTCACGCTCGACCTGGGCGCGCAGCCCGGAGGAGTCAAACCTTGAAGACCCCGCAAGCTCTCACGCTCTCGCTCCTCGCGCTCTCACTCTTCGCCGCCCGCGGCGCGACCGAGTGCCGCGCGCAGAACCCGACGCCGACGCCCGTCGTCGTCCAACAGGTTGATGTCTTCGTCGGACAGCCGTCGGCTCAGTCCCAATCCAACACGTCCGGCGCGGGCGAAGGCGACGCACGTCGCGCGGTGACACAGCCGGCTCGGCCTCAATCCGCGGCGCAGGACGGCGCGAGCAAGCCCGCGCGCCGGACGCTCGGCAAGATCAAGGGGCGCGTCGTCGGCGACGCGGGCGAGCCTCTTTCGGGCGTCGTCGTTTTCGCGTCGTCGCGCGGGTTCGGCGCGAACTCTTACAGGTACGACACGCGAGCCAGCGCCACCTCGGACGACGAGGGCAACTTCACCATCGGCGGACTCGAAGCCGGACTCTACGCGCTGAGCGCCACGATGCCGGGCTACGTCTCGGAGTCAGACCCGATGACGGGCCGCGCCGAAGAAATCTACCGCCCCGGCGACGCGGCGACCCTCCGGCTCGTCAAGGGCGGCGTCATCACCGGCTCGGTCACGGACGCGCAGGGGCAGCCGCTCGTCGCCACGTCCGTGCGCGCCTACCGCGTGAGAGACCTCGACGGTCGCGCGACCGACGCGCCTTACAACTTCAGCCTCGACGGCAGGACGGACGACCGCGGCGTCTATCGAATCTACGGGCTGCGCCCCGGCGTCTATGTCGTCGCGGCGGGCGGCAACGCCTTCGTGTCGTTCGGCCCCGCCTCGCCCTACGGCGACGTGCCGACCTTCTACCCTGCTTCGACGCGCGACACCGCGGCGGAGGTCACGGTGCGCGCCGGGCAGGACACGGCGGGCGTTGACATACACTTCCGCGAAGACCAGCAGGGGCACCGCATCACGGGGCGCGTCGAGATGCCGAACGCGCAGGGCGAAGCCGCCGCGGGCGTCTCGCTCGTTTACGCCTCGTCGGGGATACAGGCCGGCAACGTGGTCGTCATGTCGAACTCGCCCGACCATTCGTTCTCGCTCGACGCAGTCCCCGACGGCGACTACGACGTGCAGGCGACGATGGGCAACCGCGACGGACTCGCGGGCGCTTCCGCGCCGCAGCGCGTCTCCGTGAGGGGCGGCGACGTGACCGGACTCCGGCTCTCGATCACGCCGCTCGCCTCGGTGAGCGGCACACTCGTCATCGAACCCGCGCCCGACGCCCTGCTCGCGAGCGACGCCTGCAAAGGCATTCGCGCGTCGCTCCTTCCGCAGGAGACTTTAATCAGCATCGTCCCCGACAGGCCCTCGAAGGGCGGCCCCTTCTCGCGCATCTCCGCGCTCCGCGAGTCAACGCCCGACGCGTCCGGCGCTTTTCTGCTCCGCAACCTCGAAGCCGGGCGCTACCGCCTTTCGCCGCGCCCCTTCGACGAATCGCTCTACGTCCGCTCGGTCGAGCTGCCCGCGACTTCAACCGCGACGCCTTCGACTTCGACCGCCACGACGCGAACCACGTCGGCGGCTCGCCCGGCGGCGACGGCGCAGACGCAACGCGCGAACGCGGCGGCGCGCGACCTCTTCGACCTGCGCGCGGGACAGCAACTCTCCGGCACGAGCGCACGCCTCGCCGAAGGCGCAGCCGCTCTCGCCGGCCACCTCGTCGCCGCGGAAGGCTCGGCGCTCCCGCCGCCCGCGTCGCTGCGCGTCTATCTCGTGCCCGCCGAGCGCGAGCGCGCAGACGACACGCTCCGCTTCTACGAGACCGCGCCCGCCGCGGACGGCTCCTTCACATTTAAGAACCTCGCGCCCGGACGTTACCTCGTCATCGCGCGCACGCTCGCCGACCCGACCGAATCATCGCCCCGCCCAGAGTTCTGGGACGCGGACTCGCGCTCGCGCCTCCGCCGCGACGCCGAGTCCGCCAACGTCACAATCGAGCTTCAACCCTGCCAGCGCGCGACCGACTTCGCGCTGAAGTTCCCCGCGCAGACGAAGTGAAGGCCGACGAAAAGACGAAGTGAGAGTTGACAATTAAAGCCGACGGAGTCGGCGACGGAATGTTGTAGCCCACGGCGCTGGGCCGTGGGTCAGCAGCAGGCAAAAAAATTCAAGCCCCGGAGGGGGCGGAAGAAAATACGGCGCGTGAATAACGTGCCCGAAATTCTTTCGCCCCTCCGGGGCTTCGATGTTTTTTATCTAACCTGTTCCCACGGACGGACGCCGCGGGCTACATTCTGCCGCCGCCGACGCGGCTCTGGCTAACTGTTCGCGAGCGGCTGTGCTTCAAATCTCGCGGACGACCAATCCGTCGCGCGCGAAGTTCCACCTCAGAACCTCCGCGCCCTCTTCCGCCGCGAGCGCGCGCTCGACCGACTCTTTCGCGCCCTCTTCGCAGAGGAAGGCGATGCAGCCGCCGCCGCCCGCGCCGCAGACCTTCGCGCCGACCGCGCCGCTGCGCGTCGCCGTCTCGACGAGGTGTTCCATGTAGGGCGTCGTGATGTTGGGCGCGAGCCGTTTGCGGTTCGGGTAGGCGGCGCGCATGATCTCGCCGACGCGCCCCCAGTCGGCGGCGGCGAGCGCGTGGCGCATCTCGCGCGCCGAGTCGCGAATCTTCTCGAAGAGGTCGAAGATGACGGGATCGCCCTCGATGTGCGTCTTGAACATCTCCCAGTTGTTGATGCCCGAAAGCCTCGGCTCGCCCGTGTAGCAGACGACGACGCGGCGCTCGACCTCTTCGGGGTCAACGTGAATCGCCTCGCGCTTGATGCCGTCGGCGTCGAAGTGGATGGAGTTAGCGTTGCCGTAGAACGCGCCGTAGTAGTCCTGAAAGCCCGCGGGCACGCGGATCACCTGCGTCTCGACGTTGGCGGCGATGACGATGAACTTGCTCGCCGGGTAGCGTTCGCCGACCAGGCGGTTGAGCGCGCCGATGCACGCGATGGCGAGCGAACTCGACCCGCCTAACCCCGCGCCCGCGGGGGCCGCGCTCTCGGCGATGAGATGAAAGCCCGTCTCCGGCTTGAAGAAGTGGACGAGTTTCGAGATGAGTTCGAGCCGCCCTTCGCGCGCGAGGTCTTCGATGTCTGAAAGGCGCGTCTCGAACGTGACCTTGCGGTCGCGCGATTCGAGGATGATCTGTTCGTCTTCGCGCGGCTCGATGCGGCAGCGCGCGTTTAAGGTGACGCCGAAGTTGACGGTCGTCGCGCCGGGGTGGAAGAGGTACAGAGGCCAGATGTCAATCGTCCCCCCTGCGAGGTCAACGCGCGTCGGTGCGGTGGCTTCGATAATCATGGTGACGAGTGACGAGTGATGAGTGATGAGTGATGAGTTGAAAGCCGCCGGCCCTTGACTCATCACTCATCACTCATCACTCGTCACTGCTTTTCAGTCCCTTCTGTTTGGTCGCGTCGGTGTGGCGCGAGAGCGTGTGCGGGAGTATTTCGGAAATCTCGCCACGTATCTCGTGAAACTTCTCGCCCGCGGCCTGCTCGAACTTCTGTATCGCCGCGGGGTCGGCCTGCTCGATCTTGCGCGAGAGCCAGTATTTCTCGGCGAAGTAAAGTCCCGCGATGCCGAGGCCGATGACGGCGACGACGACGGCGAGCAGGAGGTAGCTCAGGTCGCGGATGTTGCCGACGACCGTGTAGATCGCGGTGTGGAAGAAGAAGCCGACGCCGGAGAGCGCCAGCACCCACAGGAAACAACTGCCGAACGAGAGCAGCAGGAAGCGCACGTAAGGCATCTTCGCCACGCCGTAGAAGGCGCACGCGCCCCACCGCAACCCGTATGTGAACTTCGAGACGAAGATCGAGAGCGGCCCGAACTTATCCGTCAGCCGCTCGATGCGCGGTCGCGCGGCGCAGTAAAAACGGTAGCGCTTGACGCGGTGTCGGCCCGCGCGGCCCAGCCAGTACGCGACGTTATCGCTCGCCACGCCGCCGAGCGTGCCGACGACCAGCACGAGGACGTAACTGTAAGGCCCGAACGCCTGCCCGTGGGCCAGCACGCCCGCCAGCAGCAGCGTGATGTCGCCCTCCGCCATCGTCAGCATGAAGATGGCCGGAAGCCCGAACTTCCACAGCAGGTCGTTGACGGAATGAAAATCCATTATAACGAGTGATGAGTGATGAGTGATGAGTGATGAGTTAAGACCTCTTGCCTTTCACTCATCACTCATCACTCATCACTCGTCACTTCCACTCGGTGGTTTGACGACCAGCACGGGGCAGTGCGCGCGGCGCACGACCGACTCGGCGGTCGAGCCGAAGATGATGCGACCGAGTCCGGTGCGCCCGTGCGACGAGATGACGATCAGCCCGACGCCGCGCTCCTCGGCGACGCGCACGATCTCCGACGCCGGCTCGCCGTGCGTGACCAACTCCTCGACTTCCAGCCCCTCAAGCTCTTCGTCGCGGGTGAAGGCGGGAAGCTCGCGCGCCGCCGCCTCGTCCAACTGCCCGCCGAAGTCCGCGACCGGCAGAGGCTCGCCCGTCGGCGTCCAACTGACGGGCGCGACCACCGGCTCGACGACGTGCAGGCAGATGACGCGCGCGCCGAGCAGCCGCGCGAACTCCGCCGCCACTGGCGTCGCCCCGCGCGCGAACTCGCTGAAGTCCGTCGGCAGCAGTATCGTGCGAATCTCCATAAACGACGAACGGGGGATAATGAATAATGAATCAACTGCTATGAGTCAACCGCGCGGGGGATGTAAACGACGAAAGCGGCTGAGTTCTTACAAGGAGAACGCCGCGCCCGCCGTTGCCGCGTTTCATTCTACACGCAGAGTGAGTTGTTTGACAGCCCCCAGACCCTTTGCTACCATCGCGCCGAATCGCCAACAGCCCCTGTGCAGAACAGTCGTCAATCTCTTCGACGCGAAGGTTTTAAGATGGCCGCCCAGCCGCAGAACCAGCAGCAGTACGTCGGCGTCGAACTCTGCGCCGCCACGGCGCGCGCCGCGCTCGTCTCGGCTTCGGGCGAGGTCGCGGCGCGGCGCGAGGCGGCGCTCGCGGGCGAAGACCTCGCGGCCCAGATCGCGCGGCTCGTCTCCGAACTCCGCGACTCCGCGGGCGCGCGCGTCGCCGCCGTCGGCGTCGGCGTGCCCGGCCTCGTCAACCCGCGGACGGGCCGGGTCGTCATCTCATCTGACATCCCTTCCGTCGTGCGCGCAGACCTCCGCGCGGAACTCTCGAAGGCCACGGGGCTGCCCGTCGCGCTCGACAACGACGCGAACGCGGGCGCGGTCGGCGAGTACGTCGCGGGCGCGGGACGCGGCAGCCGCAATATGTTCTACGTCACGATTGGGACGGGCATCGGCGGCGCAATCATCATTGACGGAAAGCTCTGGCGCGGCGCTTCGGGCTTCGCCGGAGAGTTCGGCCACATCACGATTGACCCGGAAGGCATCGAGTGCGCGTGCGGCAACGTCGGTTGTCTGGAGACGGTCGCCTCCGCGCCCAACATCGTCCGCCGCACGCACGAGCGCCTTCTGAGGGATTCGACCTCTTCGCTCTCGCGCCTCGGACTCAACAAGAATTTCACCGCCGCCGACATCGCGCACGCCGCCAGGGACGGGGACGACTTCGCGGCGCTGATGATGGAGCGCACGGGCCGCTACATCGGCACGGGCCTGGCCGCGGTCATCAACCTCCTCAACACCGAGCGCGTCGTCCTCGGCGGCGGCGTGATGGACGCGGGCGAACTCATCATCGACCCAATCATCCGCGAAGCCCGCCGCCGCTCGTTCCAGCCCAACTTCGAGTCAACCCAAATTCTCGCCGCCACGCTCGGCCCCGACGCCACCCCCATCGGCGCGGCGCTCATCGCGCGCGACGCCGCGCAGCCGTCGGCGGGCTGACCATCCCCGGCGCCGGCGTTGATTCACGTCGGAGGTCGAAGGCCATGAAAAATATCCGCGCGACCGCGATGCTCCTGTGCCTCTTCGCGCTCCTGTGCCCGCGCGCCGCGGCGCAGGGCGTCGCCACGGGTGCGAAGCACTTTTCCGACAAGGGACTTTCGTTCGACTACCCGCCGGACTTGTCGCTCGACGACCAGAGCAAGGAGGGCGGGCAGGTGCTCGTGCTCAAGCAGGAGAAGAAGAGCGCGCAGATCATCGTCTTCTCGCGCTTCGACTCGATCAACTCGCCGGAGGAGTTCGAGGCCGCGCGCCGCGCCGTGGCGGACGCCTACGCCGACTCGATGTTCGAGGAGATGAAGAAGGAGGCACAGGTCGAGCGCACGAACGTCGAGACCCGGATCGCCGGCGCGCAGGCCAAGGGCACGCGTCTCCGCGCGACGCTCAACGGCGTGCCGGGCAACCTTGAGGTTTACTGGGTGCTGCTCGGCAAGCGTCTCGTCGTCGTCACGCTCATGGGGCCGGACGAGGAGATCGCCGAGCTTGCGGACGCGTGGGCGATGTTTCGCAGCAGCCTGCGGGTCGCGCCCGCCGCGGCCTCCAAACTAAACGCCCTCCCCGACGCCGCACGCCTCTCCCGCGCCGCCGCGCCTTTCTCTCTCGCCGCCGCGCGGCCAGCCGTTTAGTCCGCCGGAAGGGCCGAAAATCCACCCGCTCGTCCGTTAATCCGAAGCGTCGTACCCTTTTTTCGCGGGCGCGCGCGCGGGGCTTGTATTCGTGTCGCGCGGTCTGAGAAGATGCGTGAGTGATGACGGAGTTCGACATCGAAGGCGGGACGGGTTCGGGCGCGTCGCGGGCGAGCGCGGCACAGCCGTGGTGGGCGCGGCTCGCTTTCCTGTGGGGCGTGTGGACGCTGGTCGGGCTGTTCTTCGCGAGCCAGCTCTACGTCTATTTCGCGCGGACGCAGAAGGCCGTGTCGTTCGCGCGCTCGGTCGCGTGGCAGTTGGCCGCCGTTTACGTCTTCGCGCTCTCGACGCCGCTCGTGCTGTGGCTCGCGCGCCGCTTCCGCATCGAGCGCACGAACTGGCGGCGCAGCCTCGCCGTCCACCTGCTCGCGGGCACGGCCATCGCTGTCGTCTGGGCCGGGTGCCACATCGCGATTGACTCTTACTTCTCCGGCGAGCCGAGCCTGCTCGTGCCCTTCAACCTCGCGCGCAACGTCTTCGTCATGCTCGACAAGGAGCTGCTCGTCTATCTCATCATTGTCCTCATCAGCCACGCCGCCGTCTATTACCAGCGCTACCGCGAGGGCGAGCTGCGCGCGTCGCAGGCGCAACTGCAAGCCTTGAAGATGCAGCTGCACCCGCACTTCCTCTTCAACTCGCTGCACGCCGTCTCGGCGCTCGTGCACTCGAACCCGGACGCGGCGGACAAGATGATCGCGCGCCTCGGCGACTTCCTGCGGCTGACGCTCGACGCCTCGGCCACGCAGGAGGTTCCGCTCCGCCGCGAGCTTGAGTTCCTCAACTGCTACCTTGAGATCGAGCGCACGCGCTTCAACGACCGCCTGACGACGGGACTCGAAGTTGACCCGCGCGCGCTCGACTGCCGCGTGCCGAACCTGATCCTTCAGCCGCTCGTAGAGAACGCCATCCGCCACGGCGTCGCGCCGCGCTCCGCGCCCGGCCACGTCGAGGTGAGGGCCGAGCGCCGCGGCGAAGTGCTGCGGCTTGAGGTCAGCGACAACGGCGCGGGACTCGCGGGCGCGCGCTGCTCGAAGTCGCTCAACACGAAAGGCGGCGTCGGACTCTCGAACACGCGCGCGCGCCTCGAACAACTCTACGGCTCGGCCTTCCGCTTCGAGCTTGCGGACGGCCCGCGCGGCGGCGCAGTCGCCACCATCGAGATTCCCTTCCGACACTTCGACGCCGAACCCGCCGCCCGACCCGACACCGACGCGCCGGAGCTTGCGCCGCGCCCGACACGGCAAACGTCCCGCGCCTCGCGCCCGCTCTCGACGCGCGCCTGAAAATATCCTTCGACCGCGAGCATCAGGAGACTACCCGCGCCGACCTCGCGCGTGCGGTTTACCACGCGTTTTGTTATAACTCAGAGGTCAGAGGTCAGAGGTCGGAGGTCAGTATTTGCGCCTGACCCTTCGCCCGCCTTCGTCGCGGGCGATTCGCGGGCGCGAGTTTCACTGACCTCTGACCTCTAGCCTCCGACCTCTGAACGATGAACTCCGAACGCATCAGAAACTTCTCGATCATCGCGCACATTGACCACGGCAAGTCCACGCTGGCCGACCGGCTGCTGGAGTTGACGGGCGCACTCTCCGAGCGCGAGATGGAGGCCCAAGTCCTCGACGACATGGACTTGGAGCGCGAGCGCGGCATCACGATCAAGGCGCACGCCGTCCGGCTCGACTACCGCGCGCGGGACGGGCAAGCCTACGTCCTGAATTTGATTGACACGCCCGGCCACGTTGACTTCAGCTATGAAGTCTCGCGCTCGCTTTCGGCCTGCGAGGGCGCGCTGCTCGTCGTTGACGCCTCGCAGGGTGTGGAAGCGCAGACGCTCGCGAACACTTACCTCGCCATCGAGAACAATCTCGAACTCGTCCCCGTCATCAACAAGATTGACCTGCCCGGGGCCGAACCCGAAAAGGCGATGGAGCAGATCGAGCACGTCATCGGACTCGGCACGCACAACGCCGTGCTCGCCTCGGCCAAGACCGGCGCGGGCGTGCCCGACATCCTCGAAGCCGTCGTCCGCGACATCCCCGCGCCGAAGGGAGACAAGGACGCGCCGCTCAAGGCGCTCATCTTCGATTCGTGGTACGACTCCTACCGCGGCGTCATCGTCCTCTTCCGCGTCATCGACGGAACCATTCGCCCCGGCATGAAGATTCGCTTCTTCAACACGGGGCGCGACTACCAAGTGGAAACTCTCGGCGTCAACCGCCCGCGCCCGACGCCGATTGACAGCCTCTCGGTCGGCGAGGTCGGCTTCATGACGGCCTCGATCAAGACGGTCGCCGACGTTCAGATCGGCGACACGATCACCGAGGCCGCGCGACCGACGAAAGAACCCTTCCCGGGCTTTCAGGAGATCAAGCCGATGGTCTTCGCCGGACTCTACCCGGTCGAAGCGAATCAATACGAGGAACTCCGCGACGCGCTCGACAAGCTGCGTCTGAACGACGCCTCGTTCTTCTACGAGCCGGAGTCCTCGGTCGCGCTCGGCTTCGGCTTCCGCTGCGGCTTCCTCGGACTCCTGCACATGGAGATCGTGCAGGAGCGGTTAGAGCGCGAGTTCGACTTAGACCTCATCACGACCGCGCCGGGCGTCCGCTACCGCGTGACGACGACCGACGGCGAGGTGGTCGAGGTTGACTCGCCCGCGAAGATGCCCGACGCCGTCCGCATCGCCAAGATCGAGGAGCCGATCATCGAGGCGACGATCCTGACGACCGACGAGTTCCTCGGCGGCATACTCCCCTTGCTCGAAGAGAAGCGCGGCGTGCAAAAAAAATTCGAGTACATCGCCGAGAAGCGCGTGATGCTCGTCTATGACCTGCCCCTGAACGAAATCGTCCTCGACTTCTACGACCGCCTCAAATCCGTCTCGCGCGGCTACGCGTCGCTCGACTACCACCTCGCCGGCTACGTCGAGAGCGACCTCGTCAAACTCGACCTGATGGTCGCGGGCGAACCCGTGGACGCGCTCTCGATCATCGTCCACCGCGAGAACGCGCAGTCGCGAGGCCGCCTCCTCGCCGAGAAGATGCGCCAGCTCATCCCGCGCCAACTCTTCGAGGTGCCCATCCAGGCCGCCATCGGCAACAAGGTCATCGCGCGCGAGACCGTCAAGGCGCTGGGCAAGAACGTCCTCGCCAAGTGCTACGGCGGCGACATCACGCGCAAGCGCAAGCTCCTCGAAAAGCAGAAAGAGGGCAAGAAGCGCATGAAGCGCGTCGGCAAGGTCGAGATTCCGCAGGAAGCCTTCCTCGCCGTGCTGAAGGTCAACGAGTAGTCGTTGAATCGAGGGTGAAAATTATGAGCTTGACCGAGATTTGGAAAAAGTCCCGCGAACAGCTCGCTGGCAAGCAAGTTCATCAGATAATTGCTTTCGCCGGGGAAGGAAAACTACGTGATGGCAGCGTAGCGTGCTCGGAGTTCAGAGAATTTCTTTCACACGTCCCGTCAAGCGTTTTAAGCCGGTATGTTGAGGATTGTCTCAATAGTGCCTTTCCTGATTCCGGCCTAGCCTTACAGGATATAGTTAATCAAGTCGGGCGAAGGTTAGGTTTCCAAGTGGAAGATGGGCGGTATCAGGGAACAAAGTCTAATATCGGTTACGATGGTCTATGGCGCTTCCCCGACGGTCATAGCGTCGTAGTCGAAGTGAAGACGACAGATACTTTTGGCAGCGCGGACAGAATTGCGGAATATAGGAAAAAATTAGTCGGAGAGCGAGTGATTGATGAAGATCGCTCATCTATCTTGGTAGTCGTAGGCAGAGAAGACACAGGTGGGTTGGAGGCACAGATTCGCGGGTCAAGGCACGCTTGGGATATTCGGCTGATTAGCGTTGACGCACTTCTGCGCCTTATGTTGCTCAAGGAAGCTGTTGATGACCCACAGATCATCGGGCGTATATGTAACATTCTCATCCCGCGAGAATTCACACGGCTTGATGATATTATCGAGATAGTATTCTTCACTACGGAAGAGGCGAAGCAAGAGACAGAATTAGCTGAAGCAGCCACTGATGAGGCGAATTTGGAGCCTTATGAAAGAGTCGGCAAAGCTGCTCCACCTGTTGCTTTCCACGATGCTTGCGTAGAACGCTTCTCAAAACAACATAACGTTGTTTTAGTCAGGCGGTCACGTACCAGCTACACAACTCCTGACAACAAAATTGCTGTAGTATGTTTAGTCTCCAAGGCACATAAAAGACAAAACCATACTGCGTACTGGTTTGGTTTTCATCCTTATCAAAAGGAATTTTTGGAAAAGGCTGATGGTAGCTTCCTTGTGCTTGGTTGTGGGTCACAGGACAATGTTTTGTCAATTCCATTTTCGGACCTCCAAAAATGGCTTGACGATCTCTGGATAACCGTGCGGAACGACACGATGTATTGGCACCTCAATTTTCTCGTTGAGAAAGGTAAGCTCTATTTGGACAGAAAAAAGGGAAAAGGTCGCCTTGATATTACTCGTTATCGGTTGCCGGGCAATCCGACTTCAGAGCGGTAACATTGAAACCCAGCTTTTAGTAGTTGGAGGTAATTAAGATGCTGACACTTGACGACGAAGAGATCGCGCGGCTGCCGATAACGATTGACCCTGAGACGTTGAGCGGCGCTCCGGTGTTTCGCGGGACACGCGTGCCCGTCGCAGCGCTGCTCGACAACCTCGCGGCGGGACTCACGCTCGACGAGTTCCTCGACAACTTCCCAACAGTCAGCCGCGAGCAGGCCGTTCAGGTCTTAGACTTCTACAAGGAAACACTCGCGCGCCTCAGCCGTGCGGCATGAACATTCTTCTCGACGAATGCACGCCGCGCGAGGTAAAGAGACGCCTCACCGGTCATAGCGTTCACACCGTGCAGGACTTGGGCTGGTCAGGTCTGAAGAACGGGAACCTACTCGCTGCGGCGGAAGGTCTTTTCGATGTGTTAGTCACTACGGACAAGAACCTGCGGTTTCAGCAGAACCTCAAGAAGTACAGCTTCGCCGTTCTACAGTTGCCGAGCAACAAAGTTCCGGTCGTTATTGCCTTAATGCCTGAGATTGAGGCTGCGCTGGCCGTTATTAAAGCGGGAGACTTCGTCGAGATTCCATTACCATAGATTCGAGGTTGCGGCAGTAGTGTTACTTCCCATGTTAAATCCGCGCGGCGCGCGGTCGCGTAGAGTTTGACGACAAAAGTTGAATAAGACGACAGGGAGGATCATGAGATGAAGTTCCCCGCCCTTCTCTTCGCGCTGCTGCTGGCGTGCGGCGCTGTGCAAGCTCAGCACGAACAGCATTCGACGGGACACAAGGACGAGGCCGCGCTCGTCGCCGGGATGGGTACAATGCATCACCCGGTCTCGACTAGAAATGCGGAGGCGCAGAAGTTCTTCGACCAGGGCTTGAGCTTCGTCTATGCCTTCAACCACGACGAGGCCGTGCGCTCGTTCAAGCGCGCCGCAGACCTCGACCCCGACCTCGCGATGGCCTTCTGGGGCGTCGCCTACGCGCTCGGCCCGAACATCAATCTCGACGTTGACCCCGAACGCGAGATCGCCGCCTACAACGCCGTCGAGCGCGCGCGCACGCTCGAAGCGAAGGCCACGCCCGCCGAGCGCGACTACATCGAGGCTCTCGCCCGAAGGTACACGAACGACCCGGCGGCGACGCCCGACACGCTGCACAAGCTCTCCGCTGATTTCAGCGCGGCGATGGGCGCGCTCTCGAAGAAGTACCCGAACGACCTCGACGCCGCGGTGCTCTACGCCGAGAGCATGATGGACTTGCACCCGTGGCAACTGTGGAAAGCGGACGGCACGCCGAACGAGGGCACGCCTGAGATCGTCTCGACGCTCGAATCAGTGCTGAAGCGCGACCCGAACCACGTCGGCGCGATTCACTACTACATCCACGCGGTCGAAGCCTCGCCGCACCCGGAGCGCGCGCTTCCCTACGCCGCGAAGCTCGGACGACTGATGCCCGCCGCCGGCCACATCGTCCACATGCCCGCGCACATCTACGAGCGCACGGGCGACTACGCGGCTGCGGCGCAAAGCAACGAGGACGCCGCCGCCGCCGACCGCGCTTACATCAAGACGGGCGGCGCGGGCGGCCTCTACCCGCTGATGTACTACAGCCACAACCTTCACTTCCTCACCATCGCGTACAGCATGGAGGGGCGCTTCGCCGACTCGATGCGCGCGGCGCGGCAGCTCGGAGCGAACGTTGACCCGCACGTCAAAGAGATGCCGATGCTCGAAGCCTTCGACGCGGTCGTCCCGCTCCTGCTCGTCCGCTTCCGGCGATGGGACGACGTTCTGAAGCTGCCCGAACCTCCGGCCTCGCTGCCCGCGACGCACTCGGTCTGGCTCTGGTCGCGCGGCGTGGCGCTGGCCGCGACGGGAAAGACCGACGACGCGGAGGCGGCGTACAAAAACCTCGTCGCCGCCGAGCGCGCGACTCCGGCGGACGCGATGGACGGACTCAACCCCGTGACGAGCATCCTCAAGGTCGCGGACGGCGTGCTCGCCGCGCGCGTCGCCGCGGCGCGAGGCGACAACGCCAAGGCGGTCGAGCTTTTGAACGCGGCGGTCGCGGCGGAAGACGCGCTCTCATACGACGAGCCGCCCGCGTGGTTTCTGCCCACGCGCGAGTCGCTCGGCGGACTCTTGCTGCGCGAGGGCAAGGCGTCGGAGGCCGAGGCAGTCTTCCGCGCCGACCTCGAACGAAATCGCCTGAGCGGTCGCTCGCTCTTCGGACTCTGGAAGGCTCTCGAAGCGCAGCACAAGACGCGCGAGGCCGCCGCCGCGCGCCGACAGTTCGAGGCCGCGTGGAAGAACGCCGACACGCAACTGCGCGTCGAAGATTTATAAACTTCAAAGCAGCAGGCTCGAAACATGAAACGTTGGCTCGCACTGATTCTGCTCATCCCGCTGACGCTCGCGCTCGTCGTCGTGCCGGTCTTGCTCATTCAGCCGTTCAAGCCGCAGACGGCGCGCGCGCTCGAAGTCGGCTACGAGATTCGCAGGTTCGCGCCGTGGCTGACGATTCTTTTGACGATTGCGAGTCTCGCGCTCGTCGTGAGGACGTGGCGAGACTCGCGCCGCTGGTGGGCGAAGGCGCTCGCCGTCGTGCTGTTCGTTCCGGTCGCCGCGTCGGTCTGGCTCGCGCGGCAGAACGTTTACGAGGTGATGTTCAACCCGCTCGCCGGCGCGTCATACGCGCCCGCCGACAAGGTTGACTTTATCAACGACGACGACATGGTGCTCGCCGTCGAGCGGGGCGGCGAGCGCGTCGCGTATCCGGTGCGGCTGATGGCCTATCATCACATCGTCGCCGACACAGTGGGAGGAATGCCGCTCGCGGCCACTTATTGAACGCTCTGTCACACCGGTCTGGTGTGGGAGACGACTGTGGACGGGCGGGTGCTGCACTTTCACCTCGCGGGCATCAACAACCAGAACTTCATCATGAGCGACGAGGAGACAGGCTCGTGGTGGCAGCAGATCACGGGCGAGTGTGTCCTCGGCCCGCTCAAAGGGCGCAGGCTCAAGCTCTCTGACTTCGACGAGCTGACCTTCGCCGAGTGGAAGCGCGAGGGCGCGGGCGGTCGTGTGCTGCGGCCCGACCCGCGCATCGCCGCCGCGGGAGAGTACGAGACGCCGGACTGGGAGCAGAAGATGCAGCGCGTCCGCGTCGCGACGATGCTCGCCGACCCGGACGAGACGCTTTCCGCGCGCACGCTCCTCGTCGGCGTCGAGACCGGCGGCGCGTCGAAGGCTTACCCGTTCGACGCGCTCGCGCGCCAGAACCCCGTGATTGACAACGTCGGCGCGACGCCCGTCCTCGTCCTCCTCGCCGAAGACGGCAAGAGCGTCCGCGTCTTCGACCGACGCCTCGACGGTCGCGCGCTCGAATTCTTCCGCAGGCAGGACTCGCCCGCGCTCTTCGACTCCGAGACCGGAAGCCAGTGGGACTTCAATGGAGTTGCGGCCTCCGGCCCGCTCGCCGGTCGAAGGCTTGAGAAGCTTGCATCGCTTAAAGACTACTGGTTCGACTGGAAGACCTATCACCCGAACACGGGCGTCTATCTTCTCGGCGAACAATGAGACGATTGCGGGTTGATGAGTTGCCGCTGGCTTTAGCTGGTGGTGTGGAGTCGAACGAAATGTCAAGGGCTTTAGCCCAGTGAGCATTTTGGCTAAAGCCAGGAAGATTTTTCTTACCCTTCATCCGCTAGCTGAAGCTAGCGGCAACTTATCAATCCGCCGCTCCGCAATCCCAACTAGCCAACCTCCCGCCGATGCCTTAAACTCGACCGTCATTTGAATCAAGTGCTCCGGCCAGTCCTCAGACACTTTCGCAGACGGAGGTTTCTTCGATGGCTGTACTCGTCAGGTTCGTGAAGATCATGATCTTCACGGCGTTTCTCGCCGTGCTCGGCCCCGTGCTCATCTTCGCCGTCATCATGCTGACGAGTCCGGGCGCGCACCTCAGCCCGGACGTGAGCCGCGACGAGCTTGTCAGCAAGCTCTCCGGCGCGTTCGCGATGTGGTTCGGCGTGATGTTCTTCCTCGGCTTCATCACGTTCGTCGCGGGCCTGCCGAAGAGGTTTTCCGTCCGCTTCGACAACCGCGACGCGTTTCTCGCGCGCCTCGACGCGGCGGCCAGAAGCGTCCGCTACCGCCCGCGCGGGAGCGACGGCGAACGCCTCGTCTTCAGGCCGCCGTTCTACGCGCTGCTCGCCGAGAAGATGACCGCGACGGTCGGCGCGGGCGAAGCCGAGATCAGCGCGCCGGCGGGGCTTCGGAAGAAGTTGGAGAAGAAGCTGTCTTGAGTCCGAAGGAATCTAACAGGGCTGGACAGGACAAGAGATTTTAGATTTTAGATTAAGCGCGTGGCGAGAGTCGAGCTTTCCAAATAAACCGCTCATTCTCGCTTGCTCATCAATCTAAAATCCAAAATCTAAAATCGCCCGGGGAACGAGATGCACGTCACAAGGGTCGAACTGGAAAACGTAAAGTCTTACGGCGACGGCGAGCGGCGCGGCGACTTCCCGTTCGGGCGCGGCACGACCGCGATTGTCGGGCCGAACGGCGCGGGCAAGACGACGATACTCGAAGCCATCGCGTGGGCGCTCTTCGACGTGCTCGACTACAGTAAGGAAGACTTCCTCCGCCGCGGCGCGAAGCGCGGCTCGGTGCGCGTCACCTTCCAGAGTGACTTGGACGAACGCCTCTACACCGTCTATCGCGACACGGGCACGGGCTATTACGTTTACGACCCGGAGCTTCGCATGAAGCTCGCGTCAGGCAAGGCCGACGTTCGCAAGTGGCTCGACCAGCACCTCGGCATCGAGCCGGGCACAGACCTGCGCGCGCTCTTCCGCTCGGCCATCGGAGTGCCGCAAGGTCTGTTCACGACAGACTTCCTGCGCTCGCCGCGCGAACGCAAGGACGCCTTCGACCGTCTGCTCAAAGTCGAAGAGTACCGCGACAGCGCCGACCGCCTGCGCGACACCGTCAACCTAATCAACGAGCGCACGGCGGAAGCGCGCGGTCGCATCGCCGGGGCCGAGGCGCAACTCGCGCGCTACGACGCGACGGTCGAAGAACACAAGACGGCCCGCACGCGCGTCGAGGAGTTGAGCGAAGCGCTCGCCGGATTCGAGCGCGAGGCCGAGGCGCGCGCGCGCGCCCTCGAAGAACTGGGCGAGGCGGAGCGTCGGATGAGCGAGGCGCGCGCACTCGCCGAACGGCTCGCGGTCGAGCGCGAGTCCGCCGAGCGGCGGCTGCTTGACCTGCAAGGCGACCTCGAAGCCGCGCGCCGCGCGGCAGAGCGCCAGCGCGCGACCGAAAGCGACTACCGCGTGCATCTCGAAGCGTTGGATACGCTGCGCGCTCTCGAATCAGAACGAGACGAGCGCGAGCGCCTGCGCGCCGAAGTCTCGGAATCGGCTCGCATGATCGCTTCGTCTGAGTCGGACGTGCGCCGCTCGGACGACGCGCTCGAAAGGGCGCGCGCCGCGCGCGCGTCGCTCGGTAAGATCGAAGGTGAGTTGGCGGCGCAGGAAGAGCTTGAGCGCGAACGCGAACGCCTGCGCGACCTGCTCGCACAGGCGCGGGCCGCGGCGGAGCGGCTGTCGCGGCTCGACGCCGAGTTGGGCGCGCTCCGCCGCGCGCACTCCGAGACCTCGAAGCGCGTCCACGCGGCTGAGCACCTGGCGGGAGCGCAGGAGCGGGCGGAGAAGTTGGAGAGCGAGCGGCTCGGCGTCGAAACACGTTTGAGCAATGTCGAGAAGGCGTTGACCGCGCGCAAGCATTTGACGAGCCAGCGGCGCGAGGCCGTGCGCGAGGCCGAACGTCTGAGAAAGAGCGTCACGACTCTGGAGCGCGAGGCGCGCGAATTCGAGCAGTCGGCTGCGGCTGCGGCTCGTCTGCCGGAATTCGAAGAGCGCGAGCGCGAGTTGACGAATCAGGCGGCGGCGCTGCGAGCCTCGATTGATCGTGACGAGCGTTCGAGCGCGAAGGCGAAGGGCGGCGTCTGCCCGATTCTCCAAGAGCCTTGCAAGAATCTCGCGGAGGAAGGCCGAACATTCGAGGACTTCTTCGGCGAGCAGTTGAAGGCGAACCGCACGCGACTCGCCGCGGTCGAGCGCGAGGCCGCGCGCGTCGTGCGTGACGTTCGCGCCGCCCGCGAAGCCGAGAAGGCCGCCGCGCGTTTCGAGACGACGCGCACGCGGCTCGCGCACGAGCGCGAACTTTTGGCTGAGCGCGAGTCGGCGCTCGCGCGCGTTGACGAAGAGTTGGCCGCGCACGCGGACGCGAGCGAAGAGTTGAAGGACGAGTTGCAGGCGGAACTCCTCGGCATTGACGCCGCGTTGCGCGCGGCGCGCGAGGACGCTTTGCAGTACGCGAAGGTCGAGGAGCTGCGCGCGCGGCTGCGCGAGATCGAGGAAGAGGGCAAGGCGAAGAAGGAAGACCGCGAACAGGTCGCCGCCGCGGCGAACGCCGAGGCGAGTCTGAACGAAGACATGGCGGGCGTCGAGCGCCGCCTGCGCGAACTGAAAGACCCGCGCGCGCGCGCTGCGGCGCTGCGGCTCGAAGCCGAACGCGAGCCGGAGGTTCTTCGGGAGTTGCAGGGCGCGCGCGACGCGCTCGAAGCTTTGCGGAAAGCTTCGGGCGCGTTGGAGAAGCGGCTGAAGAAGTTTGAGAGTCTGGACGCGCGCTGGGCCGAGGCTTCCGCGCGGCGCGAGCAAACGACGCAGGCGCACCGCGAGTACGTCGAGTCGGAATCGCTCGCGCGCACACTGCCCGAACGCGAGCGCGCGGCGAAGGAGGCCGAGGAACGCGCGGCGCGGGCGGCGAAGGATTCGGACGCGGCGCGCGCCGAGCACGAGCGCGCCGCCGCACTTTACGACCGCGAGCGACACCTGAGCGAGCAGGCCGCGCTCGTCGTCGCGGGGCAGCGAATCGCGGACACGTCCGCACGGCTCGAAGCGGCGCGCGAACGTGAAGAACAACTCTCGGCGGAGGTCGCGCGGCTCGACGAGGTTCGCGAGTCAATGCGCGAAGAGTTCCGAGCGAAGGAGCGATTGGAGGAGCTGTTCGCCGCGACCGACTTCATCCGCGACACGCTGCGTAAGGCCGGGCCGCTCGTCACCGAGAGTTACCTCTACAACATCTCGATTGACGCGAACCTTCTCTTCCGCGAGATCACGGGCGAGGGCGGGCGCGCTCTGCGCTGGTCGAGGGACTACGACATCCTCCTCGAAGAAGGCGGGCACGAGCGCTCGTTCGCGAACCTTTCGGGCGGCGAGCAGATGGTCGCGGCGCTCTCCGTCCGCCTCGCGCTTCTCAAACAACTCTCCGACATCCGCGTCGCCTTCTTCGACGAGCCGACCGTCAACATGGACGCCGAGCGGCGCGAAAGGTTGGCGCAGCAGATCGGTCAGGTGCGCGACTTCGACCAACTCTTCGTCATCTCGCACGACGACACCTTCGAGCAATCGGTTGACCACGTCGTCACCGTCGCGCGCGAGGTTGTGGAAGAGGTGGCGTAAGAGAAGTGATGAGTGACGAGTGATGAGTGATGAGTTGCGAAGGCGAAAGTTGAATGGCGAAAGATAAGAAGGCTGGCGGCGAGAAAAAGCGAGGCGGTGAAGAGCACGCTTTAACTCAACACTCAACACTCAACACTCATCTCTTAAAAGAGGTTCTCATCTACTGCGACGGCTCAAGCCTCGGCAACGGTCGCGGCGAGACGCGCGCGGCGGCGGTCGCGCTGTTGGGGTTCCGCGGCGTGTGGCGCGCGTTCGGGCTGTATTTGGGGAACGCGACGAACCAGCAGGCGGAGGTCGCCGCCGCCGCGCTCGGACTCGAACAACTGCGCGAGCCTTGCCGCGTGCGCGTGATGACCGACTCGCGCTACGTCGTCGAGACGATGGCGGGACGCTTCCGGCGCAAGTCGAACCACGAGTGGTGGGCGCGGCTCGACCGCGCCGCCGCCCGTCACGAGATCGAGTGGGAGTGGGTCAAGGGCCACGCCGGCCACGTCGCACAGGAAGCCGTTGACCGCGCCGCGCGCAAGATCGCCTCGCTCGGTCGTGCCGACGGCGAAGTGCTGAGCGAGGCCGCCGCGTCGGTCGCCGAAAGAGCAAGCGGCTGAAGTGGTGCTGTAGAGTGGCGCAGGTTTTGATGACCTTCTGAATGTGGGATACACTCCCGGCATGGACATCAAGGAGATTGAATCCGCCGTCGCCCGACTCACCCCGTCGGACTTGGCCGCCTTCGCCGAGTGGTTCGAGGAGTTTCAGGCGCGGGCCTGGGACAAGCAGATTGAGCAAGACGCGAGAGCCGGTCGTCTTGATGCGCTGATTAAAGAGGCCGAGCAAGATTTTGAACGGGGACAATGTGAGCCGCTGTGAAGCATTTCGCCTCCCCGCAATTCTGGCGTCTCTACCGCCAACTCCCCGCCGACGTGCGCGACTTTGCTGATAAAAATTTCCAACTGCTCAAGGCCGACCCAAGGCATCACCAAAAAGTTTCAGGAGACACATGAGCCATGAGCAAAGCGGATGCACACATTGATGATGCAGTCGTAGCCATCTGTATCAACGGGTCTTACGACGATGAAAGAAACAGGCGTAACATATACAAGTGCACTAGAGGAACATGGAAGCTGAGTAAAGACCGTGCTAGCAAGGCTCGTTATGCGCTTGGTGTTTATCGCGGAATGATTCTAGAAGTTTATGAGATAGACGAATGGTTTAATGCCGGCACTACACCAGATTCTTTTGGTCCCGCCGAAGGTCGCTATGAGTTCATCGGCAAAGTAGCGCCGGACGAAATTCGGGACAGGTACGTTGGCAAACGTCTGCCGGAACGGTTTCATGGAAATCCTATTCGTTACTACAATTGTTAGCCCCTGCCGACGAGTCGAGGATGAAAGTTCGTGAGATTCTAAAGTTGCTTAAAGACGATGGCTGGTATTTGGTCGTTACAGAGGGCAGTCATCGTCAGTTCAAGCATCCGAACAAGCCGGGGCGCGTCACCGTCTCCGGCCATCCGCGCGACGACATTCATCCGAAGACTTTGAAAAGCATCTTGATGCAGGCAGGGCTGACGAAGTAAGGAGTTACCAACCATGCGTTACGCGGTGATTATCGAAAAGGGCGAGCGGAACTTTTCGGCCTACGTACCCGACCTGCCAGGGTGCGTCGCCACGGGGAAGAGTCTCGACGAAGTGAAGCGACGCATGAGTGAAGCAGTCGAGTTGCACCTGCGCGGGATGCGCGAGGACGGATTACCGATTCCAGAGCCTACGAGTCTAGCCGATTACGTCGAGGCTGCTTAGAAGCCGCTTAGCAGTCTGCCACGACTGTCGCCGCCAAACCTATTCCGACCGTTAGCCAAGCAGACAGCCAAAGGCTAAAATCTCCTACCCGACTGCATCGCACTTTACGGATGAGTGCCGACGTTTCATCAACGGCGCGTGTGCGCGCGTGGCTCGTGTGCCTCGCGTGTGTGTTCGCGTGCGCGTTTGTCGTCGCGGCGCAGCAGGCGGACAGGGCTTGGGTGTGGGAGAACCCTCTGCCGCAGGGGAATGCGATCTACGCGGTGCGGTTTGCGGCGGACAAGACGACGGGCTGGGCCGTGGGCGCGGACGGCGTGATACTTCGCACGACCGACGGCGGCTTTCGCTGGCAGGAGCAGCACGTACAGTCGAACGCGCCGCTCTACGGCTTGTTCGTGCGTGACGCAAGGCACGCGGTCGCGGTCGGCGCGCGCGGACTCGCGCTCACCACGGCGGACGGCGGTCGCCGCTGGGTCATTCACCAGACGGGCGACAAGGATCACCCGAATCATCTGTTCAGCGTCGCCTTCGCGCCGGACGCTTTGCACGGCTGGGCCGTCGGAAGTTACGGCGAGATCGAGAAGACGACGGACGGCGGGACGGCGTGGGCGCGGCAGGCTTCGGGCGTGAAGGCGCATCTCTTCTCCGTCTCGTTCGCCGACGCGACGAACGGCGTAGCCGCGGGCGACAACGGAACCATAGTCGTCACGCACGACGGCGGCGCGACGTGGGCCGCGCGCTCCGTGAAGTCCGACCTGCCTTTCACTTCCGTTTCGTTCGCAGGCTCTTCGCGCAAGGCCGTCGCCGTCGGCTTGGGCGGCACGATTTACCGCACGGACGACGGCGGCGAGACGTGGACGAACGTCGAGACGATCTTGAAGACCGACCTGCTCTCGGTCTTCTTCGCGGACGAGCGGCACGGGTGGGTGACGGGCGACGAGGGGCAGATTCTGACGACGGGCGACGGCGGCACGACGTGGCTGCCCGTCAGCGTCAAGACGAGTCCGCGCCTCGCCGCCGTTTACTTCGTTGACCAGAACACGGGCTGGGCCGCGGGGCGCGACGGCCTGATTCTTCGCACCGACGACGGCGGCGTCGAGTGGCGTCGTCTGACCGAGGGCGGGCGCGACGACCTCGCCGACATCTTCTTCCTCGACGGCGAGCACGGCTGGGCGGTCGGCTCGCGCGGGCGCATTCTCTACACCTCTTCGGGCGGCAAGCGTTGGACGCTGCGGATTTCGGGGACGACGAACAGGCTGTTCGGGGTCTTCTTCGCGGACGAGGCGGACGGCTTCGTCGTCGGCGAGAAGGGCACGCTCCTGCGCTCGACGAGCGGCGGATTAACTTGGGAGAAGGTCGCGATTGACACCGAGGAAGACCTGTTCGGCGTCTGCTTCTTCGACAGGCAGCACGGACTCGCGGTCGGCGCGCGCGGTCGGATTTTGAAGACTGACGACGGCGGCGAGACCTGGGCCTTGCGCCCGCCGGTCACGCAGAACTGGTTGGAGGCGGTCGCGTTCGCCGACGCGAAGACGGCGGTCGCCGTCGGCTCGAACGGCACGATGCTGCGTTCTGAAGACGGCGGCGAGACCTGGGGGCGCGTCGAACTCAACGCGAAAGAGTGGCTCTACGGCGTCGCGTTCACGCAGGGCGGTCGCGGCTACGTCGTCGGCGAGCGCGGAATCATTCTTCGCACGGACGACGGCGGGAAGAGTTGGAAGGATCAGGAGTCGGGCGTCAGGGTCAACCTCTATTCGGTCGCCGCCGCGGCGCGCGACGACGTGATCGTCGCGGGCGAGGGCGGCATCGTGATGCAGACGCGAAACGGCGGCGAGACCTGGGACACCGTGCCGACGGTGACGAGCGCGGCGCTCTTCGGCGCGGCCTACCGCGGCGGCTCGGACGCTTGGGTCGCGGGCCGCGGCGGCGCGATTCTTAAACGCGCCGACTCGGTCGCGACGGTCAAAGTCCCGCACCCGCGAGTCCCGCCCGCTCTGCGCGGCACGCCGCCCAAGATCAAGCCGCAGGATCAGGTCGAGCCGCTCGCGCCGATAATCGAGGACGACATTCCGCCCGCGACGCCCCCGACTCTCAAGCCCGCGGCGAAGCCTTGAAGGGAAGGCAAAAGTAAAAAGGTAAAAGGCAAAAGTGAAGAAGGCAGGCAACTGCCTTCTTCACTTTTGCCTTTTACCTTTTTACTTTTGCGTCAGCGGACGGGGTGCTCTTTGGCGTAGCTGTAGGCGAAGTAGGCGGCGATGATGTGGACGATCCAGCCGAGCATGCCCGCCGTGCCGATCCATGACACGCCCGTGAGCAAGAGCCAGAGTATGCCGCTGATGATTTGACCGTTGTAAATCTGTCCGAGGCCGGGAATCAGGAGACTGAGAATGCCTGCCAGGAATGGTTCGCGCATCTTTCTAGTTACCTCCGCCGAGGCTATACGCCCGACCGCGAGCGTTTGTTCGGCGCGATGAATTCATGTGCGTTCACTGTTGCGCGTTGTCGGTGCGGCGCACTTCGACGATCTCGGCGCGGAAGGTCTTGAGCATTTTCTGCACGACGGGGTTCGACTCGGCGCGCTCGCGCATGAGCCTCTGCTCGCGCCGCGCCTCGTCTTCGGCCTTCAGTGCTTCGTCCCCGGCGTCGCCCGGCGCTCTCATCTGGACGCTGAGGCCGACGCCGCGTCCGAGAACTTCGCAGCAGACTTCGCGCAGGAGTTTCTGGTTCTCGGCCTTCCGCAGAGTGTCGTAGAGGTGTTTGGCTTCGGGCGTGAACTCGACGCGCACGTCGTCGTCTTCGATGTTGATTCTTCTCGCGCCTTCGAGCGCGACGGCGAGCAGAGGCTTGCCGCGGTCTTCGAGTCCGCGCTTGATCCTTCCCGCGCTGTCGAGCGGCTCGTCCGCGCCGCGGTCAAACGCCTGCGCGGCAGCAGCGCCGCCCGCGACGGGCGTGAGCGCGACGGGCTGGCCGATTCTGTCTTCGCCCGCGCGTGCCTCTTCGACGAACGGGCGCGGCGGGCCGAAGCCGTCGGCGTTCGCGAACACGGCTCGTCCGCCGTCCGCCGTCGCGGGTTCCGAATCGGAGAGCGCGAAAGGCGCGTCGGCTGCGCGTGAGGCCGCGCCGGTTGAGAAAGAAGGCGCGCCGCCCGACGACTGCGACGTTTGCGAGGACGGCGTGACGAGCTTCAGGTTCGGAGACGCGCCCGTGCGCGAGTTGTCGTTCGACGATGTCGAGTTGAAATTCGACGACGGCGAGTTAGAGCTTGGAGTCTGTGCGTGCGCTTCCGCCTGCGGCTGTGAGAATGACGACGCGCCGCCGCTCCCGCCTGCGACGCCGCGGCGTGGCGGAAGGCCCGCGGGCGATGCGGGCGCGCTCGGCGTCCCCGCGCCGCCCGCCGGAGCGCGGCCAGTCCGCAGCGCCTCTTCGAGCGCGGCGAGGCGTTCGACGATCTGCCCGAGCGGCGCGAGACGGCGCATCTCGACGAGCTTGACGAGTCCGACTTCGAGTTGGTAGCGCGGGTGCGCGCCCTCGCGCAGTTGGTTCTCGGTCTCGGTCAGGCTGTGGAAGAAGCGAACGATGTCGGACTCGGAGAACTCGCGCGCCTGAGCTTGAAGTTCGCGCCGTTCGGCCTCGGTCGCGTCGGCGAGAGCGGAGTCGCCCGCGACCTTCGCGACGAGCAGGTCGCGCAGGTGCGCGAGCAGGTCGCGGCAGAAGTTCCGAAGGTCGTGGCCGCGCGCGCTCAACTCCTCGACGACGGCGAGCACTTCGGCAGGCTTCTCCTCTGCGACGGCGCGCACCGTCCGCGCGAGCATCTCCGAGCCGGCGATGCCGAGCGCGGCCTCAACGTCCGACGCTTCAATTTTGCCTTCGCTGAAACTGATGACCTGGTCGAAGGCCGACTGCGCGTCGCGCATCGAGCCTTCGCCCGCGCGCGCTATCTCGCGCAGAGCCTCGTCCGAAACTTTTATCTTCTCGGCGTCGGCGATGAAGCGCAGTCGCTCGGCGATCTTCGCCGTCGCGATGGTGCGGAACTCGAACTGCTGGCTGCGCGAGAGGATCGTTTCGGGAACCTTGTGCGGGTGCGTCGTCGCCATGATGAAGAGGACGCGGGGCGGCGGCTCTTCCAGAGTCTTCAGCAGAGCGTTGAAGGCCGCGACCGAGAGCATGTGCACCTCGTCAATGATGAAGACCTTGTAGCGGTCGCGCGCTGGCCGCGTGCCGACGGTGTTGATGATCGCGTCGCGCACGTTGTCAACGCCCGTGTTCGACGCGGCGTCAATTTCGAGCACGTCAATTGAGCGACCCTCGGCAATCTCGCGGCACGAGGGGCAGGCTTCGGGGTCTGTCGTGCGGCAGGGCGTGGGCGTCGGGCGGTCTGACTTGTGGCAGTTGACGGCCTTCGCCAAGAGGCGCGCGGTCGTGGTCTTGCCGACGCCGCGCGCGCCGGAGAAGAGGTAGGCGTGGTGCAGGCGCTCGTGCTCGACCGCGTTGCGCAGAGTCCGTGTGATGTGCTCCTGCCCCGTGACCTCTTCGAAGGTCTGTGGTCGCCACTTGCGCGCGATTACCTGGTAAGTCATTTGAAAGCTGTTAGCGATTAGCTGTCGGCTGTTAGCTCTTGTCTTCCGCGCCGTCCCGCGTCGTCTTCTCCATCAACTCGATGCGGTTGCCGAAGGGGTCGAAGAGGGAGAAGCGCGCGATGCCGGGAAGCCGCGGCTCGCTTCTGGTGCGGACGCCGTTCTGTTCGAGGAAGGCCCTGACCTCTTCGACGCGCTCGACCTCGAAGGCCGGGTGGCGCTTCGACGGCGCGACCGCGTCTTCGACGCCGACGTGGAGTTGAACGTCGGCGACCGAGTACCACATGCCGCCGTTCTCGCGCAGCTCCGCGGGCTTCTCAATCTCTTGGAGTCCGAGCAGGCCGCCGTAAAACTCGCGCGCCTCCGCCTCCGCGCCGCGCGGGATGCAGACCTGCACGTGGTCGAGACGTTTGAAGTTGATCTTCACGGCAAAGAGAAAGAGAGTCGCCGCGCGTGCGCGTCGGCCCGCCCGTGACTCGCGCGCGACGTTGGATTTTGCTCCAACGCGGCGCGCTTCGGCAAGCCCTTTGCCCGCGGCAACTCTCTTCGAGATGGGCCAGGCTCCAGACCGACCCGCAACACACGCCGCCGCCGCTACCGTTGCTCCGTTCCCGGCCTGGCGGGGTTCGCGGGGCAAGCGTTGTGCGGAGCCTGAAGCCTGATAAGTTTTCAAGAAGCTTTCGGCGTTCAGCACTCAGCTTTCAGCTCACTGCTGTTCTCGCTTTTATCCGCCCGCTTCGTCTTAGACTTTAACCTCTGGCCGCGCGCCGCGCAACCGGCGGCACGGACGCGCGAACTCAGACTCGCGGGCGGCATCGTCGAGAATTGAGTCTGCGCCGACAGACGTTCGAGGCGCGCGGCATCAAGTGCCGTTGAAGGCCGCGCGCATCCGCCGCAAGTTCGCGCCGGGGAACTTGCCCGCGGCTTTGACACGCGCGAGCGTCTGTTGCGCCTCGGCCAGCGTGCGCCCCGCATAGACGGCCATGAACTGCTGGTCTTGCGCGACGTTCGTGTAGTAGAGGTCGCCGGGGTCGGAGCAGCGCGAGGCGAAGACCTTGTTGTGCGGGAAGAGCGCCTGCGCTTCGAGACGGTCGGCTTCGGGGACGAAGATTTGGCAGTCGCCGCCCTTGCTCGGGTCGCGGACGCTCTTGAGGATGACGGCGTAGAACAACTCCGACTCGTAGATCACCGCGTTCGCCGGAATGCGGAACGGCAGTTGGTACGGCTGGAACTCGACGCTCGTCCGGCACGCGACGGTCGGGTCGGGACAGAGCACGCCGTCTCGCGCCTTCGTGCGACGCTGCGCCGTGGCGGACACTCCGCACGCGAGCAGCGTCAGGGCAACGAACAGGAGATTGAATTTTCGCATTTGGTTTTAATAGACCTCCGGATTGCGGAATGCGGATTTCGGATTGCGGATTGGAAGAAAGCTCTGCTCTCATCAATCCGCAATCCGAAATCCGCATTCCGCAATCGGCACCCCGGCACTCCCGCAAGAGGTATTGGTCACACCGCCGCCGAGACCGCTTTCTCGCCGACGACGGGCGGCTCCGCGACCTCCTCGCTCGACATCCAGGCGTAGCACGCGCCGGCCAGAACCGCGCCGACGATGGGTGCGACCCAGAACAGCCAGAGCTGCGAAAGCGCCCACCCGCCCGCGAAGATTGCCGGGCCGGTCGAGCGCGCCGGGTTGACCGACGTGTTCGTCACCGGAATCGAGATCAGGTGGATGAGCGTCAGCCCGAGTCCGATGGCAATCGGCGCGAAGCCCTGCGGCGCGCGCGTGTGCGTCGAGCCGAGGATGACGATCAGGAAGAAGAACGTCATCACGATTTCCGTCACCAGGCAGGCGGCCAGCGTGTATCCGCCCGGCGAGTGCTCGGCGAAGCCGTTGGAGGCGAAGCCGGACGCGAGACTGAACTTCGCGTTGCCGCTCGCGATGACGTACAAAATCCCTGCGCCCGCAATCGCGCCTACGACCTGCGCGATTATGTAGGGCAGGATTTGCGACGCGGGGAAACGTTTGCCGGCCCACAGGCCGACAGTCACCGCCGGGTTCAGGTGACAACCCGAAATGTGTCCGACGGCGTAAGCCATCGTCAAAACCGTCAGGCCGAAGGCCAGCGCGACCCCCGCAAATCCGATCCCAAGGTTGGGGAAAGCCGCGGCCAGAACCGCGCTGCCGCAACCGCCCAGAACCAGCCAGAGTGTTCCGATGAACTCCGCCGAAAGCTTCTTCGCGAGCGACATAAGACACCTCCTCTTTTTTGTTTCCCCTTGT
>Ga0070740_10001502_pt1 | contig 31713 bp, 22 predicted proteins | sample Coa_R2_FD_67286 | JGI IMG/M metagenome (GOLD analysis project Ga0070740, IMG submission 67286) | Surface soil microbial communities from Centralia Pennsylvania, which are recovering from an underground coalmine fire - Coalmine... | ecosystem: Environmental > Terrestrial > Soil > Unclassified ...
GGTGCTGGCGTGCGCGCCCGCACTTGCCCAGGACCGCTGCGCGTGTCCGGATGGCCGTATTTTTTCGTTGGGCGCCGCGATGTTCGGCCAAAACAGCACCCGCGTGATCGTCGCCGGATTTGAACCGGAGCTGCCCGCCTCGGCGATGCTTCCCCGATGCTCCGCGATCCAGGCGTTGGGCCAAACCGTGGAGCTGCATCGCTCTCCCGACGGCCGTGTCTATCTCAAACGCGAAAATCGCAAGCGCGGCGTGATTCGTGATATTTGCCGGACGCAGATTCGCTTTATTCAATCCGCTAAGTCGTACGATTTTTTCGCCGACGACGGCAACGCGGTGACGCTCGACGGGGCGACGCCGGTGGACACCGCGCCCGCGCCAGCCGATCCGCCGGAAGATCTCTCGCCGGACCTGACCGGCAAGGACCTTCTGTTATTCGATTCGCGCTCGCGCCCGTTGAATCCCGCGGCGGCCGGCTTCGATCAGGAGGATCTGAAGGAAACGGCATACGTGATCGTGCGCAAGCGCGTGAAGGCGAGCGTCTATAGCGATCGCGGGACGGCGGCGGGAGAAGTGAGCGTCGGCGCCGGCTTACTCGGGCGGATCGAGAAGCGCGCCGGCAACCGTTCGGAACCGCTGTGGGCCGTCGATCTGTTTCCGGATTCGGCGCCCGCGCCCTTCTGGCGAACGCTGGCCGCCTCGCTTCGCCGCACAAGTCCTGCTTCGAATCGCGTGATCCTTGCGTCCAGTCAACTGGTCGAGATTAATCATTTTCTCGACCGTTATCACATCGAAACCACGCGCTTTGCCGATTCACGCCGCGCCCCCGATCCGGGCACGATGGACCTGCCCGCGATCTTCGCCCCGCGGAAGCTGCCGCTTGAGGAAAATATCGCCGAGGCGCGCGCTTCGGGGTCGCTGGCGCGCATTCAAGCCGAACTGGCGCGGCTTGCGCTGGTTCCCAAAGTACGGCAAAACGGGCTGGTGATTCTTGACGAGTCCGGCGAAGCGCCGCGCGCCAATCTGCTTCGCCGCCAGTGCTTCATCGAAACCAACGCCGCTGGCGAACGCCTGAATGTGACCGATGCCGCGGTGAAGATTTTTCGGCCGCGCGCGACGCCGGCCGCGCCGGATTACTATGCAGTCGATCTGCAAATGTCGCTGCGTTCGGCCGCGAATCAGGCTCGCGTGGTATGCCGGTTTCCGTTCGAGGCCATCGACGTTTCGCTGGTCGATCGCGCGCGGCGAATTCTCTCCGGAAAATTTAAAATCGAGCCATGAAAATCATCCTGCTCGCGTGCGCGATTACCGGACTGGCCTCGGCCGGCTGCACCTGCGGAGCGCGCCAGGAATTGGAACCCGGCATGGTCCGCTATGAAAGCAACAGCGACCGCCAGACGATCATCAGTACCGAATCGCAGCCGGGCTCCAATCGCTGCGCCGCGCTATGGGCCGGCTCGACGGAGATCAAACCCGCCGGCACTCCCTATCGCTTTCACCTGGAGAGAATCAAGCTGCGCCCGCGGCGCATCGAGACCTGCGGCGGGTTCGTCCGGCGCGATAAAAGCTATGAATTCGTCTTCGACGCCGATTCGACTTCCATTCGGGAAATTCGTCCCGCCGCCGGACGCGGAACAGACCCGCGCGGCGAATCGAATCGCAACCTGTGGAGCGCGATCGCCGCGCCGGAACACAAGCGCGCCGGCGCCGCTCCGCCGATCGATCCCACGCGTGAGCTGAATCGCACCGCCTGGGTCCTGGCGCGGCGAAAAATCCGCGGATATTACGTCGGCCGGGTCGATGACGCCGGCCAGAATGAAAAACTCGTCGCGTTAAAAAAATCGCGCGTCGTTGAGGCCGGGCAGATCGGCCAGGTGGAAGCGGTCGGGGAAAATTCGGTCATCGTCCGCTTCTACGAAGGCAGCCGGGCGGAGGCGTTCGGAACCGCCCGGGACGCCTTGCGCCGCTGGTATGCGAACGTCGGCGGCCCGTATTCGGAAGTGAAGGATGATCTTTTCACCGCAATTCGCGCTGAAATCCTCGAAGTGAATATCGACGATGTCATCGAAGTGAACGACTATCTCGATCAGAAAAAGGCCGACCGGACGTGAACGATGCTTCGCGCAATTTTCCTGTTTCCGATTCTTCTTTACGCGCAAGACGCCGTTTTCAAATCGAACGTGCGCGAGGTATCGGTGCTGTTTCGCGCCGTGGATCGCGGCAATCAGCCCATCCCGGGGATCACCGCCAGCGAAGTTCGCGTCGAGGATGAGGGGATCGTGCGGCCGATTCGCAGTTTTCGCGGCGACGTGGCGCACGCTCAAGTGGTGGTCCTGGTGGACGTCAGCGGCAGCATGGCGTCGGTTTTCGGGCCGCTTGAAGCGGCGCTCGAAAATTTCGCCGATCTGGTGACCGAGGATTACAATCACGAACCCGGCGATGTTCTGCTGACCCTGATCCCATTCAGCACCAGCGCGACCGTGCTGGTGGATCGCACTTCAAACACCGCCGAATTTAAAGAAGCTGTGCGCCGCCTTCGGCCGGGAGGCACTACCGCGCTGGTCGATTCCGTGATGGCGACGATCGAAAATGCCTTCGACAGCCGTCCCGTCGCGCGGCCCCGCCGGCCGGCGTTATCGGGCGGGGAGGGCGAAAGCGGTCCTTTCGTGAGCAGCCCATCGGCGGCGCCCGCCGCGCCCAAGGACGAAACCTCGCGATCGAAATTTCTGGTGCTGTTCACCGATGCCGGAGAAAATTCGTCGGCGCATCCGTGGTCGGAGATTGCATCCACGATGCTGGGCCGCGATATCACGGTGTATTCGATCGCTTTCGAGTCCGGTTCGCCCGACAGCGATTTTTCGACGCTGTCGAAGATTACCGCGCAATCCGGGGGCAAGCTGCTGCACGCCGGAGCCGGCCAGCTCCAGCGCGTTTACGCCGAAATCGCGCGCGATATCCGCACGCACTACCAGCTCACCTTCGCCGCCACCGATATTACGAATACGCGGATGTGGCGTAACCTGCGGGTTACCGTGAACCGGCCTGGCGTCATGGTTTATGCGCGCGCCGGATATTGTCCGGAAACGCCGTGCCAGAGGGAAGACGGTACGTTTGTGGGGCGCCGGCCCGCCAGTTGGAACGAAGTTCTCTCGCTCAGCCGGGATCCCGTGCTTGTCGACGCCCTGCGGCGCCGTTTCAGCGAGCTGAAATTCCAGCCCACGCGCGAAACCGAAAATGTTTTGAGAAATCTGGCCTCGCGGCCGCTGCTGGTCGAAAAAACCTGGACCGGCAAGAACTCGGCGCCGCAGCTTGTATCCCGCACCGGGAGCGCCCAGGTCGGAATGGACGCCGAGGTGTGCGGCATTTCCGCGGATAAGCCGCCGCCGTCCGGGGAGCTGGCCGTCGCCGATCCGGAGATTCGCCTGGCGCGCCGCCCCGGCGCGTCGGGAAGCGACGAATCGTATTTTCAATCGCAGGCGGTTTTTTATCTGGAAACGGCAGGCGGCGGCAGAATTCGCGTGCAGTGCAACCGGCCGAATTTCCTGATCAGCGAGGGCCTGGTCGATTTCGCCGCGCAAGCCGTATCCGCGGGACTGAAAGTGCGGCTGCTTCCCTCGCCTTAGGGATTGGTCTTGATTATTCCGCCCGCAGCGCGATCGCCGGATCGATTTGTGTCGCGCTGCGCGCCGGCACATAGCAGGCGATCAACGCCACCACGCTCAGCAGCAGCGCGGCTCCGATGAACGCCAGCGGGTCCGGTGACATTGCGCCCACCAGAACGGACTTCAGCCAGAACATCATCGATATTGATCCGGCGAGCCCGAGGCCGATGCCGATCAGCGTCGGCAGCAGGCCCCGCCCGATCACTTCGCGCAAGACCGCGCCGCGGCTCGCGCCCAGCGCCATTCGCAGCCCGATCTCGGCGCGGCGCTGCGCTACCGAATAAGCGTTGACGCCGTAGATTCCGATAGCCGCAAGGAGCAGCGACAGCAGCGCGAAGCATCCCATCAGCCTGGTTTCAAAGCGCGGCTCGGCAAACAGAATCCCAAGCAACTGTTCGAGCGGGGTCACACGATCGACGGGTTGTTCGGGATCGAGCGAGGCGAAGGTGGCGCGAACGGAGCTGGCCAGGTTGGCGGAATTTCCCCGCGCACGAACCGCGAATAGCACCGTGCGGGAGTACGGATTCTGCGCAAACGGCACGTAAATCATGCTGCGCGTATCGGCCGACAGCGCGCCCAGATTTATGTTTCCGGCCACGCCCACGATCTCGACAATGACCCGTTCTTCACCGTTGGTTCGGGTAGGACGATAAATGAGAATCATGGAGCCGACCGGGTCCTGTCCGGGGAAATAGCGTTGTGCAAAATCCTCGCTGACGATGGCCACCGGCTTGGCGCGCTCATTGTCGGATTCCGTAAACAGGCGGCCGCGCTTCAGCGGAATTTTTAACGTGGTGAAATAGTCCAGCCCCACGCCCGCATAGGCGGCGCTGGGCTGCTGCGCTTCGTCGCGCGGCGAATCCTGACGGTCGAAGCGAACCATCATCCCGTTCACCATGTGCGGCAGCGTCGTGGCCATCGTCGCCGCTTCGACGCCGGCCAGCGCCGCAATCCGCTCCCGCGCGTTCGCAAAAAAGCGCGCTGCCTGCGGACCGTCGTACTTGGCCGCGGGAATTACTACGCGAAGCGTCAAGACATTTGCCGCATCGAATCCGGGATCGGCGCCCGTCAGCGCGCGCAGGCTGCCCATCATCAGCCAGGCGCTCGCCAGCAGGATCAGCGCGATGGCAATTTCTCCCGCCACCAGAGCCTGCCGGAATCGCAGCGGCGATCGCCCCGGACCCGTGGTGCGGGCCGATCTTAACGCCGTCTGCGTTCCCGACCGGCCCACCGCCAAGGCCGGCGCCAATCCGACCAGAAGGCACGTCACCGCGGAAGCGGCCAGGCAGAAAGAGATGACGACGCCATTCAGCTCGATCGAGCCGGTGGGGATCACCGCCGACGGAACCAGCGCCGGAATGGCCCGGATAAGCGTCCAGGTGATCGCCAGTCCCGCGGCGCCCCCCGCAAGGGCCAGCAGCGCGCTTTCGGCCAGCAACTGGCGTCCGAGCCGCCAGCCCGTAGCGCCGAGAGAAACGCGCACCGCGAACTCCTGATTACGCGCGGCCGACCGCGCCAGCAGTAATCCGGTCACATTCGCGCAGGCGATCAGCAGAACCAGCCCCACCGCCGCCGAAGCAAGCAGCAGGCGCAGGCGGAAGGTGCGATTGAGTAGCCGCTCCTCGAGCCCCTCCACCAGAACGGTCCACCCTTTATCACTTTTCGGATAGGCGTCGGCCAGCGAGCGCGCCAGGACATTCATTTCAGCTTTGACCGCTGCCCGCGGCGCCCTTGTCCGCGCGATTAGGGCCAGGTTGCGGTAGTCCCGCTGGTTCGGATCAAGCGAGACCGGAATCCAAAGGTCGTGCGGCCGCCACCAGAATTGAAAATTCGGCGGCATCACACCGATGATGGTGTAGGGCAAAGCTTCGATGAGCACCGTGCGGCCGAGAATGTTGGGATCCGCACCCAGATCCTCCTGCCACAGCCGGTAGCTGATGACCACCGAGCGGGCGGCGTGGGCCGGATTTTCGATTCCGTCCTCATCCGGCAGGAACGTCCGGCCGAGAATCGGCTTGACGCGAAGCGTGCGGAAGAAATTCGCGGTCACGCGCGCGCCGCCCAACTGGCGCGGCCGCTCCCCGGCCAGAAAGACCAGCGAGGTCGGACTCCAGGCGGCGACGTCGGAAAGAGTTTTTGTTTTTCTTCGAAAATCGAGATAATCGGCGGCGGAGGCGTTGCTCAGCGCGCCCTGTGAATCGACGCTCCAGACAAAAACCAGCGTCTGCGGATCCGGATAATGAACGGAATGCAGGAAAAGGCCGTCCAATATGCCAAACATCGTGGAATTGGCGCCAATTCCGAGCCCGAGCACGACGATAATGGAGACCGCGACCAGCGGCGCACGCAGCAATACCCGCGCGCCGAAACGAAAATCCTGAAAAATGGTCTCCATCAATTCAAAAGATTTTACACCAATTTCCGCAGTAAAAAAATGAAGCGGCGCTGCGCCGCCATTTCAGATCGAAGAAACGGCCGACTTTACCGGCGCCCGTGTTTTCGCCGCGGGCCGGAAGGCGCGGCACCATATCAGCCAGCCGAGTAACTGGCTTAAATTCATGATCACGTATCCAACCGCCTTGAACTCCCGCGCGCCGAGCAGGTGGCGCACGCCGTAAGCCATGGCCGTTCCGGTGACCACAATGCCCAGCCCGAGGCTGACCAGCAGAATCTGCGGATCGCGCTGCCTTGACGCCAGTAGTTTTATCCACAGAATCAAATTCATAATCGCCGCGCCGAAATTGAGCAGTTCGCTGGTGCTCTGGAACCATAACGTCGCAGGAAAACGGAAGTGCATGGAACCCATCTCGACAACCCGAACATCGCGGTCAAAGAGCATGAATGGCAAAACGAGCGCCGCCGCTACGATCACCGCCAGCCAGGTCCCAGAAACGCGTTTTGATCCTTCCGACACCATGTAGATGAGCAAGATGACCAGCACAAAGCGGAAAAGATCCACCAGCACGTCATTCGTCCAATACAGGCGAGCGTACAGCAACTGCGCCGATTTGTCCTGTTGTTCCGGCGAGCTCCCGTTAAAAATGACGTCGGCGATCGTGAATGCCAAGGTGGCCACAAGCTCCCAGGCAACGTAAGCCAGCACGGCCCAATACTTATAAAATCGCCCAGCGATTAGAAAGACCAGAACCAACGCAAGCGAAAAGATGATTCCGACTTCGAGCAGCGGAGCCAGGAATTCGTAAAACCTGTCCATAGGCTTAGCGCAACTCAACCGGAAAAGGAAAAAGGCCAGCAGAAATTCTGCTGGCCAAAAAACTTCCTGAAAAAAATAACTTGGTCAATCCAAATTCGCGATTGTCAAAGCCAAGGGCGGCCGATCGGCTCGCAGGAAAGACAGTAGGCTTATGACGCGAACCCGTCAACAGAAGGCCCGGGACCGGAGAACCCATCCACAGAAGGCCCAGGGCCAGAGAAACCGTCAACAGAAGGCCCAGGGCCAGAGAAACCGTCAACAGAAGGCCCAGGACCGGACACCATGGCCGTGAAACCATCCACAGACGGTCCAGGACCGGAGGCAAGCACCGACTTCGCATAATTTCCAGCGCTGATCGACAAGGGGATTGTAGCACACAATAGGGCTACTTTCTTAATTTTCAACATTGTTCACACCTGCTCCATTTAAATTAATCCGCTCCCGGCGCTAGTACTTTCGGCAGACTCGCGCTAAGATCGATACCTTATCCTATCTAAGGAACTCTTAGCAAACTTACTAAGAAAAATCCGTAGTACCAAAGGACAGCCGCCGCGAGCGGATCTCACCGCAAGCCGCCTCAAGCTTCGCGGATTCCCTTATCCCGCTCCAGAAAGCAGAGCTAAGGATTTTCACTTCATGCGGTTACGCTGAATTTATTCACGCAAACGAGCCGTCTGCCAGAGGCGTGAAGAAGTCCAGGAGTCCCAAAAACGGGCTCCATTACGGCCGGGGGGGTTGACAATTTTTTGCATTGCGAAGTATTCTTTGAGACTGCAACCAGCCGTCTTGCGTCTCAAATGGGCATCCCACAGCTAACTCATCCTTCGAATTGCTTATCCGCTCTCATCGCTCCGGAGCAGGAAGCGAGGTTTTTCGACCAATATCTGGGCAACGATTTTCTCGCAATTCGCGGGCATCGGGAAAAATTCCGGGAAATTCTCTCCTGGCGGGCGCTGAACGGCATTCTTTCCTATCAGGCGGTTGCGCCGCAACTGCGGATGTCGAAAGAGGGCACGCAGTTGCCGCTCGCTTCTTTTTTAACTACCCGCTATACGGTTTCCGGCAGTTCGACGCAGTCGCCCAATGCGCCCGCGATCATCGCCCATCTGAGGGATGGCGCCAGTCTCATTTTGAACGAGATCGATAGGCTGCATCCTCCCATCCGATCCGTGGCGGAGGGATTGGAGGTGGCAACGCGCAGCGTCGTGCAGGTGAATCTGTACGCGAGCTGGCGGTCTTCGCCGGGATTCGACCTGCACTACGACGCCCACGACGTTTTCATTCTTCAGATCGAAGGCCCGAAGCACTGGAAAGTCTTCCGCCCCACGGAACGCTATCCAATCAGCTACAAGACCCAACAAAAGCCCGACGTGCTGTCGCTGGAGCCGGTTTTCGACGATGTTTTAACGCCCGGAGATCTGCTCTACATTCCGCGGGGATGGTGGCATGTGGTGACTCCGCTCGATGAGCCGACGATGCATTTGACCGCCGGCCTCCATCCCCCGACGGGCATCAAGCTGGTGGAATGGGCGATGCGGGATCTGGCAGCGAGCGAGCTGCTGCGAATGGATTTACCGCGATTCGGGGATCGGGAAAATCAACGGAAGTATCTGGCCGCCGTTCGGGAAAATGTCGCGAATATGCTGCGCGACGAGGATCTGATCGAAAAATTTCTCGATCATGTGGAGGCGACCTCGGACCGCCGCCCCCGCTTCAGCCTTCCCGCGAGCGCGACGCCAAAAATCCTGCCGGATTCGGCGGACGCCATCATTACGCTCGGGTCGCCGTCGGGTTTTCGGCCTAAACCGGACGCGGAGCCCGGCGATATAAAGATCGCCTTTGCCGGCAAGGAGTTGACGTTCAGTGACGCGACTGTTCCCCTGCTCGATTACCTTTCGCATTCGGCGCCCCTATCGGTCGCCGAGTTTTGCCGCCGCTTTGAAGACCAATTTCCGGTGAACGACCTCAAGGAATTTCTGGCGGAGTTGGCCTGCCACGGAGCGATTCTCGTTTCCGAGCCGGAAATATAGTGCGCGCGCCGAGCCTCACCCCTTTTACCGGCGCTCCCGAACGCCAGGGAAGCAAGCGCTACGTCCGAAACTTTTCGCGGCAGCCGGGCGAGCAGAAGTAGTAGGTCTCCGCGCCAACCTTTTTTTGGATCGCCGTGGCGGCGGAGATATAGGTGCCGCACACCGGATCTTTTTTCAGTTCGCCGCCGGAGGAAACCGGCGGGCGGTGCGGCGCCTGACCCGAGGGCCGCATCGCCGATTGAAATAGAGCCTTGGCGATGATCCCAATCACCGATCGCACCATGCTGATCACCAGCACGGCGATGACGGCTTCGAGGATCAACCGCAAAATCACTTCTTCGTTTTCTTATAAGTCGTGTCGATGCTCTGGCCAAGCGAAGCGAGCATCGCTTTTGCCGTCTCCGCGTCCTTGCCGTTGGGCTGAAGCTGCAAGTATTTCTGGAACGCCTCCGCCGTGCCTGGCACCGGAACCATCTTTCCGTCCGGACCGAGCGACGCCTTGCCCATCAGCGTGATGCCGTATTGCAGATAGGCCTCGGCGTAGTTGGGATCGGCGTCGATTGCCTTTTTGAAAGCATCCACAGCCTGATCGGTCTGGCCGGTATTGACCAGCACCGCGCCCAGATTGTAATAATATTTACCCGCCGACGTTGGATCGAGCTGCGCCGCCTTGGTCAGCTCCGCCTGTGCTTCCGCAAACTTCTTTTCCTTGGCGAGCGCCAAAGCGTAGTTGTTGTGATATTCGGGGGCATCGGGCTTCAATTCGATCGCCTTCTGATAGGCGGCAATGCCCTTATCAAGCGCGGCCTGCTGATCGGCGCCGGTTTTGGTGGCCGCCAGGTTGACGTAGCTATCGCCGAGCCGGCCCCAAACCACGTTTTGGGTCGGATCAAGCTGGGATGCCTTTTCGAAGCTCTGAACCGCAACGTCCCATTGTTTGGCCTCCTCGGCCTGAACGCCGGCGTTAAAAGCGTCGTTCAAGGCCTTGTTCTTGGCCATTTTCTCCTGCTGTTCCTTAAGCTTCTTTTCGTACTCCGCCTTTTGCGCCGCGCTCATTCCGCGCTCGGCATCTTTGGACTCGGCCTCGGCGCCTCCGCTGGCGGCGGCCGCGCGCGCCGCCGCTTGCTTCAGGTCGAAGCTGATTTCAATCGGATCGCCCAGCCTGGACCTGACGTTATCCACGGAATCCACTTCTTTCCCATTGACTTCGACTGAGATACGGTAGGTCCCGATCGGCAGCCCGCCGTAGTAGTAGTGGCCTTTTTTATCCGTCTTGACCTTATAGTTGCCTTTAATATCTTTGCGATCCAGGTGGATCATGGCTCCCTGGACCGGTTTGCCGTCTTCGCCCATCACATTGCCTTCAAAGGCTGTGGTTTGGGCCAGGCAGATCGTCGAGAAAAGAGCGGCTAAGGGAATCGCAAGAATCGGCGTTCGAAGTGTGGCGCGCATGGGGTGCAATCGACCTCCGGGAAATGGGGTTTCTAACTACCCAGAATACTACAGGCGAAGCAAGATAGGAAAGATGTTACCGGCCCGAGTCCTGGCGAACCGGGATGCGAGGTGGTACGATCGGCCAGGACGTAACAGTACCATCCGCGGCGCGCCGATCACTCTTTATTATTCATTACATTCAATTTATCGCAGGAAAAAACCTTGACCAGACCGGCGATCCAGTGTAGGATTGATGACAGTCGGAGGGCTTCTGACGTGTCGCAGCCAATTACTAGGAGGATTCCTGATCGGCCAGTCGCGCCGGAAGGAAAAGCAATCATGACTTATCGGAGAAATGCCGGGCACGCGCGCAGGGCGCTGTTTCCGGCTGTATTGTTATCGCTCTGTGCGAGCTTTGGGTGGGCTACAGATACGAGTTGCCCAGTGGGCGCAACACCTATCAACACATTTGGCACCGGCATTACGAACGGGTGCATCGAGACGGATAAGAATTTTCTCAATTTCACGGCTGGCGCCGGACCATCGAATTCGGTTGGCACGGCGGATCCAGACACTGCTTCAATCGATATCTTGGGCGGTGGGACGACAGCGCTGACTACCGCGCAATTTACGACGCCAGGCGGTCGTGGAACAAACGCCACCTGGTCGCTTGCAAGTGGTGGAACCCACACCATGGATTCGCAGTTTACATACACGGTCGAGAACACGTCCTCGCCGTTGATCGACCTTCTCCAGCTAAGTCTCGGCACGAACACAATTACAGCGAACTCAGGAAATACCATCACTGTTACAGAGGTGTTCTGCCTCGGACAAACTACGCTGGCCGGATGCACCGCGGCACACCAAGGTACCATCAGCCTCGAGTTGACCACGCAAGGTGGAACGCCGTCAGAAACGATTACGCTGCCGACGGGAGCGGTGAATTGCAGCACGGCTACCGTAGGATGCATCGACGGATTCGGCACCTACTCTACGGTATTTGTACAAACCGACGTCATCCTGGACCGCGTGAATACGGGAGGGGGGACCACCGTAGCGCTGAACTCGTTAACGGAAGGTTTTGGTGATGCCCCGGAGCCGTCGACCTTCGTGCTGCTCGGCTCGGCTTTGGCCGGAGTTGTGCTGCTCCGATTTAAGAAGCGTTTCGTGTAAAGATTCCATCGCGATCAGGTTTTTAAGGCCCGCCTAACCAGCGGGCCTTTTCTATTTTGCGCCGCAGCATTTTGTCCCGCAGCCAAGGCACGATTTTTGTGTCACCCAGCCCGAATCCCGCCTGAGTTCCAGTACTACAGCCCAACAGAACCAGTGCTTTTAAGAAAAAGGTCCATTGCCTATGCAGCCGCTACATTTTACTCTTGGAAATCCGGAGGTCCTAACATGCATGTTTCAAAGATATTAGCGAATCAACTCGGTTCGGCGCTGCTTTTGTTCGGATTCGCGGCCGTCCCCGTTTTCGCGAGCGGGATCGTCAGTTGTCCGCCGGTTCCCGCAACCACGTCGGATTTCATCACACCCTACGTCGGCGCAGGTAATGGCTGTTCGGCGCCGGACGGAACCTTTCAGGATTTCAGCGTCGGCGATGCCTACAATCAAACCATCAACGGCACGACGTTTGGGTCCAGTGGCACGGTTCCCGACGTCACTTCCGGCCAGATCTTCCTCACTACGGGCCCGTCGAATCCGAAATCGATCGAGATTTTCTCGCCCGGCCCGAATTACTATCCGGGCGGTCCGAATCCGGGGCACAATTTTCCGACCAACTACTGCCATGGCGACACCGGTTCGGAAGGATGGTGCGTCAACGGCGCGGATCAGTATCTGACGTCGCAGATCACCTTCCAGTCGGTGTTTAATTTTCCGGTCACCGAGTTCGGATTTTCCGGCGCCGCTTACGGGTCGACGTTCGGCAAGCCGACGGCTCTGCTGTTTCTGGAGGTTTGCCCTGGAACGCTGACGTTCAGCCAGGGCTGCTCCGGATACCAGGTTTTGGAGGCGGGGATCAACAACAGCAACATCGGCTCTGTTTCCTTCGGCATCGTCGCATCGTTCGCGGCGACCAACGAAGTCGCCAGCCGCGAGACGGTGCTTCTGAGCACGGTGAATGACAAGTCCGATAGCTGGGCCGCGATGGGGAATCTGGACCTGATCGATGCTCCTGAGCCGGCGACGATGGTGCTCACCGCAAGTGTTCTGCTGATGCTTGGGTTGATTCGGCTGCGCAAGACGGCTTGATTCCTTCCCCCACTGTTTGAATGCCGCGGCTGGTTCGTGATCGTCCAGGTAACTAGTGCAGCACGCCGATGCGGTCCAGCGGCCAGTAGACGAATACCGCCTTGCCGTAGATGTAGCGCCGCGGGACCATCCCCCAGTTGCGGCTGTCGTTGGAAGAGACGCGATGGTCGCCTAGAACGAAGTATTGATCCGGGGGCACCACGCGGCGCGGCATGGAGACGTGATCGCGATAATCGGGCGGAACATAATCTTCTTCCAGCGGCTTTCCGTTGACGATCACGGTTCCATCGTTCACCTCAATCGTGTCGCCTGGAACGCCGATGACGCGTTTTATGTACGATTTCGTTGGATCGCCCGGGAACCAAAACACGACCGTATCGCCGCGCCCCACATCGGCCAGTCCGAAACGATAAATGAACTTGTTGATGAAAATCCGCTCTTGATCGATGAGGGAGGGCATCATGCTGGTGCCTTCCACCTTCACCGGCTGATAAAGAAATAGGATGACGATGATCGCGATCAGTACGCTTAAAGACAGGTCCCGGAGCCAAGCCAGGGTGGCGGAGGCCGCCGGCCGCTCGGAAACATTCTGAGCCGATTCGGCCGCGTCCGGACCCTGGTTCGTGAGCTCTTCCATGACTCCTATCGTGGATTATAGACGAGCTTGCAAGGGCTTGGGTTGCCTTCTGTATTGCGCCGCGTATAATCGATTCATGCCACAAATCTCGCGGAGCGCGCCGGTAAACGACGTGGTGATCATCGGATCTGGCGCCGGTGGCGGTACGGTGACCAAAGTCCTGACCGATCTTGGGATTAACGTCACGATTCTTGAAGCCGGGCCGATGCTTCATCCGGAAACGGACTTCAAGGAGCACAAGTGGCCCTACGATTACCCCCATCGCGGATCGGGCGATGGCGGCGCGAGCTACTTTGGCCAGGGCCGCCCATTCGGATTCTTTTCCGCGCACGCCGGCGGCTGGGAGATCGAAGGCGAGCCGTACACTTCGGCGGAAGGATCGGAGTTCATGTGGTTCCGCTCGCGGATCGTGGGCGGGCGCACCAATCACTACGGCCGGATTTCGCTACGCTATGCCGATTACGATTTCAAACCGTACTCGCGCGACGGCGTCGGAACGGATTGGCCGATTTCCTATGAGGACATCTCGCCCTATTACGACAAAGCGGAACGATTCATCGGCGTTACCGGATCGAAGGAAGGAATCCGCAGCGCGCCCGACGGAATTTTCCAGCCCTGCCCGCCGCCGCGAGTGCATGAAGTTCTGATCAAGAAAGCCGCCGATAAGTTGGGCATTCCCTGCATCCCGAATCGGCTGGCGGTAATCACGCAGCCGACCAACGGCCGCCCGGCTTGCCACTACTGCGCGCAATGCGGCCGGGGATGCGTGAGCGCGTCGAACTATTCCTCCTCGCAGGTGCAGATTTTTCCGGCGATGAAGACCGGTCGCGTGAAGCTGATCACCAACGCGATGGCGCGCGAGCTGATCACGGATTCCGAGGGCAAGGTCAGCGCGGTTTCCTACATCGACAAGACCACGCGTGATGAAAAACAGATCCGCTGCCGCACGGTGGTGCTGGCGGCGAGCTGCTGTGAATCGGCCCGGCTGCTGCTCAACTCCAAAGCGCCCGGTCATAGCAATGGACTCGCCAATTCGTCGGGCGCCGTCGGCCGTTATCTCACCGACAGCACCGGATTCTCGCTGGGCGGATTGATTCCCGCGCTGGAAGGAATGCCGCGCCACAATTCGGACGGCATGGGCGGCGCGCATCTGTACATGCCGTGGTGGCTGTGGGACAAGAAAACCGATTTTCCGCGGGGCTATCACATCGAGTTGGGCGGCGGCTACGGGATGCCCGGCGTCGGATCGTTCTGGGGCGTGGCCGATCGCCAGGAGGGCTATGGAGAATCGCTTAAAAAAGCGATCTACAACGAATACGGTGCGCGGGTGAGCTTCTCCGGCCGCGGCGAAATGATTCCAAACGCCGATACGTATTGCGAAATCGATTCCAACGTCGTGGATCGTTGGGGCATTCCGGTTCTGAAGTTCCATTTCAAATGGACCGACGCCGAACTCAAGCAGGTGGAGCACATGGAGCAGACTTTCACCGCCCTCATCGAAACCATGGGCGGAAAGGTGACGCGGTCGGCGAAACCGGTAGCCGAAAAAATTTCCAAGGGCGGCGAAATTATCCACGAAGTCGGCGCCATTCGCATGGGCGGCGATCCGAAGACGTCGGTGCTGAACAAATACTGCCAGGCGCACGACGTGAAGAATCTTTTTGTCGCCGACGGGGGTCCGTTTGTGAGCAATCCGGATAAGAATCCGACGCTGACCATCTGCGCGCTGGCGTGGAGAACCGCGGAATATCTGGCCGAGGAAATGAGGAAGGGTAATGTCTGACCCGCAAACGTCCCGCATCTCGCGCCGTGAGCTGGCGAAAATTGCGGCTTTGGCTTTAGCCGGACCGATCGAGTTCGCCGCGGCGCAGCATGTGCATCAGCAAGCCGTCTCGGACGCGAAAATCGCGGGCGGCGTTTACAAGCCGAAAGCTCTGACGCAGCACGAATTCGACACTTTGAAGCTGCTTTGCGAGATGATCGTGCCGGGGGCAAACAAGGGCGGCGCGGCCGAATTTGTCGATGTTCTTTCGGGCCAGAACGCGCGGATGCTCGCGATTTACACCGGCGGCCTGGCCTGGCTCGATGACGCGATGCGCCGCGAATACTCCGCCGATTTTCTCATGGCCAGGCCCGCCGAGCGCACGGCGATGCTCGATCGCATTGCCTATCGCAACAATGAGACGCCGGAACTCGCCGCCGGAATCCGCTTTTTCGCCTGGGCGCGGCGCATGACGGTGGACGCCTATTACACCAGCGCGGCGGGAATGAAGGAAATCGGCTACCTGGGCAATCGAGCGGTGGCGAAATTTGAAGTGCCGCGGGAAGCGATCGATTATGCCGTGAAGCGCAGCGGTCTGTAGGTTTTCAGCCGCGCCTCATGGGCGGGCAGCATCGCGCGGAGCAGGGGACCGGCTCGCCGCGGCAAAACTCCGCGATCATTTGAATCATCGCCGGATGCGTTCCCACGGTTGCCGCGCGCGCCATCTTCACGCCGATCTCTTTGCAGACCGCGCGCGCCTCGACATCGAGGTCGTATAGCACTTCCATGTGATCGGATAAAAATCCGATGGGCGCGATCACCACGTTCGAACGGATAGCGCGCAGAAAATCGCAGACGTCGGGTTCAAGCCACGGCTGCCCTGGCGGCCCGCTGCGGCTCTGATAAACCAGGTTCCACTCCTCGCGCCCGGCCCTGGCCGCCACCGCCGCGCACGCCGCTTCCAGTTGGCGCAGATAGGGGCTCGATTGCGCCATGGCGACCGGGATGCTGTGCGCGGTAAACACCAGGCGTCCATCCGGCACTTTCTCGATCGCCTGTTTGACGCGATCGGCCATGGCTTCGAGAAAACCCGGATGCTCGGCGAACGGCGGAATCTTGTCGATCGGCGGGGCGTCTTCCACCGACGCGCGCGCTCTCTCGATATCTTCGAGATACTGCCGGCACCCGGAGTACGAACCGAAAGCCGAAGTGGTGAAGGCGATGGCGCGCCGCACGCCGTCCTGGCGCATCCGGCGCACAGTATCGCCCAGCAGCGGATGCCAGTTGCGGTTTCCCCAATAGACCGGCATCTGAACCACCTGGCGCAATTTGGCGATCAGCTCGCGGTTTTGATCGTTGATGGGACTGCGGCCGCCGAAGCGATAGTAATGCCCGGCCACCTCGAGCATTCTTTCGCGTGGAACGTTGCGCCCGCGGAGAACATTCTCTAAAAACGGAATCACGTCGTCGCGTTTTTCCGGTCCGCCGAAGGAGACCACCAGCAGGGCGTCGTACCGCGGCACGCTTTTATTGTAGCGGCCTCGTAAATCCCTTATTGGGTCCAGCGGCGCAGTGCAGCCGATTGCGTGGCGAACCAACCGACGATCGCGATTGTCGCGACGCCTCCGGCGGCCACGCTTGCCACCGGGCCGAACCACGCCGCCGTCCAGCCCGATTCCACCGCGCCTAACTGATTCGAGCAACTGATGAAAATGTTCTGCACCGCGAGTACGCGCCCTTTGAGAAAATCCGGCGTCTTGCTTTGCACCAGGGACTGCCGCAGCACCACGCTGACGTTATCGAAGGCGCCAGTCAGCAGCAGCATCGCCCAGGAGAGCCAGAAATGCCGCGAGATTCCGAACACGATGGTCGCCGCACCGAATCCGGCGACCGCGGCCAGCAGCACGCGACCCGCGTTCCTGGCGCGCGGGCGGTGCGATAAGATCAGCGCCATCGATACGGCGCCGATGGAAGGCGCGGCTCTCAGCCATCCCAAGCCACGCGCGCCGGAGTGCAGGATGTCCACGGCGAAAATTGGCAGCAGCGCGGTCGCGCCGCCGAATAAAACCGCGAGCAGATCGAGCGACATCGCCGATAAAATCAATTTGTTTTCCCGCACGAAACGCACGCCGTCGAGCATCCCGCGTTTTTCCGGCGATCCTTCTGCCCGGGATCGCGCGCGGATGAAGGCAAAGCAGACCATCGTCAGCAGTTCGCAGAAAAGCTGGGAAATGTAGACGGTTCGCGTGCCGGAGGAGGCGATGAGCACTCCGGCCAGCGCGGGTCCGCTGACATTGGCGATTTCCTGCGCGCTCGAATTCCAGGTGATCGCGTTGGAGAGCGCGCCCTCCGGCGCGACGTGCGGCAGGATCGCCACGCGCGCCGGCGCCTGAAAGCTGCGCGCCATCGATCGCAGCAGCAGCGCCGAATAAATCAGCCAGACCGGTCGAAATGTGCCGCAAAGGATCGCCGCGGCGGCCGCCGTGAGGGCCTGGGTCAGCAGAATGACGGCGCGGCGTTCCCGGCGGTCGGCGATGTGTCCGGCCGCGAGCGCGAAGACCAGAAACGGCGCGACTTGTACGAAGCCGACGTCACCCAGCACCACGGCCGATCGGGTTTGCTGGTAGAGATCCCATCCGACCGCGACGAACAGCATCTGGAAAGCGAAATTTCCGGCAAACGATCCGGCGAGAAAAAGTCTGAAATCGCGCGAGCGGAAGGAAGCGTAAGAATCCAATGATCCAGCTTCGCATACGCGACGGAGGTTGGACTATCCCGCGCGGAGCTTGTGTCCTTGTCATCCAACCGGGAGATGGTGTTGAAGAAATTGGAAGGAAGAAAATCCTGGTTGCGGGGGGGCGATTGGCATGAAGCCGGGAGTGGCTTTTCGGGTTGCTTGCTGATATAACGACAAGCCATGCGCACATTGCTCGCCATTTCGCTTTTCGCGAATTTCCTGGGCGTTGCCGCGGCGGTCTATATCGTCGAAGGACGCGGCGGCTTTGCCTATATCGAATCTTATCTTTCACATGCACCGAAGGCAATCGATCAGGCGGCGGCTGCGCGCAACCAGATGCTTGAATCGCTGCCGATTCCCGAAACGCCGCCGGTCGTATTCCTCGGAGATTCCATCACCGCCGGCTGCGAATGGCATGAATTGCTAAACAGCCCGGGCGTGTTAAACCGCGGAATCGGTGGGGATACCAGCGCCGGCGTGCTGGCCCGCATTCCGGGTATTCTGCGGTTGCGGCCGGCAAAAATCTTTCTGATGATCGGAGCCAATGATGCCCAGGCCCTGGGGTATTCTCCGGGCATGGAATTTAAAGAGCAACGGAAAATCGTCATGTCGCTGCTCGCGAATCCGGCAGTCAGAATCTACGTCCAGAGCATTTTGCCGAGCCGGAACGCCAGGTTTAGCCGCTGGGGATCGGAAGCCAACCGATTGCTCAAAACGCTGCAATCGAGCCGCGTTGAATTCATCGATCTACGCCCGGCATTCGAAGATCATGACGGGTTGATCCGTCCGGAATTAACGAGCGATGGCCTGCACCTGTCGGCGCAAGGCTATCGGCTTTGGGCGGCCGCGATCCGCGGGTTTATTTAATCGCGCGTCCCGTGGTGAGCGATCCGCCGGAGCTGATCTTCGGATGCCCGAAAACGGCCGGAATGCCAGCTAAAATCGCTGGAGCCCTAGCTCCCGCGCCCACACCAAAGCTGAACCCGAAATCTTTCCATTTCCCGAGCGACGGCGAATCAAGCTCGGTGGCATAACTTCAAACCTTTGCAGGACGGAGAAAAATATGAAACTTTTGAGCATCCTGTTGTTGGCTGCCTCGTGCGTTTCTGCCGGGAATGTGATCGATTCCGAACATCCTCGAACGCCAAAACGCGTCTGGATTCGCCGGATTACTCTGGCTGCCGGATGTGCGGCAAGTCTTGCGCTTGATACCTGGAGCACTCAGCAGGCTGTGAATGCGGGAGCGTTGGAGGGCAATCGCTTATTTGCGAATGCTCAAGGGCAGTTGGGAATCGCCCGCGGCCGATTGGACTTGGACCGGCATCAACGCCGGCGCTGTGGGGCTCTATTCCTGGGCAAGCTGGCATAATTTCAGCCTTTCGCGAAAATAGCCTCCGCAAAAATGGTAAAATCCGTCAAAGCTTTAAAGTGAGTCTTCGCTGCGCGATCTACGCTCGGTATTCCTCCGATCAGCAGAACCCTGTTTCCATCGCCGACCAGGTCCGCGTCTGCCGGGAATATGCTGCCTCGCTTTGCTGGAACGTATCCAATGACGCGGTTTATACCGACGAGGCGATCTCCGGCGCGAGCGCGGACCGCCCTGCTCTCGCACGTTTGCTCGATCAGGCTCTCGACTCCAGCCGACCCTTCGATGTCGTTCTGATCGACGACACCAGCCGGCTTTCCCGCCGCCTGGTCGATGCGGTCTCCATCTTCGAGCGCCTCAATTTCGCCGGCATCCGCATCGTCGCCGTCTCGCAGAATATCGACAGTTCGAACGAACAGGCTGATGTCCTGGTTACTGTCCACGGCCTGGTCGATTCGCTCTACATCAAGGAGCTTGGACGAAAGACGCATCGCGGCCTTGACGGTCAGGTGCTTCGTGGTTTCCACGCGGGCGGGCGATGTTTTGGCTATCGCATCGAACGCGAGGCCGGTGGTGCGCGCCTGGTGATCGAGGAACGTGAAGCGGAGCTGGTCCGGCGCATTTTTGAGATGTCGGCCGACGGGATGTCTCTCAAGGCGATCGCCACAACGCTCAACCGCGAACAAATACCGACTTCGCGGCCGCGCGCCGGCAAACAGTTCGCCAGTTGGGCGCCGAGCGCGATTCGCGCGATTCTCTATAACGAGCTTTATGCCGGCCGGATGATCTGGAACCGTTCTCATTTCATCAAACACCCCGGTACGAACAAAAGGCAGCGCAGGCCCCGCCCGCGTTCGGAATGGCGCATTATCGAGCACAGCGATTTGCGCATTATAGACGAAGGTCTTTGGAATCGGGTTCGCCTGCGTTTGGAGGAAAAAAAGAAGCTGTTCGGAAATGGCGGCCATCTTTACCGCCGCTCAACATCGAGCCCTTATTTGCTTACGGGCCTGATCAAGTGCGGTGATTGCGGAGCGAACCTGCAAATCACTGGCAGAGACCGCCGTGGCCAGCTATATGGCTGCCCGCAGCATTCCGGGCGAGGTACATGCGAAAACAAATTGCGGATCAGTCGAAAGGCCCTGGAGCGGTCCTTGCTGTCCGGAATTCAGCGGGCGATCCTCAGCCCCGAAATTCTCGACTATATCGTGGACCGGTTAATCCGCGAGCTGAAAGCTTCTTTTGATCGCGGCCGCAGCGATCGGATAGAACGCGAGGCACGCCGGAAAGCGATAGAAGAAGAAATCGCCCGCTTGACGGCAGCTATTGCCTCGGCCGGCCATTCCAAAGCGCTTCTCGCCGCCCTTGCCGATCGGGAGCGCGAACTGGCGGCTTTAGCGCCTGTATCTCTCGGACCGAAGCCATTCAATATGCAGGAAATCCGCGAATTCGTAACCAGTCGTCTTTCCGATCTCCAGCAATTTCTGAATTCTCGCGACGTAGGGCGCGCGCGAACAATATTAGCCCGCCACGTCTCTTCAATCCGTCTGGTTCCAACTCCCGATGCCGGCGGCAGAATGCGTTACGTAGCTGAAGGGGAATGGAACCTTTTAGCTGGCTTCATGCATTGCGGGGGGTGGATTTGAACCACCGACCTTTGGGTTATGAGCCCAACGAGCTACCAGACTGCTCCACCCCGCACATTTATCCTACCCGTAGCCGGCCGTTGGCGTCAAATTTATGCGGCAAGGGGTCATTTCCTCGGCGGCGTAACGCCGCACTGAGCGGGTCATGCCGGAATCGTGTCCTGCGGCCTAAGTTTGACAATTTTCACGCGAACAATTCGATTGCGATCCATTTCCTCCACAATAAACGTGCGGTTGCCGTAGGTCACCGATTCGCCCGGCGCGGGAATATAGCCGAGCCGGAATAATAAAAATCCGGCGAGCGTTTCAAAGCCGGCGTCGCCCGGCAGTTCGATCCCATATTGCGTGGCGAGGTCGCGGATGTTGGTGCTGCCCTCCACTTCGATCACCGGCGCGCTGGCGGAGGGAAGCGGCCGATGCACGTCGTGCTCATCGCCGATTTCACCGAAAATTTGCTCCAGCACGTCTTCAAACGTCACCAGGCCGGTAATGGTTCCGAACTCGTCGACCACCATCGCCAGATGCGTGTGGCGCTTGCGGAACTCGCCGATGAGCTGCGTGAGCGGCTTGGTTTCGGGCACCACCAGCGGATCGCGCACGTAGCGGCGCAGGCGGAAGGGACGCGCGGGCTGGCGCCGGTCGCCGGCGAGCTTGCGTTCCTGCCACGCCGCGATCAGATCCTTATAATGAACCACGCCGACGATGTTTTCGGGCTTGCCGTGATAGACGGGCAGGCGTGAGTACTTGTGCTCGATGAACAGGCGCAGCAATTCGTCGAGCGTGGCCTCGAGGGGAACAGAAACGATATCGATGCGCGGCGTCATGATCTCGCGCGTGTTGACTTCCCCCAGTTCGAGGATGCGCTGGATTGCGTCTTCCTCGAACGCTTCGAGATACCCTTCAATGCGGCTGGATTCGATGATGAATTTCAGCTCTTCGGGCGAATGCCCGCCGGAAAGATGGCCACCGCGAAGACCGAGCGCGTGCGTGATCGCGGCGGCCGAGCGCTCCACTACATAGACGAACGGCTGCGTCAGGCGCAGAAACAAGAGCAGCGCCGGAGCCATGAGCAGGGCGACGCGATCCGCCTTTTCAATCGCAATATTTTTGGGGACCACCTCGCCGACCACGACATGAAAGAAGCTGATGATCAGGAAGGCGACGGCGAAAGCGCCGCCGCGCCACCAGGGCTCGCTTCGCGCCGTGATCACCGGATGCAGGGCGGAGAGAAGCAGGCGATAGGCGGTGTCCTCGCCGGCCCATCCGAGTCCCAGGCTGGCCAGAGTCACGCCGACCTGAGTCGCGCTGAGCAGGCGGCTGGGATTGGCGAGCAGTCCCAGTGCCGCGCGCGCCGCCACGCTTCCCGATCCGGCGAGCTGGCTCAATCGCGACCGGCGCACGGAGACGAGCGCCACTTCGGCCGCGGCAAAGAAGCCGTTCAGGGCGATGATCGCGAAGAGCAGGATCAGGCGAAGGGACATTTTTTAAACGCCGGGAGCCGGAAGTCAGGTCCTCCATTCAAGGCTTTCCGAATCGCTACAATCGAACTTCGTGCTCTTTTCCACTTCGCTCGAGCGAGCGATCAATCTGAGCATAGCCGTTTTGCTCCTCGCGCTCGCGGGGGCGGTGTATTGGTACGCCGTTCGCCCGCTGCCGCAAACCTCGGGTGATCTTATGGCTCCGGTTTCGGCGGCCGCGACCATTTCGCGCGACCGGCTCGGTGTCCCGCACATAGACGCGGCGGATTGGCGCGACGCGATTTTTCTTCAGGGCTACGTCACCGCGCAGGATCGGATGTGGCAGATGGACGCGCTGCGCCGGCTGGCGGCGGGCGAGCTGGCGGAGGTGATCGGCACTCAGGCGCTGGAATCGGATGAGGAGGCGCGGCGGCTACGGCTGGAAAATATCGCCGAGGCCGCGGAGAAAAACATGCCGCCCGGCGATCGCGCGGTGATGGCGGCGTATGCGCGCGGCGTGAATTTTTATCTGGAAACTCATCGCGGGCGATTGCCGGTGGAGTTCACGCTTCTGGGCTATGATCCGCGGCCCTGGCGCATTCGTGATTCCCTGCTCGCCGGCTTGCACATGTATCGTACGCTGACGGCGAGCTGGCGCAATGAGGTCGCCAAGATGCACATGCTCGCCAAGGGCGATCGCGGAAAAGTCGAGTTTCTTTTTCCGCTTCGCGGCGGAGGCGAGGTGCAGCCGGGCTCTAATGCCTGGGCCCTTTCCGGCGCGCGCACCACCACCGGCAAGCCGATTCTGGCCAACGATCCTCATCTGGACTTTTCGATTCCATCCACCTGGTACATGGTTCATCTGAAGGCGACGGATCTGGACGTGACCGGAGTTTCGCTGCCGGGCATGCCGGGCGTGATCATCGGACACAACCGCCACGTCGCCTGGGGCGTCACCAATCTGCAAGCCGACGTGCAGGATCTCTATCGCGAGCAGATCGATCCGCGGAACGGCCGCTATGCGTTTCGCGGCCATATCGAGCAGGCCCGGCTGGAGCGCAACATGATCGGCGTCAAGGGCGCGAAACCGGTCGAGCTCGATGAATGGGTGACGCGGCATGGTCCGGTGTTTTTGCAAGACGGAGGAAGCCAGTACGCGCTGCGTTGGGCAGCCGCCGAGCAGGGCGGCTTTGAATTTCCCTTTCTGGATATCGATCGCGCGCGCGGCTGGGATGAATTCAAGGCGGCGCTCGCGCGCTTCCCCGGCCCGGCCCAGAATTTTGTCTACGCGGACATCGACGGCAACATCGGCTATCACGCGGCCGGGCGGCTGCCGCTCCGTCCGGCCGGTTGTGGGGGCGACGTTCCGGCCGATGGCGCCGCGGGTGAATGCGAATGGCAGGGATACATTCCCTTCGACGATCTGCCCCAGGCTTTTAATCCGCCGTCGGGCGTGATCGTAACGGCCAATCAGAATCCGTTCCCGCCCGATTACAAATATCCCTACAACGGGGATTTCGCGCCTTACTACCGGTCCAGCGAGATTCGCTGGGCGTTGGCCAAAAAGGATAAGTGGGCCGCGCGGGAGATGCTTGGAATCCAGAAAGACGTGTATTCCGCGTTCTCGGACTTTTTGGCGCGGCAGATTGTGGCGGCGTTCGACCGCAAAACGATTGGCCCGCGCGAAGCCGTGGACCTGCTGCGCCGATGGACGGGCCAGATGGAAAAAGGAACGGCGGCGCCGATGGTTGTGGCGCTGGCCTACGAGGAGCTGCGAAAGGCGGTGATCGCGCGCGCCGCACCGGGTGCGCCCGATGAATACACGTTTCCCATGGGACCGCCGGTAATCGAAAAATTGCTGCGCGAGCGTCCGGCCGGATGGTTTCCGGACTATGACGAGTTGCTGCTCGATTGCGTCAAAAGAGGCGTCGCCGCCGGAGTGGAAGCGCAGGGATCGAAGCTCTCGCGCTGGGATTATGGCCAGTGGATGGAGTTGCGCATCGACCATCCCGTTCTGAGTCACTTGCCCGTGATCGGCAAATACTTCAATATCGGCCCCGCGCCGATGAGCGGATCGGGCACGACCATCAAACAGACCACGCGCAGATTGGGCCCGTCGATGAGGATGGCCGTCGATCTGGCGGATCTGGACAATTCGTCCCAGAACATCACCATCGGCGAATCGGGACAGCCGCTGTCGCGCCACTACAAGGATCAGTGGAGCGCGTATTACGGAGCGACCTCGTTTCCCATGCAGTATGACAAGATCCAGGCCGAGCAGGTGTTGCGCGCGCGTCCTACTCGCTGGCCGTAAAGTAAGCGCAATCGGGATGATGGAACACCAGCGCGCTGACGCTCGCTTCCGGGTCCATCATGAAGCCGTCGGTGAGCTTCACCCCGATTTCGTCGGGATTGAGGAGCTTCCATAATCCGGCCTGATCCTCCAGATTCGGGCACGCCGGATAGCCGAAGCTGTAGCGCTTGCCGCGATAGCGCGACGTGAACCGCTCCTGCATGGTCATCGCCGGCGGATCGGGAAAGCCCCAGTCCTCCCGGATGCGGCGATGCAGCCATTCCGCCGCCGCCTCCGCGGTTTCGATGGCGAGCGCTTGCAGGGCGTGGGCGAGCAGGAACTCGCCGCGTTGTTTGGCTTGCTCGGAATGCGAGCGCACGCACTCGCCTGCGGTGACGACAAACAGCGCCAGATGATCCCGCCGCCCTTCTTCCGGATCGAGAATATAGTCGCTGAGGCACAAGCCGTCGGATTTGGGCTGGCGTCCGAATTTGAACGTGTGGCGAGGGTTCGAGGCGCCGGGTTCGAAAAGATGAATCGAGTTGCCGTCGCGCTCGGCCTCAAAAAACTGCCAGACGGCGCGAATCTTCATGAAGGATTCGGCTTCGCGCTTCACCTGCTCGACCTGATGGAAGAGATCCAGCGCCTTGGGATCGCGCTCGGCCAATAATTTCTCGAAATTTCCCTTAAATCCGAGATGCCTGCCGTAGAGCATGAACGGATTGATGTACGTCCAGATTTCGCGCAGATTGGGGACTTCGCGCACCCGCCGGTCCAGGTACGGCGCGGCGGGGATGGGAAGATCGGCGCGGACCTTGGGACTGCGGGCCGTGCCGCGATTGACCGGCGGGGCAGGCTCGGCGCGCGGCGCCTCCGCCGTCGAGAAGATGTGCGTGCTGATCGCGATTTCGCGCCGCTCCGGGTCCATCAGTTCGTTCATGATGCGCAGACCGGTCATGGCGTCTTTGGCGTAGAACGTCGCCGCGCCGTAGGCCGGGCCGATTCGAGTGGTGGTGAATTTTTCCGACAGCGCCGCGCCACCGACCAGCAGCGGAACATCCACGCCATGATCCTTGAAATCCGACGCGGTGGTCACCATCTGATGCGCGCTCTTCACCAGCAGGCCGCTGAGCCCGATCGCATCGGGCCGGTACTCGCGCCAGGCTTGAATCAGATCCTCCGGCGGAACCTTAATCCCGAGATTAATCACCTGATAGCCGTTATTTGACAAAATAATTTCGACCAGGTTCTTGCCGATATCGTGAACGTCGCCCTTGACCGTGGCGAGAACAATTTTGCCGCGGGCCGACGTCTCCGATTTTTCCATGAACTGTTCGAGATAGCCGACCGCGGCTTTCATCGCCTCGGCCGATTGCAGCACTTCAGCGACAATCAGCTCATTGTTGTTGAACAACCGGCCGACCTCGGTCATTCCGGCCATCAGCGGACCGTTGATGATGTCAAGCGGCGCCGCGCCTTCCTTGAGCTTCAAATCGAGATCCGCAATCAGGCCGTCTTTGGTGCCCTCGATGATGTAATTGGCCAGCCGCTCATCCAGCGGCAGCTCGGCCGCGCGTCTTTTCTCCTTCTTGCCGGCTTTCCGGAAATGCTCGGTGATGGCGGCGATGTGGAATTGATTGATCGCGATTTTCTGCTCGCGTGACTGCTGGCGCCAGTCTTCGGGAGCGGGAAGATCCGGAGGCGGCGTGTTGAACAGAAGATTTTCGGCCAGGCGGCGCTCTTCGACCGGAATCGAGGCGAAGCGCTCCAGTTTTTCCGCGTTGACGATCGCCAGGTCGAGCCCCGCTTTCGTCGCGTAATAGAGGAAAACCGAATTGACCACCTCGCGCGCGGCTGGCGGCAGCCCGAAGGAAATGTTGGAAACTCCCAAAATGGTCTTAACGTAGGGAATATTTTCCTTGATCAGGCGGATCGCCTCGATCGTTTCCACCGCGCCGCCGATGTAGTTTTCATCGCCGGTGGCGCACGGAAAGACCAGCGGGTCCAGGATGATATCTTCCGGGGGGATTCCGTATTTTTCCGTGAGAAGCCGCGTGCTGCGCCGCGCCACTTCGAGTTTGCGCTCCCGCGTGAAGGCCTGCGCCTGCTGCTTGTCCTCGTCGATCGTGCCCACCACCAGCGCCGCGCCGTACGCCTTGGCGATGGGGCACATCCGCTCGAATTTTTCCTCGCCATCCTCGAGATTGATCGAATTGATAATGCTTTTTCCCTGACACCACTGAAGCGCGCGTTCGACCGCCTGCGGGTCCGTGGTGTCGATCATCACCGGAACCTTGATCTTCGGCATCAGCTTGGCATAGAACGGATCGATATCCTTCAGCTCTTCGCGATCCGAGGATTGCAGGCAGACGTCGATGATATGCGCGCCGTTTTTGACCTGCCAGCGCGCGATCTCGCTTGCTTCCTCCCATTTTTCCGCGGCGATCATCTGCTTAAACAGCCGCGATCCGATCACGTTGGTGCGCTCGCCCACGATCAGCGGGCGGTTCGAATCCTCGGCTTCAACCAGCTCGATCCCGGAAAAATACGTTTTATGCGACGGCGGCGGCACGGGCCGCGGAGCTTTTCCTTCCGCCATCTCCGCGATGGCCTTGATGTGCGCGGGTGTGGTCCCGCAGCATCCGCCAACGATGTTCAGCCAGCCATGCTCGACGAATTTCGCAAGCTGCGCGGCCAGCGATTCCGGCGTTTCCAGATATTTGTCTTCCTCATTCGGCAAACCGGCGTTGGGATAACAGGAAATTCGCGAGGGCGCCATCTGGGCGAGCGTGCGGATATGATCGGTCATCAGATCCGGACCGGTGGCGCAGTTCAGGCCGATCGAAAGCGGATTGGCGTGCGAAACCGAGGCGCAAAACGCATCGGCGGTCTGGCCGGCGAGCATCGCGCCGAACCGCTCGATGGTTCCCGAGATCATCAGCGGGATCGGCGCGCCAATTTCCCGCTCCAGCCGCTGGATGCCCAGGATCGCGGCTTTGATGTTGCGCGTATCGAAGGCGGTTTCCACCAGCAGCAGATCGGCGCCCCCCTCAATCAATCCCTTGGCCTGCGCGTAGTAGCTCTCGGCCATTTGCGTCATGGTGACGTCGCCGCGCAGAGTGATCGATTTCGTAGTCGGCCCCATCGATCCGGCGACGAATCGTGGCTTTGACGTGGTCGAAAACCGGTCCGCCGCCTGCCGCGCCAGTTTGGCGGCGAGAACGTTCAGCTCGTGCGTTTGCGATTCCAGGCCAAACTCCGCCAGCACGATCGGCGAGCCCTGAAAGCTGTTGGTTTCGATAATATCGGCGCCCGCTTCTAGATAGGCGCAATGGATCGCGGTGATCCATTCCGGGTGCGTGCGCGAGAGAATCTCGCTGCAATTTTCCAGCTTCGATCCGCCGTAATCGGCGGCCGTGGGTTTGTATGCCTGAAGCATCGTGCCCATCGCGCCATCGAGGATCAGAATGCGCGACGCCAGGGCATCGTAGAGTGCGTCCATAAAGAAGCACAAGCCTGGCGGCTTATGCCACGGATGGCCGAAGTGGCGTAAGCCGCCAAGCTTGCGTGACTGCTTCTATTGTAACTGCTCCCGCGGCGCCTCTGAGTTGAAGCTGTATCCGAAGCCGCGAACGCTGCGAATGAACGCCGGCCCGCCTTCATTTTCGATCTTCTGCCGCAGCCGGAGAACGTAGACATCCACGGTGCGGTCCGTCACCGCGCGATCGTGCCCCCAGACGGCGTCCAGCAGTTGCTCCCGGCTGAAGACCACCCCGGGACGGCTCATGAGAAACTCGAGCAGCCGGAATTCGGTTGCCGTGAGAGAAACTTCCTGTCCGGCCAGATGCACGCGGCAGCGCGCCCGATCGAGCTCCAACCCGGCGCTTTTGAGCAGCTTGGAGATGGGCGCCTGACCGCGGAAGTGAACCTTGATCCGCGCGATCAGCTCGCGCACAAAAAACGGTTTCACGATATAGTCGTTGGCGCCGAGCTCCAGACCCACGATGCGATCGGTTTCCGAGGCGCGCGCGGTCAGAAATATAACGGGCACGGCGGCCAGCTCCGAATCGGCGCGGATCGCCTTGCAAATCTCCAGACCGCTCGAATCGGGCAGCATAACATCCAGGATGATCAGGTCCGGCCGCTCGCGGCGGCACAGATCCAGAGCGCCCTTGCCGGTTTGCAATCCGCTGACGGCGAACCCCTCTTTTTCAAGGTTGTACCGGATCAGAGAATACAGATCCTGGTCGTCCTCAATCAGCACAATCTTCTTCATAACTCTGTAGCCAGATTAACCGATGCGGCGTTACAAACAAATTACAATCCGGCGACGATCCCCTAACGACTTTAATGATGATGAAACGGCAGATGGCGCTTCATAAACGCGCTGAAATCCGGCCAGAATTCCGGCATTAAATTCGCCAGCCCGGACCCCGCCACACTGGTGCCCCAGTTGGTCGCCGCCTCGTGCGCGGTGCGGCTTACCGGAGGATAATACGCATTCGAAAGCGCCGCGCTCATCGCCGTGCCGCCGACGTTGGCAAAGTTGAACGTATCGCCGCCCGAATCCTTCCGGACGACGACCGAACGGCTGATCGCGTAACCGATGCGCGGCCACAGCTTGTGCGACGGCCCGCGCCGCACGTAGCGGGTGTCTTCATGAAAAGCCGAAGCGAGCAGGAAATCACCAAAGAAATTTTGCGTCGCGATGTCGGTGACCGAGGCGCCGAACCGCTTCGGATACGCGTTCCAATGACGGCCGTACAGCGGAGCCGAGCGCGTCGCCTGCGAAACGGCCGCGTTAAACGCGCCGGCCCCGAGCGTGAAATAGGCGAATGTTTCGCGGGTGAAATGATCCCACTTCTCCCCCACAGACGGGGGCGGCAGGGACGAAAATGTCTGCGAAGCATCCTGCGCCGGCAGAAAGAGCGGCAATCCCAGCGCGACAACAATGATTCTAAACCTGATTTTCTAATTTTCTCACAGGCGCGCGAATCTACCGGAATCCCTCCGGCGGGATGCGCCGTTTGGTGGCCTGTTCGAACGCATAGGCGATGCCGATCAGTTTCGGCTCGCTGCACGCCGCGCCCGTGAATCCGACCCCGAACGGCGAGGGCTTAGGATCGAATCCCGGCGGAAAGGGATTCTGCTGCGCGCCAAAGTTGTTCGGAATCATCCCGAAGGGAACAGCGATGATCGGGTAACCGGCGCGCGCCGCCAGGTCCGCTCCGTTGCCGCCCGGCGTCAGAATCGCGTCAAGATGGTGCGCGTTCAGCACGGCGTCGATTCCTTCGGTCCGGCTCAGCCGGATATCCTTGGCGACGTCGGCCGCGTTCCGCGCCCGATCCTCATTCAGGTCCATTTCGTCTGAAATATCCAGGCGCGACTGGCCATATTTGATGGTCCCCGCCTTGGCGTGCTTCAAGTTCCATTCGCGCAGCTCCGTCAACGATTTCACCGGCGCCCCCGGACCAAGCGTCGCCAGCCACCCATTGAAATCGCGCTTCATGCCATAGGCGAAGTTGATCGAGCAGTCTTCGTTGTTGCCCTTGGCCTGATTCGCGCCCGAACAGTAGGGCCACTTGGTGAAATTATTTTTGGGATCGGGGGCGATAAAGCTGGGAATCTCGGCCGGGTCCACCACGATCGCGCCCTGGTTTTTGAGGACCTCGATCGCTTCCGCCATCAATTTCGCCTGCGCCGGATTCAATCCGCCGCGGCCGCCGCCGCTCGGGCCATCGTAGTAGAACGTTCGTGGAATTCCGATGCGCGCGCCCTTGAGCGCATCGGCCTTCAGGAATTTCGTGTAGTCGCGGCCCGGAGGCGGCGTGCATTGTTTCGTCGCCTCGTCTTTCGGATCGGGCGAAGGGCTTTCGAGCGCGCCCAATAAAATCGCCGCGTCGGTAACGGTCCGCGCCATCGGACCGGCCGTATCGTGATCCGCGGTAATGGGAATCACCCCATAGCGGCTGACGCGGCCGATGGTGGGCCGAATGCCTGCCAGCATGCTCTGATTCGACGGATTGATGATCGATCCGCCGGTGTCGGTTCCCACGTTTGCCGCCCACAGGCTCGCCGCCGTTCCCGCGCCCGAGCTGGAGCCGCCGGGCGACAGCACCGCCCGGCCGTCGCTTGATTCACGCGGATCGGGCCGCGGATCGTAGGGATTAAATCCAAAGCCGACGATCGCATTGTAGGCCGGCATCGGCGTGGGCGCGCCGGCCACCCAATTGGCCAGCTCGATGAGCGTTGTTTTGGCGATTATGATCGCGCCGGCGTCACGAAGATTTTTCGTCAGCGTCGCTTCGTATGGCGGCGTGTAGCCGCAAAAGGCCAGCGCGCCGCCAGTGGTCGGCATATCGGTGGTATGGATATTGTCCTTCAGCGCGATGGGGATGCCGTGCAGCGGGCCGCGAATTCTTCCCGCCGCGCGCTCGCGATCGAGCTCGTCGGCGTCCTTGAGCGCATTCGGATTGATGGCGATCGCGGCATGAAGCGTATGCTCGTAGGTCGCGATGCGGATCAAATACTGCGTCACCAGCTCGCGCGAGGTGACGCGCTTCTGCTCCAACGCGGCGCGCATCTGGGGAATGGTGGCCTCGTACACATCGAACGATTTCTTCTGCGCAAACAGCGCGAAAGCGAAAAAGAACGGGACGATTCGTTTCACTTCCGGCCAATGTATCACGATTTCTTTCGCAGACGTCGAGCAAAGTCCATGGATTTTCATCCGCCCAGGGCTTCAGCCCGGCTGGAAATTGCGAGCGGACGCTATGGGTGATGGCTGGCGCTCAGGCTGGCGGTAAGCGCGCCGACGTGGCGACGATCCCGCCGATCGCTCCGCTATTCCAGGCTTCGGGCATGCCGTAATAATCAAACACCCAGGGCGAGATTCAACACGCCGGATGCGCGAACCGTCGCGAAGGGATGCAGGTGGAACACGGGCGGCCTGGCGGCGTCTATCGCGCCGCCATCGCAGCAGGTTTTGTTTTGCCCGGAGTCAATTCGGACCGCTTACTGAAAGTACTTCCCGGCCAGCGCCGGATCGGCGTTGACGGCCTTGCTCCAGGCCTGCCTGGCTTCCTCGTCGCGTCCGACGGCTTTGAGCGCGTGTCCCAAATTCAGCAGACCTTCGGAGAAATCGGGTTTTTTCTCTACCGCAAACTGGAAACATTCGGCGGCCTGTTTGTTTTCTCCGGCGGCCTGCAACAGCAAACCGAGATT
>Ga0070740_10001503_pt1 | contig 31700 bp, 26 predicted proteins | sample Coa_R2_FD_67286 | JGI IMG/M metagenome (GOLD analysis project Ga0070740, IMG submission 67286) | Surface soil microbial communities from Centralia Pennsylvania, which are recovering from an underground coalmine fire - Coalmine... | ecosystem: Environmental > Terrestrial > Soil > Unclassified ...
AGGGCTGGCCGGAAATTCTCGACATCCTGGCCTCTTACATCAGGACCAACACGAACTATCGCTGGCCCTGCCGCAGCCAGTCTTACATCCTGACGGAGATACCGGCCACAATCTACGGCGCGTGGGATCGTCTCTTCGAGCCCGCAAGTCTCAAGTGGTGGCTCCACGTCTTCGCGGGTCAAATTGCCAAGGGCGAGACCGTCACCGTCCACATGGGCGACGCGACCGGAACCGTCGAGATGCTCGTCCACGAAGTCGTCGCGCCCTCTTACAACGTCCCGCCGTTCATCATGTTTTCCTTCAAGCGCCCGTTCTGGCCCGCGGCCGTGCCCGGCAGACTCTTCCTTGAGCCTGCCGGATGGGGCGCCTCGATCCTGCAAGTCTATCAGACCGGGTGGGAGAACCTGGGGCCGGCCTTACAGCTACACGAGCGCCGCGTCATCGTCGGCTTCTGGGCCGAGGCGTTCCGCCGCGCCAGCCAGTTCTGTTCGGGCGAGGGCACGCCCGTCAGGGCGTCCCCGTGGGTTTTAACCGGCCACGAATCGCCCCGGCCACCGACCCTCACCGGGGATGTCCCCGAGTTGCCGCCCGTCCCCGGCGGCGGCTCGACAGTTAACAACTGAGGAGGTGCCATGTCGGGCATACGGATGGAGCTTGCAAGCCAAACCGAGAGGAACAAGCTGCTCGTGCGGCGCTTCGTCGAGCAGATGTGGAACGAGGGGCGGCTGGACGTGGCCGACGAAGTGCTGGCCGAAGACTACGTCGAACACCCCTCGTCGCCCGCCGACTCCGAACCGCCGGGGCCGACCGGCCCCGGCGGCATGAAGCGTTTCGTCGGCATGTTCCGCAACGCCTTCCCCGACATGACGTTCACCATCGAACACATGCTGGCGGAAGGCGACAGGGTGGCGATTCATCTGACCGGCCGGGGAACGCACCTCGGCGAGTTGCGCGGCGTCGCGCCGACCGGCAGGCGGGTCGTTATCGGCGGGGCCGCGATTCACCGCATCGAGAACGGTAAGATCGCCGAGACTTATCAGGTGGTGGATCGGCTCAGTTTACGCGAGCAAATCGGGACGCCGCAGATGGGTGACATCGATGTCGAATGAGTTAGAGGCCGTGCTGAGCGGAGAAACGATTTCGGCTGGGCCGGACTCGCCCGGCACCGTCGTCGTCGGCGTCGAAGTCCGGGCCCCCGCTGATGTCGTCTGGCGGTCTCTGACGGAGCCGGCGGTCGTAGCAAGCTGGTTCGGCGATCTGAGCCGGGAGTTGATGCCGGGCGGAACCTCCCGCCTCGAATTCGGCGACGGGGACTTCTTCGATATCGAGGCCGTCAGAATCTGCGCGCCGGAAGCGCTCCAGTACCGCTGGCGTTTCCTCGGAATCGGCCCGCAGGACACCGTCACGTGGCGGCTCGAACCGGCCGGCGACTCCTGCCGGGTGACGGTCACAGACAGCGAACCCGGACGCTCTCATGAGGCGGCCATGATGCTGCGCGAGGGCTGGTTGGATTTCACGAGTCGGTTAGTCGAATTTCACGCGACGGGCAAACCCACCCGCTACGACTGGCGGCGCGAGTTGGATGTCGGCGTCGATATCCCCGGCGCGTGCGCGGAGACTTTACCGTCGCTCTCGACGCCGGAGGCGCAGTCTCATTACCTCCCCTTCCAGACCCCGCTGCGACCCGGCGCGACGGCCGAGATTCCTGACGGCGTGCAACCTCGTCTGTTCCGCATCTCGGACGTGCAGTGGCAATCCCGGAGCGAGGTGGAATTCAAGCTGAGCGGCGACGGCTGGGTTGCCCCGACGGTATGCCGGATAGATTTGATCCCGCGTCCCACAGGGTTGCTGCTGAACGTTAGCCATAACGGGTGGGAACAGATCAGCCCCGACCCGGCGATACAGTTACAGCAGCGCAGGCGGTTTTGTGAGCACTGGATCGCGGCTCTCAAGCGTGCCCGCCAAACGTTCGCCCGGATGGCCGACGCCCCATCTCACTGAGATTGAATCGGGCAGCTTCGGAGAGACGGCCCAGGGCCTCTTTCTTCGTCGGCCTGCCTCTAGTCGCAACAACTTAACTTTTCTCAACCGGTTGTACCTTAACTCTTGTCCCGCGACGAGATTAAAAAGGGAAGGACCGTCATGGAAGAATACCGTCTATACCGCCGCCGTTCCGTCCTGCTAACTTCCTTCTTATTTCTGGTCTTAACCGCCCACGGCCACGCGCAAACAACTTCGGGGGGCATTTCCGGCACCGTCCGCGACGAGAACGGTGCCTCGCTCTCCGGCGTCGTTGTCGCGGCCGTGAATTTAGAGACCGGGATCTCGCGCGCCGTGGTCACGGACGCCGAGGGGCGCTACCGCATCACGCAGTTGCCGCCGGCTAGCTACGAGGTGCAGGCATCCCTGAAAGGCTTCCAGACCGCCGTCCGCACCGGCATCGAGTTGACCGTCAGCCGTGAGGAGGCCGTGGACGTGACGCTCAAGGTCGGGGAGGTCACGGCCAAGGTCGTCGTCGTCGCCCGCGCCTCGGAGGTGGAGACGAGCGGGCCGGGGTTGGGCGCGCTCGTTGACGACAAGAAGATTCGCGACCTCCCTTTGAACGGGCGCAGCTACGACCAGTTGGTTCTGCTTCAGCCGGGCGTAGTCTTCTATCCGAATTCGGCTCCAGACCTGCAATACGGCGCGGGCGTAAAGTTCACCGCCTTCGGCGCGCGCCCGCACTCGAACCTCTTCCTGGTTGACGGGACTGACATCAACGACCAGGCCGACTTCACACCCGGCAGCGCAGCCGGGATGGTGTTGGGTGTGGAAACGCTGCGCGAGTTTCAGGTCGTGACGGGCACCTACGGGGCCGAGTACGGCAGAAAGTCCGGTGCCATCGTGGTGGCCGTCACCCGGTCTGGCACCAACAGCCTGCACGGCGACCTCTTTCATTTTTTACGCAACGACAATCTGGACGCGCGCAACTTCTTCGACAGGGCCAAGCCGGAGTTCAAACGCAACCAGTTCGGCGGCACGCTTGGCGGCCCGCTCATTAAAAATCGCCTCTTCATTTTCGGGGGCTACGAGGGGCTGCGGGACATCCTCGGCCTCTCGAACCTGACGGTCGTGCCAACGGTGGCCGTCCACGGCGGCTGCGTTCCGGACAGGTCGCACCCCGGACAGTCGCGCTGCGTGGGTGTGGCCCCGTCCGTCAAACCGTACCTCGATCTTTTCCCGCTGCCCAACGGCGCGGACCACGGCGACGGGACGGCGGATTATTTCAGTTCGCCGACGCGCCGCACCAGGGAAGATAACTTCGTCGTCAGGGTGGATCAGCAGCTAACGGAGAGGGACTCCTACTTCGTGCGCTACTCTTTCGACGACTCCCACGTGATCTTACCCGACAGCAAGATACCCATCTTCGGCCAGGACCTGAAGAGCCGGTATCAATACCTGACCCTGGAGGAGAAGAGAATCTTTTCGCCGCGGATGCTGAACGTCTTCCGATTCGGCTTCAACCGTTCCTACTCGGATAGCGCCGCCTACCAGACCATCGGCGAGACGCCGCAACTGGCGTTCGTTCCGGGGCAGAAACTCATCGGCAACATCAGCATCGACTCGCTCGCCACCTCGGCCTTCGACGGGGCGTTCGGCCCGCAGGCGGCGCTCCCGCGCACCTTCGCTTATAACCTCTTCCAGTACAGCGACGACCTTACCTACTCGAAGAACGGACACCTCCTCCGCGTGGGGGTGAGCGTCGGCAGAAATCAACTCAACGTGAAGGAGTCGGCGCTCATTCCGCGGGGGCAGTACAGCTTCCACACGCTCGAAGACTTCCTCAAAGGCAACCCCTATCTGTTCCGCGCCGAGGCCCCCAACTCGGACACGCAGAGGGCTTGGCGTCAGAACATCTTCGGCTTCTACGCGCAGGACGAATATCAGGTCAGGCGCAACCTGACGTTCGACCTCGGTCTCCGCTACGAGTTCGTCACCATCCCTCACGAAATCCACGGCAAGTCGAGCACGCTCGTCAACATTACGGACAAGGACGTGACGATTGGCCCCATCTGGCAGAGGAACCCGAGCCTGCACGACTTCGCGCCGCGTGTCGGTCTGGCGTGGGATCCTTTCGGCACCGGGAAGACTTCGGTGCGCGCCGGCTTCGGCCTCTACTACGACCTGCCCATCTCCTACTTCTACAGCATACAGGGGAGCCGCACCTACCCCTTCCACTACACGGGAACGATAAGCAACCCGTCCTTCCCGAACGCCCTCGCCGGCGGCGGCCTGTTCCAGCCCAGCGCCCGCACCCTCGTCATCTTCGATAAAAACTTGAGCACGCCGACGAAGATCAATTACCAGTTGACGCTCCAGAGGGAGTTTGGCTCCGGCACGATGGTGACGCTCGGCTACGTCGGCTCGAACGGCTACCACCTGGTGCGCCACGAGGAGGCGAACCACTTCATCCCGACCATCCTGCCCGACGGCCAGAGGTTCTACCCGGCGAACGCGCCGCGCGTGAATCCGAATTTCAACACGATCCGCATGGCCGCCACCGATGTCAATTCCAGCTACCAGGCGATGCAGGTCGAGGTCAACCACAGGTTCCGGCGGGGGCTTCAGTTCCAGTTCTCCTACACCCTCTCGAAGAGCATCGACACCAACTCCGGGCCGTGGGGGACGGACATCCGCAGCGACGAATCTTTTATCGAAGACCCTTACGATCTGGGCGGCGACCGCGGACTCTCGGCGTTCGACGCGCGGCACGTGTTGAGCTTCAACCTCACCTATGACATTCCGCTCTGGCGGAGCCTGGACGGGGCCCCGGGCGCGATTCTGAAGGGCTGGCAGATCAACGCCATTACGAGGCTCTCTTCCGGGCAGCCGTTCACCGTCGTCTGGAGCGGCGACCGCGCGCAGGATTACCCCGGCACTACGCGCAGCCGCCCCGACTTGAGAACCGGAGCTAACCCCAACCCCGTCCTCGGCGGCCCCGACTTGTATTTCGACCCGACGGCCTTTGTGCCGCAGCCGGCGGGGTTCCCCGGCGACCTTGGCCGCAATACCCTGATCGGGCCGGGCCTCGCCAACAGTGATGTCTCGCTGGTCAAGATTTTCAAGTTCGGCGAAGAGCGCAGCCTCCAATTTCGCGCCGAGGGCTTCAACGTCTTCAATCGCGCCAACTTCGGCATCCCCTTGCGCGTGCTCTTCGATTCGCAGGGCAACCGGCTCGGCAGCGCGGGTAAGATTCAGAACACCGTGACGCCTTCTCGCCAGATTCAATTCGGCTTGAAGTTCGTCTTCTGATGCCGGTCGCGGGCGGCGCGGACGTGGAGCGGACAGATGCAGAAAAGCCAACTAAGCCTCCGGCAAATCGCCAACATGAACGTCGGCCTTCTCGGCATCCAGTTCGGCTGGGGCTTACAGAACGCCTACATGAGCGCCATCTACGAGAAACTCGGGGCCACGCCGAGCCTCATCCCCTTGCTGTGGCTGGCGGCCCCAATGACGGCGATGCTGGCGCACCCGGCGGTCGGGCTGATGAGCGACCGAACCTGGACGCGCATCGGCCGGCGTCGCCCTTTCCTTCTGGCGGGGGCCATCGTCTCGTGCGCCGCCCTCTTCCTGATGCCCGCTTCGCCCGCGCTGTGGGTGGCGGCCGCGCTGCTCTGGATTCAGGACTTGAGCATCAACTCCACGATGGAGCCGTTCCGCCCCCTGATTGCCGACAACCTCCGCGAGGGCCAGCGCACGCTCGGCTTCGCCGTGCAGAGTTTTTTCATCGGGCTGGGCGCGGCCTTCGCCAACGTCATGCCGTATTTCCTGCGCCTCGCGGGGGTGACGGGGGAAACGTCGGCGGGCATCCCGCTGACGGTCAAATACGCCTTCCGCTTCGGTGCCTTCTTTTTCCTCGCCACGAGTTTATGGACCGTCCTCACGACCACGGAGCGCCCGCCCGCCGACCTCAAGGCGCTCAGGGACGAGCAGAAGGCGACGAGAGGCGTCGGCTGGTTCCGAGAGTTCTTCATGCTCCTGTCGCACATGCCGCCGACGATGCGGCAGTTCGCCGTCGTGCAGTTCATCACTTGGTTCGGCCTCTTCTGCGTTTACATGTTCTTCGCGCCGATGACGGCGCGGCACGTCTTTGGCGCGGGCGACCCGAAATCGGCTCTCTACAATCAGGGCGTCGAGTGGGGCGGCACGTGCCTGGCCGTCTATTCGTTCGTCAGCCTGGGGGCGGCCTTCGCGCTGCCGCGACTCGCCGCCGCCACCAGCCGCAAATTCACCCACGCCTTCGCGCTCGCTTGCGGCGGAGTCGGCCTCCTCTCGATCTACTTTATCCACGACAGATATCTCCTCATGCTCACGATGGTCGGCGTCGGCGTCGCGTGGTCGTCCATCCACGCCATGCCCTACGTCATCCTGTCGAGCGTTCTTCCGCCCTCTCGAATGGGCGCTTACATGGGGATGTTCAGTTTCTTCGTCGCGACGCCAGGCATCGTCGCCTCGCTCACCCTGCGACCCCTTCTCAAATATTTCTTCTCCGACAACCCGCTTTACGTCGTCATGCTGGGCGGGGCGTGCCTGCTCCTGGCATCCGTCCTCATGGCGCGCGTGTACGATCCCGGAGAGGCTAAGGAAACGGAGTCGCAGCGCGGGTTCGGCCTGAAGACTGAGCCGCTCGTAGGCGCGGAGCAGGCGTAGCCGGTAACGGGCACAGGTGCCGCTGCGAGAGCGCGCGCATATTCGGGGAGGATTAGATGACGCCGAAAATTTTGCTGACGGGTGCGACCGGCACGATAGGCGGTTTTCTGGTCGAGCGCCTGGTCGCCGCCGGCGGAAGCGGGGTACGGGTTCTCTTACGCGACGAGGGAAAAGCTCCGGCCCTCAGAGGACTGGGCCTCAAGACCTACGTCGGCGACTTCCATAAAGCTGAGACGCTGCCCCCGGCGCTCGCCGGAGTTGACAGGCTGTTTCTCCTCTCCGCAGCCGACCCGCGACAGGTGGAGATGCAGGGCTGCGTGGTTGAGGCGGCCCGGCGTGCCGGCGTGCGTCACATCGTCAAACTCTCGGCGAGTTGCGCCGGCCCGGATTTGCCCACCCCGATCAAACGTTGGCACTACGCGACGGAGCAACAAATTGTGCGCTCCGGTATCCCCTACACGTTCCTCCGCCCGAACTGCTTTATGCAGAACATGCTCAAGTGGTCACGCTCGATAAGAGAGCAAGGGTACTTCAGGATGCCAATCGGCGATGCGCTCGTCAGCCAGGTGGACGCGCGTGATATCGCCGCCGTCGCCGCCGCCGTGCTCACCGAAGACGGGCACGAGGGCCGCACCTACGAGATCACGGGGCCCGAAGCACTCTCCTTTCAGGAAGTGGCGGAGCACTTCTCGTCGGCCCTCGGCGTAGCCATCCGTTACAAACGCGCCTCGTATGAAGAGTGTCGCCGGCAGATGATCGAAATGGGCATGGAAGAGTGGTTGGCGGATGCCGTCACCGAAACCTATCGCTTGATGGCCGCGGGAGGGGCTGCACACGTCACGGATACGGTGGCGCGGGTGACGGGTCGGGAGCCGATACCTTGTCGCCGCTTTATCGGAGACTATGCCGAAGCCTTCACCCCTTCGTATTCCATGACCAACGCGTGACAAGAGATCACGGGGTTGACGACATCTGCGGCCTCTACTCTCAACTCGCAGATGAGATGGTGGTCGGCCGGAGGCGTGCGGCGCTCAAGCCAGGGAGGGAGCAACGAAAGGTGGTACGCTTCTTAACACTGCTGAAGCTGGTCGCGCTGGTCGCGCTGGTCTCGCCGACCGGCCGCTCGGCCCCGACACCCGCCGCAGGCACAGCCATCAAATCAGCCTCCGTCAGCGGGGCCGTGAGGGATCAGCACGGGGACGCGGTAGCGGGCGCGAAGGTGCAGGCCGTGAACCTCGCGAGCGGGCGGACTGTGAGGGCGACGACCGACCAATCCGGCAGGTACGAGTTAGACGGCCTACAGCCGGGCGATTACCACCTGACAGTAGCCAGCGGCGGCTTCGCGACCGCCGCGCGCGACCTCGACCTGAGGGAAGCCGCGCCGTCGGTTGAGGACTTCACGCTCGCGCCCGGACTGCTCGAAGACAGCCTGACCGTGACGGCGGCTAAGGGCGGCGCGCGCGCCGCGGCCGACGTGCCGCAGGCCGTCACGGTCGCAGCCGCCGCCGACATCGAAGGGCGACGCCCGTCGGCGACCTTCCAGGCTTTGGAGCGCGCGCCGAACGTCTCGGCCGTTAACGCCAACCCCGTCGCGGAGCGCCCGCGCCTGCGCGGCCTCACCTCGAACCGCGTGCTCGTCGTCATCGACGGGGAGCGCCTGAATAACGTCCGCAGCGACCCGCTCTCCGGCGTCTCGCCCGGCGTCATAGACGTGACGGAGGTCGAGTCGGCGGAGGTTCTGGGCGGGGCCGGGTCGAGCCTCTACGGCTCGGACGCAATGGCCGGCACCATCAACGTCGTCACCAAGTCGCCGCCGCGCACCGACTCCGGCTGCTACCTCGGCCTGCGCTTCGACGGCGACGCGCGCACCAACGGGGCTTCGCGCCGCGCCGCGGCCTCCGCCGACTGGAGCACCCCGCGCGCCGCCGTGCGTCTGAGCGGCTCGTTCTTCCGCGAGGACAGTTACCGCGCGGGTGGCCGCGGCGTGCCGCTCGAAGAGGTCGTCCGGCTGGGCCGCTTCGCCAATGAGATGGGCAACGCCGTCGGCAACAACGTGGCGCGCACCTACGCCGTCTGGTCTCTGCCCGCTGGCGCGCGCATTCCGAACGGACAGGGGCACGGGTTTAACGAGCAACTCGACGCATGGCTCTACCCTTCGCCCAGACACAGCCTGCGCCTGCGGCAGTCCACTAGCCAACACAAGGCGCTCGGGTTCCCCTTCATCACGCCGCCCTTCGACGCGCGCCAGCAGTTCAACGGCTTCCGCCGCCTGGACAAGTACGGCGCGCGCTACGAGGGGCGCGAGCTAAGGCGCTGGCTGCCGCACGTCGCCGCGGGCTTCTACCGGCAGAAGTATTCCTTCCCGGACGACAACTTCGTCTCCTCCGTCGCCGTCGGCAGCAGTTGGGCGCTCGCGGCCGACCCGTCAGCGCCGCAGAGCCAGACCCCCATCCTGACGGGGCGGCCTTCCGTCTTCACGCCCGGCAGCTTCAGCGAGAGTAAGAACTCGCTCACGTCCTACGGCTTCGATCTTCAGGCGACCTTCGCGCCGCTCGAAGGGTTACTCTTCACGTCGGGCCTCGGCTACCTGCGCGATTCTTCGCGCGACGAGTTCTCACGCTTCGACCTCGACCCGGCGACGCTCGCGCCCCACAACGCCGTCGGCAGCAGGGCGAGCAATCCCGATTCCGTTTACCGCAACTGGGGGTGGTTTAACCTGCTCGAATACGATGCCGGGCGGCGCGTGCGCCTGTCGGGCGGCTTTCGCCTCGACCGGTGGGACACGGATGCGCGCCCGACGCCGGGTTTCCCGCCCGGCACGGAGGCGGCGGTGCTCGAAGCTTCGCTCGCAAGCCTTCTCGCCGACCCCGGACAAATAAACACCGCAGGCACGGCGGGCGTCCTCGAACTCATCGCCGGGACGCGGGGCTTCAACACGTCGCGCACGGTCTTGACCGGCAACGCCGGGGTAGTGTTCCGCCTCGCGGGCGGCCTGATCCCTTACGCGCGCTGGGGCACGAGCTATAGGGAGCCGGGCATCACCGAGCGTTACATCCTGCGCGACTTCGGCGACCCTACCTTCAGCGTGCTGCTTGTGCCCAATACGGAGTTGAAGCCCGAGCGCGGGCGCAATCTCGACGTGGGCGTTAAGCTTCGTCGCAATCGCCTGGCCGCTTCGCTCGGCTACTTCCGCAACGACCTCTCCGACTTCATCCGCCCGGCCTTCGCCCCGACGCTCTTCGTGCCCGCCGACCCGGCGCGCGGACTCCTGCCCGTCTCGCCCTTCTTCCCCTTCCACGGAGTCCTCTACACGCAGCGCATCAACACGGCGCGCGCGCGCATACAGGGTTACGAGGCCGCTTACGAGGCGAACGTCACCTTGCGCGGGCTCGGCACGCTCACGCCGTTCGGGACGGCCGGGTGGCTAAAGGGGTCGGACTTAACTCCCGACCCGAATGCGCTGAAGCTGATTCGACAGTTCTATAACCGGGCCGACACTCCCGTCGCGCTGAGCGGGTCTCCGTCGGACGCGCCGCTGACGGACATCGCGCCGTTCCGCGGCATCTTCGGCGCGCGCTACGGCGACCGGCGCGGGCGCTGGTTCGGCGAGTACGAGTTGCTCTACCGGTCGCGCGTCCGCCGCGCCGACCCGCTCGAACTCTCGTCCACGATCTCGACCCAGTACGGGACGCTGGCGAGCCTCGGCCCGGCGGCGAGGCAGGCCGTGCGGGTCGGCTACAGCCGCGGCGGGGAAAACTTCCGCACGCGCTTCACCCTCGGCGTCGAGAACCTGACGAACCGATTTTACTTCGAGCAGTTCCAGACCGCGCCCGCGCCGGGCCGCTCGTTCGTCTTTGGCGTCACGTTGGAGTTCTTCAAGAAATTTGAAGGGCATTCTCACTTCCGGAACTGATTTGTGCCTGAGCGCAAGGGCAGTGATGTTATGAAGCAGGCACCTCCGGCTCAGCGTTGAGCTGCGATAGACTCATCTTGTGCATGAGATCGCGAAGGAGGTGCCCATGACTGTTTATTGTGGTGTGGACTTCCACGCGCGTCAACAGACTATCTGCTTCTGCGACACCGCCGACGGGCAGGTCTGCCTCAGAGAGTTACGCCACGACCGAGATGATGTTCGCGGCTTCTACGCTCAGTGTTCACAGGCGACGTAGTTATCGGGCTGGAGGCCAGCGGTTAGAGCACCTGGTTCGTAGAGATGTTGGAGGGACTCGGCCATCAGGTCTTCATCGGCGACGCGGCAGAGGCCCGCTGCCGCGCCCGCCGGCGGCAGAAGAATGACCGGCGGGATGCCGAGTTGATTCTCGACCTGCTGCGTAAGGGCGAGTTCCCGCGGATCCATTACCCCTCGTTCGAGAGTCGGGAGGTGTTGCGCCTCTTGCGCTACCGGCACAAGCTGGTGCAGATGCGGACCCGAGTCAAGAACAGCCTGCAGGCGCTGGCTTACGGCGCAGGCTCGGCGAGGCGGGCACGACTGCTGAGACTCCTGTGATCAGCCCTCATCAGCTTCTTAAAGAACCGTTTTGCCGCGGGAACGTCGCGTTTCGCGCTCTCGCATAAATTCGATGGTGCTGCCTTCTTTATCCACCGCGCGGTACAGATACTTCCACTCCGTCCCGACCTTCATGTAGGTCTCGTCGATACGGTAGGAGGTGCCACTCATCTTCAGGTGCGGGCGCATTCGCCTGTTGATCTCCGGCGCGTAACACTGGACCCAGCGGAATACGGTGACGTGATCTACCGACAGCCCGCGCTCTCGCATCATCTCCTCGAGATCTCTGTAGCTTAGAGAGTAGCGGCAATACCAGCGAACACAGAGCAGCGTGACCTCGGGCGCGTAGTGACGCCACTTGAAGGGCGAGGAGTTACGCTTCATGAATAGACCGGATGAAATAAGTTGAGAGAGCGTAAGGAGGGGATAATACCTGAAAAGCTATTTTTGCAACATCTATGAAGCAGGCACTGGTGTCAAGCAGGATTCCAGGCACACTTCGCCTTCCTTTTTTCAATCTCCAATGTGACGAGGCCGCTACCCGGACATGGCCGCCGCGAATATTCTTGCGGAAACTGTTGATTAGGGATAGAGTATGCCAAAAGTGCTACAAGCCCTAGACCTGAGTTTAGACGCGGCTCGGATTTATTAACACGAACGCCACCGACCGCGAAAAAATCTAAACGACAGAGAGAGACTACCTGAAGGAGGTTCTGAAATGGCTTCAGAGATACGCGGTATGGATTCAGTGAAGAACGGCCTGCGCTTCGTCGGCGAATACCTTGTTCCGGGCGGGAGCAACCTCGTCAAAGGGGACTACAAACAAGCTGGCCTTCACGCAGCCCTTGGGCTCGCCGCCAGGGCTGCCTTCGGCCTACCCGGCCTACTCCTCGTCTCGGTCAACTCGCTGACGAAAGCGAACACGGGCCGCCACCTCTACGAACACCTCGGGATCTTCGAGGGTACGTCGATCGAGGACGTCGCCGAACGCGTGACGGAGCGGGAGGCACCCACCCCCTCCATGCCCACGGACATGTGAGGAGGTTGACCCTTCGTGGAAGATCAAGCACAGCCCCGACAGAAATCGGGCAAGCTCACCACGTTGACGTTCTTCGTAGGCATCATCTCGGGGGTCGTCCTGTCCAAGACCTGGCGGCCACTGACCAAGAAAGGGATTAAGGCCGGCATCCGTGCGGGTCGCAAAATCAGGGAGGTCTCCCAGCAGGCCATTGAAGACCTCGGCGACGTGACGGCCGAGGCCACCGAAGAACTAATACAGGAGGAGCAGGAGATACACTAGTGGCCCGGAGACGAGAGGGCACGGCTAAGGGCCATCCGGGGGTCAAGCTGCTCTCCGCCACCCGCGGGCGTGAGCGATGGGAAGTGGAGGCCCTCCGCCGCAATCCCGCTGTGGCGTCGGCGCTGGAGAAGGCACTCATCCGACATGCCGGCGTCTTAAGGGTGAGCGCCAGCCCCGTCACCGGCAGGGCCTTAATCTTTTACACGCCCGAAACGCCGGGCCTGGACCTCGGACTTCACATCAGGCAGTGCCTCGAAGCACTCTCGTCCGCGGATAAGGCGTACGCCCCCGGACGGGGCGACGCCTCGCCCCTCGCGCGCGTCGTCAAGTCCTCGCTCCCGCCGCGCCAGCAGTTAGCCGCCCCTCCCCTACTCTCACTGGCCGGCCACACGCTCGGGCTTCTTCAGGGCCTCTCCTTCATGACCATCTTCAACACGGCACGGGGGGAAGAGTCGCGCTTCCTCCGGGCGCTCGGCCTCGTCAGGCCGGGGCCGCGCTTGATCTTCGTCACCGCCCTGTCCCTCCTCCTGAGCGGCGCGAACCATTTCGTCCAGCACCTCCGCCGGAGGGTCTGGCGCAGGATCGGGCAGACGACCCAGCACAATCTCCGCACCGAGCTGCTCACGCGGATCGAGTCGCAGGACATGGCCTTCTTCGACCGCTACGGCACGGGGCGCATCATCAACCTCGTGACCGAGGACACCGAGCGGGTCGGCGAGTTCGTCGAGCGTGCGGGCGACGAGGCCATCGAGAAGGCGCTGACCATCGTCATCTCGGGCGGACTCATCGTCATGGTCTCGCCGAGCCTCGCCTTCTTCGCCGGCCTGACGCTGCCGCTCGTCCTGCTGGCGACACGCCTCTACGGGACGCAGGTGGTTGAGGGTTACGCCGGGCTGGCCCGCGACACCGGCGGCTTCAGCCAGATGCTCGAAAACAACCTGACGGGGATCGCCGACGTAAAGAGCTTCACGGCAGAGCGGCAGGAGGTCGCGCGGCTGCGCGAGGCCGACCTGCGCCGCGCCGAGTCGGCGGTGCGGGCGACCACGGCCTCCTCGTTTCAGGCTCAACTGGCCGGCGGCATCTTCGCCGTCGGCTTCGGCCTGACGGCGTGGTACGGCGGACGCCTCGCCGCCGCCGGGCGCATTACGCAAAGTCAATATTTCCGCACGGCCTACTGGTTCCAGCAACTGCTCGGCGCGGTCATGGGCATCGGGCAGGTCACGCAGCTCTACCACCGGGCCGGCAGCTCGGCTGAGAGACTGGCGGAAGTCCTCGACTCGAAGCCGCAAATAGTGAGCGGCCCCGTGCGGCTGCCCGCGAAAAAAGTGCGCGGCGCGCTGACCTTCGAGAACGTCTCCTTCGGCTACGTCCCGGCGGCAAGGGTGCTCGAAGATGTCTGCTTCAGCGTGGCGCCGGGCGAGACAGTCGCCATCGTCGGCCCGACCGGCTCCGGTAAGAGCACCCTGCTCAACCTCCTTCTCCGCTTCTACGACGCGGACGAGGGGCGCATCCTGCTCGACGGCGTGGACATCCGCGACTTGAACATCCGGGACTTGCGCGCAGCCGTCAGCCTCGTGAGTCAGGACGTTCACCTCTTCGAAGGCACTGTGCGCGAGAATGTGACCTACGGGCACCGCGACGCCACGCAGTCGCGAATCCTCAAGGCGCTGCGCGACGCCGGGGCGCGCGAACTACTCAAGACGCTGCCGGGCGGCCTTGACGCCCCCGTGGGCGAGCGCGGTCGCCACCTGTCCGGGGGCGAAAGGCAGCGCGTCGCCATCGCCCGCGCGCTCCTCAAGCTCTACGGCGGGGCGACCGTCCTTGCGCTCGATGAAGCGACTTCGCAGCTCGACAGCGAGACGGAGTCAGCGATTAAAAAGTCGCTGCGGAAGGCTTCGGCGGGGAGGAGCGTCATCATGGTCGCGCACCGCCTGTCCACGATCCGCTCGGCTGACAGGATCATCGTCCTCGAAAGGGGGAGGGTCGTCGAAGAGGGGACGCACGACGAACTCCTCGGGCGGCAGGAACTCTACGCCTCGCTCTGGCACCTTCAGAACGAAGACCCCTTCGGGGCCGAACTGGAACTGCGTATCAAGCGCTGAGTAAGGCCGCGCGGCCTCCGGGAGGGTAGTGTCCTAGTTTGAAATTCATGTGGCACTTTATTTGTTCGCCGCTTCCCTTAGCGTGTGGCGTATCCATCCTGAAAGCGTCTTATGCTCGCTCGCCTCTGCCGCTTTGGTAAACAGTTTCACTTCTTCATCATTCAACCGAACGGGCACAATCTTCCCCTTCGCGTGTCCCTTCGGCAGTTTCGGGCGTCCGGCCTTTTTAGCTTTCTTCTGTGCCATGCTCTCGCCTGTACTCTTGAATGATTGCCGCCCTGACAGCCGCTTGCGGTGAAACTACGGGCGGAATGTGTAACACCGTGACGTGACGTTTCGGCCTGTCCGCATCTTCAGTTTCGTGCGCCCACGCATACACCCTTGACGCCTCCGAATGACCGTGCAAGTCGAAAACTTCAACCTCGCCTTCCCACACCGTTTGACCTTGAAAGACCTCTTTGACGGGCACGGTTTCGACGTGGCTGGCGTCGCTGCCGTGCAAGCGTTTTATCACGTCTCTGAGTTCGTCCAGATAGGTCATGCAGCCGCCTCGACCAAATCCGCGACCGTCCAAAAGTTGCGCTCAATCCCCGCCTCCATCGCGGGCGTACACTTGAGCGTCTTGTGAGTCTTGACGAAATTATAATAAGCGAAATTTAAGCTGACCGCCGCTTCAAAGTTTTCGAGCTTCTTTGAGAAGGCGAGCGTGAGACGCGCCAGCCGCTTCACATGATGCCGCATAGTTCCGTTGAACCGCTCGATGTATGACGTTGAAATGAACGGCGGCAGCGGGTCGCCGGTGATAACTTCCGTATGCACCTTCACAAGCTTAGACGGGCTATACCTACGCTCCGGCGTGTGAGACTCAGCCTTTTCGTAAGTCTTTATAACCTGTCCGTAATCAACGTCCGCTCCGAAGCTGAGTTCAACCGCTTCGACGTAAGCGCGCAGCGCGTCACTCGACAGTTGCACGCGATTCTTGAGCCGCGAGGACAGGTCAGCCATGAAAGCGTTGGCGGTCACGGAGTCGCGCTTTCCGACCTTGTAGGCGGGCACTAACTTTGTGTCCGCGTCTATCGCGCAGAACGTCCAAGCGTCTCCGACTACGTGCGCGTCGTCTTCGGGCTTGATGTTAGCCTTCTTCTTCTGAATGAATCCCCAAATCTCGTCAACCTGAATATTGCGACAATCAAGATTCCGCATCCTATCGTCCATGACGCGGGCGCAGCCTTGACCGACGCGAACGCCCAGACGCATGATTGTGTCGCGGTGTACGCCGGTAACGCGCTCGACTTGGCGGATAGCCATACCTTCCGCCAGCGCACTCACTATCATAATTTGCTTGTCTTTGTTCAGGACGTTCGCCATTAGGATTATCTCCTTACCAACGGCGATAATTGTAATACAATAATTATTCCCCGTCAAGCTTTTTTGTGTTACAATTATCCTTGTCCTTAAATTCTTTCTGTATGGCTGACATCCTTTTCCAGTTAGAGACGATTGCGGCTATCGCCAGAATAGTCACGCCGATAAAAAAGGTGGCAATTGCTATGTCAACAAACCAGCCCGCCCAATCCGCCGTTGACAAAGCCGCGACGCAAAACAAGCTGCTGTTCGCGGTGTATATGCTGCTTCTCTTAATAGTGGCGTTCGTAAGCTGGCTTCTATGGCGGTCTGGAAACAGCCTACAAGACGCAATCAGAGACGAAGCCCGTAAAGATATTGCCTCAGCCAACGCTGTGGCAGAGACGGCTAAGAAGGATGCCGCGGAAGCAAATAGAGGCTTAGGTGAGGCGAACGCCCGAATAGAAGAAGCGAAGGCAGATGCGGCTAAGGCCAATCGTGAGACAGAAGACCTTAGAAAAGAAAACTTAACGCTCCGCACTGACCTAGAAAACGCTACGGCAGAATCACGCGCTAAACAGGCAGAATTAGCCAGAGAGCAGGCCAAACTCGCAGTGGAGCAGAGCAAAACTGCAAGGGCGCAAGAAGAAGCGGCGAAGGCGCAGCAAGCCTTAGCAGAGAAGACGGAGGAGATTAGAAAAAAGCAACTGCCGCGCCGTGTCCAACATGACGCTTTCGTGGCCGCTCTGAAAGGTACGCGGAAAGCAACTGCCGTAATTCTGTACCCGAAAAACGATGAGGAAGCATACGGCTTTGCGTTTTTTCTAATGGTTGAGTTGCATGAAACAGCCGGATGGAATGTACGGCTCGCCCCTATCGCAGATTCCGTTGACCCGTTCTTTTCGCAACTACCATCCGTGATAGCTGTTGGCGGAATGCACGGCGTTACAATTCTAACTAAGGAAATAAAACCTTTCCCTGCGACCGGAGAAGTCTCTCCGTATGCGGCATTGGTTAAAGCCCTGCTCGCTTCAGAGGTGGAGGTGAGCGCAGGCGTTGATTTAACGCTGCCGGATGACTCGTTCCGAATCGTCGTCGGGCAAAAACCGTGAGCCGACTTGCACAGAATCCAAATTAGGACACTACCCAATTTCTTGACACGTCCGATACTTGCAACTATACTTCCGACCGCTCGCTGTCTAAGAAGTAGAAGTTAACGCTTTCACTGCCCCTGTCTCGTTCACCACATGACTGAGAGCCTGCGCTCAAGCTGGCTTTCCCTGACTAGGAAGGAGTCGACATGCAGACGCAAGAGGATGTCCTTAGAGTAATCAGTAGAGTGACCGCACAGGCTCAGGCAGACCCTACCTTCAAGGCTGCCTACATGCAGAATCCTAACGAAGTCCTCGCCGAGGCCGGACTTGAGATTCCGCCAAACGTCAACTTCAAGGTGCAACCGGTGAACTCCGTCAGCCCTGAATACCAGCTCTCCTCCGAGGATGGCACCGTCTATCTGGTTCTGCCCGAGGTCGAGGAAGTCGTTCAGGACGAGTCGCTCGCCACCGCCGCCGCCGCCAGTTGTGATACCACCGCGTCCACCGCGGGCACCGTCACGACCTGCGTCAGCAGCGCCTCTTCGAAGTCAACCAACTCCTGCAGCTAAGGGCTTCGGAGAACGCGGCCCGCAGATGCTAAAGTCGCCGCGCCGTCCGTCCGCTTACCTCGTGGTTTGGTGAGCGGACGGGGCGTGTGCGCCGCCGCCCGAAGGGGATGAGGGTGCAGGGACGGGCCAATCGCCTTGCGCGGGCCTGCCCCGCGCCGTAGAAAGGGGACATCACCCCCTGTCCAAGGGAGTGCCCTCCAAGACGGAACCATTCAACACCTCAATCATGGAGGCACACGCCTGCGAGGCGCGTCCGCGACCGATCTCCGGCGGCGACTCGTCTGATATCGGCGAGGGCGAGGTGCGGCCACGTTCCCTTACGGCGCGGCGGTCGGGCGTCTGCGCGGGACGGGAGTCGGACACAAACCTATGATTAGTACGCCGCGCTTCAAGCACCAGTACAACGTCGAAGTCCTCCCCCCCGATAAGGTCTTCCTGCTCTCCGAGTCCGGGTACTATGTCTTGACGGCGCAGTCCTGCTCCTCCGTCGTCGGCCTCATAGACGGGAGCCGCACCAGCGACGAGATTGTGGACGCGCTGTCGGATAAGGTTTCGATGAGCCAGGCTTACTACGTACTGGCCCTGCTGGAGTCGAAGGGTTTCATCGAAGAGGCGACCGGGGTCGAGCGCAGCCCCGTGCTCGCCTTCTACAACTCGCTGGGCACCGACAGCCGCACGGCATTGGAGCGGCTCGCCTCGACGCGCGTCTCGCTCCACACCTTCGGCGACGTGCCGACCGACGAGTTGCGCGGCGCGCTCGCGTCGGTGGGCGTCCGAACCGTGGCCGAGGGCGAGGGCGACCTGCTGGTCGCGCTCACCGACGACTACCTGCAAGTCGGGCTGGACGAGTTCAACCGGGCGAACATCGAGCGGGGCAAGCCGTGGCTGCTCGCGAAGCCGAACGGGATGTTCGTCTGGGTCGGGCCGGTCTTTACGCCGGGGCAAACGGGCTGCTGGGAGTGCCTCAGGCAGAGGCTCAAGGCCAACCGCGACATAGACACCTTCGTGCAGGAGATGAGCGCGAGGGCCGAGCCTTTCGTCACGCTCTCCGCGCTGCCTTCGACGGTGCAGGTCGCGCTGGGGCTGGTCGCCACGGAGGTGGCGAAGTGGGTCGTGCTGGGCAGGAACGAACAGCTCGACGGCAGGATCGTCACGCTCCACATGGCGAAGCTGGACACGCAGGAGCACGTCCTCACGAGGCGACCGCAGTGCCCCGTGTGCGGAGACCCGCGGGTGCAGACCGAGCTGTCGTACCCCATCGAGTTTCAGAGCCGACCGAAGGCGTACGTCAAGGACGGCGGGCACAGGGCGGTCGATCCCGAGGAGACGCTGCGTAAGTTCGAGCACCACGTCAGCCCCATCACGGGCGTCGTCAACAAGCTCATCCGAATCACCGCGGAGGACGACGCGCTCCAGCACGTTTACGTGTCGGGCGCGAACATGGCGGTGCGGAGCTACAGCTTCGACCTGCTGCGCTCGACCCTGCGTAGCCGCACCGCGGGCAAGGGCGTGTCGGACGTGCAGGCGAAGGTCAGCGCCATCGGCGAGGCCGTCGAGCGCTACTCGGGAACGTACCGCGGCGACGAGGCGAAGGTCTTCGGCAGCTTCCGCTCGCTCGGCGGGCGCGCCGTCAACCCCCAGACCTGCATGCTGTTCAGCGAGAGGCAGTACCGCGAGCGCGAGGAGTGGCTGGCGCGCAACAGCCTCTTCCAGCGCGTCCCGCTGCCCTTCGACGAGGGGGCGGAGCTTGAGTGGGCGCCCGTCTGGTCGCTCACCCGCCGCGAGATTCGCTACCTCCCGATGGAGTACTGTTACTACTCCTACCCCATCACGTTCGAGAAGCACTTCACCCTCCCCGACTCGAACGGGGCCGCCGCGGGCAACACGCCCGAGGAGGCGATGCTGCAAGGCTTCCTCGAGGTGGTCGAGCGGGACGCCGTCTGCCTCTGGTGGTACAACCGCCTGCGCCGCCCCGCCGTTGACCTCGACAGCTTCGACGACCCCTACGTGCAGAAGCTCAAGGCGTTTCACAACTCCATCAACCGCGACCTGTGGGCGCTCGACCTGACGAACGACCTAGGCATCCCGGCCATCGTCGCCGTGTCGCGCCGGAACGACAAGCCGCTCGAAGACATCGTCTTCGCCCCGGCGGCGCACCTCGACCCGAAGATCGCGCTGCTGCGCGCGCTGACCGAGTTGAACCAACTCGTCACGGCGGTCATCAACGTGGACAAGGAGGGCGGCTACACCTTCGACGACGAGCAGTCCGTCAACTGGTGGAAGACCGCCACGCTGGCGAACCAGCCCTATCTCGTCCCGAGCGACGCGGCGCGCCCCACGCGGCAGCGCGACTTCGAGGCCGCGTGGTCGGACGACTTCCGCGACGATCTGCTGCGCTGCCAGTCTTTGGTCGAACGCCTCGGGCACGAGATGCTCGTCCTCGACCAGACGCGGCCCGACATCGGCCTGCCCGTCCTGAAGGTCATCGTCCCCGGCCTGCGCCACTTCTGGGCGCGGTTCGCGCCGGGCCGGCTCTACGACGTGCCGGTCAAGCTCGGCTGGCTGGACAGGCCGCGCACTGAGGACGAGCTTAACCCCATCTCGGTTTTTATCTAGCGCGGAGTCGCGCCGTCCCTTCTGACGATGACCGACCACTCCCAGTCAAAGCACATCAGGGTCTCCCTCATCCCCGGCATCTCTCTCGCCGAGGATGCGGGCGGCGAACTCGCGCTGGTCTCGGAGTACGGACGCTTCCCACTGCGCGGGGGCGGCGCGGGCGCGGCGAAGGCGTTCCGCGCGCTGGCCGACGGAGGCCACACCGAGGCCGAGTTGGCGAAGATCGCTCTGGCCGAGGACGGCATCGGGGGGCTAACCCGATTCAATCACCTCTACGCGCAGTGCGTCCTCCGCTGCTTCGTCCGTTACGGCGTTTACGCCGACGGCACGCCGCTGCTCAGCCTGACGCTCACCGTGCCCCTGCGTCGCTTCGACGTGGCGGAGTCGGACGCGGGCGCGCGCCTCGTCCTCTCCCGTTTCGCCTACTGCCACAGGGAGGGTGACGCGCTCGTCCTTGAGACGCCGCTCTTCGGGGCGAAGGCCGTGTTGCACGACGCGGGCGTGGCGGGCCTGCTCGCGGCGCTGGCAGTCCCTTCCACGACCGCGGAACTCGCGGCGAAGGTTCCCGCGCTCCCGCCCGAGTGCGTCGCGGACATCCTGCGCCTGCTCAGGACGGCGCGCGCGCTCACCACGCACAGCGACGAAGGGACGACCGAAGAGGACGACAACGTCACGCTCAGGCTCTGGGAGTTTCACGACCTCCTCTTCCATTCGCGCAGCAGGATCGGGCGGCACAACAATCCGGTCGGCGCGACCTTCCGGCATCTGGGCCTGCTCCCCCCGCCGCCGCTCGTCAAGGAGCCGCGCGGCGAGGCCGTCACCCTGCCGGTGCCGGAGGCGGGCGCGGGCGAGGAGAGGCTGAGCCTGTTCGACGCCATCGAGACGCGCAGGTCTATCCGCGCGCACGGCGAGGAGCCGATCAGTCTCGAACAGTTGGGCTGGTTCCTCTACCGCGTGGCGCGCATTCGCGCGCGCTGGGATTACGAGATCAGGAATCCCGAAGGGGTGGTCGTCGAGACGCTCGAATTGAGCAGCCGCCCGTACCCGGCGGGCGGTGCCATCTACGAGTTGGAACTCTACTTGACCGTTGACAGGTGCCGCGGCTTAGACCCCGGCCTCCTCTACCGCTACAACGCGCTCGAACACCGCCTGCACAGAATCCCCGCCGCCGCGGAGAAGGTGGCGGCGCTGTTGAGGGACGCGAGCCAGTCGGCGGGCATCGGCCACAGGCCGCAGGTGCTCATCACGCTGGCCTCACGCTTCCAGCGTCTGACGTGGAAGTACAACACCATGGCTTACGCGGCGACGCTGAAGAACGTCGGCGTGCTCTACCAGAGCATGTACCTCGTGGCGACGGCCATGAAGCTCGCGCCGTGCGCGCTCGGCAGCGGTAACTCAGACCTCTTCGCGGAGGCCGCCGGGACTGACTACTACGCGGAGACCTCCGTCGGCGAGTTCATGCTCGGGTCGCTCCCGGCGTCCGAGGAGCCGCCGGCGTGGGCGCAGGACAGGCAGTTCGTCCCCAACGACCTCATCCCGCCGCGGGCCAAGTGATGACTTCATCGCGCGAAGAACTGTTGAGGGTCATAGCGAGGGCCGCTTCGCCCTGGGAGCGCGCACGCGGCGACTGGTTCATCACGCGGCCCGCGCAGCCGCACGGCTTGGCCGAGCAGCGCGCCTCGCAGTGGGCCGCCGCCGTCACGGGCGGCGACCAGGCACTCTTTGCAGAGTACTTGAAGGCGCGCGGTCTCGACGCCGAAGGCTTCGCCCGCGCGCTCTCCGACGGCGCGGTCGGTAACGGCGCGTCCTTGCCGGAATGGGCCGAGGTGTTTCTGGAGCTGATGGAGGCGTTCGCCTCGGCGAACTGCGCGGGCGACTACTCGCCCGCGCAGTTCGCCGAGAAGGGCGGCTCGAACCCTTTCGACGACGTGTTGCTGCCGTTCCTGCTCGTCGGCGGCGGCGAGTTGCGGAAGATGCTGGACGGCCTCGGCGTCGCGGTCTCCGCTCAGGCCGCGGCACACATCCTCAGACTGCTGGCGGCGCGGCTGGCGTCCGCCCTCATCCACGTCATAGACAGCGAGCTGCAAACGCTGCACGCGACGAGCGGGCTTCTGCGACGGCTCGGCCTGCCGGACAGCAGCCGCCTCGACGGAACCTACGACGGCTGGTTGGCACGCCTCAAGCGCTACCCCGTGCTGGCCTACGTCATCTCGGTCATCTACAGGAACTGGCGCGAGTACGTTTCGGGGATGCTGCGGCGGCTGGCGCGTGACCGCGCGCTGCTCGAAGAGGAGTTGTTCGGCGGCGACGCGCTCGGCACGCTGGACGAAGTAGTCGGCGACGCGGGCGACCTGCACGACCACGGCAGCTCGGTCGCCCTCCTGATCTTCGACTCCGGGCGGCGGGTGGCCTACAAGCCGAAAGACCTCAGAATCTCCGCGGCGTTCATCGAACTCGTCACGCTCCTGAACGACTCGGGGTTAAAGCACCCGCTCCACACGCGGCGCATCATCACGCGCGGACAGTATTCGTGGGAGGAGTGGGTCGAGCATCGCCCGTGCGCCTCCGAGGAGGAGGTGGACAGGTTCTACCGGCGGATGGGGATGCTCGTCCGCCTGCTTCAGCTTCTCGGCGCGAGAGACTTCTGGCTCGACAACCTCATTGCCTGCGGCGAGCACCCGGTCTTCATAGACCTGGAGATGGCCTTCCAGCACCCGCAGAAGTTGCCGGCGCAACTCCTCCCCGCCGAGCAGGCCGCCCTGGCCGAGTTGCAGGAGACGGCTGTCCCGCTCGGGGCCATAACGATGGTGACGCCAATCGGGCGCGGCGTGAAGGCCGAAGACCTCGGCGCGCTGACCCCGACGCGAGAGTTCCGCACGCCCTTCAAGTTCTCCTACTCGTCGCCCCTGAGGGCCATCCTCGCGCCGCAACTGAACAAGAACGACAACACACGTTGGAGCAAGACCGACTACGCTCCCGTCCTGAACGGGCGGAGGGCGCTGGCCGCCGAACACTTCGAGTCGCTGCTGGCGGGCTACAGGGAGATGAACGACTGCCTGCGCGCCAACAGGTCGCGCCTCCTGTCGGAGGGAGGCCCGCTGCGCGGCGCGGCGGATTTCCCGCTGCGCCACATCCACAGGGACACTTGGACGTGCCTGCGGATGATTAACGACAGTACGCGGACGCCGCTGCTGGTGGACGGGTTCTACCGCGAGATGTTCTTCGAGGGCCTGATGAGGATGGCGGCGGAGGACGGGCGGCTGGACGCGACGCTCGTCAAGGTCGTCGAGAGCGAGATCGGTTCGATGCGCGAGTTGGACGTGCCGCTCTTCCGCGCCCCCGCGGGCCGGAACAAGCTGCTGCTGAGCAGCGGGGGCGGCGAGATTCAGGAATACTTCCACGCCACCTCGCTGGCGCGCGCCGAGCGCAGACTCGCTTCGGTCGAGGACTTCCCCGTTGACGAGCAGATCGATTTCATCCGCTCCTGCTTCCAGACCGGCCCGCACGAATTCGCGGCACCGCCGCTCCCCGCAGCCGCGGTGCGACGCGACGCGCCCTCGCGCGAATACTGGCTCGACGCGGCGACCCGCCTCGGCGACTTCATCCTGGCTCAGTCCATCCGCAGCCCCGAGGGCGACATGGCGTGGCTCGGCCTCATCTATCACCCCGACATCGACATGCGCGCGGTTGATGTCCTGCGGCCCGACCTGCTCTCTGGCACCTGCGGGCTGGCCGTACTCTTCGCGCGTCTCTACGAACTGACGGGCGAGGCGCGCTTCCGCGACGCGGCCCGCGGCGCTCTCGCTTCGACCGTGCAGGCGGTCGCGGGCCGCCACCCGCTGCTCAAGATGCTCGACCGCCTCACCCATTCGGGCCAGAGGTTGATCGCGTGCGGCGCCTACTACGGCGTGGGCAGTCAGGTCTATTCGCTGCGCCGTTGCGCGCAGGTGCTCGGCGACCCCGGCTTGGCGGAGACGGCGGCGGCATATCTCGCAATGCTGCCCCTCGAAGGTCTCGCCGAACAGGGGCAGGTTGATCTCATCTGCGGACTCGCGGGGCTGCTGCTCTCGGTGACGCCGTTCGAGGGCGAGCCGGCGGGCGAGCCGTTCCTGCGCGTCGCGGGCGGGCTTGGCCCGCGGCTGCTCGAACTGTGTCAGGAAGGGGCCGCGCTCGAACCGCCCCCGTACCCGCCCGGCGCGAGGATGCTTGAGGCGCTGCCGGACACGCCGCGCGGACTGGCGCTCTGCTTCGCGAGGCTGCACAAGAGTCTCGGCGGGCGAACGTCGGAAGACTCGGGCGCGGAGTTGGAAGACCTGAGCACGAGTCTGGCGATGGCAGCCGCCTCGCTCGCGGACGCGCCCGCGCCGGACTCTTCAAAGAGGTCGCCCGCGTGGGCCGACCTCTTAATCCGGCACGCGCTGGGACGACCTCTCGAAGAGGCGTCGGGCCGGGTCGAGGAGCAGTTGTCGGCTGACCCCGGCGCGTCGAGTTCCGAGGCATTGCTCGGGCGGCTCGAACTCTCGCTCACGGCCTTCCGCGTAACGGGCGACGAGCGTTATCACGCGCTGGCCGTCGCCGCGGCGCAGCACCTCGAAAGCCGCAGCCGTCTCACCGGCTCGTGGTTCCCCGAAGGCTTCGCGCCCGACCGCCACAACCTCTCCGTGGTTCACGGGCTTGGCGCGGTGGCGCACTACTTCACGTGCCTCTACGAGCCTGAGCGCGCCCGCTCAATCCTTGCTCTGGAGTGAGGGATGGACATCAACGAGATATTCAGGCCGAGGTACGGGCTGGCCGACGATCCGAACTGGGGAAAGTACCACCAATGGCCGTGGGACTATTTCCCCGTCGTGCTGCCCGCGTGCACCATCCTGCGGCGGCAGTCGGCGTCGGCGCGGCCCGACCTCGGCGTGATAAGTTGGGAGGTGGAGAGGGGCGTCCCCGTAGTCTCACGGTTCGACGGCGAGGCCGGTAACGTCCTGGTCGAGGTGCTGCCCGAACCGGCCTCGGGGCGAAGCGTGGCGGCGGGCGAGCGCGACTATCTGCTCCGCAGTGACGGCTTCGGGGCCGACGTGCTGCGCGGGCTGATGGGCTTCGCCTTCGAGTGGGTCTTTGAAGCGCCGGTCAAGCCCGCGGGGACTCTACAGCCTTCCCACCGTCTGGGCGTCGTGAGGGTGGAGGCGTCGGCCCTGCTCGGCAAAGAGACTACCATCACGGTCAGGGCCGGTGGCCGCGTAAAATAGGAACGCCGTGGGTAAACTGATCGTCATCCCGCCGCCCGAGCCGGGGCACACGAGAGCCGCAGCCGCGAACGACGAGGCGCGAACGGCGCGGCTGCGCGCGCGGCAAGCCGAACACAGGCGAACGCTTCAGGACTTCGCGGCGCGCGCGACCGGCGGCGAGACCTTTACCGGCGGCGCGCCCGCCTCCGAACGCGCGGCCCGGCGTCCTGCATCGCGCCCCCCGCGTTATAAAATTCTCGAAGGCATCGGCGCACTGTTGTTGGACGAGGAGGACGTTGACCGGAGGTACGTCGAAGAGAGCCTTGGCGCGGTCGTCGTCGAGAACGGGCCTGCGGCGTGTCGCGCGTCGGCCCCGGCCTTCTCAGGGTTGAAGCGGCCCGAGCCGAACTTTTGGCACCTTGAGAAGATCAACGTCAAGGCACTGCGAGACCGGGGCGTGACGGGCGCGGGCGTTGCCGTCGGCCTGCTCGACAGCGGGATACAAGGCTCACACCCGGAGTTCGCCGGCAAGAAGATTCATTTCGCGCACTTCGACCAAGACGGCAATCAGACCGACGCCGCGCCGAAAGATTTCGGCTACCACGGAACGCACGTCGCGGGACTCATCGCGGGCCGCAACACGGGAGTGGCCCCCGACGCGACGCTGGCCGTCGCCGCCGTGCTCACGGAAAAGCGAGGCTCCGCCTGCCACCACGCCGCCATCCTCGCGGGGCTAGACTGGCTCATCAAGACGGACTTCCTCGACGCCCCCGACGAACCCGGATGCGCCGTCATCAACTCCTCGCTACAGATAAAAGGCTTCAACATTTTCCTCTACGGATTCCTCGCCACGGCGGGGGCGGCGCCCGGCTCACTGCTGGTCGCGGCGGGCGGCAACTTCGGGACGGTCAACCCCGGACAGCCGACGACCCCCGGCAACTACGACATCGTCGTCGGCGTCGGCGCGACCGACGCCGACGACCGCGTCGCACTCTTCAGCCAGTGGGGAGTCGTGAAGGAGTTGGGCGGCATCGCCAAGCCCGACCTGTGTGCGCCGGGCGTGGACATCTGGTCGAGCGGCCACAACAACGGATACACGAAGATGAGCGGGACTTCGATGGCGAGTCCCCTCGCCTGCGGCGCGGCTGCGCTGCTCATCCAGCAGAATCCCGCGCTGGCGCGCGACCCGCGAAGACTGAAGGAGGCGCTCCTGCGCCACACGCGGCCCCTCCCGCTGGAGGGGCCGAAGGCCGGGCGCGGGCGGCTTCAACTCGGGCCGTAGCCGGCGCGCGCGGGCGCAATGACGGCGGGAGCGATGACTTCGGACGCAACCGATTCAAACGAAGAAGGCGCGAGGGCCGAGACGCGCATCGTCGAAGTCGGCGAGCCACCGGATGCGGCCCTCTTCGCAGGGCTTGCCACGCGCCGCGAGCGTTTGTCGGCACTGGAACGTCACTTCCGCCCGCGCAAGGAGGCAGTCCGCGGAAGGCTGGAGGGGCTGCGGGGCGTGAGCGTCAAAGACCTCTCCGCCTCTAACGCGCTCGTCGTGACGGCGCCCGAAGAGTTGTGGCCGGAGTTGTTGCGCGAAGGCGGGCGGCTCGACCTGAGTTGGGTGCGCGTCCACTTGAACAGCTCCATCGCTGGAGGCGGTTCCGCGAGCCGCGGGCCGCGGGGGGAAGGCGGCTAAACCGCGGCGCGGCTGAGACCGGCTCGGCTCAGCAGGCGCGCGGGAGCCGGCCCACGCGATGAACAGTTTGACAGTGAAAATGTTTGCGGCTAGAGTGAAGCCTCTCGTTAGCTGCCCCACGTCTCGTCCCATTTTGATAACATACAGGGAAGACCGATGCTACTGAAAAGCTCACCTAAGGTCTATGGTGAAGGCGTCCACCGGGTCGTCTCTCCTGAGGATACTTTCGAGCGCGTGCGTTCCGTGGCGCGGCGGATCGGCGTCACGCGGCTGGCGGACATCACCGGCCTCGACCGCATCGGCATCCCCGTCTATAGCGCGATCATGCCGAAGTCGAACGACGTGATCTCCGTCTATAACGGCAAGGGCGCGCGCCCGATTGATGCCAAGGTCGGCGCCGTGATGGAGGCCATCGAGAGGTTCGCGGCGTGGAGCGCGCGCCGCCCCGACGCCTTCGGCTCCTACGAAGAGATGAGCGCGCGCCGTCCGACGCTGAACCCGCGCGACATAGTCGTCACCATTCAGGAGGACTACACCGACAGCACGCCGATAAGTTGGATCGAAGGCTACGACCTCATCCAGGGCGAGCCGGTGCTCGCGCCCTTCTACGCCTCCGCCTACTTCAACACGCCGGGCGACTACGGGCACCTCTGCTACACCGTGACCACGACGAACGGGCTGGCCTCGGGCAACAACCTCGAAGAGGCCATCTGCCATGCGCTCTGCGAGATCATCGAGCGCGACGCGTGGACGCTCGCCGAGCTGGCGAGCCGCGCCATCCCCAAGTACCTCGGCAAGTCGCGCCCCGAGCTGGGGGAGGCCGTCTCCGAGGACGATCTGGAGCGCCACCCGACCATCGCGCTGCATTCGATTGACGGCACGCCGCGCGAGTTAATCGAGATGTACGAGCGCGCGGGGATGAGGGTCGTGGTCAGAGACCTCACCGTGGACACCGGCATCGCGACCATCCTCTGCACGGTCTGCGACGACCTGCACAACAAACTGTCCCCCGCCCACGCCGGGGTCGGCACACACCCGGACGCCGCCGTGGCCCTGACGCGGGCGCTCACCGAAGCGGCGCAGGCCCGCGCCGTTGACATTCAGGCGTTGCGCGAAGACATCTCGATGGCGGACGAGGAGGTGGACGCGGCCTTCCTGCACAGCAAGCGCGTCCCCAAAGTGGAGGGGCGGACTTTCTACCAGTCGGAGTCGGAGCGCCCCATCGGCTTCGGGCAAGTCGTCACGCACCGCAACGGCGACGTGCTCGACGACATCAACCTCATGCTCGACCGCCTTCAGAAGGTCGGGATGCGGAGGGCCGTCGTCGTGGACTTCTCCGCGCCCGAATTGCAGTCCAGCGTCGCCAGAGTCATCGTGCCGGGCATGGAGACCTGGGCGGCGATAAAGGGACGTGTGGGCGAGCGCGCCAACGCGCGGATGCGCGAGGTCGCCATCGAGAAGCAGCGGGAGGCCGCCCTCCAGACCAACAGCCGGAGAATCATGGATGCCCTCTTCAGTCGTCTTCCTGGGTCCGAGTCTTAGCCGTGAGGAGGCGAGTGCCGTCCTCAACGCCGAGTTCCTCCCCCCGATCAAACGCGGGGACGTGAGCCGGCTCCTGCGCGAACGCGTGCCGGACGCCATCGGCGTCGTGGACGGGCAGTTCCTCCAAAGCTTCTCGATCTCGCCCAAGGAGATTCTGCAAGCCATCGAGGCAGGCGTGCGGGTCTTCGGGGCTTCGAGCATGGGCGTGCTCCGCGCTGTCGAGCTTGAGCCGTACGGCATGACCGGCGTCGGGCAAATCTACAGGCTCTTCGCGTCCGGCGAGTTGGACGCCGACGACGAGGTGGCGATGATCTACGACAGCGGCACGCTGCAACCCGTCTCCGTCCCGCTCGTCAACATGCGCGTGGCTCTGGCCGCGGCCAGGGAGCGCGGGCTGATTTCGGAAGAGACCGAGCGCCTCTTCATCGAAGAGGCCAAGAAGACCTACTTCCCCGAGCGGACTTACAATTCGATCCTCGCCGCGGTCGGCCCCGGACTGCCCGAGGAGGAAGTCAGCCGCCTCAGACAGTTCCTCGCGACTTCCGCCCCCGACGCCAAGCGCGAGGACGCACTGGAGCTGTTGCGGCAGATGAAGTCGTACCTCACCGGACGTTGACGCCGCGCGCGCCGCGCGTGCCCCGCGCGCACGCGCCACCCGGACGAACGGAGCCAAGTCCATGCTTAAAAACCGAAAGGTGACGTTTGTCACGCTCGACATCCTCCCGCAGGTCGCCCCGCTGGCGGGCGGCTACCTACAGGCTTACGCCTGCGCCGACCCGGAGATCGGCGGCGCTTGGCAATTCGAGCAGTACGTCAACATGCCGAGGAGTCTCACGCCCGCGCGGCTGGCGGACGCGCTCGCCGGGTCGGAGGCCGGCGTTTACGCCTTCAGTTGCTACGCGTGGAACATGGGGCTTTTCAAGTCCGTCATCCCCATGTTGTTCGACGCCCGGCCCGACGCCCACGTCATCCTCGGCGGCCCGCAGGTGATGAACTACGCGCACAAGTACCTCGACCCCGCGCGGGAAAATCTCGTGCTGTGCAACGGCGAGGGCGAGAAGACTTTTAGGGGCTACCTGAAAGAGCTGGGCGGCGGGGCGGCGGACTTCTCAGGCGTCCGGGGGCTGAGCTTCTACCGCGGCGGGGAGTTGGTCACGACGCAGGCCGAGGAGCGGATTAAGGACTTGGACGAGATTCCCTCGCCCATCCTGCAAGGACTCTTCGACCCGTCCGTCTATCACCACGTCTTCATCGAGACCAACCGCGGCTGCCCCTTCACGTGCTTCTACTGCTACTGGGGCGGGGCCATCGGCGCAAAGGTCAATCGCTTCTCCGAAGAGAGAATCAGGGCCGAGCTGGAGTGGGTCGCGCGTCACGGCATCTACAGCCTCGCCATCGTGGACGCCAACTGGGGCATCCTCCAGAGGGACGTGGAGCTGTCGCGGTTCATCGTCGAGTGTAAGGAGAGGCACGGCGCGCCGCGCGTGGTGGGCTTCTCCGGCTCGAAGAACACGCCGGAACGCGTGACCGAGATCACGAAGATTTTCAACGACGGCGGGCTGCTGCTCAACCACACCATCTCCCTGCAAACGATGCAGGAGGAGACGCTGCGTAAGGTGGGGCGGCAGAACATCAAGACCGAAGCCTACATGAGCATGCAGGAGTACATGAACGCCAACGGCATCGGCTCGCACGTCGAGCTGATCTGGCCCCTGCCGGGCGAGTCGTTGGCGACGTTCAAGAGCGGCGTGGACCAACTCTGCGCCGCCGCCGCCGACATGTTCTTCTGCCACCCGCTCTACATGATCAACAACGTCGAGTTGAACAACCGGCGCGAGGCATACGGCATCGTCTCCGAAGAGACGGAGGACGCCGGGAGCGAGGCGGAGATCGTGGTGCAGACGAAAGAGGTCAGCTACGACGATTACGTCGAGGGCTGGCGCTTCATGTTCTCCACGCTCATCCTGCACAACCTGAGGAGCGCCTACTGCCTCGCCAAACACCTCCATGCCGCCGGGCGCGAGAGCTTCAGCGGGCTTTACACGAGCTTCGCACACTTCCTGCGCGACAACCCCGACCTGCCGCTCGCGGAACTCGTGGAGGCCGGGGTCGCGGCGCGGAGCGTCGAGGCCACTACGCTCGGACGCATCGGCTACTACATGTTCTCCTCGCGCGACGAGTTCGACGCGCTCCTCGCACGTTTCGTCTCGTCACAGCCGTGGTGGGACGACGAGGCCGCGCGGGTCTGCTTCGAGGTTGACCTGCTGAACAGGCCGCACCTCTACGCGCCGGAGATTAAGGGGCCGCCCGCCCAGCTCCGCCACGTCGAGATTCTGGAGACGACCGGCGGCTGGTACACAGTAGCACTCCCCGGTCGTTTTCTGCCGACGCTGAAATCCCTGCTCGGGGCAAAGGCATCTTTCCACGCCAACCCCGTCATCATCGACCACCGGCAGAATCAGATCGCGCGCGACCCGTCATCCGTGGCCGAACTTCACTGGGTCTTCTGTTACCAGGGCGCCTTCTCCGTTGTACAGATTTCGCCCACGTGGCGGAATTAGAAGTGCACGAGCGGGCGACGCGGGACAGACACGCCCGCTGGCCAACGTCCACAGGCTGACACGCCTCGATCGCCCGAAGTCCGGCAGGCGGCGGGCGCACCGCGAGTCACCGGCGCGCAGGTCGCCGCAGTTGAGGACGACCCCTCGGCTCTCGAACCCGAACCGCCGGGAGCGCCCGTGAAGGAGTTCGCTTATGAAGAGGAGACGTAAGAGGCGAAAACCGAGGGTCGTGACGAGGTCGCGCCGCCGCTCGGGGCCACACGTCGGACGGAAGCTCCGCCACCTTCATCTCCGACTACGACATCACCGACATCTACGACTGGTCTGTGGACACGCCCACGGAATGAATCCTGACCGCTTATCACTTTTGAGCACGAGCAAGTGCATAATATTGGCGAAGGCGCAAAATGAGCAGTAAACATGAACCTTAATGACTCCGCTCGCTAAAATTCCCACTCGCGCCCAAGTT
>Ga0070740_10001504_pt1 | contig 31693 bp, 22 predicted proteins | sample Coa_R2_FD_67286 | JGI IMG/M metagenome (GOLD analysis project Ga0070740, IMG submission 67286) | Surface soil microbial communities from Centralia Pennsylvania, which are recovering from an underground coalmine fire - Coalmine... | ecosystem: Environmental > Terrestrial > Soil > Unclassified ...
CTACACCAACTCGCTCTATTCCGTGCTCGACGGCGAGGTCGGGATCCAGATCGACCCGGCCAATCCCAACGAAATGGTGCGGCTCGGCCCGGGGCAGTTCTTCGGCGAGATGGGCCTGATCTCCGGACGCCGGCGCACGGCGACGACGGTCGCCACCGCACCTTCGCTGCTGCTCGAGGTCGACCGCAACACGATGGTAAAGCTGGTCCGCTCGGTGCCGGACATCAAGCGGGTGATCGACGGCGCGGCCGTGGTCCGGCAGATCAAGACCTATCTCGCCCCGGGCGTCGATGACGCACTACTCAACGATGTCGTCGGCACCGCGCAGGTCGTGGAGTTCAAGCCGAACGATACGCTGATCGAGGAGGGCGCGGAGGACGATTCCGTCTATCTCATCCGCAAGGGCTCGGTGACGGTGTCGCGGCGCATTGCCGGAAAGGACATCGTGCTGGCTTATCTGCCCGCCGGCAATTATGTCGGCGAGATGGCGATGCTGACCAAGTCGAAGCGCTCCGCCACGGTCAAGGCGGCGGTGGCGACGGAGGCGATCAAGATCGACAGCGCCGCGTTCCGCGCTCTGCTGGAGCATGCTCCCGAACTCCGCCGCCAGGTCGAGGAACGGCTCGAGACCCGCATGATGGAGCAGCGCCGGATGGACCTCGGCGGGGCACAGGGCGGGCTCATCGAGTTCCTGATCCGGCAGGGGCTCGGCGAGGCGACCGATGTGCTGCTGATCGACGAGTCGCTCTGCGTACGCTGCGACAATTGCGAGAAGGCCTGCGCCGAGACGCATCACGGTGTGAGCCGCCTCAACCGCGAAGCCGGCCCGACCTACGACACGATCCACGTTCCCACGTCGTGCCGGCATTGCGAACATCCGCACTGCATGAAGGACTGCCCGGCGGATGCGATCCACCGCGCTCCGAACGGCGAGGTGTTCATTGACGACAAATGCATCGGCTGCGGCAATTGCGAACGGAACTGCCCTTATGGCGTGATCCAGATGGCTGCGATGCCGGCGAAGAAGCCGGGACTGTTGAGCTGGCTTCTGCTGGGACGCGGCAACGGGCCGGGCGAAGACAAGACGCCCGCGGGGCTTGCCAAGCGCACGGGCAGCAAGCACGCGGTCAAGTGCGACATGTGCAAGGGCATCGACGGCGGGCCCTCCTGCGTGCGCGCCTGCCCGACCGGCGCCGCGATCCGAGTCAATCCCGAGCAGTTCATCTCGGTCATCCGGGGCGCTCGCTGATGCGCGCGAACTCGCCCGTCGAAGCCGATGCGGGTGCGCGCCCGGCCCACGAGGAGGACCGGCATACCCCGTTCCTGATGTACCGGCGGTTCTTCTACTTCAAAACCGCCGTGGCGGCCGTCATTGTCTCCTGCATTCTTTATTGGGGCTACCGCCCGATGGGCGAGCCTTATGGCGGCACCTGGGTCGGCTATCTGCTGGGCACGGTCGGGGCGCTGCTGATCCTGTGGCTGATGTGGTTCGGCTATCGCAAGCGCGCCTACCTGACGAACCAGGGCAAGCTCGAGGCCTGGCTGTCGGCGCATGTCTATTTCGGCCTCGGGCTCCTGATCATCGCGACGCTGCACACCGGCTTCCATTTCGGCTGGAACATCCACACCGCCGCCTATGTGCTGATGTGCCTGGTGATCGTCAGTGGGGCATTCGGCATCTATTGCTACGTGCATTATCCGCGCCTGATGACGCAAAATCGCGCCAGCACTTCGATGCCGCAGATGCTGGCCCGCATCGCCGTGCTCAATGACGAGCTGCGCGCGAGCGCAATGGGGATCGATGACGCCGCCGCGCGGCTGGTGACGCGCTCGATAGAGCACACGGAGATCGGCGGCTCCGCCTGGCAGCAGATCACCGCGCGATATCCGAACTGCACCACCGCCGCGGCGCTCGCCGGCATCGACGCCATCGCAGCGCGGAGCACACCCGAGCAACAGGTCGCCTACCGTCGGCTCCGCGTCCTGCTCGACGAGAAGGCGCAGATCCTCGGCCGCGCGCGCCGCGACATCAGCTACAAGGCGATGATGGACGCCTGGCTCTATGTCCACGTGCCGCTGTCGTTCGCGTTGCTGGCGGCTCTTCTCGCCCATGTTGTTTCGGTCTTCGTCTATTGGTGACGGCAGCCCCTTTCGCGAGCACCCCTTGAAAGAACCTTCCTTCCAGCGCGGCGGCGATGCAGGTTGAGGTAACGTTCCTCACCCGTCGCGGCGCCGACGCCATCATGCGCAAGTCGCAGACCGTGACGGCGGAAGTCGTCAGGTTCGGCCGCGGGAGCGACAACGAGGTGCAGCTCCCGGACATCCGCGTCGGGCTGCATGCGGCGGTGATGGCCGAGCGCGAGGGCGGGCTCGTCATCCAGCAGGCCGGCGATCTCACGCTGCGGATCAACGGCGCGAGCGCCGCCAGCGGCACGGTTCACCCGGGCGACAGGATCCATCTCGGTCCCTACGAACTCGTCATCGCCGAGGCGTCGGCCGGGTTCGACGTGGCGCTCACCGTGGAATTGGTGCAGCCGCTTGGCGACGCACTTGAGCGGCTCCAGGCCGAAAGCCGCATCGGGCTCATCCAGGCGGGCTTGAGCAAGCGGCGCTGGTCCTGGGGCCTGTTCATCGTGTTCGCCTTGCTGGGCCTCGTGCTGCCGCTCGCGGTGCGCCCGTTCGGCCATGTCGTGACGTCGAGCGCCTCCGTTCCGGCGGTCGATGCCATCGACTTCGTGAGTCTGTCCTGGAACCCGGGCGAGGTGTCGAACCCGCACCGGTTCTTCGCGCAGAACTGCAATACCTGTCATACCGGCGTACTTGCCAGCGTGCCCGATCGGGCCTGCCTTTCCTGCCATGCGGAGGTCGGCAACCATCTCCAGGCCGGCCTCGAGCTCGGCCGCTCTCGCGCCGATCTCGCCGCAACGCGCTGCGCCACCTGTCACGAGGAGCACCGCGGCGTCGACGCGATGGTGATCCGCGCCGACGCGCTTTGCACCGATTGCCACGCCACGCTCGCCGAGACCGCGCCGAAGGCCGGGGTGCGCGACGTCCCGCGGTACCCCGTCGGCCATCCGCAGTTCCGCGCCACGGTGGTGGCCGATGCGGCCAAGCCGAGCTTCGCGCGCATGGTGCTGGGCGGCGATCCGAAGCCGGTCGACCGCTCTAACCTGGTCTTCTCGCATGCGGCGCATCTGGTCGAGAAGGGCTTTCTCACGCCGTCCGGCTTCAAGGTCATGACCTGCGCCGACTGCCACATCCCCGATCCGGGCGGGCAGGGATTCCAGCCAATCACGTTCGAAGGCCAGTGCCATTCCTGCCACGACCTCAAGTTCGATGCCGATCTTCCCTGGCGCGAGGTGCCCCACGGCGACGTCGCCGCCGTGAAGAACGCGGTGCAGGATTTCTATGCGCACATGGCGCTCCAAGGCGGCGTGCTCGATCCCGACGCGCCGGCGATCGTGCGCCGCCCGGTGGGGACGCCCCTGCCGCCGGCGCGCGAGGGCGAGCGGCGCGACGCGCTCGCCTGGGCGGCGCAGCGCGCCGATGCGGCGATGGGCATCATCTTCGACGAGAAGCGCGGCTGCACCTACTGCCATGTGACGAACCGCGCCAACGGCGCCTTCACGGTCGCGCCGGTGTTCCTGCGTACCCGCTTCCTGCCGCAGGCGCGATTCGATCATTCCAAGCACGCGGCGCTCGACTGCGCGCAGTGCCACGATGCCCGTCATTCGGAGAATAGCGCGGATGTCCTGCTGCCGGGCATCGAGACCTGCGTCGCCTGTCACGGAAGCGAGCGTGCCAGTATCAAGACCCAGTCGACCTGTACCTCCTGTCACCTGTTCCACCGGCGGGAACTCGGCCCGATGAAGACCGCCAGCGCAGGCAAGTGACCGGAGAGCGGGCGAGGGAGAGCGTTTTCATGAGGTCGACCTCGAGCCGCAGCTTGCTGTCGCATCCGCTGTTCAAGGCGGCGATGGCGGTACTGTCGGTCCTTTGCGCGGCGCCATCCGATTGCGGCGGCGGCGGCGGGGGCAGCGGGACCGGGCTCGCCAATAACAACTATGCCGTTCCGGATCAGACCACGGCGAACCTTACCGCGGCCCAGGTTCAGATCATCATCAACCAGGCCGCAAATGAAGCCGTGGCGCGGCACGCACCCGCCTCGATCGCCGTGGTCGATCGTGTCGGCAACGTGCTCGACGTGGTGCAGATGGCGGGCGAGGCGTCGGCCGGGAACGATGCCAACACCTGTCCTGCCCCCAATGTCTGCGCCCGGATCACCTCCAACGCCGGCGTCACGACCGGACTCGAGAACACGCTGTTCCCGAGCGTGCTCGGTGCCATCTCGAAGGCGATTACCGGCGCCTACCTTTCGTCCGGTGGCAACGCCTTCTCGACGCGCACCGCGAACGAGATCATCCAAACCCACTTCCCGCTCGGCTTCAACGGAATCCCGGCGGGCCCTTTGTTTGGGGTGCAGTTCAGCCAACTGGCGTGCTCGGATCTCAACCGCGGGCTCACCGGCGGCGTGCCCTCGGCCGGACCGCAGCATTCGCCGCTCGGCCTCGCCGCCGATCCCGGCGGCTTGCCGATCTACATCAACGGTGTGCTGGTCGGCGGAATCGGCGTGATGAGCGGGACGACCTATTCAGTCAATCCCAGCGTGAACGATGTCGACAACAATGACGAGGGGATCGCGCTCGCAGGGGTGACGGGTTTCGGGGCGCCCGCCGCCATCCAGGCGCAGAACATCGCGGTGAACGGCACCAATCTCGATTATGTCGGGCCATCGACGGTCCATGCGCCGGTGAGTGCCTCGCCGCCGACGATTCCCGCCACCGTCGTCACGGTTCCCGGCTTCTTCACCGCTGGCGCGCCGCAGGACGGAATGCGGTATGGGACGCCCGCTTCGGGGATCTTCCCCGACGCCTCGCTGCCGGCGCCGTCCTATCCGGCCGGCATCAGCGCTTACGTCCTGGGCACGGGCGGGGCTGCGAACCGGTTCGCGCCGACCAGCACGGCGATCCCGGCGGACGGCAACGCCATCACGGCAGCGGAGGCGACCAACCTGGTCACCAGCGCGATCACCGTCGCCAACGCGGCGCGCGCCGGCATTCGCGTCCCCAGCAGCACACATGCTCAGGTCACAGTCAGCGTCGTCGACCTGGACGGCAACATCCTCGCCATCGCGCGCACCCCGGACGCGCCCGTGTTCGGCGCCGACGTGTCGCTGCAGAAGGCACGCTCCGCGGTGTTTTTCTCGCGCGGCGATTCGATGAGCGCGTTCAACGAGCTCAGCAGCATCACCGTGAACCCGACGATCGGCGGCCTCGCGATCCCGCCGAGCAGCCCGACCGGAACCTACGCCTGGTACGCGAACGCGGTGAGCGTTTCGGCGCCGAGCCTGTTTAGCAGCGGCACCGCTTTCTCCGAGGTCTCGATCGGTGCCCTGGCGCGGCCGTTCCTGCCCGATGGCAACGAGGACGAAGGACCGGGGCCGCTGAGCCTGCCGATCGCCTCGTGGAGCGTGTTCTCGACCGGCGTGCAGCTCGATCTCGTGCATTTCGATCTCGCCAATCTGCTCGTCACCGGCACCGTCTCCGCGGCCGGGTGCGGCAACGGCAATGGCGGCAACATCGTGCGAGCCTCCGGCAATAACGGGCTGCCCACGAACTCCAAAGGGATCACGCAGATCGCCAATGGGCTGCAGATCTTCTCCGGCGGCTATCCCGTCTATCGCGGCGGCGAGCTGGTCGGCGGGATCGGTGTCTCTGGCGACGGCATCCAGCAGGACGCGCTGATCGCGTTCCTTGGGATCCAAGGCAGCCCCGATGCCGGCGCGACCGGCGTGCCAACGCTCAACAACGCACCCGCCGCCATCCGCGCCGACAATCCGGCACGGGTGGCGCTGACCCCCGCGGTCGGATCGACGCCCTTCACGCCCTTGTATGTCGTGTGTCCGCCGGCGCCATTCCTCACCTCGCGAAACCAGTCGCCATGCCAATAGGCGCGCACGCATCGAGGCTTGCCCTGCTGCTGGCGCCGCTCGCGCTGGCCGGGGCATCTAGGGCGGACGAGGCCACCGCGCCCGTCGGCGACGCGCGGGTGGCGCAGGAGCAGCGCATCCCCGGCCAGCCGCCGCCGGCGGTGCCGCCGCCCGAGAACCTTGGAAATCCCAATGCCATTCCGCCACCGAAGCCGTCTCCGACCGACAATTTCCTGCCGATCCCCGACCGCTGGCGTCTCCTTGACGCGCTCGGCCGGACCGAGAACCTGTTCGATCCTTACAACACCAACACGCTGAAGGGCGACAAGCCCGTCTTCGGCAAGGACTGGTTCTTCGAGCTGTCGGCGATCAGCGACACGCTCTACGAGCCGGCGCGGGTGCCGACGCCGGTCTCCGCCCAGGCGAGCGTGCGGCAGGGCGAGCATGACGTGTTCGGCCATTACGGCCGCACGCTCGTGAGCCAGACGGGAATCTTGAGCCTGTCGCTCATCAAGGGCGACACCGCCTACAAGCCGCCCGAGCTCGAGATCAACCTGACGCCGGTGTTCAATTTCAATCACGCCGAGGTGGACGAGCTCGGCGTGCTCAACGTCAATCCGGCGAAGGGCCTGACGCGCGATGATTCCTTTCCGGCGCTGCAGGAGGCGTTCGTCGATTACCACATCCGCAACGTGTCGGAGCGCTACGACTTCGATTCCGTGCGGGTCGGCATCCAGCCCTTCTCGACCGATTTCCGCGGCTTCCTGTTCCAGGATTCGCAGCTCGGCGTCCGGCTCTTTGGCAACCGCGACAACAACCACTGGCAGTACAATCTGGCCTATTTCCGCCGGCTCGAGAAGGATACGAACAGCGGCCTCAACGATATCGGCAAGCGGTTGCGCAAGGACGACGTCATCGCAGCTAATCTCTATCGCCAGGATTTCCCGGTCCAGGGCTTCACGTCGCAGCTCACCTTCGTGCGCAACGTCAATCGCGAGGGTAACGACGTCTATTTCAACAACAACGGTTTTCTGGTTCGTCCGTTGCCGCTGGGCGACTTCCGCGGCTACAATTACGATGTCAATTATCTCGGCTTCAACGGCGACGGGCATTTCGGCCGGATCAACCTCACCACCTCGGCGTACTGGGCCCTGGGACACCAGACGCACAATCCCTTCAGCAGCCTCGCGAACAGCTCGCAGACGATCAACGCGTTCTTCTTCGCGGCCGAGCCTTCGATCGATTTCGACTGGATCCGCGTCAGGGCGAGCGCGCTCTTCGCGAGCGGCGACGGCAATCCGCAAGGCGGCCGCGCCACGGGTTTCGACGCGATCTACGAGAACCCGCAATTCGCCGGTGCGGATTCGAGCTACTGGATCCGCCAGTCGATTCCGTTGATCGGCGGCGGCGGGGTGTCGCTGTCGCAATCCAACGGGGTGTTGCCCGACCTGCGCGCCTCAAAGGACGAGGGCCAGGCGAATTTCACCAACCCGGGCCTCGAGCTCCTGGGCGTCGGCGCGGACTTCGATATCCTGCCGGAGCTGCGCATCTCCGGGAACGTCAACTACCTGCGCTTCGTCAACACCGCATCGCTGCAGTTCCTGCGCCACCAGGCGGACATCCCGAACTCGATCGGCTACGACATGTCGGTTGCCTTCACCTATCGGCCGCTCGACACGCAGAACGTCGTGCTGCGACTGTCAGGTGCGGTGCTGGCTCCGGGCGACGGGCTCAAGGCGCTTTACCAGACCGGAGCGTCGACGCCGTTCTCCGGCGGCAACTTCCTCTATTCTGTCCTTGTCAACGTGGTCCTGACATACTGAGCCCCATGGCGATCCGCGCGTTCATATCCGCCCTGCTGCTGAGCATGCTCGCTCTGGCGCTGCCTTGCCGGGCGGATGAAGCGGAACAACCGCGCGATATCGACTATCCGACATTTCCGCCGGCGCCGGCGATGCAGACGCCGGCCGCAGCGGCGGCGAAGAGCGCCGGCTGTATCACCTGCCACACCGAGACCGATTCGCCGACGATGCATACCAGCGCCGTGGTCAATCTGGGCTGCGCCGATTGCCATGGCGGCGATCCGGAGGTGATGCGGGCGAGCGTCGTGGCGCAGGGAAGCGACGCCTATCGCCGGCTCGAAGCGAAGGCGCATGTGCAGCCTCGCTATCCGAAGGCCTGGGGCTGGCCGTCCTCCGCGAAGCCCAAGGACAGCTACACGCTCCTCAACCGCGAGGCGCCGGAGTTCATCCGCTTCGAGAACCCCAGCGACTACCGCGTCGCGCGCGAGGCTTGCGGTGCCTGCCACCTCGGAATCATTCAGGCGGCCGAACGCAGCCTCATGGCGACGGCCGCGCATTTCTGGGCCGCCGCCGCCTACAACAACGGGATCGTGCCGTTCAAGCATTCGATCCTCGGCGAGGCCTATACCCGCGACGGCCAGCCAGCGAGCCTCACCAACCCGGTGAAGGTGACGCCGGAGATGACGCATGATCACGGGATCATCCCGCAGATCTATCCGCTGCCCGCGTGGGAAGTGACGCCGCCAGGCGATATTTTCCGCGTGTTCGAGCGCGGCGGCCGCAACATCAACACGCAGTTCCCCGAGATCGGCCTCCCGGACTCGACTGGCGAGAGCCAGCGGCTCGAGGAGCCGGGGCGCCCCGACCTGCGGCAGTCGAACCGCGGGCCGGGGACGGGGCTCCGCGTGTCGATCCCCGTGCTCAACATTACCAAGACGCGGCTCAACGATCCCTTCACCTGGTTCATGGGCACGAACGACAATCCCGGGGACTATCGCAATTCCGGCTGCGCGTCGTGCCATGTGGTCTACGCCAACAATCGCGATATCGAGGCGTCGGGGCCCTATGCCAAGTTCGGGAATCGGGGCACGAGCCAGAGCGTCGATCCGACGATCCCGCGCAGCGAGACTGCGCATCCGCTGCGTCACGTGATGACGAACGCGATCCCGACCGCGCAGTGCATGATCTGCCACATGCATCAGCCGAATCTCTTCCTCAACACCTATCTCGGCTACACGATGTGGGACTATGAGACCGGCGCGGCCGAGATGTGGCCGAAGCAGCAGAAATACCCGACCGCCGCCGAGATTCGCGCCGTCGAAGAGCGTAATCCCGAGGGCGCCGCCCCGCGCGGCAATTGGGCCGATCCTGACTTCAGCGCCGATGTGAGCGAGCTCAATCCCAAGATCAAAGACACGCAATTCGCCGACTATCACGGGCACGGCTGGAACTTCCGCGCCATCTTCAAGCGCGACCGCAAGGGCAACCTGCTCGACGACGCCAACAACATCATCCCGGCCGACGATCCCGAGAAATTCAAGAAGGCCGTCCATCTCGAATCGATCCATGTCGAGTTCGGCATGCAGTGCGTCGATTGCCATTTCGCGCAGGACGCGCACGGAAGCGGCCATCTGTATGGCGAGGTACAGGCGGCGATCGAGATCACCTGCGCCGATTGCCACGGCACGGCGACGCGCTATCCCAATCTTCGGACGAGCGGCCCGGCCGCGCCGCCGGGCGGCACCGATCTGTCGCTCATGCGCATGGCGGACGGGCGCAAGCGGTTCGAATGGCGCGACAACAAGCTCTATCAGCGCTCGGCGGTCTATCCCAACCTCGAATGGGAAGTGACGCTCGTCAAGGACACGGTCGATCCGGCGAGCCCGAAATACAATCCGCGTGCCGCGCGCGCCAAGCTCATGTCGATGGGCACCTCGATGAAATGGGGGCCGGGCATACCGGAATCCCAGCTCGCCCATGCGCCCGACAAGCTGGCATGCTTCACGTGTCATCTCTCCTGGACCACGAGCTGCGCCGGCTGCCACCTGCCGATCGAGGCAAACTGGAAAACCGAACGGCAGCATTTCGAAGGCGGCGAGACCCGCAATTTCGCCACCTACAATCCCCAGGTCGCGCGCGAGGACATGTTCCAGCTCGGCATCGCCGGCACGATCAAGGGAAATATCATAGCGCCGATCGCCTCGCGCTCGGCGCTGGTGCTGTCTTCGACCAACATCAACCGCTCGCACATCTATGTGCAGCAGCCACCGGTATCGTCGTCGGGCTATTCGAGCCAGGCCTTCTCGGCGCACTATCCGCACACCGAACGGCGCACCGAGACCAAGACCTGCACCGACTGCCACATCTCCGAGGCCAACGACAATAACGCGATCATGGCGCAGCTTCTTCTGTTCGGAACCAACTTCGTGAATTTCGTCGGCTACAACGCCTGGGTCGGCGAGGAGCACGACATCGAGGCAGTCCGCGTCACCGAATGGGACGAGCCCCAGGCGGTGATCGGCAGCTATCTGCACAAATACGCCTATCCCGACTACTACAAGGCGCATCTCGACAATGGCCGCGAGCTCCAGGAAGCCTACGGTCACGACTCGCTCGATGCGCGGTGCATCCAGCTCCGCGGCGAATATCTCTATGTTGCCGAGGGCACGCGCGGCATGCGCGTCTATGACGTCGCCAGCATCGGCAACAAAGACATCTCCGAGCGCATCATCACCGCGCCAGTGTCGCCGCTGGGCCAGGACACGCACATCGCCTCCGCCGATGCGACCTGCGTCGTGCTGCCGACCAACCAGACGATCAATCCGCTGCGCAATGCCGGCGAGAACCAGCCGCTCTTCCCCGACCAGGACTTCAGCGAGCTGATGCGCAAGGACAATGAAGAGCAGCCGATGCATCCGATCTACAACTACGCTTACATCACGGATGCAGAGGAAGGCCTCATCCTCACCAATGTCGACACGCTCCAGGACGGCGAGCCGCGCAACAACTTCCTCACACGCGCGCTCACCTGGAACGAGGGCGGCATTCTCAAGGGTGCGCGGCACCTGACGATTGCTGGCACGCATTTCTATGTGAGCGCGGACGCAGGAGTGGTCGAGCTCGACATGGACGATCCGCTGCATCCCAAGGTCATGGCGGTGATCCCGATCAAGGATGCGCGGGCCACCTACGTTCAGTTCCGCTACCTCTTCGTCGCTGATGCGGCCGGGTTCGACGTGGTCGACATCACCGATCCGATGCATCCCGTGGTGCTCGACGGAGCGCGCGTCCCGCTGCGGCATGCCAACCATGTCACGGTGTCGCGGACCTATGCCTACGTCTCGGACGGTGTGGACGGGCTTGCCATCATCGATGTCGAGCGACCGGAGCACCCACACCTCTACATGCAATACACCGCCAACGGGAAGATGAACGACACGCGCGACGTGGCAATCGGCGCGACGAACGCCTCGCTTTTTGCCTATGTCGCCGATGGCGTGAACGGGCTCAAGGTGATCCAGCTCCTGTCGCCCGAGACCCAGCCCGATTTCTATGGCTTCTCGCCCGATCCGAAGCCCACCCTCATCGCCTGGTACCCGACCCATTCGCCCGCGCTGGCCTTGTCGCGCGGCCTCGAGCGCGACCGCGGCGTCGACGAGACGGGGCACCAAATCGCGGTCTTCGGCCGCATCGGCTCGCGGCCCTTCACGGCCGACGAAATGAAGAAATTCTATCTCGGTCCGGACGGCAAGGTCTTCACGGTGAGCGACCGGGTGAAGATGGGCGATTTCGTGCCCGCGGGCCGCAAATCTGCAGCAGCCGCAACTCCCGCGCGCCGATAGCCGATCAGCGCCGCGGCGGTGCCGCCACAGCGGCCGCGCCACGCATCTTCAAAGTGGTCTCGCCCAACGGCGACGCAAACGTGATCGCGTCCGGCGAGATGCGCGCCACGGTCCATCCGTCGATCGTGTCACCTTCGCCGACCTCGAAGCGGCGTCCGCCCGCAATCTCGGCCACGAGCGCGCGCCGCGCGGTTCCGGCGATGACCAAGCCCTGCAGCCGGTAGCGGCTCTCGATCGCGACAGGACCGGGACGTTGCGCGGTTGGAGCGGGCCGGCGCGTGGGCGTGAAGAGCGGTCGTGCGGTCGTTTCCGAGAATGCGGCGAGCGGCGGCAGCGATGCGAGCACCGGTGCTTCGGGACGGCGGGGTGCCGGCGCAGGCCGCCCTGGATGTGCGCCCCGCGGCAGCCACGGCCAGACCGCGAGCAGCATGGCAGCGAGATTGGCCGTCACGAGCGCGGCAACCGACGGCCGCAGCGTCGCGCGCGCGAGGCTCATGCTGGCGGTCCTCCACGGAAGCCGAAGACGTCGAGCTGGAACACCAGCGTCCCATGTGGCTGGGCCTGCGTCAGGAGCTGCAGATTGTCAGGAAAGAGAATCGGCCGGGCAGCATCGATCGCATAGAGCAGCCGCTGCACGCCGGCCATGTCGCCGCGGCCCTGCAACCGTACGCCGAGCCGGCTCGCGCCCTGTAGCGTCTCGCTCGATAGAATCTGGATGCCTTGGATCTCTACCTGCGCCGTCGCGGCCGCAGCCTTTAGCGTTTCCTGCAGGAGTGCGATCGCCTCGGCATCCGTCGCCTGCGGCAGGAACACGGCTTGTGTCGTGGCGCCCGGGCTTGTCTCCACGGGTGCGAGGGCGATGGCGCGGAACTGCGCAAGCTTCGCTTCCGCTGCCGCGACGCGGTCCGATGTTGCGGCAACGAAATCCCGATAGGTGCCAATCGGACCGATCCAAAGCGCGCCCGCAATTGCCAACAGGATTGCGAGCGCCGCCGCACGCGCCGGGGTCATCGGGCGGCCTCCGCGACGAGCGCGGAAAGCTGGAAATGCTCGAGCCCCGTCGCGGCGTCGCGCGCGATCGGCGTGCGGAACGTCACCTTGGTGAAGCCGCCGCTCTTTTCAAGCGCCAGCGCCAGCGTCGCCGCCGAGGGCGAGAGCCCGTCGATCACCAGCTCGCGGCCGGACAGCGAAAGCGTCTGGATCCACGATCCGTCGGGAATTGCTTTGGTCAGGTTGTCCAGCACGGCGACGAGCGGCGGCCGGGATGCCTTGAGCCGCAGCGGCGCTGCCACCCGCTCGGCTACGCTCTGTTGCGCCGTGCGCGCCTCGAGGAGCGCCTGGATCTGCGGCGCCATCGCCCTCGTCTCGCGTTCGACCGCGGCAAGGTGCAGCCTGTCGTGAACAATCGGCGAGGCCAAAGCAGCGAGGCTGAGGATCGCCAGCAGCAGGAACGCACCGCGTTCGAATCGCCCGAGCCGCCTCCGCCCGAGCGACCCGACCGGCAGCAGGATCGGCGCCGCAGCGCCCGTGCCCGCGACCACGACCCAGTTCACGCGCAGTCCCGCGCCATTGAGCTCATCGAGGATTTCCGCCACGGTCTCGCGCGGCACGGCCACGAGCTCGATCTCGACCGTGCCAGGTCCGCCGGCACCGCGTCCGAGGACGCGATGGCGGAAATAGACGCGCTCGGCCGGGAAGGGGAAATGGCGAGCGACCTCGAATCGAAGCACGCGGTCGATCTCATGCGGAGCAGCCGCGGGGAGCATGATTCGCTTCACCAGCGCACGTTCGACGGGGATCTCGACGGTGAGTCCGGAACGCGACGCCGTGAAGAGGCGTTGCAGCGTGTGCCGCGTATCTTCGGCGTCGGCGACCGCGCGGTCGATCTGGCCGAGCGGACGTTGCTGCACACGCGCCACCCAATAGCGCTCTCCGGCCTCGAGGACGGCGTCGCTTCCCGCGCCGGCCGGAAGCCACCCGGCAAGGTCGCGCCACATCTGCCGCAGCTCTGCCAGCCACCACAGGAGCGCCCGCTCGGCGAAGGACCGGGCGCGTCGAGGCTCGTTATCCGCGGCGACGCTCATGCGAAAATTCTTTCCAAGGTGCCACATTATCAGAAGCGCAGGCCGCTTTCATCTCTGCGCCGCTGTTGCAGGCGGCGCGCGAAACGCGATCACCTCATAGGGGCGTCCGGGCTGTTCCGTCAGGCGGACCTGAAGATCAGCGCGGTATCGGGCGCCGCCCGGCATCGTTGCGACCGCGCTGATCGTGAAGTCGCGGGCCGGGCTCACCATCACATAACCGTAGCTCGAAAGCACTTCAAACCCGCTATCGTCGGTTCCAAACTCGCGCTGCGTGCCGCGGAATGCGAGGTAGGAATCGACCAGTGCCGCCGTCGCTCCGGGAAGCGCGAGCAGCGCGGTTCGCGAGGCGACCGCCGGATCGATTGCCGCCGCGCCCGTGGCGACCGTGACATCGTCGGCCACCAGCGAATAGACCCGGTCCCCCACGCCCGGCAATGAGGCAAGCTGCTCCGGTGCCGCAAAGAGCGCGCTATGCCGGCTCGTGGCGTCGTCGCCCGCGGGCGTGAAGCAGGGCTCGCCGCCGCGGCGTTCGACGATGCGGCAGGCGATCAGCGTGGCTTCCTCACGCGGCCGCCCGACCGCCTCGAACAGCCCTTCGAGCAGCTCCGGCGGTGCTTGGTTGAGATCGATCTTGCCCGCCTCGTCGCGGATCGCGATCGTGACGGAGACGGCGCCGTCGTGCCAGGTCTCGGGCGTACCGTCGAATAACGCTGTACCGGCGGCGCGACGCGCGAGCAGATGCGCGAGGCCGAGCTGCGTCCCACCTTCCGCGGCAGCGCGCACGCGCGCGGCGGTACTTGCGTTGCGCGCGATCCTGATCTCGGTTTGCGACGTCACCGCGGCGGCGCTCAGCAGTGCCATCACGATCACCAATCCCCACAGCACGAGGATGATCACCGATCCGCGCTGATCTTCGGGCGCCTGCCGCATCTTACTGTCCCGCCGTCCAGAGCCGCACGATCAGCGGCGGCCAGCTCCGTCCATCGCCCGCATCGAGCGCTATGCGGACCAGCGACGGCGGATAGCGGCCGTCCCATTCATCCTGCCATTGCGCACGCGCCCCCGGCGTTGCCGCGCCAAAATAGGCGATCGTCACGTCGGCGAGCCCGGATGCGAGGACAGTGCGCCCGGCATCGACCGCACCACCTCCGTCGACCCGCCGCCGCGTCAGCACGAGCTGCCGCGCTTCGAGGTCGAGCCGAACGCGATATAGCCCTGCGCCGCCGTCGCTCGCGAGCGCGAGGAAGCGCAGCGAATGCGGGCCGCCGCTCAGCGCAGGCGCGTTCGACAGCAGTCGCGCATCGAACGCCGCGCCGAGCTCGCGCCGCAGCACGTCGTCGAGATTGCTGCGTGCTTCCGACGCGTCCGTGCGCGCGGACAGACGCCCGAGACCGGCCGCGGAAAGGCGCATACCCTCGAGGAACAGCAGGGCGACGATGCCTGCGAGCACCAGCGCGATCAGCAGCTCGATCAGCGTGAAGCCGCGCTGCGAGCGACGGTGCGTCATGGCGCAGGGGCCAGCCGGAGCGTGTCCAGCGCGATCCGGCGCTTCCGCCAGCCGTCGAGCCAAGTCACCTCGGCTTCGAGGCGGTATAGCCTGAACGCGGCGATCGCATGGTCCGGCCGATCCTCGTAGGGCTTGATCGCGAGACGCCAACCGAACCGGCGAGCGAAGACGCCACGCGTCTCGCCTTGTTCGAGCGGAGTGTCGCTCCCGGCGGCAGCGAGTTTCTCGTCGGCGAGCGCGATCGCGGTTTCAAGATCGGCGGCCGCGGCGTGGCTGAGCAGTCCGTCCCGAAACACGGTCGCGGCGGTACCGAGCGCAAGCCCTACGATCGCCAGCGCGATCAGGACTTCGATCAGAGTGAAGCCAGAGCTTTCAGCGGACGAGGATCGCACGGCCGGTGATCGCGACGATATCGATTTCGCGGATCGACGCCAAATCGCGCAGCACGACATGGCCGCCCGAGGAGGTTCCTGAAGGAAAGAACGCGACGAACGCCCCGCCGCGCACGTCCACGGACAGGTCGCGCGCCAGCGGCACCGGGTGAAAGCGCCCATCGATCCGGTAGCCGTTCCGCCCGCCGGCGAAGAACACCTCGCGGTTCTCCAGGATCGCGGTCGAGCGGGCGGCGGCAAGCGCTGCGCGCACCTCCCCGGCCGCGCCGTTCAACACCGCGCCTGGCGCGCGGTTGGCGAGCAGCGGAAACGCGATCCCGGCGACGAGGCTCAGGACCGCGAGGACGATCAGCAGCTCCAGCAGCGTGAAGCCGCGATGCCGGTCACGGCGCAATGTCGTAGACCTCAAGTACCGTGCCGAAGACAGCGAGCGCGATCGCTCCGATCAGCAGCCCGAGCAGGATCATGCTGAGCGGTGCCAGGATGGCGATCCATTCCGTCGCGGTCGCCTCGATCTCGCCGCGCAGGATGTCGCTGGCCTTCAGCATCATCGCCGCGAGGTCGCCGGTCTCCTCGCCGATGCGCGCGAGTTCGAGCGCCATTTCCGACATGAGGCCGGTCGAGGCGAGGGCGTCGGCAACGCGCTCGCCGCGTTCAATCGCGGCTGCCGCATCGGCGAATGCCACGCGCAGCGCCGCGTTCGAGGTGGCCTCGCACGCCGCATTCACCGCGGCAGGCACGGCAACACCTGCCGCGATCATCGTGCCGAGCAGGAAGCCCAACCGCTCGCTCTCAATCTTCATCAGCATCGGGCCGAGGATCGGAAGGCGCAACAACGTGCGGTCGGCCGCGACACGGAACGCGGCATCGCGCCGCTTGAGCATGAACGCCACCACGAGCGCCACAACCAGAAGCGCGAGGAGCCAACCGTAATTCTGAACCGCAACCGAGAGGTCGAGCAGCATTCGCATCAGAAGGGGCGGTTCGCGTCGGAAGCTCGCGAGCAGGCCTTCGAAGCGCGGCAGGACCAAGCCCAACAGGAACACGATCGAAAGGCAGGCCACCACCAGGACGCTCGCGGGATAGACGAGGGCATTGGCGAGCGACTGACCGATCGAGCGATTGCGCTCTAAGATGGCGGCAATCCGCTCGAACGCGCCGGCCAGGTCGCCGCGCGTCTCCCCCGCGGTGATCATCATCACGTGGGACTGCGAGAGGATCCTCAATTCCGCCGCCGCGCGAGACAGGCTTTCGCCGCGGTTTATGGACGCGAGCAGCGCACGTGCGGCCAACGCGCGCGGCCCACCCGCGCGGTCGTTGGCGATGAGGCGCAGCGCGCGATCCGGCATCACGCCGGCGCCGAGCAGCGCCGCGATCTGCCGCGTGAACAGCACGCGCTCGCGTTGGGTGAAGCGAGCGCGGCGCGCGAGGTGGCGCAGGCTGAACGACGGGAGCGCGGCGGGCGCAATCTCGATCGGGAAGCTGCCGTCGGTCTGAAGGTGCGCCACCGCCTCGCGCTCGTCCTCGGCGAAGAGCTCGCCTTCGATCTCGCCGCCGCCCTGGCGAAGCGCGCGATAGCGATAACGCGGCATGTCACGCCGCTCCCGTCACGCGCATGACCTCCTCGAGCGAGGTGACGCCCGCGAGCGCCTTGCGCAGCCCGTCCTGGCGCAGCTCGACCATTCCGCCGGCGCGGGCGGCGGCGAGAAGCGCCGGCGTCTCGCCACGTCCGAGGATCAGCGGATTGAGCCGCTCGTCCATTACCAGCAGCTCCGCGATCGCGGTGCGGCCGCGATAGCCCGTGCCCCCGCAGGTGGCGCAGCCCACGGCGCGGTAGAGCAGGAGCGGTCCCTCGGCGAGCACGTGCAGCCCGAGACGTTCGACGATCGCCGGCGTCGGTTCGTAGGCTTCGCGGCAGTGGCGACATAGACAGCGAACCAGACGCTGTGCCAAAACGCCGCGCAACACCGACACGAGAAGATAATCCTCGAGCCCCATGTCGAGCAGCCGCGGCACGGCGCCGACCGCGTCGTTCGTGTGAAGCGTGGACAGCAGGAGATGTCCAGTGAGGCTTGCCTGCGCAGCGATGCGCGCCGTGTCGAGGTCACGAATCTCGCCGATCAGCAGGATGTCCGGGTCCTGCCGCAGCAGCGAGCGGAGGATGTTCGCGAAATCGAGTCCGATCGCCGGCCGAACCGGTATCTGGTTGGCGCCCGGGAGCTGGTATTCGATCGGATCCTCGACGGTGAGAATCTTTTTCTCCCGCGTATTGAGGATCTGCAGGGCGGCGTAGAGCGTCGAGGTCTTCCCGCTGCCGGTGGGACCGGTGACCAGCAACATGCCGCTCGGCAGCGCCAGCAGCTTGAGGAGCGCATGGCGGATCGCGGTGTCGAACCCGAGTTCGGCGAGGTCGAGCGGCGCACGCTCGCGGTCGAGGAGCCGCATCACCACGCTCTCGCCGTGCAGCGTCGGCACGATCGAGATGCGCAGATCGATCTCGCGGCCCTCGACCACCATGCGGAAGCGCCCGTCCTGCGGCAGCCGGCGCTCGGCGATGTTGAGGCCGGCCATCACCTTGATGCGGCCGACGATGCGGTCGTAGAGGCCGGCCGGCGGCGGATCAATGTCGCGCAGCATTCCGTCGATGCGCAGCCGCTGCACGATGCGGTCGGGATCGGCCTCGATATGGATGTCGGAAGCGCGCAGCGCCGCGGCATGGGAGACGAGCCAGTTGACGTACCGGATCACCGGCTCCTCGCTCGCGAGGTCCGCGAGGCGTTTCAGATCCTCCGGCGCTGCCGTGGCGTGCGGTTCGGCGGTCTCGACGGCGGGCTTGCGGTCATTCGTGCCGTAGAGCCGCGCGAGCGCCGCGGCGAGTTCGCTCGGCACCGCCGCCCAGGGCATTACCGGGCGACCGGCCGCGAGGCGGACGGCCTTGATCGTATAGGCGTCGGTCGGATCGGCCATCGCCAGCGCCACGCCGTCGCTGGTGTCCTTCAGCGGCACGGCGCGGGCGCGAACGAGGAACTCCGCCGGCAGCGCGGCAGCAAGGTATGGCGTGTCGGGATAATCTTCTGCGGTGGCGCGCGGGATCTTGAGAAAGTCGGCGAGGCAATCGGCCATCTCGCGCTCGCCCATCATGCCGAGCCGGGTGATGATGACGCTCTCGCTCTCGCCCCGCTCGCGCCGGATCGCGAGCACGCGCGCGCGATGCACCGGATCGAGGCGGCCGCGCGTCAGCAGGAAGTCAACGAGGTCCATGGGCCATGAGATGCGGCGCCGGCCCCGGCGCCGATGCGCTCAGAGGAATTTGCTGTGAATATCCACGGTGGACTCGACCCCGACCTTGGCGAAATTCTCAGCCAGCCAAGCGTCGGCACGGAGCCGGCCAACATCGCGCAGATGCGTGACGAATTCCCAATCGGCATTGAGCTTGCTCGCGACGCCAAGCCCGGTCATGAGCTGATCGTCGGAGATGCCATGGATCAACACATGCTTCAGCGAGCTGTCATCGACGGAATGATCCTCGATGAGCCGCGTCACGAAGCTGATCGCCCGCATCTCGCGCATCAGGGACGAGTTGAAGCTGATCTCGTTGATCCGGTTCAGGATGTCGGTCGCAGTCTTGGGAATCTCGTTGCGGATGAGCGGGTTGATATGGACGATGACGATGTCCGCGCTCTTGCAGTTGTAGATCAAGGGATAGAGCGCGGGATTGCCCATATACCCGCCGTCCCAATAGGCCTCGCCGTCGATCTCGACTGCCTGGAACATGAAGGGAAGGCACGCCGAGGCGAGCACCGCGGACGAGCTCAGCTCATTATGCTCGAAAATCTTCACCTTGCCGGTGCGCACGTTGGTGGCGGACAGGAACAGCTTCACCGGGCAGTCCGGCCGCTTCAGCACCTCGAAATCGACCGACTGCTCGAGCACGTCGCGCAGCGGGTTGAAATTCATCGGGTTGAATTCGTAGGGCGACATCAGCCGCGAAACGATGTCGAAGAACTGGAACGCCGGCGAGAAGCGCAGCGAATGGTCCTTCAGCACCCGGTCGAGCAGGCTCGGCTGCAACGGGCTCATCATCGCCGCGTGGCTGATGCGCCGCCAATACGAGGTGAGCGCCTTGCGCGCGCCGGCGCGGCCTCCGATGGTTAGGCCATAGGCGACCACCGCGGCGTTCATCGCGCCGGCGCTGGTTGCGCTGATGCCCTCGAAGGCGAGCCCTTCCTCTTCGAGGAGGCGGTCCAGCACGCCCCAGGTGAAGGCGCCATGCGCACCGCCGCCCTGGAGTGCGAGATTCACCGTCTTGACCGGTGCGGGAGCCGTCGCTTGACGCCGCGACTTCGCCGCCGGTGCAGGCGCCTCCTTCGAGTCCGACGGCGCGACGTCGTTCATGGCGGACCTCCCCGTTGATCCTTTACGGCGTCAATGCGCCGTCCAGCCGCCGTCGACCGGCAGCGCGGTCCCGGTCATCGACGCGGCGGCGTCGGAGCAGAGGAACGCGGCGAGCGCGCCCATCTCCTCGACGGTGGCGAACTTCTTGTTCGGCTGCTGCGCCAGGAGAACGTCGTGGATCACCTGCTCCTTCGACATCTTGTGCGCCTTCGCCTGGTCGTCCAGCTGCGCCTCGACGAGCGGCGTCCAGACATAGCCGGGGCAGATCGCGTTGCAGGTGATGCCCAACTCGGCGACCTCGAGCGCGGTGGTCTTGGTGAGGCCCAGCATGCCGTGCTTTGCCGCGACATAGGCGGACTTGAAGGGCGAGGCCACGAGCCCATGCGCCGAGGCGATGTTGATGATGCGGCCCCATTTGCGCGACTTCATGCCCGGGAGCACCGCGCGCGTGGTGTGGAAGGCCGAGGAGAGGTTGATCGCTATGATCGCGTCCCATTTCGCGATCGGGAATTCGTCGATCGGTGCCACGAACTGAATGCCGGCATTGTTGACGACGATGTCGACCTTCCCGAAGGCCTTCGCCGCATTGGCAACCATCGCCGCGATCGCGTCGGGCTTGCTCATGTCGGCGCCGTCATAGACCACCTTGACCTTGTGCTCGGCGGCGAGTTCGCCGCGGATGCGTTCGATCTCCTTGGCGTCGCCGAAGCCGTTGAGCATGATGTCGGCGCCCGCCTGGGCCAGTGCCTGGGCGATGCCGAGACCGATGCCGCTCGTTGATCCCGTGACGATCGCCGACTTGCCTGCAAGCGAAGGCGTGCCGGCGGTTGCCGTTTTCGCGCTGGACATGGTGACCATGATGTGCGCCCCCGATGGAGTTGCGGATTTGACCGTGTCTCGCTGCGCAGGGCATGCGAAGCCTTGGGCGGCCGAAAGACAGTATCGTGCGCTCGGGCAGGCTTGCGAAACGAGCGGCCTGCGGCTGCGCTCAACACCGGCATCTTATGGGCATAGGACGCGCGACCGCAACGACAAAAAGTTGCGCGCGCGGCACAGGTTGGCCACCCTCGGGCTGAACAATGCCTTCACACCCGCAGGGCGCGGATGACAGCGTTCGACTGGTTTTGGCTGGCGCTGCTCGCCGCGGTCGCCGTGTCGATCGGCAGCTTCGTCGGCGTTCTGGTGCGGCGGCTTCCGGCCGGGGAGACCCCCGGCGGCCGCTCGCGCTGTCCGCGCTGCGGGCATGCGCTCACGCCGCGCGACCTGGTCCCGCTGGCGAGCTGGGCGGCACTCGGCGGGCGCTGCCGGCATTGTCGAGGGCCGATCGGGGTCTTCTATCCCGCCGTCGAGCTCGCGGCGTTGGGGCTCGCGCTCTGGGCCGCGGCGGCGATGACGATGGCGGGCTGGCTGGTCTGGGCGACGGCGGTTCTCGGCTGGACGCTGCTGGCGCTGACGCTCATCGACATCCGCCACTATCTCCTGCCGGACGTGCTCACATTGCCATTGGTGCCGGCGGGAATTGCCGTGAATTGGGCGCTGTTACGGCAGCCGCCGCTCGATGCGATGCTTGGCGCGGTTGTGGGTTATGCCGCCTTTGTGCTGATCGCCTGGGCCTATCGGCGCTGGCGCGGGCGCGAGGGCATGGGGGCGGGGGACGCCAAGCTGTTGGCGGGACTCGGCGCGTGGGTCGGCGCCAGCGGTCTGCCGAGCCTGGTCCTCCTGGCTTCGTTGCTAGCGCTCGCGGCGGCGCTCGCCATGCAGTGCCTGCGCGGGCGCCTATCGCTCGCGGACCGGGTGCCGTTTGGCCCGTTCCTCGCGGCGGGGGGGTGGGTGGTGTGGCTCTATGGGCCGTTCTTTGGCTGAACCTGAGCGAAAGCCTTCTGGAAGTCGCGCAGCGCCACGACGAACGTTTCCGGGCGATAGACATCGTCCTTGGCCAGCGACTCATAGAGCCCGTTTAACGGTCCGCTCAGGCTCTTCGCCTGCGCCTCGCTGACATACCCCTGTACCTTCATCGCGTTGACGATGGAGCCGAGCGCCATCGTCGCCTGCTCGGCATCGGGGTAGGCCACGGCCTGGCGGTTGATCCCCGCGGCGATCAGCCCGTCGGCGAGCGCGCGCATGTCGTCGCGGCCGAAATCGTGTGCTTCGAGAACCGGCACGAGCTGATTGGCGGCCTCGCGCACGGCCCGCGCCTCGCGCTGCACGGCAGCCCAGTTCTGGGTGGTGGCGCGATGCAGCGCGAGCATGTGCTCGCTGAGCGTCCTTGCCTCGGCAGGCGCCACGCGCTGCGCGATGATCCGCAGCATCACGGCGTTGGCATCATAGATCGTCGGCAGCCCCGGCGGCAGGCCGGTCGAGGCCCGCGGCTCCCAGCGCAGCAGGTTCATGCTGTGGTGGCATTCGGTGCAGTCGAACAGCACCAGCTCCGGAAAGAGCCCGTTCGGCGCATGCTTCGGATCCATCACCGCGTCCATGAACCTGACGAGGCTCATGGCCTGTCCCACCGCCCAGACGCGCACGCCGTTCACCGGTCCCTTGCGCTGGACATAGAGCTTGTCGATGGTGAAATGCGCGGGTTCGGCGGCGGTATACGTGTCGAGCTCGAAGCTGATGCGCGGGTGGCCGGCGCCCATGATCCGGTGCGTGACGAACCGCTTCTCGTCGCCCATGTGGCAGGATAGGCATTTCTCGGCGCGCGCCTTCGGGTCCTCGGTCGGATAGAGGCCGGCGGCGACATTCTCGCGGTGTGTCGCCCCCGAGATATGCACCCCCAGCCAGCTCTTCGCGCCGCCGTGGCACGCCTCGCACCCGACGCCGTCGGAGATTTGGAACTGCGGGCCGCGCATGTTCTGCGGCACGTTGTCGGCGTGGCAGTCCAGGCAGAGCGAGGCGGTCCGCGGGTCGCCGATCCCGAGATTGCGGGCGATCCGCAGCGAGCGCTCCTCGCCGAGCACCGCATAGGCCTTCGCGTGCTTGTCCCGACGCGACCAGGTTATGTACTCGTTCTGCGCGACCGACGATCCCTTCAGACGTTCGACCGCGCCGTGACAGGTGCTGCCGGAACAGGAGGCGACGCCGAGATGCGCCGAATCGATCTGCGCCACCGCGGACTGCGCCGTGGCGCCGGCCAGCCAGCACATCGCCGCGCCGGCCAAGATCCTTGTTGCTGTCCTGGTCATGTCCCCCGCACCCAGGCGCTTCGCGCCAAGCAAAGCTAAACGTCTGCGCCGAAAGATGCAACCGGCGCAGCGGAAAATGCCGTGCAGTGCTTTTCTCCACAAGGCAATTCCGCTAAGGTGCACGGCCGCAAGCCGCGCTTCCGATGGACGGGACGCGGACGCATGTGACATTTGGGGGAGCGGATTGGGTCTGACCAACCGCGAGTGGATTCCGCGAGATTCTGCGACGAGGACGGAACGCGCCGCGCTGATGCGACCCGGAAGAGTCGCAGTCATAGCCGTCGCCGTCGCCGAACTCGGCCTCGCGGCCGGTGCCGCAGCGCAGGTCTCGCCAACTCCTTTTCCGGGCCAGCCCGAGCCCGGCCGCAACACTCCAGCGCCCGCGCCGCCGCCGCCGCCGCAATTCGAGTTCAGCATCCCCTCGCCGCGCCGGGGCCCGGTGCCGCGTGCCGTCGATGAGATCGAGTTCCAGGTCTCCGACATCAAGGTCGCCGGAGCGACCGCGTTTCCACCCGCAGCGTTCCGGCCGCTGATCGAGCCGCTCGTCGGCAAGACCGCGAAGCTATCGGACATCATCGCGGTGGCCGACAAGATCGAGGCGATGTATCGCGCGCACGGTTATGTGTTGACGCGCGCCTTCGTCCCGCCGCAAACCGTGTCGAACGGCGTCTTTCAGATCAAGGTGGTCGAGGGCTATGTCAAGGCCGCCGCGGTCACGGGCGGCGACGAGCTGACGCGCCGGACGGTGGAATCCTACGTGGCGCCGGTCGTGGCGGAACGTCCGGCGCAGCTCGATGCGCTGGAGCGCGGGCTGCTGATCGCGAACGACCTGCCGGGCACGAAGGCATCGGGACTCTTGCGCCCATCGCCAACCGAACCGGGCGCATCTGATCTGCTGGTGACGCTCGACGAGGTGCCCTGGCAGGCGACCGTCTATGCCGATAATCGCGGCTCGTCCTCGACCGGCATTTGGACGGTCGGGACCCAGCTGGTCATGAATTCGCTGCCCGAGATTGGCGGCCAGTTCCTGTTCGACGCGTCGGCCACGCCCCATTTCCAGCAGCGCAACCTGTTCCAGGCGCGCTACACCCGCCCCGTTGGCGATGATGGGGCGATCGCGAGCCTTGCCGGCATCCTCGCGCACGGCGTTCCATCATCGGGCGCCCTGGTCAGCGACAGCTACGCGATCACGCCGCGCCTCACCTACCCGCTCATCGTCACGCGGCCGCTGCGGCTCTCGCTCGAAGGCGGCCTCGCGATCCAGGCGGCGAAACTCGCGCTGCCGGCGGTGGCCTGCGACTTCAGCGACGATCACTGGCGCACCGTGGACGGCGCGGTGACGGTGCAGAATCGCGGCCTCATAGGGACGTCCAACACCGGTGTCACGCTCGGGCTGACGCAGGGGATTCCGGCTTTCGGCGCGAGCAGCAGCGCGCCCTGCGGAACCTCGACGAAGCCCCTCGACTTTACGAAGCTCACCGGCGTGGTGCAGCACGACCAGCCGCTCGTCGGGCCGCTGAGCGCGAACTTCCGCGCGCTCGCCCAATATGGCTTCGACAAATTGATCGTGGGCGAACAGATCAGCTTCGGCGGATCGGGCATCGGTCGCGGCTACGATCCGGCGGCCCTCGCGGCGGATGGCGGTTTCGGGCTTGCGAACGAGCTCCGGTACACGACGCATCTTCCCGAGTATTACGTCGATACCATGCAATTCTACGGATTTTTCGATATTGCGCGAACCTGGAACAATCACGACGGGCCGACGCTCTCGACGCCGGGCGTGGCAAATCGCCAATCGCTCGCTTCGATCGGATTCGGCGTGCGTGTCTCGTTGCTGCAAATGGTCAGCAGTGGTATAGAATTCGCCCATCAATTGAAAGGCGTGCCGAATAACGGCGGCCCCAGCAGTAGCGGCAAGGCCGGCTCGCGAATTCTCTTCAATGTCGCAATAACCTATTAACCTTTGCCCATGGCGCCGGATTCCAGCAAGCATCCGATCGGTCCGCGCCCGTCGCTGTGGGCTGGAAGGCCTTCGTCCGCATGAAGATTGCCCGTCGTGGAGATGCAAGACGATCAACGGCCGGCCTCGCCGCCGTTCTGGCCGCGCTCGGATTGTGTGTCACAGCGGCCGCGGCGCGCGCGCAGCAGCCCGTCGCATCCCCTGCGTCTCAGCCGGCCGCGGCCAATGCGGGGGTGATCATCGGCGCGGACCTTTCCGGCGGGAAGTGCCGGTGGGAGGCTCGGATCGATCTCCCGATCGAGCGCGGCCTGCCGCAGCCGGCAAACGTGTTCTGCGGCACGGCGAAGCGGCCGTCGGGCAGCGTACTGGCGACGCTGGCCCCGGCCGGGCTGCCTGCCGACGTGGCGGGGCGCCACCAGGCGCTGGAGCGCGCCGCTGCCGCCACGCCCTCCGGGCGCGATGACGCGATCCGCATGACCTGCCAGCCCGGCCAGTGGGAAAAGACCGCCGGCGGCATCGACCTTATGCTGCAATCGTGCGTGCTCAACGAGAGCGAATGGCCGCGGGTGGTGTCGGTCGCGGTGATGGGGTCGCTGATGCTGCGCGCCGAAGGCGTGCCGTCGGCGATGCCCGCGCTGGCGCAAGCGATGGGACGGCTCGCGGGCGAGACCGAGGCGCAGACGACAGCTGCACTCGGCGATGCCGCCTATCTCCGCGGGCGGCTCGTCAAGCTTGCGGGCGAGCATTGGCTCGGGGCGTCGGCCGACGACTTTGACTCTTACCGGCAGCTCACCGAGAGCGCCCGTGTCGAGGCGAGTCGGCGGAATTTCGGCGCCGCGGAGGAGCATTACCGCCGAGCGCTCGCGATCCTCTCCAAGGTGTTCGGCGATCGTTCCGCGAGCGTCGGGCTGCTGCTCACCGAGCTCGCGCTGCAGGTCAGCAATCAGGAACGGTTCGAAGAGGCGTCGGCGCTGTTCCGGCGTGCCGATCCGATCATCCAGAGTGCCGGAAGCGCATCCGACCGTGCCCGTCTCCTGCTCTATCTCGCGTTCGACGCGGCCAATCGCGGCCGCTTTGACGAGGCGCTCGACTTCGCCGACAACGCCGCCACGGCCTGGCGCGACCTGGTCAATCAGGGCGGCGTTTCCGCCGACCAGGTCGCGACCGACGCGACGCTCGCGACCGTGCGTGGCCAGCTCGGCTTCGCGCTCGATCTCGAGGCCGAAATGGCGCTGCGGACCGGCAACCTCGCCGCAGCAGATGCCGCCGTCACCGAGGCATCTGGGATCGTCGGCGAGGTCTCGGGGCTGCCGCCATGGTGGCGTTCGGAGGTCCTGACGACCATGGGCGAGCTGCGCGCCGCGCAGGGCCGCATGGACGCCGCAGACCAAGCCTTCCGCGCCGCCCTCATCCTGCAGGAACGCTTCTTCGGCGACACCGCGCCGACCGCCATGACCTATCTCGTTATCGGCCGGGTTTTCTCCGAACAGCGACGGTACCCCGAATCGGTGCGAGCCTTCCGCCTCGCGCTTAACATCCTGCGCAAGGACGAAGTCGCGCGCTCGGAGGTGATCGTCGACCAGATCGCGCCGTTCGTGATCGCCGCGAACGCCGTCGCCGAAAGCGATCCTAGCCAGAAGGCGCAGCTCGAAGCGGAAGTGTTCGAGGCGACGCAGCTCATCGGCAAGAGCCTCGTCGATGATACGGTGAACCGCGTCGCCGCGCGGCTGGCTTCGGCCGCGCCGGCGATTGCCGGGCTCGTGGACGAGCTCGAGCTCGCGCGACGCGAGCGCGACGCGGCGCGGATCGCGCTGGCGCAGGAAGTGGCACTCCCCAACGACCAGCGCGGCAGCCAACGCGAGAATGCGTTGATGGCACAGATCAACGCCGCCTCCGCCAGGGCGGACGCGCTGACGAAGCGCATCGTCAGCGAGTTCCCTGACTATGCGAAATTCGCCAATCCGGGGCCCGTTTCGCTTGCCGACGCGCAAAAGACGCTGCGTGGCGATGAGGCTCTGGTTCTCGTTGAGGCCGGGCGCGAGCACAGTTTTGTCGTGCTGGTGCGCAAGGATCGTGTGATTGCGCGGCCGATGGGCCTCGACAACGGCACGCTCTCGGATGACATCGCGACGCTCCGCCGTGCCTTTGTCGTGCATGAGCGCGCCATCCAGCCGTTCGATCTCGGCAAATCCTATCTGCTCTACCGCTCTCTGTTTGGCGCGGTCGAGGGCGGTTTGGCCGGGATCGATCACCTCGTGGTCGTGCCAACCGGGGCGCTTGCGAGCCTGCCGCTCGGCCTTTTGGTGACGCAGAACCCGAAATCGTTGGGCCCGCGCAACTACGCCGGTGCGGAGTGGCTGCTGAAGCGCACCGCGATCAGCGAGGTCCCGTCCGCGCGCGCCTTCTTGTCGCTGCGCGAGCAGGCGGGGACGACGCAGGGCACGCGGCCGCTGCTGGCGATCGCCAACCCAAGCTTTGCCGGCAAGCCGCAGGCCGGCGGAACGTCCGGGCTCGACGCGCTCGAGCGTCAGTGCCGCGACGCAGGGCCGGTGCCGCCGCAGTTGCTGCGTGCGCTGGCGCCGCTCCCGGACACGGCCGACGAGGTGCGAAAGATCGCCGCGATCCTCAAGTCCGACAGCGCCTCGGTCCTGATCGGCGCCGAAGCGAACGAACCGCGGGTGCGCTCCATGCCGCTCGCCGACTATCGCGTGCTGTACTTCGCCACGCATGGCCTGCTGCCGACCGCGCTGCGCTGCCAGTCGGAACCGGCGCTCGTCCTGTCGCCGCCGGCGCGCCCGGCGGCGACACGCGATGCGGACGGCGTGCTCGATGCGAGCGAGGTGGCACAGCTTCATCTGAACGCGCAGCTCGTCGTGCTATCGGCCTGTAACACCGCGACCGGCGGCGGACAGTTCGGGGGCGAATCCCTATCCGGGCTGGCAGGCGCCTTTTTCCATGCAGGTGCGCGCTCCGTGCTGGCGAGTCATTGGGAAGTGCCATCGGCGCAGACGGTGCAGCTCATGACCGGGCTGTTCTCGCGGCTTGGCCCTGAGCTCTCGGGCGGCGTCGCCGAAGCACTGCGCCAGTCGCAGCTCGCGCTCGCCGCGCGGCCCGAGACCGCGCATCCCTTCTTCTGGGCTGCGTTCACGCTGATCGGCGACGGCGGCGCGCGCGCGCCGGGGCGAGGCGCGGGCGTGCCGGCCGGCGGCGACGTTGCCCAAGCCGCGCCGAACGGTCAGACCTCTTCGCTCATGGAAAGGCATCGATGATGCGACGGATCGTTGCGACAGGACTTTCGGCGCTCGCGCTCGTGGTCGCCGGAGGCGCGGCTCACGCGACAGAGCTGATCGTGGTGGAATCGCACGGCCTGCGCCTGACGCCCGGCGAGCCGGTGGACGGTTCGAAACCGCTCACCCTCCTCGATGGGCAGCAGGTGACGCTGCTCGCCTCGAACGGCCAGATCATCAGGCTGGAGGGACCGTTCAATGCCGCGCCCGACAGCCAAGCGAAAGGCGGAGGTACGGACGTGCGGAGCGCGGTCGCCGCGCTCGTCACCGAGCGGCAGGCGCGCACCAGCGAGGTGGGCGTGGTCCGGGGCGAGGCCGACGTGAAACTGCCCAACCCATGGGTGGTGGACGTCACCCATCCCGGAACGAGCTGCGTCGAGGTTGGCAAGCCGGTCGTGCTCTGGCGCAGCAGCGATCTCTCGGATACGCAGGTGTCGATCGCGCCGGCGGACCGGAGCTGGTCGGTCTCGGGCCACTGGCCAGGCGGGGCCGATCAACTGTCCATGCCGGCAAACCTGCCGCTGCGCGACCTCAAGAGCTATGTTATCAATGTGGGCGGCAAGCTCGCGCCGGTGACGCTGCGGATCATTCCGGCTTCGGTCACCAATGACGCGATGCGCGCCGGCTGGATGTCGGAGGTTGGCTGCGACAACCAGGCGAGCGCGCTGCTCGCCATGCTCGGCAAGAAATGACCAAGGAGCGCGCGCGGCGACGGCATGTTCCGGGTGAAGCGCTTATCGACAGATCTGGTGCTGCCGGGCGTGGTTGCGCTGTGCTCTGTCGCGGCCGCAATCCTCATGGTCCACAACGTCGCGTTCCTGACCCAGGCGGAACGTTTCGTCGGCGATCTCCGGATCGCTACGCTGCTCCCGCCGGAGCCGCAGGAACCTGACATCGTCATTGCCGCGATCAACGAGGACACGCTCAAGCTCTTCCCCTACCGCTCGCCGGTCGATCGCGGTTTCCTCGCAAATCTTCTGAAGGTGCTGGAGCAGCGCCACCCGCGCGCCGTCGCAGTCGACGTGCTGTTCGATCAGGCGACAGAGCCGGAGAAGGACGCCGCGCTCAGGCAGACCATCGCCGACCTCAAGGTACCGCTGGCCGTGAGCTATACCAGCAACCCCGAGATCGTCGACGACAGACAGCTCAAGTATCTCGACGCCTTCGTCCCGCCCGGGCGCCGCGTCGCGGCGGAGATCGCATCCGACGGGTTCGGGACGGCGCGATGGATCCTGCCCAGCGTAAGGCAACGCGACGGGACCGTGCTTCCGAGCTTTGCCCGCGGCGTGCTTGAGAAGATCGGCATCGCCACGCCCGCGACCCAGCCTGAGATGGTCTGGCATGGCAGGCCCGACGCGAAGACCGCGCCGTTCAGGGTCTTTCCTGCGCATCTCGTGCCGATGCTGCCGGCCGACTGGATCAAGGACAAGATCGTGCTCGTGGGCGAGGTGGTGAGTCTCACAGACCGCCACCGCACGCCTTTCGCGTCGGTCTATAGCGGCACCGAAGGCGACCTGCCGGGGATCGTGATCCACGCGAACGCGGTCTCGCAGCTTCTGCATCACGTGCCGCCGCGCAACCCCGGCCTGTGGGCGGAGGTGCTCCTGGCGCTGGCGATGGCCGGCCTCGGCGCGGTGCTGGGCGCAGTGCCGATGGCGATTGCCAAGCGGATGGGTGTCGCGGTGCTGGGCTTCGCCGCGCTTTGGGGCGGGGCGGGGGCGCTGTTCTGGTTCACCGGAACCTCGCTCGTGCTGATCAGCCCGACCATCGCCGGGGCGTTGTCGATCTGGGGCACCGATACGGTCACCGGGCGGCAGGCGCGGCGGCAGCGCGAATTCATCCAGTCGGCCTTCTCCCGCTATGTCTCGCCCAAGGTCGTCGACCAGCTCGTGAGCGATCCCACCAGGCTGTCGCTCGAGGGCGAGGCGCGGGAGATGACCTTTCTCTTCACCGACCTCGAAGGCTTCACCACCCTGTCGGAGAAAGTCGATTCGCGCGCGCTCGCGCAGATGCTGAATGCCTATCTCGACGGCGTGTGCGCGGCGATCCTGTCGCTCGACGGCACGGTGGACAAGTTCATCGGCGACGCAGTGTTCGCCATCTTCAACGCACCGGCCGATCAGCCGGACCATGCCGAGCGCGGTGTGCGTTGCGCGCTCGCGATCGACCGTTTCTCCGAGACCTTCCGCGCCGAGCAGCATGCCAAGGGCATCCCGCTGGGTGTGACGCGCATCGGCGTGCATTCCGGCCGGGCCGTCGTCGGCAATTTCGGCTCGCACAGCCGCATGCAGTACACCGCGCTTGGCGACACGGTGAATACGGCCTCGCGGCTCGAAGGCGTGAACAAAGTGTTCGGTACGCGCATGTGCGTCAGCGAATCGACCCGCACGCATGTGAGCGACATTGCCTTCCGCCCGATCGCGGTGATCGTGCCCAAGGGCAAATCCGAGCCCCTCGGCATCTACGAGCCGCTCGACGAGGAGCGCGCCAATTCACCCTATGTCATGCGGTACATGGAGGCCTACGCGATGGCCGAGCAGCGCGACCCGCGTGCGCTCGGCCTCTTCGAGGAGCTGCACGCGATGCACCCGGAGGACAAATGCGTGGCCCTCCATGTCGAGCGACTGCGGGAAGAAGGCAACGCCGGCGTCGAAATGGTAATGCACGAGAAATAGGCGGTTGCCGCGCCTGGACCGCGGGCTACTTCAGGTAATCGTGCACGACCTCGCCGAGGCCCAGCGTCAGGTCGGCGACGAAATGCGTTGCCGACACGACCTCGAGGACCGGCAGTTCGGCCAAGGGAGCCAGCGCATGATGCGCGAGCTCGATGCCCGCCGGGCCGGTCCAGGCGCCTTTCACCGTCACGTCTTCGAGATAGTACCGCACCAGCTCGCAAATCCTCGGCGTGCAGTCGACGTGCGGGATGATCTTCAGCAGGAAGCTCTGCTCGGTCATCGCCTTGGCGATCGCCGCGGTGTCGAGCGCCTTGTACTTGTACCCCATCGTGCCCGTGGCGATCCGGATGCGTCCGTAATCGAGCGTGCCCAGAAGGGTATCGGTCTCGACCTTGAACGACACGTTGGCAAGCTTCTTGGGAAAGCCCCAGATCTCGCGGCCGGCGGCGATCGGCGCCTCGTCGTCGAGGAACATTGAATGGACGTAGCCGCCGGGCTTGCCCTGGAAAGTGACCGGAATGACCTGTCCGGATTCGGTGTAGTCGCCGAATCCGGACGAATCGGGCATGCGGATGAAT
>Ga0070740_10001505_pt1 | contig 31626 bp, 31 predicted proteins | sample Coa_R2_FD_67286 | JGI IMG/M metagenome (GOLD analysis project Ga0070740, IMG submission 67286) | Surface soil microbial communities from Centralia Pennsylvania, which are recovering from an underground coalmine fire - Coalmine... | ecosystem: Environmental > Terrestrial > Soil > Unclassified ...
ACCAGATCGACGATGTAGCGGCAGAGGCCGAGGGCGGGGGCGAGCTCCATCGCTCCATTGAGCTTGATGCATTCCGCCTGGACTCCGCGCGCGGCGAAATGCCGACGCGTGATGTCGGGATATTTGGTGGCGACGCGGACATGGCTCCAGCGGGCCGGGTCCTCGCGCGTCGCGTCTTCCGCCGGCGCGGCGACGGCGAGGCGGCAGCGCCCGATGCCGAGATCGAGCGGCGCGTAGATCTCGGGATAGTCGAACTCCATCAGAACGTCGTTGCCGGCGACGCCGAGATGCGCCGCGCCGAAGGCGACGAAGGTCGCGACATCGAAGCTGCGCACGCGGATGAGGTCGAGCCCGGCATGGCTCGTGGCGAAGCGGAGCTGCCGCGACTCCTCTTCGGCGAAACCCGGCTCGGCGACGATGCCGGCACGCCGCAGCAGCGGCACGACCTCGCCGAGGATGCGCCCCTTGGGCAGCGCCAGCACCAGCTTCTCGTTGCTCGGCAACGGACAGTTCTCCACCTTCCCGCAAGGGCTTTGTCGGAGCCGCCCCCTCACCCTCCCGCTACGCGGGCCCGCCCTCCCCTCGCGAGCGGGGAGTGGGAGGGGCGAGCGGCGAGCTCAAAGCCCGGCGGGGGTATACACCGCCGCTTCCGGCGAGGAAAGGCGGGGCGCGCCGCTATCCCGCCTCGAGCGGATGGCGCGGGCGCCAGGGCGTCGGCCAGGGTTCGCCGAGATCCTCGATCCGGCAATGAATCCGGTCGGTTTCGAGGCGGAGGCTGGCGGCGCGCGAGAAGTCGATGATGATGGCACCGTCCTCGCGGCGGATCGCCAGGATTTCGAGGATGCGATCGGGGTCGCGGCGGTCGAAACCGCGCAGCTTGACGCCGCGCACCCCCTCGACGGCAAGGCCGGCGAGGGTGCGCTCGAAGCGCTTGCCGCCGTCGCCCGGCTTCATCTCCCAGCGGAAGCGGTTGGCGACGAGGACGAAGCGGCTCTCCTCGGCGAGGAAGGCGAGATCGCCGACGGCGACGAGCGCGTCCTGGAGAATCGCCGAGATGACCGCGAGGTCTTCCTCGTCCTCGGCGCGCAGCTTCAGCGGATCGGCCATTCCGTCCTCATCCCGCCGCTTCCCGTCAGGAGCCGTCGCCCAGCCTTTCGATGTCGGCGCCGCAGGCCGCCAGCTTCTCCTCGACCCGCTCATAGCCGCGGTCGAGATGATAGACGCGGTTGATGACGGTCTCGCCTTCCGCCGCCAGCCCGGCGAGGACGAGCGAGACCGAGGCGCGCAGATCGGTCGCCATCACCGGGGCGCCGGTGAGCTGGCGGACGCCGCGCACCATCGCCGAGGCGCCATGGACATTGATATTGGCGCCCATCCGGCAGAGCTCGGGGACGTGCATGAAGCGGTTCTCGAAGATCGTCTCGGTGATCATCGCCGCGCCCTCGGCCGTCGTCATCAGCGCCATCATCTGCGCCTGGAGATCGGTCGGGAATCCCGGGAAAGGCTCGGTCATGACGTCGACGCCGGTGAGGCGACCATTGTGCCGGCGCACGCGCAGCCCGGCCTCGGTCTGCGAGACCTCGACGCCGGCCCCTTCGAGGGTCCGCGCCACCGTCGCGATCGGCTCGTAATCGGCGCCGACGAGCTCGACATCGCCTCCCGTGATCGCCGCCGCCATGAGGTAGGTTCCGGTCTCGATCCGGTCGGGAATGATCCGGTGCTTGGCGCCGTGGAGGCGCGGCTTGCCGCGGATGGTGACGCGGTCGGTGCCGATGCCCTCGATCTCGGCGCCCATGGCGACGAGGCAGCGCGCGAGGTCGGCGACCTCGGGCTCGCGCGCGGCGTTGACGAGCACGGTTTCGCCCTCGGCGAGGCTCGCGGCCATCAGAAGATTCTCGGTGGCGCCGACGGAGACGGTCGGGAAGGCGATCTCGGCGCCTTTCAGCCCCTTCGGCGCGCGCGCGTCGATATAGCCTTGCGTCAGCTCGATCTCCGCTCCGAGCCGCTCCAGCCCTTTGAGGTGGAGATCGACGGGCCGCGTGCCGATGGCGCAGCCGCCCGGCAGCGACACCCGCGCCTTGCCGCAACGCGCGAGGAGCGGCCCCAGCACCAGCACCGAGGCGCGCATCCTGCGGACGAGATCATAGGGCGCTGTCGTCGAGGTGATGTCGTCGGCTGTGAGCTCGACGGCGCGCCCGTCCTGGCCGCCATTCGGCCGATAACCCTTCCATTTGATGGAGACGCCGTGCTGCACGAGCAGGTTCGCCAAGGTCGAGATGTCGCCGAGATAGGGAATGTTGCAGAGTGTGAGCGTCTCCTCGGTCAAGAGGCTCGCCGTCATGAGGGGCAGCGCCGCGTTCTTGGCGCCGCCGATGGCGATGGTGCCGGCGAGCGGCCTGTTCCCGCGGATGCGGATTTTGTCCATGAGGTTCTCCCGAAGGCGCGCCGCGCGAGGCTCTCCAGCCTCGGTCGAAGATGCCGCGCTTCATCAAACCAGGGCTACAGGCAAATTGTGGCGAAATTGGTAAACGCTTTGCGACGGGCGCGCCATTTTCACTCCTCTCTTTCGGGCGAGAGCGACCCTTTGCGTCCGCTCTCACCCGCGCTTCGCTCCCGCATCTGCTGCTTGCGCTTGCGCAGGTTGTCGCGCAAGGCAGCGGCAAGGCGCTCGCGGCGGGCCGCCGCCTCGTCTTTGGCGCGCTGGGTCGCTTCCGGCGGGCGGCGCGGCGGCTTCTCCATGGGCGGAAGATGAGGAGCCACTCGGGCCGTCGTCAAGCGTGGGGGTACAGTACAGCCGAGACGCGATTGTCGCCGCGCCGCGGCTGTGCGACTCTCTCCGCCGAATCGAGGCTGTCGGGGGTCGGAGGTGGCGATGCCGCGGGATCAGGGTGGCGGCGGGGGCGGCGGAGCGCGACCCTCGCGGAACGTCCTCGGCGAGCGGCTCGCGCTCTGCAGCCACAAGCCGATGACCGGATTCTTCCGGAATGGCTGCTGCGACACCGGCGCCGAAGATGTCGGCAGCCACACGGTCTGCGCCGTGATGACGGCGGAGTTTCTCGAATTCTCGAAGTCGCGCGGGAACGACCTCTCGACGCCCGTTCCCGAATACGGCTTTCCTGGGCTCGTGCCCGGCGACCGCTGGTGCCTCTGCGCCCCGCGCTGGCAGGAAGCGCTCGCGGCCGGCCATGCGCCGCGGGTCGTGCTGCGGGCGACCCATGAAGGGGCGCTCGAATATTGCTCGCTCGCCGATCTGAAGCGTCACGCCGTCGACCTCGCCTGAAGGAACATCTCGACCGGACGGCTTCGGCGCGCCACACTCGTTGCGATCGGAAGGACGGCGAGGGCCGAGGATGGATGTCGCGAAGCTGACGCGGTTCGTGGACCGGTGCTGGGCCGAGGAGGTGGTCCCTCGGCTCGTCGAATACATCCGCATTCCGAACAAGTCGCCGGCCTTCGACCCGGATTGGGCGGCGCACGGCCATATGGAAGCGGCGGTGACGCTCTTCGCCGGCTGGGCGCGCGAGAAGATCGCGGAAGTGCCCGGCGCGCAGCTCGACATCGTGCGCCTGCCGGGGCGCACGCCCGTGATCCTCATCGACCTTCCGGCGACGGGGGGCAGGAAGGGCGATTGCGTTCTCCTCTACGGCCATCTCGACAAGCAGCCGGAGATGACTGGCTGGAGCGCGGGCAAGGGGCCGTGGGTCCCGGTCATCGAAGGCGACAAGCTCTATGGCCGCGGCGGCGCCGATGACGGTTATGCCCTCTTCGGCGCGCTCACCGCGATTCTGGCGCTGCGTGAGCAGGCGGTACCGCATGCGCGCGCGGTCGTCCTCATCGAGGCCTGCGAGGAATCGGGGAGCACGGATCTGCCGCACTACGTCGAGCATCTCGCCGGCCGCATCGGCAGCCCCTCGCTCGTCATCTGCCTCGATTCGGGATGCGGCGACTACGAGCGGCTGTGGCTCACCACCTCGCTGCGCGGCATGTGCGGCGGCACGCTGACGATCCGCGTGCTGGAGGAGGGCGTTCATTCGGGCGACGCCTCCGGCATCGTCCCGTCGAGCTTTCGCATTCTGCGGCGCCTGCTCTCGCGCCTCGAAGACGAGGCGACGGGCGCCATTCTTCCCTCGGAGCTCCATGTCCAGGTCCCGCCCGAGCGCATTGCCCAGGCGCGGACGGCGGCGGCGGCGCTGGGCCCGGCCGTCCATTCCAAATTCCCCTTCGCCGGCGCCACGACACCCATGACCGATGACCTCGTCGAGCTGGTGCTGAACCGGACCTGGCGCCCGCAGCTCGCGGTGACCGGCATCGACGGTCTCCCGGTGCCGCAGAACGCCGGCAATGTGCTGCTGCCCGAGGTGAGCGCCAAGCTCAGCCTCCGCCTCCCGCCCACTCTCGACGGGGAGCGGGCGACCGCTTTCGTGCAGCAGCTCCTCGAGCGGGATCCGCCTTACGGCGCCGAGATCCGCTTCCACGCCCGCGAAGGCGCGACCGGCTGGAATGCGCCGGCCCTCGCTCCCTGGCTCGAACGCTCGCTCGCCCGCGCCTCCGAGGCCGCCTTCGCGGCGCCGCCCGCCTATATGGGCGAAGGCGGCAGCATCCCGTTCATGGCGATGCTGGGCGAGAAGTTTCCGCAAGCGCAATTCGTCGTGACGGGCGTGCTCGGGCCGCATTCGAACGCCCATGGCCCGAACGAATTCCTGCACATTCCGACCGGCCGCCGGGTGACGACGGTCATCGCGCTGGTGCTCGCCGATCACGCTCGGGCCTGATCCCGTCGCCTCGACGCGAAGGGAGGGGCGGCACAGTCGGGGGAGCAGCTTCCTGCGGCTATGCGCCAGGCTCGACCCTGCGGCGCGGATTTTGGCGCTACTCCGCCGCGAGGCGGCCGCCCATTCTGACGGTGCGATGCAGCAGCCAGGTTTTGGAGAGGCAAGGCGCGGCGGCGACGCATGCTCTGTCCGCCCGCCATCGGGTGCCGCCCGCTTCACCTATCGCGAGACCGTCATCATCATCGTCGGGCTCATGCTCGGCATGTTCCTGTCGGCGCTCGATCAGACGATCGTCGCGACGGCGCTGCCGCGCATCGCCTCCGATCTCGATGGCGAGGCGCATCTCTCCTGGGTCGTCTCGGCCTATCTCCTCACCTCGACCGCGGCGACGCCGATCTACGGCAAGCTCTCCGATCTCTATGGCCGCAAGATCATGCTGCAGGCCGCGATCACCATCTTCCTCGCGACATCCGTGCTCTGCGCCCTCGCCGCGAGCATGGGGCAGCTCATCGCCTTTCGCGGGCTGCAGGGGTTGGGCGGCGGCGGGCTCATCGCGATGGCGCATGCGACGATCGCCGACATCGTCTCGCCGCGCGAGCGGGGGCGCTACCAGGCTTACATCGCCGCCGTCTTCGCCGTCGCGAGCGTCATCGGCCCGGTTCTCGGCGGTCTCTTCGTCCAGCATCTGACCTGGCGCTGGGTATTCTGGATCAACCTGCCGATCGGCATCGGCGCCCTCGTCCTCTCGGAGCTGACGCTGCGGCGCCTCGCGCCGAAGCGCCTGCGGCATCAGATCGATTATCCGGGCGCCGTGCTGATCGTCGCCGCCGTTTGCTGCGTCCTGCTGGTGACGACCATGGGCGGCAACGAGGTGCCGTGGGACTCCGCCGTGATCAAGGGGTTGGCCGCGGCCGCCGCCCTCCTCTTCGCCGCCTGCGTCGGCCAGGAGCTGCGTGCCAGAGAGCCGATTCTGCCGCCGCGCCTCTTTGTGAACCGCGTCTTCGTCACCGCCAATCTCATCAACCTGCTGACTGCGACCGGAATGCTCGGCGGCATCGTCTTCATGCCGCTCTTCCTGCAGCTCGTCTATGGGCTCGCGCCCGATGATGCCGGATTGATGCTGATCCCGCTCACGGCGACATCGGTCGTCGCGGCCATCACCACGGGCCGGCTCGTCGCGGCGACCGGACGCTACAAGATCTTTCCGCTGCTCGGCGTCGCCGTCACCGGCGGCGGGATGCTGATGCTGGCGGCGACGACCGAGACGACCCCGCTCTGGCTGACCGGCGTGGCAATGGCGCTCGCCGGCTCCGGCATCGGGCTCGTCATGCCGGTCATGATGGTGGTCGTCCAGAACGCGGTCGAAATCCGCGATCTCGGCACCGCGACCTCGTCGATCTCGTTCTTCCGCTCGATGGGCGGCTCCTTCGGTGTCGCCCTCTTCGGCGCCGTGCTCATCGCCCGCCTCAATTCGCTCATCGGTGCGCTGCCGGACCATGCGGCGCTTGGCGCCGATCCGGGAATTCGCCTGCTGCATGCCGGTGACGCGGCGCAGGCGCTGGCGCCCGCCGCTCTCCGCCCCGCCGTCGCCGGCGCGATGGCGAGCGCCTTTCACAGCGTCTTCCTCGTCGCCGCCGGGATCGCGCTGCTGACGCTGATGAGCGTCCTCTCCCTGAAGGAGATCCCGCTGAAGACGACGGTCGGCGCTGCCGAGGCTGGACGGGCCGCGGAGGACGGCGGCGCCGCCGCGAGCCTCGCCGACTGACTCAGCGATCGAAGCGCGCGACGAGTTCGAGGTGCGGCGACCAGACGAACTGGTCGATCGGCTCCACCTGGCGCAAGCGGTAGCCGCCGTCGACGAGCGCCCGGGCATCGCGCGCGAAAGTCGCGGGGTTGCAGGACACGGCGGCGATCCGCGGTACGCGCGAGCGCGCCAAGGCCGCCGCCTGGGCCTTGGCGCCGCTGCGCGGCGGGTCGAAGACGACGGCATCGCAAGCGTCGAGCTCCGCGGCGCCGAGCGGACTTGCCTCGAGGTCGCGCTCTTCCGCGACGACGCGTCCTTCGAGGCCGGCGCGCCGCGCCGCCTGACGCAAGGCGAGCACCGCCGGACGCCAGCCCTCGACGGCACGGATTTGCGCCTGCGTCGCGAGAGCAAAGCTGAAGGTGCCGAGCCCGGCGAAGAGATCGGCGATGCGGCGCGCATTGCGCAGCGCATCGAGCACGGATTGTCGCAGCGCCGCCTCGGCTTCGCTTGTCGCCTGCAGGAAAGCGTCGGGCGGGATGTCGACGGCGACGCCCGAAAAATTCATCCGAACCGCGCGTCGCTGCGCGATGGGGAGGATTGCCGCGCTGCCGGCGGCGCGCCAGCAGAGGCGAGCCAGATCCGCGGCTTCGGCGAAGGCGGCGAGGGTTTCGCATTGCTGCAAGCCGGGCGGGCGCGGCAGGTCGAGCAGCACATCGATCCCGCCTTCGCTCCCTTGAAGGGTGGCGTGCCCGGCCTCGCCTGGGGCCAGGATCTCCGCCACCAGCCGGCGCAAGGGCGAGACGAGGGCGAGCAGCGGCGGTCCAAGCACGGGGCATTCGGCAAGATCGACGATGGCGTGGCTGGCGCGCTCGGCGAAGCCGATCCGAGCCGGCGCCGACGCCGCTATGGGTCGAAGAAGGGAGAGGCGCGCTCGCCGGCGGGTGCCGGGGGGAAGCAGTCGCAGCGGCGCAATCGGGGCGTCGCCCAACCCGTGCCGCTCCAGCGCCCGCACCAGCAGGGCGCGTTTTGCCTCCGCATAATGCGCACCGCCCAAATGCTGAAGCGCGCAGCCGCCGCAGCGGCCGAAATGGCGGCAGTGCGGCGGGGTGCGGCCGGGCCCGCCGGCAAGGATGGATTGGATATGGCCGATCCGTCCGTCGCCGCGTGCGGGACCGAGCCGCGCGAGAACGCGGTCTCCCGGCGCGGCGAAGGGGATATAGATCGGCCCGCCGTCATGGTAGGCGATGCCATCGCCGCGGGCGCCGATCGCGGCGATCTCCAGCTCGATCGCGCGGCCGGGCGCCCGTCGCGCCGCCACCCTCCTCACGGCGCGAAGCGGGCGCCGAGGAGGAACTCGGCATTCCCCTCGGGGCCCCGGATCGGGCTCTCGGCGATGCCGAGCACGGTCCAGCCCGGACGCGCCGCGAGCCAGGCCGCGATCGCGTCGCAGACTTCCCGATGCAGCGCCGGGTCGCGCACGACGCCGCCCTTGCCGACGCGGCCCTTGCCGACCTCGAATTGCGGCTTGACGAGGGCGACGAGGGCGGCATCCGGCGCGGCGAGGGCGAGCGGCGCCGGCAGCACCGTCTTCAAGCTGATGAAGCTCGCGTCGCAGACGATGAGGTCGAGCGGCTCGGGGACGTCCGCCACGGTGAGGTGCCGGGCATTGCAGCGCTCGCGCAGCACGACGCGCGGGTCCTGGCGCAGGCGCCAGTCGAACTGGCCGTGCCCGACATCGACGGCATAGACGCGCCGCGCTCCGCCTTGCAGCAGGACGTCCGTGAAGCCGCCGGTCGAGGCGCCGATGTCGAGCGCGACCTTTGCCGTGGGGTCGATCGCGAAGTGCTGGAGGCCGTGCGCCAGCTTGATGCCGCCGCGCGAGACCCAGGGATGGGCCTTGCCGCGGCATTCGAGCGGCGCGTCCGCCGCCAGCAATTGCCCGGGCTTGTCGAGGCGGCGGCCGCCGCTCCAGACAAGCCCCGCCAGCGCCAGGGCCTGCGCCTTGGCCCGGCTTTCGGCGAGCCCGCGCTCGACGAGCAGGAGGTCCAGTCGCTGCTTTGCCGGCATGATGTCAGGCAATTAAGGCGCGGCGGCGGCCGCGCGCAAGGTCTGCGACCCTGCCGTCCGCGACGCGGCAGGCGCCAGGGAAGGCTACGCGCGGGCGGAGAGATTGACCTTGCGGCCCAGCGCCGCAATCGCCATCGCCACGATATGGCGGGCGTTGAGCCCGGCCTCTTCGTATTGCGCCTGCGGCGTGTTGTGGTCGATGAAGCGGTCGGGCAGCACCATGGGCCGCACTTTGAGGCCGTGGTCGAGCATGCCGCGATGGGCGAGATGGTGCAGCACATGGCTGCCGAAGCCGCCGATCGCCGCCTCCTCGATCGTGATCAGCACCTCGTGCTCGCGCGCCAAGCGCTCGACGAGCTCGGTATCGAGCGGCTTGGCGAACCGCGCATCGGCGACGGTCGTCGAGAGCCCGTATCCCGCCAGCTCGCTCGCCGCCTTGAGGCATTCCTGGAGCCGCGTGCCGAGGCTCAGCAGCGCGACCGTCGTGCCCTCGCGGATGATGCGGCCCTTGCCGATCGGCAAAGGCGTGCCGCGCTCGGGGAGGGGAACGCCGGTGCCTTCGCCGCGCGGGTAGCGCACCGCCGAGGGACGGTCGTCGATGGCCGTGCAGGTCGCCACCATGTGCACGAGCTCGGCCTCATCGGCGGCGGCCATGATGACGAAGCCCGGCAGGCAGCCGAGATAGGCGAGGTCGAAGGAGCCGGCATGGGTCGCGCCGTCGGCGCCGACGAGGCCGGCGCGGTCCATGGCGAAGCGCACCGGCAGGCGCTGGATGGCGACGTCGTGCACGACCTGGTCGTAGGCGCGCTGCAGGAAGGTCGAGTAGATGGCGCAGAAGGGCCGCATGCCCTCGCAGGCGAGGCCCGCCGCGAAGGTGACGGCATGCTGCTCGGCGATGCCGACATCGAAGCAGCGCTCGGGGAATTGCTGGGCGAAGAGGTTGAGCCCGGTGCCCGACGGCATCGCCGCGGTGATGGCGACGATGCGGTCGTCGTGTTTCGCCTCTTCGATGAGCGCCTTGGCGAAGACGTTCTGGTAAGCGGGCGCCACCGATTTCGGCTTCGATTGCGCGCCGGTCACGACGTCGAACTTGACGACGCCATGGTACTTGTCGGCGGATTTCTCGGCCGGCGGATAGCCGTGGCCCTTCTTGGTCACGACATGGATGAGGACGGGGCCGCCCTCCTCGCTGTCGCGGACATTCTTCAGGACGGGCAGCAGATGGTCGAGATTGTGCCCGTCGATCGGGCCGACATAGTAGAAGCCGAGCTCCTCGAAGAGCGTGCCGCCGGTGACGAAGCCGCGCGCATATTCCTCGGCGCGGCGCGCCGCATCGCCGAAGGGCTTCGGGAAGTGCTTCGCCATCTCCTTCGCGATCTGGCGCAGCGAGAGGAAGGATTTCGAGGAAAGGAGACGCGAGAGATAGGCGCTCATCGCGCCGACGGGCGGCGCGATCGACATGTCGTTGTCGTTGAGGATGACGATGAGCCGGCTCTTCATCGAGCCGGCATTGTTCATCGCCTCGTAAGCCATGCCGGCGCTCATAGCGCCGTCGCCGATGACGCAGATGACGTTGCGTGGCTCATCGCCCTTCAGGTCGCGCGCCACCGCCATGCCGAGCCCGGCCGAGATCGAGGTCGAGCTGTGCGCGGCGCCGAACGGGTCGTATTCGCTCTCGGCCCGGCGCGTGAAGCCGGAAAGGCCGCCGCCCATGCGCAGCGTCCTGATGCGGTCGCGCCGGCCGGTCAGGATCTTGTGCGGGTAGGCTTGATGCCCGACATCCCAGATGAGGCGGTCATGCGGGGTGTCGAAGACGTAGTGGAGCGCGACCGTCAGCTCGACGACGCCGAGCCCGGCGCCCAAATGGCCTCCCGTGACCGACACGGCGTCGATCAGCTCGGTGCGCAGCTCATCGGCAAGCTGGCGCAGATCGTCCTCGGGCAACTCGCGCAGATCGGCGGGGATCGTGACGCGGTCGAGCAACGGCGTCCGATTGGAACGGCGATTTTCGTCCTGACGATCCAATTCCGGCTCCCTAGGCGCGGCGATTGACAACGAACTGCGCAGCCTGTCGTAAAAGTTCCGCCTTTTTCTCGAACAAATCAAGATGGGCCACTGCCTGCTGGACCAACACCTTGGCTTGCGAGCGCGCGCGCTCGACACCGAGGATTGAGACGAAAGTCGCCTTTCCCGCCGCGGCATCGCCGCCGATCGGCTTGCCGGTCTCCGCCGCCGAGCCCTCAACGTCTAGGAGGTCGTCGGCGATCTGGAAGGCGAGTCCGAGGTCGTGCGCGTAGCCGCGCAGCGCCGCCCGAAGCTCCGGCGCCGCCTTGCCGAGAATGGCGCCGGCCTCGCAGGAGAAGGCGATGAGCGCCCCGGTCTTGAGGCGCTGCAGGCGGGTGATGGCGCCGATATCGAGCGAGCGGTCGCTTTCGGCCAGCAGATCGATCATCTGCCCGCCGACCATTCCCTGCGTCCCCGCCGCTTGCGCCAGCGCCGTCACGAGCTCGCAGCGCACCATGGGATCGCCATGCGTGTCGGGATGCGCCAGCACTTCGAAGGCGTAGGTCAAGAGCCCGTCGCCTGCCAGCACCGCCGTCGCCTCGTCGAACTGCTTGTGGCAGGTGGGCCGGCCGCGCCGCAAATCGCTGTCGTCCATCGCCGGCAGATCGTCATGGATGAGCGAATAGGCGTGCACCATCTCGATCGCGGCCGCCACCTGCAAGGCGCTCCGCTGCGCCACCGCGAAGAGCTGCGCGCTGGCGAGGACGAGGAAAGGCCGCAGCCGTTTTCCCGGCGCCAGCGCCGAATAGCGCATCGCCGCGACGACCCGCGCCTCGGGTCCGGGGGGGACGGCGAGCAGCTTGCCGAGAAGCTCGTCCGTCAGGCCCGCCGCCTGCGCCAGCGCCTCGGGGAAGGCGCCGGTCGCGCCGAATGTCTGATCAGTCAAGTTTCGTCGGCTCCGTCGCGAGCGTCCCTTCGGGGCCGCCGACGATCTTGTCGACGCGGGACTGCGCTTCGTTCAGCTTGGCCTCGCAATGCTGCTTGAGCTGCGCGCCGCGCTCGTAGGAGGCGATGGCGTCGTCGAGCTTGCCCTTGCCTTCCTCCAGCCGCTTGACGATCTGCTCCAGCTCGGCGAGCGCCTCCTCGAAGCTCATGGCGGCGATATCGGGTGGCAAGGCGGGCTGCGGCATGATCTCTCGATTTGACGGAGGGCTGGGCTCAGCGAAGCGGCGCGAGTTTATGCGCCCGAGCGGGGCCGGGCAACCTTGGAGAGAATCGCGGCCGGCCTATCCGTCTCACGCCGCCATCAGAGTGCGCAGATGCGCGGCGGCGCTGGCGCCGAGCGCGGCGAGATCGTAGCCGCCTTCGAGCGCCGAGACGAGGCGGCCGGCGCAGTGACGCCGGGCGCATTCGGCAAGGCGGCGGGTCACCCAGGCGAAATCCTCCTCGCCGAGTTCGAGCTGCGCCAGCGGATCGCGGCGGTGTGCGTCGAAGCCGGCGGAGATGAAGAGGAACTCCGGCCGAAACGCCTCGAGCGCCGGCAGGATGATGTCCTCGAAGGCGGCTCGGAACTGGGCCGAGCCCGACATCGGCTGCAGCGGCACGTTGACGATGTTGCCGACGCCGCGCTCCTCGCGCCCGCCGGTGCCGGGATAGAGCGGCGATTGATGGGTCGAGGCGTAGAACAGCGTCGGATCCGCCGCGAACATGGCTTGCGTGCCGTTGCCGTGATGCACGTCGAAATCGACGACGGCGGCGCGGGCGATGCCGTGCGCCGCCCGCGCCCGCGCCGCCCCGATCGCGACGTTGTTGAAGAGGCAGAACCCCATGGGTCGCGCCGGCTCGGCATGGTGGCCGGGCGGCCGCACGGCGCAGAAGGCGTTGTCGCCTTCGCCCGCCATGACCGCATCGACGGCGGCGCAGACGGCGCCGGCGGCGCGCAGCGCCGCTTCGCCCGAGCCGGGCGAGAGCACGGTGTCGGCGTCGAGCCCGGCATGCCCGCTCGCCGGCACGGCCGCCAGCACGGCGTCGATATATTGCCGCGGATGGACGCGGGCGATATCGGCGAGATCGGCGCGGGGCGCCTCGCGGCGCTCGAGCGCGGCGAACTCTTCGGCATCGAGCGCCGCCATGACCGCGCGCAGACGATCGGGGCACTCCGGATGATAGCTGCCGGGATCGTGTTCGAGGCAGGCGGGGTGGGTGTAGAGCAGCGTCGTCATCGCCGGGTCGGGCCTTGCGCCAATCGAGAGGGATATGGTGTCGGCCCTCAGTGTCGCACAGCGCGCGGCGCGACGGCCAGGAAGACGAGCAGCGTTTCAGCCCGGGATGATGCGCACCCCCGCCTGGCCGGCCTTCACCAATTCCTCGGCGACCGTCATGAAGGCGGCGACGAGGCGGCTCTCGCGCCGCTCGGCGAGGCACACCGCATGGGCGTAGGTGTAGATTTCGGCATCGGCGATCCGCACCATGCGGATGAGGGCGTGGGGGACGAATTCGATCTCGGAGACGACGCCGACACCGATGCCGCGCGCGACCGCGTGGCGGCACGCCTCGCGGCTGCCGATCTCCATCGAGACGCGCGGCACGATCTTGGCGGCGGCGAGCGCCCGCTCGAAGGCGAGGCGCGTCGTTGAGCCGACCTCGCGCAGCACCAAGCCCTGCTCGGCGAAGTCGTGAAGGCGGACGGCTTTGCGGCGCGCCCAGCGATGATTGCAATGGACCATCGCCACCACCGGATGCCGGCTATAGGGCAGAGAATGGAAGCGGGGGTCGGCTTCGGTCTGGGCGAGGACCGCGACATCGGCGCGGAATTCGAGGAGCTGGTCCAGCATCGCCCGGGAGTTGCCGAGCGACACCGTCACATGGATGTGCGGATAGCGCTCATTGAAGGCGGCGAGCATCTCCGTCACATGATAGGGCCCGACGGCCCCGACGCGCAGCGTGCCCAAGCGGAAGTCGCGCACGGCGCTCAGCAGATCCTTCGCCTCCGCTTCGGCAGCGAAGAGCCGCCGCGTCGAGCGCAAGAGCTGGCGGCCGAGATCGGTCAGCGAGACGCCTCGACCGACGCGGTGGAAAAGCTCGACGCCGAAATAGGCTTCGAGCGCTGCCACCTGCATGCTCAGCGTCGGCTGGCCGACGCCAAGCAAGCGCGAGGCGGCGTTGAACCCGTTCGTCTCCGCGACGGCATGAAAGGCTCGAAGCTGAGTGTAAAGCATCGCTTTTTTCGATTGTTCTTATCAGAACTCGATATTAGACCGATCGACTTCCGTCGAATAGCGTTTAGAAAGCCGCGTGCCGAAAAGGCGCGAAGAGGGAGGTGATGCACGCGGGCGCCGGCCTCGGCCGTCGCACAAGAATGGCATCATGGGGAGGGGACAGCATGAGCGCAGCGCTTGCCGACACGATGGTCCCGGCGGCGAAACCCGCCGAGCGGATGGTCCGGCTCGTCGCCTTCGCGAGCCTCATCGGCACCACGATCGAATGGTACGATTTCTTCCTCTACGGCACGGTCACCGGGCTCGTCTTCAACAAGCTCTTCTTTCCGGCCAACAATCCCTTCGTCTCGCTGATGCTCGCCTATACGACCTATGCGGTCGGCTTCGCCAGCCGTCCGGTCGGTGGGGTGCTCTTCGGCCATTTCGGCGACCGCATCGGCCGCAAGCCGCTCCTCGTCCTCACCCTGTCGATCATGGGTCTCTCGACATTTCTGATCGGGTTGTTGCCGACCTATGACAGCATCGGCGTCGCAGCGCCGCTCATTCTCCTCGCCCTGCGCCTCCTCCAGGGGATCGGGCTCGGCGGCGAATGGGGCGGCGCGGTCCTCATGTCCTTCGAATATGCGCCGCGCGAGAAGCGCGGGCTCTTCGCTTGCTTCCCGCAAATCGGCCTCGCCATCGGGCTCTGCCTCAGCACGGGGGTCGTCGCCCTGCTGACGGGCGCCCTTTCCGATGCCGCCTTTCAGGCCTGGGGATGGCGGATTGCCTTCATGATCAGCATCCTCCTCGTCATCGTCGGCCTCTTCATTCGCCTCCGCATCCTCGAGACGCCGCAATTCCTTCGCGTCAAGGAAAGCGGCACCCAGGCCAAGGTGCCGGTCGGGGAGCTCTTCCGCGACTATCCGAAGAACATCGTGCTCGGCTGGGGCGCGCGCTACATCGATGGCGTCGTCTTCAACATCTACGCCGTCTTCACCATCGCCTATCTCGTCTCGGTCGTGCATTTCAAGACGCCGGAGGTGCTCTTCGCCATCACCTCGGCCGCTTTCGTGATGATCTTCACGATTCCCATCGCGGCGCGCTGGTCGGATCGGCTGGGCCGCCGCCAGGTCTTCGGTTGGTCCGCCTTGATCTGCGGCATTCTCAGCTTTCCGGCCTTTTGGCTGATGCACTACTCCGGCAGCCTGCCGCTCGTCTACGTCGCCATCATCATTCCGCTCGGCGTCATCTATGCGGGAGTTTACGGGCCGGAAGCCGCCTTGTTCTGCGAGCTGTTCGACACGCGCGTCCGCTACACCGGCATCTCCGTCGTCTATCAGCTCTCCGGCATCGTCTCGAGCGCGATCACCCCGCTCATCGCCACGGCGCTCCTCGCGGCCGGCGGCAACCAGCCGTGGCTTGTCGCCACCTATATGCTCATCGTCGGGGTGATCAGCGCCGGGAGCGCATCGCTGATGCGCCGGACCTTCTAGGCGCGAAGGCGAGGGGATGCGGAAACGCAGGGGCGCTGCGCGGCGCCCCTGGCCGGGAGCGCTCCGCCCGGCCCGGCGCGCTGATTCCGCGCACCCTCGCCTCGGTCTTCTCGACGGCTTCTTCTGTGGCGATTTCGATCATGCATTCCCGCTTCCACAACCCCGTATCGACGATCATCGGGGCCGGCGCTCTTGCCAGCCTCCCGGCCGTGCTCGCCGGGCGGCGCACGGTTCTCCTCAGCTTCCCCGAGGCGCGTGCGCTCGGCCTCGTCGAGCGGGTCCGCGCTCTTCTCGGCCCGGCCCTCATCGCCGTCGAGACGGAAACCGTGCCCAACCCCGACGCCGCCTTTCTGGCACGCCTCTATGACTGGTTCTGGGAGGCGCATCCCGAGGCGGAGGCGATCCTGGCGCTCGGCGGCGGCAGCGTCATCGATGCCGCGAAGGCGCTCATGGTCGGCGTGCCGAGCCGCCGCTTTGGCGAGCTCTTCGGGGCCGTCAAAGCAGGGACAGAGATCGCGGCCGCAGCGGTCAAGCCGCTCGTTGCGATTCCGACGACGGCGGGCACCGGGAGCGAGGTGACGCCGTGGGCGACGATCTGGGATCGGACGCCCGGCACTCTCAAAAAATACTCGCTGCACCTCGCCGAGACCTGGCCCGAGGCCGCGATCGTCGATCCGGAGCTCACCCTGTCGGCGCCGCCGGCAGTGACGTTGGCGGCGGGGCTCGACGCGCTTTCTCATTCCCTCGAGGCGATCTGGAATGTGAATGCCAATCCCGTCTCCGATGCGCTGGCGGTTTCGGCCGCGCGCGCGATCTTGCGCACGCTGCCGGCCCTGCTGGAGCGCCGCAGCGACATCGAGCTGCGCGCGGCAATGTCGATCGCTGCGCTGAAGGCGGGGCTCGCCTTCTCCAACACCAAGACAGCGCTCGCCCATTCGATTTCCTACGAAATGACGCTCCGCCACGGGCTGGCGCATGGCATCGCTTGCTCCTTCTCCCTTCCAATGGTGTTGTCCATGGCGATCGGCGTTGCCCCGGACCGCGATGCGGTCCTTGCCGAGATCTTTGATGGTCCGCTCGATCGGGCGCCGGCGATGCTCGAAGCCTTTCTCGCCCGTCTCGGCGTTGCGACCCGGTTCGAGCAATACGGGGTCGGGCAGGCAGAAGCCGCGGCCATGCTGCAGAGCGCGACCGCGGGCGCTCGCGGCCGAAACTTCATCGGTGCGCGTTCCCCGGCCGCCGCACCGGCGTGAGGCAGGGCACGGCGCCCTAAGGGCGGCCCCGCAAAACCCGGTTGCGGTCGGCGGCCGATCGGGTACAAGTCGGCTATGAGCGATTTCCTCATCCTCGGCGGCGGCATGGCCGGCGCCTCGGCCGGCTACTTCCTCGCCGAGCACGGCAGCGTCGTCCTGCTCGAAAAGGAGGACCAGCCCGGCTATCACTCGACCGGGCGCTCGGCGGCGCTCTTCACCGAGAATTACGGCTCGCCGACGATCCGCGCCCTCAGCGTCGGGACGCGGCCCTTTCTCGAGGACCCGCCGGCGGGATTTGCCGATCACCCCTTGCTGGGACCCCGCGGCGTCCTCATGCTGGCGCCGCCGAGCCATGCCGAAATCTTCGCCGAGGAGCTGGCGAATGGCCGCAAGACCGCGCCCGAGCTGCGCGAGGTGAGTCTCGACGAGGCGGCGGCGCTCTGTCCCGTGCTGAGGCCCGGCGCCTTCGTTCGCGCCATGTACGAGCCGACGGCGATGGATATGGATGTGCACGCCATCCATCAGGGATTCCTGCGCGGCTTTCGCGCGCGCGGCGGCCGGGTCGTGACCGCGGCCGAGCCGCGCAGCCTCTCGCGCGCTGACGGGGTCTGGCGCGCCGAGACGAGCGCCGGCGACTTCGCCGCCCCGGTCGTCGTCAACGCAGGCGGCGCCTGGGCCGACGAGATCGCCCGCATGGCGGGGGTGAGGCCGATCGGCCTCGTGCCGAAGCGGCGCACCGCCTTCACCTTCGATCCGCCGGCCGGAACCGATGTCGCACATTGGCCGCTCACGGCCGACCTCGCCGAGAGCTTCTACTTCAAGCCGGAAGCCGGCCGCGTCCTCGCCTCGCCCGCGGACGAGACGCCGATGCCGCCCTGCGATGTGCAGCCGGACGAGATCGACGTCGCGACGGCGGCGGCGCGCATCGAGGCGGCGACCGTCCTCGAAGTGCGGCGCATCACGCATAAATGGGCGGGGTTGCGCAGCTTCGTCGCCGACAAGACGCCGGTCGTCGGCTTCGCCCCCGACGCGCCGGGCTTCTTCTGGCTCGCGGGGCAGGGCGGCTACGGCATCCAAACTTCTGCGGCAATGGGCCGGGTCGCTGCGGCGCTGGCGACCTCGGGCGAGGTCCCGGCCGATCTTGCTCGGCTCGGGGTCCGCAAGGAAAACCTGGCGCCGGAGCGTCTCGGCTCCTGATCCCGGCGCTCAGTCCGGCTTGCCATGGCCGGACGCGACGCGGACGACCCCGCGCACGATGTCGCGGAACGCCTCGTCGTAATTGACGCCGCGAATGCCCCATTCGTAGTCGGTTCCCCGCCAGCGCATGCGCCAGGATCCGACCCAGCCGGGCAAGGCCTCCTCGAAGGCGAGGGTTCCAGCGACGAGCGCTTCTTGAGGAGCGGAGGCGGCGTGCGGCTGTGGGAATCCCTCGCCGGTGACGCCCCAGGCGGCGAGCTCGGCCGCAGTCGGGACGCGCACTCTCATGGCGTATTCGTCGGCCATCACGGCAAAGGATTGGCGCTGCTCGGCGCCGGCCTTCACCTCTGCGCTCAGCAGATAGGCGCCGGCAGGGCCATGCACGAACAGCACCGGGACGATGACGGGCCGCTCGCCGCGCCAGGGATGCTCGCCCAACCCCGCGAGCGCGCTATCGATGCGTGCCGGGTCGAAGCGGACGCTCAAACTGTGCGGCCGGTCATAAGTGCCCTGGTCATCGTGGCGCGGAATGCCGGCCATGAGGTCGACATAATCGAAGGAGGTGACGAAGGCGTCGGCATGCGCCGCCAAGTCCAAGACGCGCGGGTCGTTGCGCAGGCGCGGCTCGCCCGAGAGCTTCACCAGGACCTCGCGCAGGCACTGGGCGAAGCCGCTCGGCCGGCTGCGCATATCGGTGCCGGTGACGATCGCCGTCGCCTGGTAGAGGTTCGGCGCATCCTCGGCGCGGGCAGGACGGGCGAAAGCGGCGGCGAGTAGGAGCGCCAGCAACGCGAGGCAGCAGCCGCGCGCTCCCCGCGACCTTCGACCCGCCTTCATCGCCATCGCCGCGCTCCTTGCTCGATTGGTGCCCCGTCCGAGCCTAGAAGCGCGCTGGATAACTTGTCAAACCGATTATGGAGGTTAGTATTCGCCGCTTGCGCGCCGCGGCAATTGCGCCGACAGTGCCAGGGATGCCGATCACGCGATCCCTGGCGTCTCTGGGCGCCCTTCTTCTCCTCGCGGCGCCGGTCCTTGCGGCCGATGCCGACGTCAACCATCCTGCCTATCGCGGAACCCCGAGCGCCGCCGGCGGCACCTGCTGCGCGACGCTGGGCGAGGTACGCAGCAACATCGACCGCATCGACAAGGCGATCGTCGCCCTCATCGCCGAGCGCGGCAGCTTCGTGCGCGAGGCGGCGCGCTTCAAACCCAATCCGGCCGCCGTCGAGGACAAGCGCCGGGTGGAGCAGATCATTGCCAAGATGCGCGGCCTTGCCGAGGTGGATCACGTCTCGCCCGAGGTCGTCGAGGCGACCTACCGGGCCATGATCGCGGCCTTTACAGAGGAGGAGCGCAAGCTCGCGCAATGAGGTGCCGCGCTCATGCGTCCGATCTGAGCCGCCGCCACGCCTGGAGCCCGAGCGCCGCCCATCCCAAGAGGAAGGCGAGCCCGCCGAAGGGCGTCAGCCAGGCGACGGGCCGGAACCCCGTCAGAGCGAGGGCATAGAGGCTGCCGGAGAAGAGAATGATGCCGGCCGTGAAGAGCCAGCCGGCGGCGCGCAGCATCGCCGCCTTTGTCTCGCCTCTCCCCAGCAATGCCGTCGCGAGGAGCGCGAGGGCGTGGACCATCGCATAATGCGCGCCGGTGCTCATGAGCTGCGCGCCATGCGGCTCGGCGGCAAGGAGATGCGCGGCGAGCGTGCCGGCAAGGATTGCCGTGATCCCGCTCAGCGACGCGATCAGGATCCACAAAGCCGGCGCTTGCCTGCCGTCGTTCCGCATGACCGCGAGGGTAGCGCCGAACTCATGGAGGAGCCATGCCCGCTTTCGTCATCTCGGATGTCGAGCCTCTCGACCCGGAGCTTCTGCGAGAGTATCGATCGCTGGCCGAGGCCTCGATCGCGCGCCATGGCGGCCGCTACATTGTTCGCGGCGGCGCCATCGAGAGCCTCGAAGGCGGCTGGTCGCCGCAGCACATTGTCATCGTCGCGTTCCCGACGCTCGAGCAGGCGCGCGCCTGGTACGAATCGTCCGACTATGCCGAAGCGCTTCGCGTGCGGCGGCAGGGGGCGCTGCGGCGCCGCCTCGTCCTCGTCGACGGGGAGCCGGGTTAGCGGCGCGGCGGATGCGGCTCGCAGCTCAACCAGAGAGGACCTTTATGGCGGATTTTTCGAGCTTTCCGATCACGCGGCGCTGGCCGCCCAAATATCCCGACCGCCTCCAGCTCTATTCCCTGCCGACGCCGAACGGGGTCAAGGTGTCGATCGCCCTGGAAGAGATGGGGCTTGCCTACGAGCCGCACCTCGTCGACATCGGCAAGAACGAGAGCTGGACGCCCGAATTCCTGTCCTTGAATCCGAACGGCAAGATCCCGGCCATCATCGATCCCGACGGACCGGGCGGGAAGCCCCTCGGCCTGTTCGAGTCGGGTGCCATCCTCCTTTACCTGGCCGAGAAGACCGGGCAGCTTCTGCCCGCCGATCCGGCGCGGCGTTACGAGACCATCCAATGGGTGTTCTTCCAGATGGCGGCGGTCGGCCCGATCTTCGGCCAGGTCGGCTATTTTCATAAATTCGCCGGACGCGAGATCGCCGACAAGCGGCCGCTCGAACGCTACGTCGGCGAATCGAAACGCCTCCTCGGCGTCCTCGAGACGCGCCTTGCCGGTCGGCAGTGGATCATGGGCGATGAGTACACGATCGCCGATATTTCCCTGCTCGGCTGGGTGCGCAATCTCATCGGCTTTTACGAGGCGCGCGATCTCGTCGCCTTCGATGCGCTGAAGCTGGTCCCGGCCTGGCTCGATCGCGGCTTGGCGCGGCCGGCGGTGCGGCGTGGGCTCGAGATCCCGAAGCGCACGTAGATTTGGGCATCATGCCTCATCGATCAGACTTAGCCGAAGGCAACACTTCAGCGCGAAGGGCGCTGCGGATGCGCGGAGTACGCCGGGGCATCGAAGTAGATGCGCCCTCCGCGCATCCTCTGCGCCCTCTGCGCTAAACTGCCTCTCGATCGTGCTGGGTACGGGAAAGGCATTCTGGCCGCTACCGCGCTAAGGGTATGAAGTGGGGCGATCCGCGAATCTCCGGCTAAACTCTGAGCCCAAGATGAAGAAACCGACACTCGCCTCGCCTCCGACCCGCCGCGCGCGCCATCCCGCCGCCGAGGCCCATGTCGATTTCAGCCGGTCGATGAGCTATGGCGACTATCTCGCCCTCGACCGGCTCCTCGCCTGTCAGCAGCCGCGATCGGCCGAGCATGACGAGCTGCTCTTCATCATCATTCACCAGGCGACCGAGCTCTGGATGAAGCTCGTTCTCCACGAGCTGCGCCACGCGACGGCGCAGCTTCGTGCCGGCGATCTGCAGCCCGCCTTCAAGGGTTTGGCGCGCGTCAGCCGCATTCAGGCGCAGCTCATTCAGTCCTGGGACGTGCTCTCGACGATGACCCCGGCCGATTACTCGCGCTTCCGCGCCGCGCTCGGGCAGTCCTCCGGCTTCCAATCATACCAGTACCGCCTCATCGAATTCGCGCTCGGCAACAAGAATGCCGAGATGCTGGCGCCGCACCGCCATCGCCCCGAGATCGTGGCCGCGCTGCAATCGGCGCTCGCGGCGCCGAGCCTCTATGACGAGGCGATCGCGCTGTTGGCGCGGCGCGGCTTCGCCATCGACGACGCCGTGCTCGCCCGCGACCGGACTCGGCCGCACCGCGCCCACCCCAGCGTCAAGGCGGCGTGGCTCGAAATCTACCGCGACACCGCGCGCCATTGGGACCTCTACGAGCTGGCGGAGGAGCTCGTCGATCTCGAAGACTGGTTCCAGCAATGGCGCTTCCGCCACATGACGACCGTGACCCGCATCATCGGCATGAAGCGCGGGACCGGCGGCACGGCAGGCGTGGCCTATCTTCGCCATGCGCTCGACATCCGCTTCTTCCCCGAGCTCTGGGATCTGCGGACCGAGCTCTGACGGCCTCTGGCCGCGTTGCTGGTGCACGGCGGGTCTTTGCGCCGACCGGTCCGGCGGATCTTTCGCTGCTGCGTTCATCGGCCCGGTCCAAGGAACGGAAAAGGCAATAGCGTCGGCCTTTGGCGCCTGCTAATGAGCCGCAATAACAATCAAAACGGGGACGAGAATGCCACGAACATCAGCATCGAAACGCATCTGCCGTGTCCTTGTCGTCGAGGACAATTCGGATATTCGCGATCTGCTGAGCGACGTTTTCGCCGCCGAGGGCTACCACTTCGCTGCCGTCGCGTCCGGAGCCGAAATGCGACAGGCGATCGCCAAGGATCCCATCGATGTCGTCGTCATCGACGTATCGCTGCCGGGCGGCGAGGATGGCTATTCGCTTGCCGTCCACGCCGCCGATTGCGGGCTGGGCGTCGTTCTCGTCACCGGCCATCACGATCATTTCGAGCGTCTCGAGAAGAGCGGGCACAACTACCTCCTGAAGCCATTTCCGATGAAGTCGCTGCTGGAGGCGGTCGATCGCGCCTTGCAGAAGGTGAAGGCCGACTGCGTCGTGAGCGCGCCGCGCTAAGCCGCGCGCCGCCAGCAACCGTATGTCGTGAACCCGAGCCGCAGCAGGAGAGAACCGTGGCGACGATAATGGTGGTGGATGACGCGCCCGATGTCCTCCAAACCTTCGAGGACATGCTGACCGCGAGCGGCTACAGCGTGCTGACGGCGCGCGGCGGCACCGAAGCGCTCGATATTCTCGACGAGGGTCAGTCGATCGATCTCCTGTTGACCGATGTCGTGATGCCGGGGTTGAACGGCTTCAATCTCGCACGCATGGCGAAGCTTCGGCGGCCATCGCTCAAAGTGCTGTACCTGACCGGCAAGCACGAGCAGACGAAGCTGTTGCGCGACAAGGGCCTCAAATTCGGCAAGCTGCTGACGAAGCCGATCCGCATGGGCGAGCTGCGGCACGAGGTGGCGGCGGCGCTGTCCGCGGATGTCTGCGCCGTCGACCAGCGCTGACGGCGCGCGGCCGCGGTTGACTTTCATCGCCGGCCCTTCGTAACCTGCCGGTCGTGACGGTTCCCCGACGGATGGATTCCAGGGGATTAATAGGGAACACGGTGCGGACGACCCAAGAGGGGCCAACGCCGTGGCTGCCCCCGCAACTGTAAGCGGCGAGCCTGCCGCCCATCGCCGACCACTGGGCAACCGGGAAGGTCGGCGGCAGGTCACGACCCGCGAGCCAGGAGACCTGCCGTCACGGGACGTCACGCCAGCATCGGGCGGGGTGCCCGATGGCAACGGCCCAGCGGCTCTGCTTGGCCGGGGCGCCTGCGCGCTGACGAGCGAGGTCAGCGGCGGGGCGCAATGGGCCGATATCTTCTTCAAGGACGCGACCGGGGCCGGATCATCGGTATCTATGGCGGCCTAGCCGTCGCCAATCTCGCCGTCTGGGCAGGCGCGCTCCTCGCCCTCGGCGAGCGGCCCGTGCTCCTCGGCACCGCGCTGATCGCCTACGGCTTCGGCCTGCGCCATGCGGTCGATGCCGACCATATCGCCGCCATCGACAACGTCACGCGCAAGCTCATGCAGGAGGGAAAGCGCCCGCTCTGCGTCGGGCTCTTCTTCGCGCTCGGACACGCGACGGTCGTCATCCTGGCCTCTTCGGCGATCGCGCTGGCGGCCTCCGCCTTCAAGGATGAGCTCGATGCGCTGCGCGAGATCGGCGGCGTCATCAGCACGGCGGTATCCGCGCTCTTCCTCCTCGCCGTCGCGGTCATCAACATGTTCGTTCTGCGCGGCGTCTATCGCAGCTTCGCCCGCGTCAAGGCCGGCGGCGGCTATGCCGAGGAGGACCTCGACCGCCTTCTCCAGCAAGGCGGCCTCCTTGCCCGCCTCCTGCGGCCGCTCTTCGCCATGCTGTCGCGGAGCTGGCAGATGTACCCGCTGGGCTTCCTCTTCGGGCTCGGCTTCGAGACGGCGAGCGAGGTGGCGCTGCTCGGCATCTCCGCCGAAGAGGCGGCGAAAGGCCTCTCCGTCTGGGCGATCATGATCTTCCCGGCGCTCTTCACCGCCAGCATGACGCTCATCGACACGACGGACGGCATCCTCATGGTCGGGGCCTATGGCTGGGCCTATCGCAAGCCCATCCGCAAGCTCTATTACAATATGACGATCACGGCCGTGTCGGTTCTGGCGGCCCTGGTGGTCGGCGGGGTCGAGGTGCTCGGCCTCGTCGGCGACCGCTTGAGCCTCAGCGGCGGGCTCTGGGATGTGGTCGCCGCCCTCAACGAGAATTTCGGCGGCATGGGCTATCTCATCATCGCCATCTTCGTGCTGAGCTGGATCGGCTCGGCCGTCATCTACCGCCTCAAGGGCTTTCACCGGATCGACGCGGCGGCGCCTTCGAGCTGAAGCCCGTCCTTGGGACCTACCGCAGCTCTGGCCCGGCCGGCATGCGGACGGCGCCTGGCGGCGCGGCGAGCGACTCGGCGCGCTGCAGAAGCGGCTGGGCGAGGCGGGCGAGGCGGCGCAGCTCGGCGACCAGGCCCTGTCGCGAAATCGCCGCCTCGGCCGGCGGCTCGCGGCCGAGCAGCCGGTCGAGGATCTCTTCGCGGGCGCTGCGCTCGGGCGGGTACTGCTTCAGGGTGATCGGCCCTTCGGGGTCGAGATGCGCGGCGATGCGCGCGAGGCGGAGCGCCGTCTCATAGCCGCCGAGCGCATCGACAAGGCCGAGCGCCTTGGCGTCCTCGCCCGTCCAGACGCGTCCGCGCGCCACCTTCTCCACCGTCTCCTTATCGAGCCTTCGCCCGTCGGCGACGCGCTCCTTGAACCCCGCATAGACGGTATCGAGGAAGCTCTCGAAATGGCGCTGACCTTCTGGAGTGTAGTCCTGGAGCGTGCTGAAGAAGCCGGCATCGGCGCCGTCATCGACGACGCCCCAGGAGACGCCGATCTTCGACCAGAAGCCGCTGGTCAGCATCTTGCCGGCGACAACGCCGATCGAGCCCGTCAGCGTCGCCGGCTCGGCGACGATCTTGTTGGCGGCGGCGGCGATGTAATAGCCGCCCGACCCCGCCACGTCGCCCATGCAGACGATGACCGGAATATTCGCCTGGCGGGCGCGGACCGTCTCGCGCCAGATCGTCTCCGATGCCACGGCCGAGCCGCCGGGGCTGTCGATGCGGAAGAGGATGGCGCGCACGGTCGGGTCGGCGAGGGCGCTGCGGAAGGCGCGCGCCACCGTGTCCGAGCCGAGCACGCCCGCGCCGGTGAGCGGATTTTCCTCGCTGCCGCCGCGAGCGATGATGCCGTCGCCATAGATGAGCGCGATGGTCGGCCCCTCGCGGTTGGGGCGCCCGGCCCGGTCGAGATAGGGCAGCGGGCGGAGCAGCGCCGCAATGCCGCCCGCCCGGGCGCGGGCCGCGGCGATCGCCTCGTCGCGATAGCCGACATGGTCGACGAGGCGCAGCTTCAGCGCTTCGGCCGCGAGATAGGGTCCGCCATCGATGATCTTGCGCAGATCGGGCTCGGCGATGCGACGCGCCGCCGCGACGTCGCGCAGCATCTGGCCGAACACCGATTTGACGATGGCTTCGGTCTCCTCGCGCTGCGCCGGCTTCATTTCGGTATCGGTGAGGGTGTTCATCGCCGATTTGTATTCCGAGCGATGATCGAGCCGCGGCACGATGCCGAGGAGATCGAGCGTGCCGCGCAGGAACGGGGTCTCGGCGCGAAGCCCGGTGAGGCCGAGCTGGCCCAGCGGCTGCAGCCAGATCTCGTCGAAGGCGGTGGCGAGATAATAGGAGCGGTTGCCTGGTCCGAACTCGCCGAAGGTGTCGGCGAAGGCAAGGGCGAACTTGCCTTTGCCCCGGAAGGCCGCGACGGCGTCGCGCAACTGCTGCACCGTCGCCGTCCCGATCTGGTCATTGCCGACGCGGGCGATGACGCCCTTGACCCGCGGATCGGCGCCGGCGCGTTGCAGCGCGTCGAGCACGTCGCGCAGGGACAGCCTTTCCTCGAGGAAGAGCTGCGAGACGGCATCGCGCGGCGGCGCCTCGACCGGCGGCTGCGTCAGGTCGAGTTCGAGGATGGTCGAGGCGGCGATCGCCGGCTGCCGCGGCGCCAGGAAATGCCAGGCGACGACGGCGCCGAGGACGGACAGCACGAGGAGACCCCCCAATACGGCGAGGGCACCCACGATGAAGCGGCGCATCAGCGTCTTTCTCCCTGGTTGGGCCCTTCGGGTAGCGAGCGGAGGGCGACCGCCTCAATCGGCCTCGCGGCGGAAGGGCGAGAATTCGGCGAGCTCGTCCATCTCGTGCTCGACCAGCGAGCGCTCGCGGTCGAGAAAATCGGCGACGGCGCGGGCGAAGCCGGGGTCGCGCAGCCAGTGCGCGCTATAGGTCGGTGTCGGCAGATAGCCGCGCTGAATCTTGTGCTGACCCTGCGCGCCGGCCTCGACCCGGGCGAGCCCGTGCGCGATCGCGAAATCGATCGCGCGATAGTAGCAGGCCTCGAAATGGAGGAACGGATAATCGCCGATGCAGCCCCAATTGCGTCCGTAAAGCGTGTCGCGGCCGAGGAGGTTGAGCGCGCCGGCGACGAACCGTCCCTTCTCCTCGACCATGACGAGCACGATCTTCTCCGGCATGCGCCGGCCGATGAGGTCGAAGAAGCGGCGGTTGAGATAGGGCGATCCCCACTTCCGATCCGAGGTCGCGATATAGAAGCGGAAGAAGGCGTCCCAATGCCGCTTCTCGATGGCGGAGCCGGTGAGGGTATGCACCGAGAGCCCGCCCGCGAGCGCGTCGCGCCGCTCGCGCCGGATCGCCTTGCGCTTGCGCGAATTCAGCGCCGCCAGGAAATCGTCGAAGCCGGCATAACCACGGTTTTCCCAATGGTATTGCTGGCCCGTCCGGATGAGAAAGCCGGCGGCGGCGAGGCGGTCGCGATCCGCGGGTCGCGGGAAGGTGACATGCACCGAGGACAGCTTGTGCCGCCGCGCCAACTCCACCATCGCCGCGATGAGCGCGTCGGCGACGGCGGCGGGCGCATCGGGGCGGAGGAGAAGGCGCGGCCCGGTGACCGGCGTGAAGGGCACGGCGCAGAGCAGCTTGGGGTAATAGCGCCCGCCGGCACGCTCGTAAGCCGCCGCCCAGCCATGGTCGAAGACGTATTCGCCATAGGAGTGGCTCTTGAGGTACAGAGGCGCCGCGGCTAGGAGCCGCCCATCCGCGTCCTCGACCGCGAGATGCTGCGGCAGCCAGCCGGTCTCTGCCGTCGCCGATCCGCTTTCCTCGAGGGCTTGCAGAAAGGTGTGCGAGACGAAGGGGTTGTCGCCGCCGGCGCAGGCATCCCACTCGGCCGCGGCAATCTCGGCGATGCCGCGGAGGGCGCGGACGGTGACAGCGCGGTCGCCGTCAGCCATCGCGCCCCCTCTCCACGGCTTGCCTCACTCGACCTCGAAGACAGCGTCGATCTCGACCGCGACGTCGAAGGGCAGGGTGCAGCCCACCGCCGTGCGCGCATGGCGCCCGGCATCGCCGAACACCGCGACCATCAGGTCGGAGCAGCCATTGATGATTTTCGGCTGGTCGGCGAAATCGGGCGCCGAATTGACGAAGCCGCCGAGCTTGACGCAGCGGCGGACCCGATCGAGATCGCCGGCAAGCGCGGCCTTTGCTTGCGCCAGGATATTGAGCCCGCAGAGCCGCGCCGCCTCGACGCCCTGTTCGAGGGTGAGGCCGCCGCCGAGCTTGCCGACAAAGCGCCGCTCGCCCTCCCATTGGCAGATCTGGCCGGCGATGAAGAGGAGGTTGGCGCTGCGCACGAACGGCACGTAATTGGCGAGCGGCGCCCCCGCCTTCGGCAGCACGATCCCGAGCTCCACCAAGCGCGCTTCGATCCGTCCGGCCATTCCAACGACTCCTGTCGACATCTCGTCCAAAACCGCAGAATAGCGTCTGGCGAGGGGGAATCCACCATCCTCGATCGCAAGGCGTCGGGCGGGCGGCCGGGGGCGCCGTTGAGACGCATTTGCCGGCTCGCTTGTCAAGCTGCACCAGAATGGATAGAAGGCGGCCGGCAACTCCCGTCGAGCGGGTCATTCGCAAGCGGTTTTGCTGAAAGCGAAAGGGGGCGTTCGCATGAGCCGCATTGTGGTCGACGCCGCCTTGCCGGCCGGGCGCGAAGCGGCGGAAGCCCCGCCGCGCGCGGTCCGTCCGCGGCGCCTTTTCATCGACAATCTGCGCTGGTCGATGATCGTGCTCGTCATCAGCATGCATGCCGCCGACACCTATTCGCCCTTCGGAAACTGGTATTACGCGGATCACGGGCGGGTCGACCCGCTGACGGCGCTGGGGTTCGGCACCTACCAATCCTTCTTGCAGGCCTTCTTCATGGGGCTGCTTTTCGCCGTCTCGGGCTATTTCTCCCGCGCCTCGCTCCTGCGCAAGGGCGCGGCGGCGTTCCTCCGCGACCGCGCCATCCGGCTCGGCGTTCCGACGCTGCTCTACATGCTGGCCATCGGCCCGGTGACGCAATACTTCGTCGCCGGATCCTGGCGTCCCTCGCCGCCTTCTTCCTTCGCCAGGGAATGGCTCGGCCATATCGCCGACGGCGAAGTCTTCAGCGAATCGGGCCCGCTCTGGTTCTGCCTTGCCCTCCTCGTCTTCTCGGCCCTTTATGCGGCGCTTGCCGCCGTCGCCTCGCCGCGGCGCCGCCACGGCTCGGCACGCGATCCCGGGCCGGGACGCATCATTGCCTTCATCCTGGCGATGGCCGGCACGACCTTCGCCCTGCGCCTCCTCTGCCCGAGCGGCCGTGCGGTCCTCAACATGCAGCTCGGCGACTTCCCGCAATACGTTCTGATGTTCGCGGCCGGGCTGCACGCGCAGCGCACCGGCTGGCCGGAGCGGCTCAGCGCTGCGGCCGGGGCGAAATGGGCGGCCTTCGGGGTGCTCCTCGGCATCCTCGGATGGGCGGCGATCATCGGCTTCGGCGGGGCGCTGCACGGCGAGCTCTCGGCCTATGCCGGCGGCTGGACCTGGCAGGCGGCGGCGAAGGCGCTGTGGGAGGCTTGGGTGTGCGTCTCCTTCAGCCTCGGCCTCCTCACGCTCTACAGCGCCCTCTGGGATGCGCAGGGCCGGCTCGCGCGGTTCCTCTCGGCCAATGCCTTCGCCGTCTATGTCGTTCACCCGCCGATTCTGATTGCCGTCACGCGTCTCCTCCATACCTGGCACGCGGCGCCGCCTGTGAAATTTGTCGCGGCCTCGATGATGGGGGCGGCCGCGAGCTTTGTCTTCGCCGCCGTCATCGCCCGCCAAACCCCGCTCTTGCGGCGCGTGCTCTAGCGCTTGCATTGCCGCCGCGGCGCTGCCGCGAATCCGCCCGATTCCTCGGCTAAAGCCGGCGCGTCATCCGACGAGGGTTCCCATGCGCCGCACCTGTCTCTTCGTCCTGCTTGCCGTTCTCCTTGCCCTTGCGCCGCCGCCCGCCGGCGCGCGCATCCTCGGCGATCCCGGGATTTCCTTCAGCGCCGACCGCACCCTGACCGTCGGCGGCCGCACCTTCATCGGGAAGCTCTATTCCGAACCCGGCGCGCAGCGGCATGAGCAGGCGATCGAAGGGGTGGAGCAGGTCATCATCCTCCACGGCGCCGAGGCGCGAGGCTGGCTCATCCTGCCGGGGATCAACTCCTATGTCGAATTCGGCTTCGCCCCGGTTCTCGACGAGCTGCGCGACGACAGCCTGCTGTCGACGCCCCTGGGCACGGAGAGCGTGGACGGCTACGCCACGACCAAATACCGCATCGAGCACACGGCGCGGAACGGCGCCATGGTCGATGGCTATCTCTGGTTGACGCGGGAGGGCATCCCGATGCGTCTCGACGGCATGTACACGCCGGCCGGCGGCGGCGATCCGACGCCCGTCACGATGCGGCTCTCGCACATTCGCAAGGGCCCGCTCGACGCCGCGCTCTTCGCGGCGCCGCAGCACATGGTGAGGCTGCCCTTCGGGGCGTTGGGGCCGTTGCTCGGTCTGCGCCCGGCGGGCTGAGGTTTTCGCGGCCGGCGCCTCCGGATTATAGTCGCGGGGACGGAGAGATGAGGGAGGCCCGGCATGCGGATCAGCAGTCAGTTCGATGGCGGCAACATCCATTGCCTTGCCTGCGATGATCCGCAGAATATCCGCCTCGCCATCAACAAGGACGCGCATTCCGACTTCTACCAGTGGTTCTATTTCCGCCTGACCGGCGCCAAGGGATGCGATTGCGTGCTCCATCTGACCAATGCCGGCGGCGCCGCCTATGCCGAGGGCTGGCACGGCTACCGCGCCGTCGCCTCCTATGACCGCGCCGATTGGTTCCGCGTGCCGACAAGCTACGATGGAACGGCGCTGACGATCCGTCACCGGCCGGAATGCGACGCCGTCTACTATGCCTATTTCGCGCCCTATTCGATGGAGCGCCATGCCGACCTCGTGGCGCGATGCCTCGCCAATCCCGCCGTCCGCCTCGATGTTCTCGGCTCGACGCTCGACGGGCAGGATCTCGACCTGTTGCGCATCGGCGAGCCGGGCGCCGGCAAGCGCGTCTGCTGGATCGTCGGCCGCCAGCATCCGGGCGAGACCATGGCCGAGTGGTGGATGGAGGGCTTCCTCGCTCGCCTCCTCGACGCCGACGATCCGCTGGCGCGCGAGGCGCTGAAGCGCGCCGCCTTCAACATCGTTCCCAATATGAACCCGGATGGCAGCCGGCGCGGCCATCTGCGCACCAATGCCGCCGGCGCCAACCTCAACCGCGAATGGCAGAGCCCGAGCCTCGAGCGGAGTCCCGAGGTGTTCCTCGTGCGTCAGGCGATGGAGGCGAGCGGCGTCGATTTCTGCCTCGACGTCCATGGCGATGAGACGGTCCCGCACAATTTCCTCATCAGCACGGCGGGCACTCCGTCCGCGAGCGAGCGCCTGCGCCTGCTCCATCAGGGCTATGCCGCGGCGCTGCGCCGAGCCAATCCCGATTTCCAGACCATCCATGGCCATGCCGAAGGCAAGCCCGGCAGCGCCAATATGACGCTCTGCGGCAACTGGGTGGCCGAGCGCTTCGATTGCCTTTCGATGACGCTCGAAATGCCGTTCAAGGATACGGCGGACACGCCGAATGAGCGCACCGGCTGGTCGCCCGCGCGCTCGCGCAAGCTCGGCGCCGCCGGCCTCGACGCCCTCCTCGCCGTGATCGATGAGCTCCGTTGAGCCAGGGCGGGGCGCGCGCTCGCCGGGGCGAATAAAGCCGTTCTATCAGCGTATCAACAATGCGTATGAAGTCGCGAAGTCTTCGTTTACGCAACTTTAAGTCGCATTGGTGTATGCTGCCCACGATCATTTGCACGGGGGCAACTCATGCACATTCATCGTTACTGCGCCGCCGCGGTCTCGGCGGCGCTGCTGATGGCCGCGCTGCCGGTGGCCGCCGAGGAAGGTTTCGGCAAGCCCGGCGAGCCGATCAAGCTGACCGTCGGCTTTCAGCCTTTCTATACCGAGGCCTGGTCGGCGGTCGTCATGAAGAGCAAGGAGTTCTGGAAGCAGCATCTGCCGGCCGGCTCGCAGGTGACCTTCGAGCCCGGGCTCCAGGGCAGCGTGCTCGTCGGCCAGATGATCGCGGGCAAGCAGCAGATCGGCTATATGGGCGACATGCCGGCGATCGTCGCCAGCTCGAAGCCCGAGGTCGCCGACATCCGAATCGTCGGCGTGGCGGGCAGCTCGCAGCAGCAGTGCAACGTCTTCCTCGTCAAGAAGGACGCGCCCGAGTTCAAGTCGCCGGAAGAGGCGGTGAAATGGTTCGACGGCAAGATCGTCGCCTCGCCGCAAGGGAGCTGCACCGACCGCTTCGCGCGGACCGTGTTCCAGAAGCTCGACGTCAAGCCGGCGAAGT
>Ga0070740_10001507_pt1 | contig 31616 bp, 24 predicted proteins | sample Coa_R2_FD_67286 | JGI IMG/M metagenome (GOLD analysis project Ga0070740, IMG submission 67286) | Surface soil microbial communities from Centralia Pennsylvania, which are recovering from an underground coalmine fire - Coalmine... | ecosystem: Environmental > Terrestrial > Soil > Unclassified ...
CGATAACAATAGCCGGATTGTTGATATTGAAATAATCTTTTACCTGTTGCCAGGCAAAAAAGAATCCACAAACTACACAAACAATCATCATCAATGTTCCGATAGGCAAGAAAAACTGCTCTGTATTGTTTTGTTTTTCCTTGATTCGTGATGCATTATTCATTATTCTTAGCTTGAGATTATCCCAGCTTCTCTGAGACGATCGATGAGTAAAAATGATTAAATACACTTCCGACAAGAAGTAACTCCCGATGGCAAAAAGGATTGCGATACTTGGCATAACCAGAATTTGATAGTAATCATGCTGTACATTGCCTGTTGCAAAAACACAGACGTATACGAGTGAACTCACAAAGAATGAAGAGAAAAACAGCCATTCTTTTAATTTTTTTATGTTTAACAATCCGAAACCTATTATGATAATCCCAAAATAACCACTAATTAATTTTGTTAGGCGTTCATAACCAAGCCAGCGGAAAAATGCCGGACGGAAGCGGATACCATTACCATTTAATAACCAGGCACTTGCCGGAATTCCCTGGGGATACTGCAACATCCAGATGCGCCAGAAAACTAACGGCGCGACGGTAATACTAGTAAACAACCACAATTGCCACTTGAAAATTAATTTCCAACTAAATCGGTTGTATGCTAAAACAATCATTGGTAAAACAAAAAATACTGCATACGGTTTTAATAAAAATGCTAACGCTGTAAAAATAATTGCTAAAATATAGTATATTTCCGGCCTGTCCAGAATCCTTAAGAAACTGATTCTGGGTGCGTTTCGCTTACCAGAAACATACTGCCTCTCCAGCCATAAATCAAAAAAATAAGTTCCCCCAAGGATTGCCATTGCCATTGACGTATCGGCCAGAATCGTCCGGCCGTAATAAATATCAAACGGGATAAATGCGAAAAAAAATGCCGCGAACAATCCGATGGTTTTGTTGCTGTGTCTGGAAACAATGAGATAAAGGAATAATGACGTTAAACACGATGAGATAATCGAAATCAATCTTCCCCACTCTTCGAGAGTGAAAATGCCAATGAATTTAAATAATGCCGCTTGTACGGCATTATAGATCGGAAACTCAGCAAAGAAGTATCCCTGCGGATTGTCCAATCCTGACTGGACATTTGAGATATTGTTCATGCGCGGATGCAACAAATCAAATCCATATTTAATAAAGTTGCGTGAAACCGCGGATGTATCTGCCTGCCGCCATGAATGCCAGTCAGCGATAGGATTATCAAAACGATAGAGACGGACAGAAAAACCTGCGATCAGGATAGCAATGAGAATAAATACGTATAACTTATTTCTTTTTATCATAAAACTGACATTAATTTTTCAATTTCCAAGTACCAGTTTTAATGCATTTTCAAATCTTAATGTTCAAACAATAAAATTCGAGTAGGGTGATTTCAATGGAAATTGAAATTGCGAATTGAAAATTTTATTCCACTTTCGTCATCTTCCCATTCTTATCAAACGAAAAGATATAATTATTTTTTGTCTTATTTTGTTGTATTTCCTTCTGGGCTTCTTCGACACTTTGTACCTGATGGATAGATGGTACCTGATCTCGATAAATAAACCATAAACTATCTGATAAACCAACCGGGAAAACCCATGCGTTATTCCGTTGTAGTGGGACATTGATGAAATAGAGATTGGTTGCCGAGGTAAATCCTTCATAGTCAAACCGGAACTCTGTCAACATGTTCATGGTAATATCTCCCGCCTGATGCCAATTGTTTTGCTCAGTACTATTTTGTATTTGGTACCAGACGGCAATGAGAAAAACTACAATTACCAATATCCACTGCATGTGCCGTTTTGCCGATTTCCCAAACAATGGGACAATCTGTGCAAAAACGATAATGACGGCAAAACATAATCCAAATGATGCAAGATAGATATAGCGTTCGGCAATATTGCCTAAACCAAGAAATGGCAAAAGGGCTACAACGAAGAACAATAATCCGAAAACAATCTGTCGAAACTGTTCTGTCTTTGACCATTTTGTTAGAACCTTTTTGCTTGAGTAAATGGTAATGAGAACAATTGAACCAATGAGCACAACAATCAGCCCAAACAAAAGCATATGGGCACGCATTGCCGAGCGCACAGTTGTATAAAACGGTAGAAATGTCTCTCCACCTATAAATAACCCTACATAACCGAAGAGATTACCCAAAATATTTGGAAGTAGATGCGGCAAACTATAACTGTAATCACCCCCACCTAAAAACGCATGGGAGATATATCTGATACCATAGTACGCTGGCCATAGAAAAGCAAACGGGATATAAGCCAGATATGTTTGCGCTTTTTTCCATTCCGGTTTTGTAATACAGAGGTCAACCAATAACAAAAGCAATGGAATGACTACAGAAATTTCGTAGGTAACAAACGCCAAAACTGCCAAAATGAAAGCAACAACATACACAATAATTGATTTTCTCCTTCTGAAATGAATATAACTAATCAACAGGTAGATGATAAAAATAGCTGAAAGCACTATTGAAATTGATGAGAACCAGTACACTGCCTCACCATGCACAGGCAGGAGCATAAAGAGAATTGCGATAAGAAACGCTAAGAGTCTCTTATTGAGTACCTGTTTCGCAAAAAAGTAACTACCCAAAACCACAAGGAAATGCAGAAAAATGGTAAAAATGTGATATCCCTGCTGCTGGAAAGAAAAAATGTTATAAAGGAAGAAAATAATTGTTTTATCCAGGGGTCGGTAGAAAAATCCTTGTGCACTGAAAAAATATTCCTTAATACTGGATGTAGTTGCAGACGCTGCCCAACGAAGCCAGGTAAAATCATCTGCTACGAAAAAGTTCCCGATACTCCCCAAGAATGCTGCTCCAGTCAAACAAAGAAGATAAAGCGATAAAAGAATATCTGAGGTAAAAATAGTTTTCAGCCGTGCGAGGTAAGGAAGCGCCTTACGTCTATAAAGGAATAATCCGCCAGTGCCAACTCCAGCAAGCAGCCAGAGACCCTCAGCCACTTTAGAGGATTCAAACACGTCAATCAATGTCGCGTTCATTGCTAGACCGATTACACCGCCTGCTGCGCCAAATGCCCAGGCAGTGACTAATGAAGATTTGGAATCAGGTGCCAATTCATGGAGAACAATTCCTAAAACGACAAAGATAAATGCAAAATTGATAAATCCGAGAAGTCCTGTTTCACCTAAGGCGCGCAAATAATCATTATCAGTTGCTAAGGTGATACTGGAATAGCCGCTGCCCAAAAGTGGATTGCGCAAAAAGGCATTCCAGGCGTTTGGCCATTCTGCCTGGAAACGCGTTGTAAATGAGATATCATACACCAATGCTTTACGGACTAAAAAACTACCGGAAATAGTAGAGATTTGCAAACTGCCATTGGCGAGTCTAAGCCTTTTTGCCTCATCTGCAGAAATTGTTTTCTGTACAATAGCCGTATTTGTCGCAACAGGCGTCCCCTGTCCAGGAAGCCCAATAAATGCTGATCCTGATTGAAGATTTTGTGCAGGTGGCGGAGGATTCACAACAATTGCATTTTTGGAAATTTTATTTTCCAGATCCGGAGGTAAGGCATTCGGTGCTTCTCCGATCAGTTGCCCTTGCGCGTTTGTCACAACTGAGCTGATTCTGATAGTTTCAAGGAATCGTTTAGCAGTTGATTGACTGAAGAGCAGCAGAACTGCGATGCTGATAACAACAACCGGAATACTATACCATTTCTTTTTATAAAAGAGTAACGCCGCGATGACAGCAAAAAGATATGCGACAAATGATGTGCGTGAAGCAGTAAATATCAGAAGAATCAGTCCTGAAAGATATAATAAAAATGTCAAAAGTTTCCAGTACCACTTCTTTATAACAATACACGCCGTAAAAAGTATTGGCAGAACAAATACTAGATACGCTGCCAGATCATAATGTCCGCCAAAAGTCGACGTAATACGTGCATCTTTGGGCAAACAAAGCGGTAGTCCTTTGGCAAATTCTTCATTGCCTGTCTGGAATGAGGGGAAACAGAATGAATATCTCTCAAAAAATTTTGGAAAAGCAGCCCAGACGTCAAGATAATACCGCTGCCCAAATCCATAAATCACAATACCCAGCATAGTCAAACAAAGAACAACGAAATAATCCCGGATGTCTTTCGCGCTTTTGACAGATGAAAAAGCAATGAAAAAGAGGATCATGTACTCAACCCTTCGAAGATCTTCAAGAAGAACAAGATGAGGGAAGTAATTTGTCAGGTGGGGACCTATAAAAGCAATTGAATAAAGTGATGAAAGTAAACCTACCACCCAATAGAGCGCAATCACTCCCAGTAACCAAATTGGTAAAGTAACTTTTCTTCTGACAAACTGGATGAACCAGATAATTGCGGCAAACAGTATTGAGAAATCTTCCAGCCGGATATAGACCCACGTGCGAATAATGTGGACACTTGGCAGCTTCGGGTAGAGCGCTGTAAAAATAATGAGAAACGCGACGATTATTTTAAGAAAATGTGCATCGTACCAGCTCAAAAATTTTTTCATAGTTATCGAAACCATGCTGCTCGTCCCAGTCTATACTTCGGATTTTTATTTTTCCGCTCACCAATCACTTTTGCTGGAATACCGCCGACAATTGCAAATGCCGGGACATCTTTGGTCACAACTGCTCCCGCGCCGACAATCGCGCCGCGACCGATCGTCACACCGGGAAGGATAATTGCCCGCGGACCGATAAATACATAATCCTCAACAACGACTGGCGCATTATGTGCATGGAAATCTCCGCTGTGAATATCATGCTCAGCATTGTAGAACATCACTTCTGAAGCTACATCAACGTGATCGCCGATTAGCAATTTATCCCGTCCGTCCAGGACTGCTCCCTCACCAATAATTGTATCTTCGCCAATGACAATATTAAGTGGATTGTAAAATCTCGCGCCCATATGGATGGTTGAGCCTTTGCCGATTTTTATCCCACTCCAGCGATAGAAAAACCGTCGAGCATGATGTGAATGTAATTTGCCGGCTTGATGAATAATCAAAACTGCTAATTCCAAAAGAATTGCACTAAAACGATTGCCGATTTTATGACTAAGCTCTTGTGATGACAATTTCTTCCCGGTTTTATCTTTCATAAGAATAATCTGTCATTCCCGCCCCCGATCGTCGCCGGGGACAGGCTCCGGCGGGAATCCAGACAAGTGACAGTAATCAAAAATGCTTCATTTTCTGGACCCCCGATCAGAGCCTGCACTCGACCTGATCGAGTGTCGAGAATGACAAAAAACTTAACCCAAAGCTAACCTTTTACTACTTCTTCCAGTACTTCCAAAGCCTGCCGTGCTGATTTTTCCCAACTAAACTTCTTCGTCTGTTCCTTGCCCTTTGCAATTAATTCCTTTCGCAATTGCTCGTTACTGATCAATTGTACAATTTTCGCTGCGATATCCTCAACATCTTCCGGATCGACATAGAGCGCCGCATCTCCTCCTGCTTCCGGCAAACTTGACACATTACTCGTAATCCCAGGGCAGTTGTACTGCATAGCTTCCAGAACCGGCAAACCAAATCCTTCATAGAGACTTGGCAGGACATAACAGAGAGCGTGCTGATAAAAAATTTTTAATTCATCATCAGGGACACTATGAAGAAATTTTACCCGTTCCTCTATCCCCAATTTCTTCGGTGTTTCCAGAATTTCTTCATACAGCCACCCTTTTTTACCAATAATTATTAACTCTAAATCCTTGCTTCTTGCTTCTTCATTCTTACTTCGTAATACTACCTCAAACGCCTCAATCAACCTTTTTATATTCTTCCGGGGCTGAATTGTTCCGACGAATAAAATAAAATGTTTACTCAAATGATATTTTGCTGCAATTTCATTCATACCATAGATATGCGGCGCAAGAGACAAATTCTGTTTGATACCAGGATACACTGTCACCACCTTTTCTTTGTTCAACCCGTATTCCTTGATTATATCATTTCTGCTTGAGTTACTAATAGTGATGACTTTGCTGGCTTTCTTCACAGAATATGCTGTCCAGCTGCGTAGTTGCTGCAAATCACGAGCACGGAAATTCTGCGGGTAATACAAGTATGCCAAATCCATAACCGAAACAACTGTCGGAACGGGTGAAAAACGCGGAGCATAATGCGTAAGACTGAAAAAGACATCCGGCCGTGGTTTTTGTAAAAACAATCGTACTGGCAATGCAAATTGTGTCCACAAAGGCTTGGGCCCAAACACTTTGTAATGCCAATAATCTGTTTCAGATGGTAAAACGCTGAGGGGCTGGTTCTTTAAGTAAATCTGATAGTCCAAAGATGAATCTTTGTCTTCATGTCGAAATTTTGCGAAATAATAGAGCATCCAGTAAGCCACCTCGCTGATACCCACGCGCTTTACTACATTTGCTTCATTTGCATCAATACCAATTAACATAGATGTCAGATGTAGGATGTAAGATCTAAGATGCGAATTCAGAAAAAATTGCTTTTTACATCTTATACCTTAAATCTTTCTAAATTCCCGGATAAAGCACCTGCAATCGTTTCTCCTCGATTCCCAGAATCTCCATTGCATCTTTTTTCGCAGAATGAGAGATACAAAAAATCATATCGCATTCCTTCTTCACCCACCGCAAACGCCGTTTATGTGTTTGGACAATCCTGAGTGCTGTCTCTTGCGGATATTTATAGACAATTAAATCATACACTATTGTCGCCTTCTTTGCTCCAACTGTCGGCGGCTGCGTCCAATCAGATGAGATAAAAATGTCCACATTACCGATCAACCATTCAATCGGAAGCACATGCAACTTATTCCATAACCAATCGAGAACTGTCGGCGGCATTTTAAATTGTTTCACTGAAACATTGGGATTTGATTGAAAATTGAAAATTGAAAATTGAAAATTTCTCCGCAACGATGAATAGAAGAGCACATATTCATTTTTGTCATCTATCGCAATCATATGCTCCACGAGACTTCGCAAATAATTTGCTACACCAGTCCGTTCATATGCTAATTGTGAGATATCAATACCAATTTTCATAGAGTAACCTGCTTACATCATCTTACATCCTACATCCTATTACTTGTCGCTCGAATATTTCAAGCTGAAATGTTCATTTGCCACGTCCAGCATTTTCGGCTCATGAGAGATATTAATCATCAAATCAGCAAGAAAGCCGGTGAAAAAAATTTGCAACCCGCTTACAACGAATAGAACGCCACCAAAGAGAATTGGCCGACGATAAATCGGTTGTCCAAGAAATGTATGAATATAGGTGAGATAAAGCAAAATAATAATTCCAATGAGGAAAACTAATCCTCCAATAATACCAAAAAAATGCAAGGGACGATTGCGGTATTTGATAAGAAAAAACATGGTAAATAAATCCGGTAAGTTCTTCCAGACTTTGGAAAATCCATATTTCGATTTACCAAATTTTCGAGTGTCATGTTCTACAATTACTTCACTTACAGTAAAACCCTGTTGATACAATAAAAGAGGAATGAATCGATAAAGTCCGCCGTAAATATGCAGACTTTTTGCAGCTTCACGCGTAAATAATTTAAATCCGCAGTCAATGTCGTGAATATTTAGATCGAAAAAAACGCTAACGAGATAGTTAAAAAAACGTGAAATAATAAGCATACGCGGTTTGTCGCGTCTTTCTTTGCGCCACCCACAGACAACTTCCGCGCCTTCTTTATACTTTGCAAGGAATTTTGTTATTTCAGAAGGTCTATCCTGTAAATCCGCATCCATCGTAATCACAATTTCTCCTTTTGCCACGGCAAATCCATACGAGAGCGCATCTGCTTTACCGCGATTACGCCGGAAGGAGAAAACACGGACATGTTTATTCTTATTGTGTAATTTTTTTAGAATCTCTAGAGAATTATCCGTTGATCCATCGTCAATAAATAATAGTTCATATTCTTCTTTCAATCCTGGCAAAGTGCGTATGAGTTCATCATACAAAACAGGCAAACTATCCTCTTCGTTACAAACAGGTATGAGAATACTGATCATATATGCTGGTTTTGATTGTATCATGAAGACGTCTTGCTCTTCAAACACCTACCCGCTACAGATGAGGTGCCCTTAAAACCTGATAATGTCCCCTGTTACTGCTATTGCGGAAAGGATGAACGCATGGAGAAGATCCCTTCTGGTACGAGGTTCATGTGGATGGGTCACTCTTTAAATGCCTGGAATGAGGTAATGGTTGCAGTAACTCCTCCTTGTTGATACATGCGCAGTCCAGCATAACCCGAAGATAATGAACTATCTGTCGTCGTCACCATCCAATTGCCTGGTTCTGTTGTCCCGCTCTTCCATGCTTTTGCGGAAAGAGTTGTCCCGCTTACATTGAATCGAATTGTGTATAAGGTATTTGTGAAAGCACTAAAGGAAACACTTTTCAAATTAGTAATCTTGCCGCCTACTACTTTCTGTAACGTCAAAGCACTGCCCGTCAGAAATGCCCGGTAGAAGTTACTACTATTTGTCCAGCGAAGTGCTGCTCCCATGGTGTTTTGCCCGCTTCCGAAACTACTTATCTTGCCACTGAAGACGACTTGTGCATTTGCTGTGGATAATCCAAGAACTGCATTAAGATTGGCAGCACTATTTGATTTCATAATACCAGTATTATTACTGATTGAAAATGCGGTTGAACTATTGGCATCTCCTGCCCATTTTTGTCCATCACTGGCTATACCCCAGTAGTTTTGATTGGCGCGATAAAATGTATCTTGTCCAAGTAAATTTTGTTGTGGCGTCGGGGAAGGTGTAGGGCTAGCAGTCGGCGTCAGCGTAAGCGTCGGCGATAGCGTTGCAGTTGGGGTTACCGGGATACTCGGACTTGGCGTCAGACTCACCGGAGTCGTCCCGAGAAGAACAATTCCTGAAATTGGAGCAAGCGTTACCTGATTGAGCTGATTGCCATATAGATCCTGATAAACACCTGTCGGCAAAGTTACTGTATAGGTTTGTGTTGAGGAAGGATTAACAATTGCTTTCCCATTGCTGTAGTCGCGCATGTAGACATTTTGCGAGGAATAGAATGGCCCGAGGGCATAGCCCACTTGTGCAGAATACTCAGGGCGGATATTTAAACTTCCATATTGTTGATACCCGGCAATATAGAAATAACTTGCGTTATTTTTTAGCAACATATAATTTGCCAGCACCCATTGCACTTGCGCATTAGTTACCTGGTTAAAAGCCACCGGCTCTTGATTAACCGTGAACCACCCATGTTGTCCGTTTGCTAAATACTGTTGTAAAAATTGTGCTTTCTCAAGCCACTGCCCATCAGCATAGTACCACGGAGGCGCATTATTGCCATTGGTGAAGCCTTGCTCATCATCGTCAATATCAACATTACTCAACAATGTTTGCGTATCAATAGGATAATCAAAATCATAGGAAAAATTTACCGCCATTGTCGCTTGCGGAAAATTCGTGTGAATCCATTGATGCATTATTTGCGCCCAGGTGATAATCGCCTGCCGATACGCCGGGTCATCAGCAGTCCCGTTGAATTGTGCAACCCAATTGCCATTGGTATCAAAATGTCCGCAGCGCTGGCCTGTCCAGTCACCAGCATTTTCAAAATTGAGTTGATCAAATGCAATACCGTTATAACCACCACCAGGTTGCAATGCAGGAATAATATATGTCTGTTCATAATAATTCAACACTGCGGGATTAGTAAAATCCAACGGGACTGCATTGGTATCACCAAATTCAAATGCAACAGTCTTTTTATCACATTTATATTCAATCCAGTCCGGATGATTCGTTTTAAACCAGGAGAGATTGTGCGCCTGCGGGTAATCAGTTGTATCTTCATCACTATCGTAGGGGATATACATCGTATAATAGGCATCACCTGCTGGCGTTCCTGCCCATTCCGTTCCCCAGACATAATCCACCTTTCCCGCCATTTGAGCCGGCGTAGTGTTATAGTCAAAAGCCAAACCGAGATGAAGATTATTTGTCGTGTCAGGTAAATTGGGGAAAAGTTCTGCTGCATATTGTTGTTGAATAATATTGTGGAAATCAGTGGCGATAGTGAAAAGGACAAAGAATAAGATAATACAGACGAACGATACAATCAGATACACTGTCTTTTTTGTTTTTCTCATGTAACTGCTTAACTGTAACAGAAATTATTTTTGCATGTCAATAGATTTCCTCACTACTAGGAGCACATTTGCTGCTAAGAGCAGAAAAAAAGCATACTCAATCAACCGTTCCGCTGTAAAAAAGATATGCATGGCAAATAAAGATATGGCAAACAGCAAGCAAAGAAGACCTGCGGCAATCAACCAAAGAGGCTTTCTTTGCCAGAGTAAGAAAGCAAAAATAATAAGAAAAATAATATCCTGAAGCTTCATATATCCTTTTTCCTGTCTACAATAATTATCCAGCTTCCTATAACAACGATCATGAATAAACTCCATCCACTTAGTATCAGTCCCATAGTTACGAGCTTTTGCGGTTCATAGGTAACGTGCAGTGTATACTTCCCACTTGCTGGCAAGAGAAAGCTAGTAAACGATTTATGATAGTTTCTGCTCTCTATGATATTTTGTGAAGAATTTATTTCTGCAATCCAATGACTGTCAAAGGCTTCTGAAAAGATAATCCTATCTCCTGCTTTTGCATTCTTGACAGACAGGAAATACTCGCTTGGGTTCTTAAACTGGTAGGCAATATGCATTGCCGGATCAGTACTCCAAAAATGATCCTTTGCGCCGTTCATTTCGAAAACAGCAATTTTGCCGAAACCCTTTATCTGTTTTAACCAAGGCATTTTTTGCAGTTGTATAACTGTCGATTCATATTTTTTCTGATCATATTTTCTATCAGTCAAAAAAATTTCTCCTTCCGGATCATATGGAACAATGATATATTTCACTGCTGATTCTTGTAGTAATGGCAATGTAGCTTTATTGTCTAAATGCCCAAAAACCTCTGAAATAGCTGTGACATGAAAGAAATCATACGCAGAAACTTCAGGATGTTGCGAAGAGTAAAAGCCATAACGTTGTATCGCTGGTACCCATAGGGTACGGGAGAATGTAGATTGTGTTTCTAAATAACTAGCTAGTCTCGCATACTCTTTTGGCAAATGATGTGTCTGGAATGTTCCTGTCAATTTTCCCAGCAGCGCCGGCCGGATGAGAAAAAGAAGATAACCTAAAACAAGGAGTAAAAATATATTTTGCAAATTGAATAATTTGGGTCTTATTGAAAATTGAAAATTGAAAATTGAAAATTTTCGTCGTGCGCTCAACCAGTCGTACATGCTCCTAATACTAAAAGGAATTAAAATGGAATAACTGACCGCAACCAGCGTGTACCACTTCGTCGGATCACGAAACATGATAAACCCGGGGACATGCGAAAACATCCAAAGATACAATCCTCCAAATGGATCATTTGCGCCTTTTGCCAAAAACGCACCAATCAAGCCTAATAAGCAGAAATAAAAAATTATTTTTTCTTGCCACCAACTTGTATATCCATCAATAGTATCAGTTACATTTTGCGTGTTCCTTTGTGGTTTTTTGCTTATAAAGAACAGTGAACTAAATGCCAAAAAAGGTAAGAGTAAAAACTCCGGCTGCATAAAATGCGTTAATCCAAAGACATTCTCCGGCCAATTAGGGTGAAGGAGTGAAATTGTATCTTCCAACTTGGCAAAACTGAAATACTGCACGGCATTTTGTGTCGTATAGACACTACTCAATGCTGCAGTTGGACTTTGATGAGATACAAGCGTCGGTAATAGCCAGAATGCATGCAAAAATGCAGAGATAACAACTGGTATAATAAACACGAAAAGTAAAGCAGCTAGAAGCCTGGACAGATTTTTTATAGGAAATATGTACGAAAGGGTGAGCAGCAAATAAATAGCTGCAGCTATAATGAGCATATAAGCAAACCGGAGATCAAAAAATATTTCTAAGCTAAAAAGCAAACTGGTCTGCAATGATACTTTGAACATCTGAACAGGTTGCACTTCATTCTTCGTAATTGTATCGATCAGTTTGATAAACGAGAGTAAAATCAGCGGCAAGAAAGCATAAGCAAATCCTATTCCCGCAATCTGTCCGCCTCCGATCACCATAAGGCTGTAGCTATTCAATAGATACAGACCGGCAGCAAGAAGAGAGAATGAGTGATGAGGGAATATTTTTTTATAACAGTACATTGGACAGAAAACACCTAAAATTAAAAATGGAAGCAGGTAGCCAATACGTTGGACGACCTCCCAGCTCAGATGTGCAATACGTCCCAAAAAGAACACTAAAGCAAAATTGTAATAATTCCAGGCAAATGGGGCAGCAAATCCACCCATGCCATTTCCTAATTTCCAGCTCCATGCATAAAAATGGAGTGGATATATGGTAAACATAGAAGGATAAAAAAAATCAAAGTCTCCGCCAGTAATAATTCCCGGCATAAACCACACATGGAATATCCATAGAATAATACCTGCAAAGAAAAATAGTGTGATTGCACGCCTCATATGCTTTGTTTTCAATCCATAGGAACCTTACTACCTCGTAAGTTCGCTTTGTATTTCCGGATTTATCATGGTGAATGTATTTGTTGCCTGATTATATGCAAATGCATCTATTGCTTTTGGATTAATAGTATACTGCTTTACTGCTTTTCGCAGCTTGTCTATGTCTTGAAAATATCCATAACCTTTTCCATCACATTGTTTATAATCATTCACCGGACTTGTAAAAAAGAAAAGAGGATCATAAAGACAAGGTGGAATCTTTTGCTTATTATCCCCCTGGAACCAATTCCAGATCAATAGTGCTCTACCAAAACTCGTTCCAAAACCAAAAATATCATTCGTATTATGAAAACCACCGGTGGAGGTTTTTATAAAAACTATTTCCTGTTTTTTAGTAAAATTCAGGTGGTATGAGATATCTTCAAGCATATGTTTCCTGTAACTACCACTCTTGGCATATGCTACAAAAAAAGTATGGTTGAAGAACGCATATATACAAATCAAAATCAGACAAAGGCAAGTTGCAAACCAGGCTCTATATGCTCTTCTGAAAAAGGGTAGCAGGGAAAAACACGAAAACAGAAAAATACTAAGTAATGCAGCTGGTAAATATAAATATCTGGAAAATATCCAATACATATTTTGATTAAGAGTCAACAGAACTAACGGTACACAAACAGATGAGGTGCCGTAAAGAAGTATGCCAAAACGCTGCCCTTTCTTAACACTGTGTATTTTGGAATAGAGCAATAGCATAATTAAGAAAATTATAACGCCGAAAAATATGGATAACTGATCATACAATAAAACAGTTTTGAAGAGGATGTTCTGTGCAAGAGATATATCAGAATAGATATTCCCAGCAATAAGACCGGAAAATGCCATTAACCATTCTTGAGGTAGAATAATATCCGTGATGACTTTAGGAGGCAATGTGAAAAGATTCCATAGCAAAAGAGGCCAAAAATGCGCACCTGAAGCAGTAACTATCAGATGATTTAATGGATGTAGTACCTTAACACGAAGTAGTAAGTAAGCAATAATAACAATGCAATATAAACCACTATATACTAGATACTTTTTTTTCTTCTCCTCAAGGAATATACCGGTCAAAAATAAGACTATAACCGGCAAAAGCATAAAACCATCCTCTTTAAGAAAAACTGCGCAAAGAAAAAAAAGAAACGAAATAAAAAAGGCGCGTAGATTATTTCTGTCGTGATAAAACTTTAAAAACTGGAGCAGGCCTATCAGGACAAACATAGTACACATCTCCACGAATATATTGGACGCGAGTAAAAATATACCTACCCCTTCATGAATAGAATAATTTACCGCAAAAAAGGCAGCCCCAAGCCAGGCAGTACTTGCTCTTTTGTTGGTTATTTGTAGAATACTATAAAAAACGAGAAGTATGTTGATACAATGAAGAAGAAGACTGACTATAGCATAGCCGGTGGTATGTATCCCAAATAAATATGTCTCTACTGTTACCAGTACTATACCAATTGGCACAAAGTGACTACCAAAGGGCATACCAAAAAGCTGGAAAAAATACGATAGGCCGAAATTTTTAAGCAAGGGGTACGAACCGAGTAAATTCCAGTCGTCTGCAAAGAAAAATGTATGCCATACATCGTAGTAGGCATAAAAAGTAATAAGGACTAGGGTAATAATAGAGTACTTATAGACGTTTAAAAAATGAATACTTCTTTTTAGCATACTATGCTTATGTTTGTAACTTTTTTGATTTTACAATCAAGGACCAATAATGTTGTACGACTGACAGAATAAGGAAGACAAAAACATATGATATATAATTATTAGCTTCAACGGATTGATTATTTACCACAGCAATTAATGCAAGAAAAAAGAAGGTAAGCGAAATTTGCATAAAGGAAAATCGACAGACTAGTAGCAATACAGCATAGACGTATAGTAACACAGCATGCAGTCCTGCTATTTCGCGGATGATACTATAGCCAACAACAAAACCAGTCCAAATAAGTGGAAAATGTTTATTTTTACGGACATTTAAATAATCCAATTGAGTTTTCTGATAGAATTTATCGAAAATAGTTGTCATAACTCTGGCGTTTTTCTATCCTGTAAAAAAATAAAAATTACTAAACAAAGCAAAAACAAAACTATACTAATTACGGCAACAATTTCTGTTTCCTGTTGCGGCGTAAATGACAAATAGATTTTGCCATCTCCTACTGTATCAATATACCAGGCATTAGCGTAACCCGCTTGTAAAGCATGCTTGTATATATGCTTCCTGCCATTTATGAATGTATAGGCAGTCCAGAAAGGATGGTACGTTTGATTAAACACTACTATTCGTTTCTGTACTTGCTGGTTATGCGCAATAGTAAGTATATACTGCGTAGGATCTTTTCTCAGCACAGTAAAATGTATGGTTGGCAAAACTGCCTGTTTGCTATTTGTACAATACGGGACCAGTGTATCTTTTGTCGGGATAGGCATAATTTCAAATTGAGAAAAGGTGAGTTCGCCTTTATTTGAATGCCTATCAGCTATAATATAAAGATAATACGAATCGTAGGGATTATTTGATGTATAGAAATAATCACTCACTCCGGCAGCCAAACGTTTAACACTCATAGTATTGTTATATATAAAGTTTCCATTTTGCTGGTTTGCCAGCTCCTCAGCTGTATGAAGAGAGACATTTCTATTAAGAATCAGTATACGGATATTTCCCATTGTTCTTGCGGAAGCGGTTGCCGTATGCATAGTAATCATATAATAACTTCCCGCTACAAAACCGGATAATGGTATTTTGACAGCAGAGGTTTTACTGGCAGGAACACTCAGGGATGATTGACTAAAAATTGCCTTGGTTGCATACGTTATTTCTGCTTTATGACTGCCTTTTGTGAGTAGAAGAGGAGTTCTCTGCGCTGTTTTCCCGTCAATTAAAAACTTTTGAATTGCAATAGCGTTATTGTCGCTGCTCGTTTGACATATATATTCTTGCGTCTGCGGGATATCCAGACGGTAACGTTGTTTTTTTGCCTGGAAATCAGTTTCCCATATTGTATTTGCAATTTGCATACTATCTGTCTGTTGCAGATTTTCTATTGCCGCTTCGTTTGAAAGATACCGATACTTTTTTCTATTTTGTACTAATACATTATGTTCGTTAACAAGGTAATTTCTTACTTTTATTTTTGCGTAGTCATCCGTAAAGAAGTCCCCGCTAAGGGAAAGCCTATAGCGCTCCATAACAGTATTTACATCAGTGATATATAGCTGAGCATCATGCGAGGTACCTGACCCCAGCCATGTCTGAAATGCTGTTTCCATAGCAGCAAGCTTGCTATCAAGCGTGATGCCTCCTGCCCGGCGATGGAGTATATTTTTAAGCAATTGCAGCAATGACGAGCTATCCGATTGGTTGACAGCGCTTTCACTATACGTTGTTCCCGGCAGGTATTCACACCCGATACAATTTGCAAATATAAATTTTTGCTGCTGAGAGTCTGGAAATTGCGGGTCACTAGTGATAAACATAGACTGAGAAGGTAAGCCGCTAAACACTAGCTGAATATCCTTTGCGCTCGTAAAATCAGCATTTGTATACAAAGAGGTGGTGGGAAACGTAATACCATAGCTGCTGCTACGTTTATCCTTATAGCGATAGACATCAAATAAACTATTATGGTAAATTCTGGTAAAATCTTTATCCTTATTTACATTTCTGCTAACCTCCGCAGGATCTACAAAGGCGTAATCAGTAAAAGCATTAGAGATATAATCATGACGCACCAGAAGAAATTGTATATTTGATTGCTCCATAAATTTTTTTAATCCCTCTGAGTTATTTTGTTTTAAGAAGAGGTAAGGAACAGTATAATAAGCATCAGCTGTATTATTTAGAATCTGTGTCGAGATCATATTACAGTTGATTAAATTACTCATAATATCTTCTCCCACATACGAATAGTTTGTTTCCTTCCAATATGCGCTGGAAAGAATAGAAGTCCGAGGAATTACTAATACTGCTCCTGTTTTACAAATCGGATCAAGAACTCCCTGTAAAGCATAGTACTCCTGGGGAATTTTTATTTTTGCGGAATATGTAATGGGGGGTGTATGAGACTCATCAAGCAGAAAAGGAATATTTTGAAAGATAAGAAAAGGCGCAGTCATGATAACGCTGGCAATGAGGGCAAAGAAAATAATGATACTGCCTGTATACTTTTTCCGCCAGCTTATTTGTTGATAAGTAATACCAAGCGAAAGACTAAAAAGAAGAAAGTAGACAAACATATAAAAAAGTCCTGCCTTCTGATATGCATCCCGAAAAACACCGAAAAAGGGTACGTGATTAAAAGCAAACTCTAGAATAAAGCTGAACGGTGGATTTGCCTCTTTGACAATAAAAAGGAGTATCGAAAAAATTGTAAACAGAAAAAGGATAAGACCTTGTTTACTAAGCTTGTGTAACCAGGCACCAAGAAGAAGTATAAAAAAAGGGAAAATAAATAAAGGGAAGGTGAAAAACTGATTGTGTACATACAAGTTTTCCCACGAAAATAGTGGATTTTGCATAGGCGGCAGGCCAATCAACCGTAGAACATTAAGAAGATAACTTAGTTGTGAATTGAGATTAAAGTAAATGCCCGTTCCAATCTGCGAAGCTTTCATATAGACATCCTGTAACCCAAGATACATAGGGAAAAACCACCAGAGATTGAAGAGAAAAATAAGTATCATAAAAACGCACCGATTAAGAAGTTGCCGGAATGACCACTTCCTTTTATAAAAGATCTGCACAAGTAGATAGAATCCAATTCCCCCTACATATTGGATATAATAGACAAGTGTTGAGAATCCAGACGTCATACCGAACAGGCTGAGAAAGAATACCAGTAACCAGAACAAAAATTTTTTACCTCTCAGACCATCATTTTCCATGGGGTACAGGCGCAACAAAGCCAAAAAGTTGAGGGGCAATAAAGCAATGATAAACTCCTGCGGGTTAAATATTCGAAATGAATAGTAATAAACATAGATATTATAGGTATAGACACCTGCGCCCAAAATCGCTGCAACTATAGTAAACACTCTCTGCTTAAGCTCAAATAATCCAAATACGTAGGTAATCAGAAAATAAAATGTTATCGAGGATGCAAGCAGGAGACCCCAATACAGAAAGGCTTGCGTTAAGGAAAGCGAATGAAAAGTACTCTCCAATATAAATAAAACTCCAATATAGGGAAGCCATGACCAGCCGGTATCAAAAAATCCGGGAAAACTATTTGCTTTCCATAGATAAAAAAAATGCAGCAACCCAAGCGAAGGTTTCAGAGGGAATGTCGTATCCCAAAAATAAAAAATAGTATTACCCTGAAACCATCTATAGAGAACAGGCAGCGGAAGAAGACAAAAAAAAATGATTATCAAAAAATGGAGTAAGAATTTTTTATGCTGAAAATGCTTTCTCATAAGCTTCAACCACAGCCTCCCATGTATATTTTGAGATGATAATTTTTCTTCTTTCATTTTTTAGTGCGGGTGAGACCCGTTGAGTGAGGACAGTTCTCAAAGCATTTTCTAATTCTTCCGTATCTCCTATGGTATAGAGTGCTCCTTTAAATTCTTTAAAAATTTCGCTTATACCTCCACTTCTTGCACCAACAACGTTCTTACTATACCAAAATGCCTCAACACTTGCTATACTAAATGCCTCAGCAGATGAAGGCATAATAAAAACTGATGCATGCTCCATAAGAAATGCTTTCTCTCCATCATCTACTTTTCCAATATAATGAAACCTGTCTGCAAGATTTTTCTTCTGCGCTATAGCACGTAAGTGTGAGACATAGCCAGTATCTGTGCCAGCCAGAACGAAATGATAGGAAGGAAACTTTTCCAGGACAGAGAGTACATCTTCAAACCGTTTGCTTTCTGCAATCCTGCCAATACTAAAAAAATACCGTTTCGGTAAGGTATACTGTGTTATTTTTTTGGCTTTTACTATAGTAATACCTCCTGGTATCGTAATAACCTTGTCTCTTAACCTGGGATATTTGTTGATAATACTCTGTTGTTCATACTTCGTCATAGCAACTATTTTATCTAATGCAGACAAGGTTTGCTTCCCAATACATGTATCGTACAAAATCGATAACAATGGATATTTTCTCTGCGAACGTTTATAGGTAATGGTACCGTAAGGTGTGAGAATTTTTTTCTGTTTCCTGTAGCGTCTTGCTATATAATCATTCATCAATGCACTGTAATTATGCAAACTGAGAATACTATCCGTAAACGAAAACTCAGGAAGAAATAATGAGAACGGAAAGGACCGGTATCGTCTTATCAGGAAACCTTTATACCTCTCCTCTTTCGGGAGAATTCCATGAAATCCCGGATATGTATTACCAGTATGAACGATAATTGTGTGGCCACGCCTGTGTAAGCCCTCAGCCAAACGCATAACCACTGTCTCAATACCTCCAGTATAGGGATGAAAATACGGTGTCACTAATTCGATCTTCATAGCTTTTTACCAAGAACAAAACAAAACCCGTCATAGATCCCATGATAATACGTTAGAATAAATTTCAGTTTCTGTCTCCATGAATAGTGTCCTTCTCCCTGATACGCAAAAATACTCAAGCTATAATAGGCAGCAAAGAGCCAATTCCAGAATAATACAATACCCGCCATTTGCACAGGTGAAGAATAGCGTGCATGGAATAGTAAACGGTTGCGCGCGGTAAAATAAATCCGATGCTCATCTTGCAAGGTATGTTGGAGAAATCCAGCAGCACCCTTATCCCCTTCCGGTGTATCATGATAGATAATCGCATCGCGGGCGACAATAATTTTATATCCTGCTTTTTTGATCTGGTACGCATAGTCAGATTCTTCATAATGCATAAACAAATTTTTAAAAAAGGTAATGTGGTGTTTTTTAATAACGGATGATCGTACCATAAAAGCATTGGGGACATCATCCGTCTGCCATTGTGACGTATTAGGCAATTGCGAGTAATTGATGAAAAAATTGGTTTTTGTTGTGGTCATATTACGTTTGGTTCCAGCCCAAAAAAGTTTTTTCTTATTTTGGAAATAATACATAACCGGTCCAGCTTCACCAACGCTAGAGTCTTTCTCTAATGCTTCAACCAATACAGAAATAAGTCTTTCTGTAACGACATTATCATCGTCGATAAAAAAAATATATTCCCCTTTTGCCAGAGAAGCGCCGTAATCCCGTGAAGCGGCCGTATACAAATGCGACCTGTTGCGATACATTTTTATTGTCTTGTTGTCTGCAAATTCCTTTTGCAGCAAATCCCGGGTTCCATCAGTGGACACATCATCAATGATAATGATTTCAACGTTTTTGTAGTCATTATGTAGTAAACCTTTTACTAAACGGACAAGTTTATGTTTGCGATTATGTGTGGGAATCACAATTGAAACAAGGCTTTTTGTCATAACTTTGTCACTCATTTCTTCGGACGTATTTTTGCAAGGAGCAACCCAAGTCCGCCAGCACCAAATTCTGCTGTTTTAAGAAATAACATGCCAATCCCGAGTACGGGATCAGAAAAAAGCTGTCCTGGTTTAGAGAAAAAAAGCTTATATCGTGCAAGTAAACTCGCCTGCCTGCTATAATATTTTTTATTCTCCGCCTTTTGTGTATATGCATCAAGATGAGAAGCGTAGTAGAACTTCTTTTTCATAGTCTTCAATAGTGAAAGTTTCCCCTCATTATGTCGAATGAAGGCTGCAATTCTCCCGATAGCCTCTTCCCCATATTTTGTTTTTATCCGTTGCGGCAAATCATAATCCTCTGTACCAGTATTATTTTCGTCGTATCCCTTAAACTCCAAAAATGTCTTTTTTGAAAAAAATCTTGGCGCTTCAAGCCAGTCGACCCCAAGGAGCAGCTGCCTTTCCAAACGTTTTGCTCTTGCCCAAAAACCCACACCAAAAGATTCCTCCGGAATAGTCACAGCGAATCGTTTTGGTCTTTTGCGGCTGATCTCTCTTACACAATCTCTGACGACATTTTTCGTTAAAACCATATCAGAATCTATAAATAAAACATATTCACCATGCGCTTTTTTTGCTCCGTAATTTCTCTGCGCCGAACGTTCTGGCCCCCTATTGTACACAAATCTTGTAAACCTTTTTGCAATTTGTTTCGTTTTATCATATGAATTATTATCAACCACGATAAGCTCAAGAGGCTTATATGTCTGGCTGGTAATACTCTTTAAACATGCAGCTATAAACTCCTCTGAGTTATATGTCGGCACAATTATAGAAACAAGGATTTTTTTCATTATGTTGCTTTATCTAATAATGCTAAACTTTGCGCGATTGCCTTCTTCCACGTAATACTTTTGACCCACTCCAGTCCATTCCTTTGGTATCTCTCATAACGTCTTTTATCCTCAACCAATCTCACTGCAGCCTCTGCCATTGCTTCAGGAGTGTTGTTTTTAATAACAACACCTGTCCGGTCGTTGCGGACTGAATCACGAAGACCGGCAACATTATAAGCAACCGTCGGTGTCGCCTGACTTGCTGCTTCTAACACAACCAAACCCCATCCTTCCTTTACTGACGCATGCAAAAGCATCCAGGAACGCCTAAGTAATTCGAGTTTCTTTGTATTGTTTACTCTTCCCCAGAATTTTACCGATGGTTCTAATCCTGCCTCGGTCACCATTTTCTTCAGCCGGGCTACATATGTTTCTTCACCTCCACCTACAATCCACAACTTCGCAGCCGGCAATCTTTTATGTACTAATGAAAAAGCTGCTATAACAGCTTCTATTCCCTTCATTTTAACGATTCTGCTGACAAAAATAAATGTCGGATCATTTTCTTTTTTGGGCAGCACTGCAAGAGGCTCATTCTCAATCGGGCAAGCAATTGCAGTACACTTTTTACGATTGATACCACATGCTGCTAAATCATCAATCGTTGATGGCGAATCCGTCCAGAAAAGTACATTTTTATAAAGTTGTATTGAGGTACGCTCGAGAAATTTTCCTATGCTATTGATAGGAAACGGAAACATATAATTCCAAATATCTCCCGCTACCTCATGAATGAACGCAATTTTTGGTTTTTTTATATATAAAGGTGTATAGAAAGGGAATCCATGAATCTGATCAATGACGAGATCATACTTTTTGCGTGATCTAAGATAAAATAAAAAAGCATGCAGACGTACCGTAAACTGATTTCCTGCACGAATTATCCGGATCCCATCGATAGTTTCTTCACGTAATGCTCCCGGGAACGACGAAGTAAACCAGGAAACTGTATGTCCCGCTTTGATCCAACCCTTTGCATGTTTCTGCGTTACATACTCGGCACCGCCGGATTGAGGATTTTTGCTATCGCGCCAATTGAGGATAAGGATTCTCATGAAGGGAAAATACGAGTCGTCTCTTGATATAATTTAGTAATTAAGATGTAAACGACTTTTTTCATTGTAGAGCCATTTATGTTTATTTTTTGTATCATAATAATGAAGAATATGCAACCGGTAATAGATTGCCATCGTATCCCATAGAGTTTGCCCGACTGCTGTACGAAGGTTTTTTGAAACAATACTATTTTCGAAATGATGGGTAAGCTCGATTGGTGCTTCAAAAATTCTTGTATACCCAAGATGATATGCAACAGCCAAAATCTCAATATCAAACGCAAACCGTTTCACCAACAGTCTCGGCAAGACCTCTTCAATGACTTGCCGGCGGAAAAACTTCAGACCTACCTGCGTGTCTCTGACTTTTAAACCAAATAAGATGAAAATGAGCATCTGCGAAAACAGGCTAACCAGTTTCCTCTTGAAGGGGTAATGCACTTTCGATGCCGGATGGCGTTTGCTGCCGACAATAATGTCAGCGTTATACCACTCCATATGATTGAGAAGCATCTTAAAACCTGCAGGATGAATATCCATGCCAGCATCAATAAAGCCGATCACATCGCCCTTTGCATGGAGCATACCAAATCGTAAGGCATTCCCTTTACCTTGATTTTCTTTATAACCGAGAATTTTGACATTTTTTGTTTTGAAACCCAATGCATACTCATAGGTTTTATCAACCAGTCCATCAACAACGATAATTAACTCATAGGGGTAACCTAACTCATCGAGGGCCTGTTTGATATTTTTAATATCTTTAGCAATTGTTTTCTCTTGCTTATATGCAGGGATAACAACGGAAAGTAGCTTAATGGTAAAGCTATTTTTTTGTTGCATACTGATAGTATAACAAAAGCCCGACAAGAAGTACAAATGTCGTACAGAGTGAAATCACAACAATCTGTAAAAATGTCTGGTGATAGAAAATAATAAAAATGATTTGCAAAAGCGCCCCCAGGACAATTGGGATACAAACCCATGTTTTTTTAATCGAGAGATAGAAATTACAGAGAATTCCTAAAACTGCATATAATGATATAAAAATCCCAAATAGTCCTACCAGGGGTGCAATGACAAGATAATCTGTCTTTTTAAGGAAGAAGAGAATAGTAAATTTGGGAAAAAGAAAATAAAAAATTGTCAGAAGGAGTGAGGGCAAAAACACAAGCGCTAGAGAAAGTTTAAACGTACTATCAAAGTCCTCTTTGCGCGTATGTTTCTGTACAACTAAAGGAAACATAACACTTCCAATAGGTGAGGAGAAATAAAAAATTACTCTCCCGATGAGTGATAAACCGGCGTAATAACCTGCCATGACCGGGTTAAAAAAATGTTTTACCAGAATAATATCTGCTGAAATTAATGAGGTGAGGCCAAATAATGTTACGGCGGAAGGAAGGCCATATGCGAACAATTCTTTTGTATCCAATGGCGCAGACACAATCTTTTTACTGAAAACAAAACGCAGCGGGGAAAAACTTACAATATATGAAATAACCGTGGCGGCAACTATTGCGATAATTGTGCCTGTTATAGAAAATCCGAGTAAAACGAGTATAACTCCCACTACTATTTTTATCCCCGAAATAAGAATATTCACAAATACCTGGAACCCGAAGGATAATTTCGCTTGCAGAAAAGCAATATTAATAACACTGATAAGCGTAAAAAATATAATTGCATCAGTTAAATATAAGAGAAAAACATTATGAATTTGCAAAAAACTATTGATCTGTGAAGTAAAAACAAAAAGTAGCAAACAAACAACAGCAGCAACAGCGAGAAAGACCTGTGTTATTTTTATATAAAGTCCGCGTGCTTTATGCAGTTCACCTTTTGCGAAATATTCCCCGCCGTAACGAATAATCACCGGACCAATAGCATTGGCAGCGAGTGCCGGGAAACCAATAAATGCGACTATTGTTGCAAGTGTACCATAATCAGCGGGTGATAAATTTCGACTCATAAAAACGTTAAAAAGGAAATTGAGAAAATTTGCCACCATACTTCCGCAGACAAGAATACTACTGCCGTAAATGAGTGGATGAGCAAAAATTTTTCTAATTCGTTGCTTCATAAAGCTTTTTTATATGCCTCAATCGTCTCTTCCGCTGTTTTCTTCCAACTAAACTTCTTTGCCTGTTCTAAACCTTTTTTTGAAAGTTCATTTTGTAATGTTTCGTTGAAAAATACTTCTTTAATACCTTTTGCTAAACTTTGCGTATCATAGCCGTCAACGTAATACACTGCATCACCGCCAACTTCCGGCATGCAGCTTTCTTTAGTGATTATTGTCGGACACCCGGATTGCATTGCTTCAACAATCGGCAACCCGAATCCTTCATAGACCGAGGGGAAAACGAACACTGAAGCACAATTATACAATAAAACAAGATCTTCTGTCGGCACAAAACCTAAACGAAGAATCCGGCTATCACCTTTAACCAAATCCTGTACTTCAGCTAGATCTTTATTCCAGGGATTTGTCCGGTCATAATTTTTCTCAACCAATGTCTTTCCCACCATGACTAATGGCAGATCTGCTTCTTTAATCGCTTTTACCAATCTGGGCACATTTTTATTCCACGTCACATCCCCAACATAAAGGACAAATTTCTCCGGCAAATGATACTTTTCCGTTAACGTCTTACGTCCTCTGTCATACGTCTTAAGTCTCCTAAACTCTTCCGCTCCTGCCAGATATGCTACAGAGACTTTTTCTTTTTTTATCCCCGCAATCCTAACGATATCCTTTTGTGAAGCAAATGAATCAGTGATAATACCATCTGATCGTTGTAAATTGAACCGCTGCAGCTGCCAACGAAGTGTACCTTTTATCCCTGCCGGGAAATGCTGAGGGAAAACAACCGGTGTCAAATCATGAACAGTAATGACACGTTTATGTTTTTCAAATAATGGGAGCGTAATGGAAAATGGCTCAAAATACGGATAATGAACAATATCAGTATTGTCAGGTATTGCTTCTCCTTGGGAGAAAAAGTGATAGGTATGTTCTGGAAAATAAGTAAGAAGCGCCCGTTTTAAATAGTTCAGATAAAATCCTACTCCTCGTACTTTGTGCCCATGCAACGAACCTTTAATTGGAGTAATATCAATTGCAATCTTCATATGACACAGGACGTAAGACATATGATATATGACAAAAAATAAAAATCTTTTTCCAATGTCTTAAGTCATAGGTATTACATCTTTCTTGTTTTCCAGTAGTTCATTAATCCGAAAAGTAATTTGCCAACCAGTTCAGCTTGATTTTGAAGTTCTTCATATTGATCTGTAGAAAAATAACCGAGGTCTCTTGCCAACAATAAATGATATTTTGCTTCCTCAAGAGACCCGTTTGATAAATAAAGAAATTGTATATACTCTTTTTGGTGATTTCTTGCGTTTCCTTCAACAATATTAGCAACTATAGAAACAACTGCTCTTCTCAATTGATTTGTTAGTCCAAATAGCTCTGCTTTAGGAAAATTATTTGAATATTTATAGGCTAATAATACTAACTTATGTGCTTCCTGAAATACATTCAGACTTTCAAAGTGATTTTTCATCTTAAGTCATACGTCTTATGTCTCGAGTTTATTTCTGTGCCATTTCCAAGCTGATGCAACAATCGTTTCCAAATCAGAGTACTTAGGAACGAAGTGGAGCTCGTCCATAATTTTTTTCGGGTCAGCTATGAGTTTGGCTGGATCGCCGGGACGTCTTGGAGCAACGGCAACTTGTACATCTTTTGCCGAAACCTTTTTGACCATTTCTATAACTTCTTTGTTCGAATACCCCTTCCCTGTCCCCACGTTGTATGCAAAAGCGCCTTCATCAGTTTCTAATTTTTTCAACGCGAGGACATGTGCTTCTGCCAGATCAAGCACATGAATATAATCGCGCTGGCACGTCCCGTCAGGTGTATCATAATCATCACCAAATAACGTAAACGGTTTGCTCTCCATCACAGCCCGAATTGCATTGGGGATGATATGCGTTTCGGGATTGTGTGTCTCGCCCATACTCCCATCTAGCGCTGCACCGCAGGCATTGAAGTAGCGAAGAGAAACTGATCGGACATTATGCACTTTGGCAAACCAGTAGAGCATTCGTTCCACCATCCATTTGCTCTCTCCATACGGACTTTCCGGATTTTTAGGATGATCTTCCGGGATAGGAATTTGTACAGGGTTGCCGTAAACTGCCGCTGATGAAGAAAAAACTATTTTTTTTACATTGTGCCGGCGGGCTGTCTCGATTAATTGCAGCGATGAGGAAACATTGTTAGCAAAATATTTAAATGCTTCCTGCATTGATTCACCGACCTGGATATATCCGGCAAAATGAATAATCGCATCAAATTGATTGTCTGCAAACAACGCGTTGAGAAACTTCTGGTCTCCCAAATCACCGATTGCAAACTGTACCTGAGTAAAGAAGCTGTCATCCTGAGGCTTTGCCGAAGGATCTACATGACGGGGCACCTTATCAACAACTATTACTCGATTGTCATCTACAAGCAACCGCTTAACCATGAAGCTGCCAATATATCCCGCTCCCCCAGTAACCAAAATGTTCATATACTTCTGTAATTGTAGCAAAACTGCTGCACAATAGCTATAAACTGCATTAACAATAGAGACATAAGGAGTATAATCAAGAGTATATGTCAAACGAAAAAGAACCGGATAATAATGTTTCAAATCCAGATACGACTCCACAACCGGAAATGGATCTGGATACTGCGCGAGCAATCGTACAGATGGTAGTAGATACCGACGAAAATTCGTTTACAGAGCTTAGTGACTTCAATAAGATTGGCGACTATACAATTGAACAAGTGAAAGAAGCTGAGACACAAGTAGCAAAACATATTTTTGCAACATCTTTTATAGAGGCTGCAAAGACAAGGGGAGATGGGTCTTTAATGACAAGGAAACAAATTGGTGAGGCGACATTAAGGCTCCATCTGCAAGCTAGTCAGATAAGGAGACAACCTCTGCTCTCTCTTGAATTAGTTACTCCCCAACAAGAGAGAGCAAGGAATCTTTTTTTGAGAAATTCATTGCTATTGGGAAAGGGACAAAACTTGGGTGAATCAGTTGATGGACGCAGAACTCCCCGTTTAATCAATGGCATAGAAGGAATCGGTATAAATGATTTTAGAGAGTTGTGGCGTGGTTTACGATGGATGAGTTTTCATTTGCTCAATTGGGACAATCCAAATGTAGATACAATTTTACCCGAGCAGGTGATACGCCACTCTTCTGACAATCAGAAATAAATATCTTTGCGTTTTTTCAAATCACAATGTGAATACAAGAATATGCTGACTTCAATTCTTTACATAACGAAGGTAAGCTCTTGGAAAACGCAGTGCTGAAAAAAATGAAAAAATAATTCCCTGATAGCCATCCAGAATCCCTTTATGTCTGATTTGTGTCATACCAAACCAGACCGCAGGTTTTAAAATGAGATAATCAAACATTGTCTTAGGATCTTTACCAACCTTTTCGTCTGCCAATTGCCGGGCCAATAAAGTAATGTAGCGTTTGTTCCGCTGTAAATACCGTGCAAATGTTGGGGAATCTTTATGGAGTAACGGATTCTGCAGCCAACCAACCCGACCGTCAACAACCATCTGCTCATGGACGTCTTTGGCAGGCAAATATGCTTTACCTTTTTTAATCAAACGGATCACACCATCCGGATAGACTCCACCATAACGCAAATATTTGCCAAGGAAATAATTCAAACGCGGGATAAAAAATGCTACATATGCTCCTTTGTCTGTTCCGACCTGTCCATCCCGCTGTTCAATCAACTGCTGATGACGAAGAAAAAGTTTTCTATTTGGCAGATGATTTTCGTATACTTCTAATTCTTTCTCTGATAGATTAATCACGTTCTCAATTTCTTTTTGCAACTCCGGGCTCACCCGTTCATCCGCATCCAATTGCAATATCCAATCACCTTTTGCCATATCGATTGCTTTTTGTTTATTGATGTGGAAAATTGGATGATTTTGGGTAACCAGGACTTTCGCGCCAAATTTTTTGGCAATTTCTACTGTCCGGTCAGTTGAAGAACCGTCAACAATAACGATCTCGTCAGCCAAATTCTTAACAGAATCCAAACACTCAGCCAGATTGCTTTCTTCATTAAATGTCGCTAAAGCTACAGAAATCTTTGGCATAGTAGAAATAAATTATTGTACAATCAGTGAGAGCGCACCGTAAAGAGCACCAAGGTCGCCCAATTCTGAAACGACAACTTTTGGCGATGGATAAATTTTTAGTGTTTCCGAAACCAGAGCCGGAAGTCTGGCTACCCTTTTTTTCTGTTTCTGTGACACTGTTCCCGTCAAGACAACTAATTCCGAAAAATTGGCAGCGACATAATTTGACACGCCGCGCGCGAAATTACGAAATATGATATCCCACTCCTTATCAGGGATAGCATCCAAACCATCACCGTATTTCCTTTTCAGATTGCCGCCCCCGCAATATGCCTCAACACATCCCCGCTGACCGCACAAACACAGCTCACCCTTATACATAATAATTTGATGTCCTGGTTCTGAAGGAAACGCGTAGACCTTGCCGTCAATTTGTTTGACAACTGCTCCGCCAACACCTGTTCCCCATACCATAAAGAGGAAATCTTTCCCTTTACCTAAACCGAAGTTCGCTTCTCCAATGGCGCTCACGAGCGCATCATTTTCTATAAAAACCGGCACACTAAACTCTCCTTCCAAATCTTTCTTTAAAGGTTTAGTAATCCAGTTACTCAGATTTGGGGAAACCCGAAGGGAAGATTTATTTTTGTCTAAAACTCCGGCAATACCAATACCAATCCCTTGTATTTTTTGATCCTTGCTTACTTCTCTAATTGCTTCGATCAGACGCTGTAAATCAATTTGATAATTGTTCCTGACGGGGAACCGGACAATCTCCGGGACTTCCGGCTTAGTACGCTTGGTAAATCCGGCAACGCGGATATTTGTCCCGCCAATATCAATGCCAATATACATAGTGGATGATTATAGCAATTATCTCAACAAATGTCATTCTAAGACCTATTTGAAACGCTTTACGCAATGACAAGTTTTTATTTCTCAAATAGACTCTTGGGTAATCTGATTCTTTCAACTCTTCAAACAACCCCTCGCATAAACTATCTTGGTAAAAGACAAACCAGCAAGCATGAGAAAGGTGAGCAGAGAAACCCAATCAGCAATCAACCGTAATTTTGTTTCTGTAAAAATCACTGAAACACTATGACGGCCTGAGGGAACTGAAAATATCATCACGCCGCGATTGTTGGGATCCTGAAACTGAATCGGAACAGAAACGCCATCAACGAGAATTTTCCAACCGGGGAAATACAATGTATTTTCCCGAAGGAAAGAATTTTTGGCAGCAGAAACCAGATAGAGATGCTGCGTTGCTGTCCGTTTCTCCTCAGTAATCTTTGCCGATCCGTCTAAAACTTCAAGATGCGCTTTTGGCGTATGCTCCATAAACCGGACTGACCAGATTGGCGAACTTTCTCCGGTATCAGTCGTCCCGGCATACACCCCTGTATAGAATTTTTCAGGTTTAAACAAATAACCGTTTGCATGCCAGTAAGAACTATTGAACGCGAGTAAACAAATTGAGGAAACGATCACTGCTCCAAGCATAATCTTTTTAGGAAGAATCGAAACAACCAATGCGCCAAAAACAGCTGTCACAAATACTGTCACTGCCAGAAATCGCCAGGGGAATTGAAAATTTTGTAAAAGAGTTACTTTTGACCAGACGAAACTGGAAACCGGTACCATCAGGAAAATTGCCACGAAAAAAAATACCCAGCATCCGGCAAGCAATTGCCAATACGGATTTTTCTTTTTTAAGAAAAAAATGAATAATGGCACTGATAAAATCACTGACAACCACTGCATTATGCCGATCTGTACACTAAATTCTCCGCTGATGCCATAACTCCATTTGCCGTAGAGTAATCGGGTCAAACTGACAAAGTTGCCGACATAATCACCTTTTGTCACAATATTACGTAGCGTATATTTTCCTTCCAACAACGCAGGCACCCAGAAAAATGCTGCCAGCGCAAAACCGAAAAGCAATAATAAAATAAACGGGAATAATACTATTTTTATACTATGTTGACTTTTCTTCCTGTCATTCCCGCGCAGGCGGGAATCCAGCAATAGAAATACAGCATACATCACAATCGCCGGCACAAACATAAGCGCAATCGCATTGTGTGCCAGAATAAGCCCGGCAAGAGAAAAAGAACCCAGGACAAGATGAAGAAAGCCTGACTGAAAAATCTTTATGAACTGCAGGTAGGGGCGCAATCTATCACGATATCTCTGTTTGTCATTGCTTTTAATCAAGGCGTGAGGAATCACGCCACGATATTTATACAGAAAATACAAAACCAGCGGCAGGAAAATAAACGCCAGATTCTCGCCAATATCACCTCGAACATACAAATCAACAAACCTGTACGGAGCAAACATATAGAGTAATCCGCCAAAAAATGCTGCCTGCTTAGGCAAAAAAGCCTGTAACCACAGATACATTGCCAGGCCGCTAAAAACGAACCCGATTCCATAGACAATCTTAGTACTATCAACCAGAGAAAATCCAGTGAAATGAAACACTGAGGCGATGTACGATGGCAATGGATATAAAAACATTAGAATAGGGTGTCCATATCCCCAATTTAAATTTTCCGCCCAGCGAGGAATAAAATTTCCTTGTTGTAAATTGAGATAAAAATTTGCAATCCGTGCCACATGGTCTTTCCCATCATGGGTGATTGGCAAACCCGGATGGAACAAATCCAGTAATGGGAGGAATGAAATAAGAAGAAGTAATAAAGGGAAAATAACTGCTGAAATCTTTTTTATTTTCATACTCAGTGTATTCTCGTCTGTACAGTGACACCACTTGGCATAACAATTTGTTTAATAATCTTGCCATCCTTCGCTCGCACCTTTAGCCAGTTATACAACAGATTTGGATGCTGTGTATCAGGCTCAATAATAACAAAAAATAATCTTTCATGGCCAGTTGATGGAACATAATGATATTTTATCTTGCCATACCAGGCAAACAAATATTGATAAGGGTAATCAAAAACCGGTGGTGTATAGACAGCATAATTAAACGGCTGACCGTGTGCCTGCTGATAGACATAATCAATAATCGCAACCTGATTGCGATAGACAGATGCGTCGCCGGTAAAAACTGGTTTTTGCAGCGAAGCGATGAGTTGTACGGGCTGGATAGTAAACAAGAAAATAAAAACTAACAAAATGCCAACAATGATAGTACCGGATTTTATTTGTTTGCGAAGCGTTTCAAGCAGGATGCCAGTGACGACAACGTAAAAAACCGGCAAACCAACTAAATAATGAGGAAAAATATCATGACTGAAAAAACCGATACCGATGACAAACGTCGTGATGATAATAAGCGACAAAAGTAAAATTGTCCTTGCAACTCCGGTGATTTTTTTGAAAAAAACAATAAAAATGCTCAAGAGTAACAACAAAAGAAAACCAGCAAAAAGTG